>ENA-UOZL01000358-UOZL01000358.1-food-metagenome-genome-assembly--contig:-NODE-358-length-13832-cov-4.882630_pt1 | contig 13832 bp, 7 predicted proteins | sample MGYA00249883_ERZ772724 | MGnify/ENA primary metagenome ERZ772724 (study PRJEB29005, sample SAMN08379457) | food metagenome | isolation source: cheese spiked with Escherichia coli O157 | study: EMG produced... | reverse complement strand
GCCGATAGTAGTTGGTGGGAAACTACCTGCGAGGATAGGACGTTGCCGCGCTTTTATTGATGGAGGTTTAGCTCAGTTGGGAGAGCGTCTGCCTTACAAGCAGAGGGTCACAGGTTCGAGCCCTGTAACCTCCATTGAGTCGTTAGCTCAGTTGGTAGAGCATCTGACTTTTAATCAGAGGGTCGACAGTTCGAGCCTGTCACGACTCATCGGCCAAGTTACACGCCAAAATGCGGGTGTGGCGGAATTGGCAGACGCGCTAGATTTAGGTTCTAGTGTCTATATAGACGTGGGGGTTCAAGTCCCTTCACCCGCATTCAATTGAATATTCAATGAAAGTTATCTTATTATGCCGACTTAGCTCAGTTGGTAGAGCATCTGATTTGTAATCAGAGGGTCGGGCGTTCGAATCGTCTAGTCGGCATTAAGATGCGGAAGTAGTTCAGTGGTAGAACATCACCTTGCCATGGTGGGGGTCGCGGGTTCGAATCCCGTCTTCCGCTTTCATTATGATTAAGCCGGGGTGGCGGAACTGGCAGACGCACGGGACTTAAAATCCCGCGGTAGGTGACTACCGTACCGGTTCGATTCCGGTCCTCGGCATCATAATGAAAAATGCACCCATAGCGCAACTGGATAGAGTGTCTGACTACGAATCAGAAGGTTGTAGGTTCGACTCCTACTGGGTGCATATAACGGGAAATAGCTCAGCTTGGTAGAGCACCTGGTTTGGGACCAGGGGGTCGCAGGTTCGAATCCTGTTTTCCCGACTGGATACAAAAATGTTAATAAAAGATGCGGAAGTAGTTCAGTGGTAGAACATCACCTTGCCATGGTGGGGGTCGCGGGTTCGAATCCCGTCTTCCGCTTTTTTTGTACCCGTAATAAAATAGTTTCCGGGAAGTAGCTCAGCTTGGTAGAGCACTACGTTCGGGACGTAGGGGTCGCAAGTTCAAATCTTGTTTTCCCGACTCTCAAAGACTTGTTGATGACAAGTCTTTTTTTTGTGTCCAATTGATTAGCTACTAAAAGTCAGTAAACTTTCATTTTGTACTGATAATCGTTATAATAATAGTCAACGTTAGTCAAAGTTAAACTTTTGACACTGAAAAACGCAGAAGACTAAATGAAGGGGCTGATATGTTTGCAAAGTCAGAACATCTCGGATATTATTGAAGCCTATCTAAAAAAGATACTGGCTGACAATGAACAAATCGAAATTAGACGCTCCGAAATTGCTAAGCTTTTTAATTGTGTGCCGTCCCAAATTAACTATGTGATTAATACGCGGTTCACTGAGCAGCGCGGTTATGTCGTGAATAGTAAGCGTGGCGGCGGTGGTTATATTCGGATCGTCAAGGTTCAATTTCTCGATGATCGGGACTTTTTAGAAGCGTTAATTGAAAATGTTGATACGCAGATTTCCCAGGCGGACACCTTAGCCATTATCCAGAAACTATATGATGAACAAATTCTTTCGCAAAAGGAAGGCAATTTGATACTCGCGGCAACGAGTCCACAGACATTAGCGGTTAATAATAAACAATTAGAAGAGCAGCTTCGAGCACAGATTCTAGTTGCAGTGTTAGAACGACTACGATATGAAATTAAGTAAAGAGTGGGGGATTATCCATGAATAATCTATTTACACCAAGTGCAAAAAACGTCTTAATGATGGCACAAGAACAAGCAAAGAAATTTAATCACCATGCACTAGGAACGGAACATCTCCTATTAGCAATCGTATTAGAAAATGAGGGAATTGCTGGGACTACTTTACGCGAATTAGGTGTCAATTCGACCGATGTCCTTGAAGAAATTGAACGCTTAACCGGATATGGCGATGCTGTAATCGCTTCTGGCATTGGCGGTTATTTACCATATTCGCCCAAAGCCAAACAAGTACTCGATATTGCTCGGGTCGAAGCGCAACAAGCTAATTCGGTTAAAATTGGCACAGCACACCTATTATTAGCACTTTTACGTGATGATGATATTATCGCTGCGCGGATCTTATTGAACTTAGGACTTAGTTTAGCTAAAACACGCCAACTACTACTTCAAAAGATGGGTGTGGATACGGCAACCGCTAAAAAACGGGCTAAAGCAGCTAAGAATAATGCCGATCAAGCTGGGACGCCAACGTTGAACCAATTAGCGCGCGATTTAACACAACTTGCTCGTGACAATCAAATTGATCCGGTCGTGGGTCGTGATGAAGAAGTTCGGCGACTTGTGCAGATTTTAGCCCGGCGTTCAAAAAATAATCCCGTCTTAGTCGGTGAACCCGGTGTCGGTAAGACAGCGATTGCTGAAGGTTTTGCGCAACGCATCGTCAATGGCGATGTGCCAAGTGACATGCAGCAAAAGCGGCTCATGATGCTCGACATGGGGTCATTGGTTGCTGGGACAAAGTATCGTGGTGAATTCGAAGATCGTTTGAAGAAGATTATCGATGAAATCTATGCAGATGGGCAAGTGATTCTCTTTATTGATGAATTACACACCCTCATTGGTGCAGGTGGCGCTGAAGGGGCAATTGATGCTTCTAATATCTTGAAACCAGCATTAGCGCGTGGTGAATTACAATTAATTGGTGCGACGACTTTAGATGAATATCAAAAGTACATTGAAAAAGATGCAGCTTTAGAGCGGCGATTCGCGACCGTCACGGTCAATGAACCAACGCCAGAAGATGCGGAACAAATCTTAAAGGGATTACGTCCACGTTATGAAGCTCATCATGGGATTGCAATTTCAGATGAAGCTTTACATGAAGCGGTTGTCTTATCAAATCGCTACATCACGAACCGATTCTTACCGGATAAGGCAATCGATTTAATGGATGAAGCGACGGCTAAAGTGCGCTTGGATGCTGTTAACCAGAAGACACCGTTGGATAAATTAGAACAAAAACTACAAACTTTAAATGACGATAAAGAAGCCGCTGTTCGCGCGCAAGATTTTGAAAAAGCGGCGACGATTCATGAGCAAGAAGTAACCACTAAGGCCAAGATTGCCAAGTTACAAGCTGCCGAACAAGAAAACGGTGTTCGCAGTGACATTCAAGTGACTGCTGAAGACATCGCTCAAGTGGTTGCGCAATGGACCGGTGTGCCTGTTACTCAGTTGCAACGCAAAGAAAGCGAACGTCTCATGCAACTTGAAAAAGTCTTGCATAAACGGGTTGTTGGCCAAGAAGAAGCCATTTCTGCCGTTTCACGTGCAATTCGTCGTGCGCGCAGTGGTTTGAAAGATCCAAAACGACCAATTGGTTCATTTATGTTCTTAGGCCCAACCGGGGTTGGTAAGACAGAGTTAGCCAAAGCATTGGCGGAAGCCATGTTTGGTTCTGAAGACAACTTGATTCGGGTTGATATGTCTGAATATATGGAACGTTACAGCACGAGCCGTTTAGTTGGGGCGGCCCCTGGCTATGTCGGCTACGAAGAAGGCGGCCAATTAACAGAAAAGGTCCGCAATAAACCATATTCCGTCATTTTATTTGATGAAGTTGAAAAGGCCCACCCTGATATCTTCAATATCTTGTTGCAAGTCTTGGATGACGGCTATTTAACCGATTCAAAAGGACGTAAGGTTGATTTCCGTAATACGATCATGATTATGACATCAAACTTAGGTGCGACAGCCTTACGTGATGATAAATCCGTTGGGTTCGGGGTTAAAGATGTAACTGCTGATTATAAAGCAATGCAAGGGCGCATTATGGAAGAATTGAAGAAAGCTTTCCGTCCAGAATTCTTAAACCGAATTGACGAAACGGTTGTCTTCCATTCCTTAACACAACCTGAATTACGCGAAATCGTGAAGATTATGGCGAAGAATGTCTTAGGCCGTTTAGCGGAACAGGGGATTCAAATCAAGATGACAGCTGCAGCGATGGATGTTGTTGCCAAAGCCGGGTTCGATCCTGAATATGGGGCACGACCAATTCGACGGGCGCTACAAACCCAAGTAGAAGATCAGTTGAGTGAAGCGTTGCTTGCTGGCGAGATTACGATGGGTGTACCGGTGACAATTGGCGCAACTAAAGGTAAAATTACCATTACCAGTAAGACTGATAAAGTAACTGTTTAAACGTAAATAAGGTGTCAGACCAATTGGTCTGACACCTTATTTTTTTGCCCTAAAAGGGTCGTGAGCTGTTCAATTTCAGTTTTAATCGCAGCGCCGATATTCGTTTGACTGACACGTTGACGTTGACTAACTTGATCAATCACTCGACGCGTGGAAATAATGTCTTGCATCTTGGCAATTGCATTGGCTCGTGTGGTGAACGGCTGATGGGTGACTAACTGCATTCCATACGAATTGTACAAGAGCGTAAAGCCACCAATGCCAGTTGTGTGGTGATAAGCTTTTGAAAAGCCGCCATCAATCACGATCATTTTGCGATTAGCCATGATTGGATTGTGGCCTTTTTTGACAGGTGTGTGACCATTGAGAATGTGCCCCGTTTCTGGCGTTAAGCCAAACTCCAACAAGAGTTTCTCAATGAAGTCTTCCTGATGGCGGAGTTGGTAATATGCGTTCTTCTTTTCTTCGTGTAAAACGGGGTCTGCGCTGAAGTATCGTTCGAAGGTCCTCATCGCGTTCTTGCCAAATAGTGGGGAGAGCGGTCCTGTCCACAGGTACCAGAGTAAATCGGTGGATAAATTATCTTGATTGAGCGGGTGGTCGAAGCTCGTTCGAATTTGGTGATCGAAGAAGTCGAGTAATGATTTACCAGCGTATTGTCGGTTAGCGAGGGTTAGCGTGAGGAAGTTGCCGGCTTCATCAACTGGAATACAGCCGTGAAAAAGGAGGTTTTGGTTGTAGAGTTGGTACATGTTACCGTTGTCGATTAAAAAACGGAGATGCTTGCGTAGTTTTTGGCAGTGGGTAAACGTGTTTAGCAATGATGTAACAATGGCTGCTTCATCGGAAGTTAATATTTCTGGGTGTGTGGGGTCGACTGTTTGAAAGCAGGTGTTATCAAGTGGATAGTCATGACCATTTAGATGAATTGTCTGCTGTTCAAAGTCAACATGGCTGAGGGTTAAGCGGTGGTCCATTTTGAAATCAGGATTGCGTTTAATCACGGTTTGTTCCAACTTAAACTGCATGATGGCGATGGCTTGGTGCACTTGGTTGATGCTTTTCTTTTCAGCTGTTGAGATTGCGGGTTGATTGGCAGCAACCTTTGGTTCGAAGGCGGGATTGGGCTGATAAGTTCGTTGGGCAAACTGAACCAGTTCGCTAAGGTCAATTCCGTAAGCTTTCTCGATGATGGCTAAATTGTTGTAGCGTGCGCAAATGCGTAAAAGGTTGAGCATACATAGTTGAGAACCGCTAGCGGCGCCGAACCAGAGAATATCATGATTGCCCCACTGAATATCAACCGCGGGGAGCTTGGTGAGTTGTTCGACAATCAGATCGGGACGCGGCCCACGATCGTAAATGTCACCGATGATATGCCAATGATCAACCACTAGTCGTTGAATCGTATGACTGGTGGCGATAATTAAGGCATCGGCTTGGCCCATTGAAATGATGGACGTCGTGATTTCTTGGAAGTAGCGTTTCTTATCGCTGTTAGCTACATCGCCGTACATTAATTCTTCGGTAATGTAGACGAAATCGGGCGCCATTGCTTTACGGACTTTAGAGCGTGTGTATTTTGTGGAGACAAATTTTAAGAGATCGATTAACCGTTTAAAAGTGGTGAGGTACCACTGGTCGAGTTCACTAGCAGATAGTTGTGCGTGTTTGAGTGCAAGCCGCTCAGTTGGGTAGTAAACTAAAAAAGCGAACGCCTGCATTGTGTCTTCAGTCATTTCACCGGAAAAGACCTCTGCAATTTTTTGCCGGAGATTCCCTGCGCCAGTGCGAATGAGATGCTGGAAGGCATCATATTCGCCATGTAAATCACTCATGAAGGCTTCAGTGGGTTTGGGGAGGTTCAAGATGGCCTTTAAGTTGATGATTTCGGAAGTAATTGCCATTTTAGTGGGGTATTTTTCGGATAACGTTTTCATTTTATTGTTAATCATTCGCCAAACTCCTTTGATAAACTAATAGTTCGATTATACCAATCATAAATATAAATGCAAATTACTTTGTTTAAAAGCTTTTTATTAGTATATACCAATTAAAAAGTCGCGCAGTTTAGCGCGACTTCTGGAAACTATTGATCTTGGATGGTGCCATCAACGTGGCGCTCAACTTTCATTTGCGTCATTGGGATGTAGCCTAGTTTAGGGACGATTGTCTTTTGAACGTCTTTTGATTGGATGAAGTGGATGAAACGGGCTGTTTGATAGTTAGGTGCGCCCTTAGTATACATATGTTCGTAAGACCAGATTGGCCATGCATTGGTTGAAACGTTCTTTTCGGTAGGTTCAACGTCGTTTAACTTAACGGCTTGCAAGTTACCTTTGATGTATGGGAAGGCGAGGTAACTGATAGCGCCTGGCGTTTGTTCAACGATTTTTTGAACAGTCCCAGAGGAATCTTGTTCTTGGCTGGTAACAACTTTGTCGGTTTTAAGACCTAATTTTTCAAACGTTTGACGTGTCCCACTTCCTTGGGCCCGGTTGATAACGGTGATTTTTTCGTTAGGACCACCAACGGATTGCCAGTTTGTGATTTCGCCTTTAAAGATGCCTAGCAATTGTGCACTGGTTAAATTTTTGATGCCTAACTTTTTATTAACAACGGGTGCGATTGCAACCACAGCAACTTTGTGATCAACCAGTTTCTTAGCATCGATACCATCTTTTTCTTCAGCGAAGATGTCCGAGTTACCGATTGTGACGTTGCCACCACTAATTTGGGTTAAACCAGTTCCTGAACCGCCACCTTGAACGGTGACGTTGACTTTAGGGTTATCCTTTTGATATTGATCGCCAGCTTGCTCAACAAGGGGTTGAAGGGCTGGCGAACCACCTGCAGTAATATTAGCGCCTAGCTCCTGGCTTTGACTTGCACTTTTTGATTGGCTTTGACAACCAGCTAATAAAAGAGCGGCCGCGCCAACTGTGAGTAATGCCATACTAATGCGTTTCATAATGATTCCTCCTGAGGACTGATTTAAGGGTACAAGTTCAGTATAGAGACGTCGTGTAAAGATTGACCGCTAATTCGTGTAAAAAACGTAAATGATAAGTCGCGAGTTTGTAAATGATTCCGTGAGGGGCTTGAAGATTGTTATTAGAGACTTTTGTTAAAAGGGTGGGTAGGCGATATAGCCATAAAATGCTATGATTAAATGAGATAGTTAGAAATGGAGCAAATACATAATGTTATTTATTGCGATGATCTACTTGTTTGTCTGTTTACCTTTTTTATGTGCTATTGTCCAACGCAATGATCGCCAATTTATTCAATTAGTTGGTATGCTGATCAATTTGGTGCTTGTATTAGGATTAACGATTTTAGTGACTTTTGGGTTGACTGGTCATGTTATTCATTTTAGTGATGGTTTGTTCCAAAAGTTATTTTTACTCAAGTTTATTATGTTGATTACCATTATTCAAGGCGTCGTGTTGGTGACAAGAAGGTGGCGCCAAAAATGGTTAACATTTGAACTGGTACCAGTCACACGCACAAGACATTGGTTTAGCTGGTGGATTTTTAGTGGTGCCTTATTAATATCAGTTGGGTATTTCTTGTTGTCAGCTAGTTTTTGGACAAAGGCAAATTTTGGCTTGTTAACGCCCGAGCAGATAGTTTATAACTTACGCCAACCGATGACAGGTGTTGACGATGGTTTTATTAATTCATTTATCGGCGGTCCGGTGCTAGGTGCCATTACTTGTTTAATCAGCGTTTTTTTGTTCTGCAACTATATCAGACACTTGCAACTGTTGGTCACTCATAAAATAACACACCACTTAGAACTCAAGGCAAAACGATTTGTATTGGTCAGTGCGTTATTGTTTTGTGGTTTGACGACGGTTGCTGCGATTAAAATTGATGCTGTTGGTTTTTACGAATATCTAACGGCGAATTCACCATTTATTGAAGGAAATTATGTAGCACCGAATAAAACCAAATTAACGTTCCCAAAGCAAAAACGAAATCTAATTTATATTTATGCTGAGTCACTCGAATCTACAGCAACATCAAGAGAAATGGGTGGGCAGATGAAAACCAATTTACTACCAGAATTGACGGCGTTAGCTGAGCAAGAGGGTGTTCACTTCTCAAATTCTAACCGATCATTTGGTGGTGCCCAACAATTACCAGGAACAGGCTGGACAGTTGCGGGAATGGTCGCCCAAACATCAGGATTACCGTTGAAAGTGCCGGTGGATGGGAATTCCTATGCGACAGATAAAAAGAATCATTTCCTACCAGGCGTCACGTCATTAAATAATATTTTGGACAAGCACGGCTATCAGCAAAAAATCTTACTTGGATCGGATGCGACTTTTGGTGGTCGACGATCATATTTTACGCAGCACGGTAATGTTCAAATTGATGATTTGTTAACTGCGCGTAAAGATGGTCGGTTACCTGAAGACTATTATGTTTGGTGGGGCTATGAAGATTCAAAGTTATTCGAATACGCTAAGGAAAGTGCGTTGGAGCTTAGCAAATCAGATCAGCCATTTAACTTAACGATGCTAACGGAGAATACGCACCACATTGGTGGGTATCCAGAACCGGATATGCCAGAAAAGTATGGTGACCAGTATTCAAACGTTATCGCCTTTTCTGATCATCAAATTGTTGAATTTATTAAGTGGGCACAAACGCAGTCGTTTTATCAGAATACGACCATCATTGTCAACGGAGACCATTTAGGCATGGATGTGGAGTATTATAAGAAGATTCCGGCCAATAAACGGCATGCATTTAATTTGATTTTAAATGCACCAAAAGCAAGTCAGGTTCAAACCAAGAATCGCCAGTTTAGCACAATGGACATGTTCCCAACGACGCTCGCCGCAATGGGGGTTGATATTAAAGGAGAACGTTTAGGCTTAGGAACAAATCTATTTTCAACGAAAAAGACATTAATAGAAGAAAAGGGATTGAAAAAGGTTGATAAGGCCTTGAGCGCCAAATCTAAATTTTATAATAATCAATTTATCTATGATAAGTAGCACCGAGGCAGATTATTGACTTTTAGTAGTAAAAGAAGTATATTATACAGTAACTGCGAAAATCCGTAGAAAAATTTATTGTGCTGATCTATTGTCCAGCACGGTATTCATGAAAAACAAAAATAGTTAGTCTGATTTATTCAGCTTAAAATAACTGTTTTTGTTTTTTTTCTGCTCAAAATTACCTAAAAATGGCGATGTAATATTTTCTTAATATTTGTCATATTTTTGTAACAATGAGGCTGCGGAAAACTTATAGAGGGGTGAACAATTTGGCAGGACACTTAGTGAATTACGGTAAACATCGTACTCGTAGAAGCTACGCACGGATTAAAGAAGTGCTAGAACTACCAAACTTGATCGAGATCCAATCTAATTCCTATCAATGGTTTTTAGACGAAGGGCTTCGTGAAATGTTTGATGACATTATGCCAATTGACGATTTTGCTGGTAACTTATCATTAGAATTCGTTGATTACCAACTTCTTGAACCTAAATACACGGTTGAAGAAGCTAGACAACATGATGCCAACTACTCAGCACCATTACACGTTACTTTGAAATTAACAAACCATGAAACTGGTGAAATTAAATCTCAAGACGTTTTCTTTGGGGACTTCCCATTGATGACTGACCAAGGGACTTTCATCATCAACGGTGCTGAACGGGTAATTGTTTCTCAATTAGTTCGTTCACCAGGCGTTTATTTCAACAGCGCTGTTGATAAAAACAGCCGCACAACTTATGGTACAACTGTCATTCCTAACCGGGGTGCATGGTTAGAATTTGAAACAGATGCTAAGGATATTGCATACGTTCGGATCGATCGGACACGTAAGATTCCAATGTCTGTTTTAGTTCGTGCTTTAGGTTACGGTTCTGATCAAGAAATTATCGATATCTTAGGCGACAACGATTCATTAATGTTGACGTTAGAAAAAGATATCCATAAGAATACTGACGAATCAAGAACAGAAGAAGCTTTGAAGGATGTCTACGAAAGACTTCGCCCAGGCGAACCGAAGACAGCTGATAGCTCACGTTCATTACTTTATGCACGTTTCTTCGATGCTAAACGTTATGATTTAGCTGCTGTTGGTCGTTACAAGATCAACAAGAAATTAAGCTTAAAGACGCGTTTATTGGGTCAAACATTAGCTGAAACACTTGCTGATCCCGATACTGGTGAAGTGATTGCTGCTAAAGATACAGTTGTTGATCGTCAAGTGATGGATGCTTTGGCACCATACTTAGACAAAGAAGACTTCAAGACGGTTACTTACCAACCATCTGATGAAGGTGTCTTACCAGAACCAATGACACTCCAAGTGATCAAAGTGTACTCACAAAAAACACCTGATAAAGAAATCAACTTAATCGGTAACGGTCATATCGATGCCAAGATTAAGCATGTTATTCCTGCTGATATCATCGCTTCAATGAACTACTTCTTTAACTTACAAGAAGGTCTCGGTTCAACGGATGATATTGATCATTTAGGGAATCGTCGGATTCGTTCAGTTGGTGAATTGTTACAAAATCAATTCCGAATTGGTTTATCACGGATGGAACGTGTGGTTCGTGAACGGATGTCAATCCAAGACACAAGCACCGTGACACCACAACAATTGATCAATATTCGCCCAGTTGTTGCCTCAATTAAGGAATTCTTTGGTTCATCACAATTGTCACAATTCATGGATCAAACCAATCCCCTTGGCGAATTGACGCATAAACGTCGTCTATCTGCCTTAGGACCTGGTGGTTTGACTCGTGACCGTGCCGGTTATGAAGTTCGAGATGTTCACTATACCCATTATGGTCGTATGTGCCCAATCGAAACCCCTGAAGGCCCTAATATCGGTTTGATTAACAGTTTGGCTAGTTACGCTGTTGTTAACCGTTACGGCTTCATCGAAACACCATATCGCCGTGTTAGTTGGGATACGCATGATGTTACTGATAAGATCGACTATTTAACAGCCGACGAAGAAGATAACTATGTCATTGCGCAAGCCAACTCACCATTAAACGATGATGGTTCATTCGTTGATGATACTGTTTTAGCACGTTACAAAGATGACAATATTGAAACTTCAATCGACAAGTTAGATTACATGGACGTTTCGCCTAAGCAAGTAGTTGCTGTCGCTACGGCCTGCATTCCTTTCTTGGAAAATGATGATTCAAACCGTGCCTTGATGGGTGCTAACATGCAACGTCAAGCTGTGCCATTAGTTGACCCACATGCACCACTTGTTGGGACAGGGATGGAATATAAAGCAGCCCACGATTCAGGGATTGCTTTATTAGCACAACATGCCGGAACTGTTGAATACGTTGATGCGAAAGTGATTCGCGTTCGTCGTGAAGACAGCTCATTAGATACGTACGAATTAATGAAATTCCGTCGTTCAAATGCTGGTAAGAACTACAACCAACGTCCAATCGTTGCAAAAGGCGATCACGTTGATGTTGATGAAATTATCGCTGATGGACCAGCTATGGAAAAAGGTGAATTAGCCTTAGGTCAAAACCCATTGATCGCTTTCATGACTTGGAATATGTATAACTACGAAGATGCGATCGTTCTTTCAGAACGTTTAGTGAAAGAAGATTTATATACTTCAATCCATATTGAAGAATACGAATCAGAAGCTCGTGATACAAAACTTGGACCTGAAGAAATCACACGCGAAATTCCTAACGTTGGTGAAGATTCATTGAAGGATCTTGACGAATTCGGGATTGTCCGTGTTGGTGCTGAAGTCAAAGATGGCGATATTTTAGTTGGTAAGGTAACGCCTAAGGGTGTGACAGAATTATCAGCCGAAGAACGCTTATTGCACGCTATTTTCGGTGAAAAGGCTCGCGAAGTTCGCGATACATCATTGAAAGTACCTCATGGTGGCGGCGGGATTATCCAGGACGTTAAGATCTTTACGCGTGAAGCTGGCGATGAATTGTCACCAGGTGTTAACATGATGGTTCGTGTTTACATTACACAAAAACGTAAGATCCAAGTCGGCGATAAGATGGCTGGTCGTCATGGTAACAAAGGGACTGTTTCAATCGTTGTTCCTGAAGAAGATATGCCATACATGCCAGATGGGACCCCAGTTGATATCTTATTGAGTCCCATGGGTGTGCCTTCTCGTATGAATATCGGACAAGTTCTTGAATTACATCTTGGGATGGCTGCTAGAAACTTAGGCATCCATGTCGCAACACCAGTCTTTGATGGTGCGCAAGATAAATATTTATGGGACGCTGTTCTGGAAGCAAACATGCCTTCTGATGGTAAGAGCATTCTTTATGATGGTCGGACCGGTGAACCATTCGATACACGTGTGTCAGTTGGTGTCATGTACTACATGAAACTAGCCCACATGGTTGACGATAAACTCCATGCACGTTCAATCGGACCTTACTCACTTGTTACGCAACAACCATTGGGTGGTAAAGCTCAATTTGGTGGCCAACGTTTCGGTGAAATGGAAGTTTGGGCTCTTGAAGCTTACGGTGCCGCTTATACCTTACAAGAAATCTTAACTTACAAGTCAGATGACGTTGTTGGTCGTGTGAAGACATACGAAGCAATCGTTAAGGGTGAACCAATTCCAAAACCAGGTGTTCCGGAATCATTCCGAGTATTGGTTAAAGAATTACAATCACTTGGCTTGGATATGAAGGTCTTGGATATCGATAATCAAGAAATTGAATTACGCGATATGGACGACGATGATGATGATATCGAAAACATCGATGCATTATCTAAATACGCTAAAGAACAAGAAGCCAAAAAGGCACAAGAAGAAGCTGAAAAAGCACAAGCAGCAAATGCTGATGCAGTAGATCCATCTGCTGAATAAAGCGTGCTATAAATTATGAGGAGGTCGGCCCTTTGATAGATGTCAATAAGTTTGAAAGTATGCAAATTGGTTTAGCATCTTCAGATAAAATCCGTAGTTGGTCGTATGGTGAAGTTAAAAAGCCAGAAACAATCAACTACCGTACTTTAAAACCTGAACGTGATGGCCTTTTTGATGAACGAATCTTCGGACCTACGAAAGATTGGGAATGTGCTTGTGGTAAGTACAAACGAATTCGTTATAAAGGAATTGTCTGTGATCGTTGTGGCGTTGAAGTTACACGTTCAAAAGTGCGTCGCGAACGCATGGGACATATCGAACTTGCAGCACCAGTAACACATATCTGGTACTTTAAAGGGATTCCTAGCCGGATGGGTCTTGTCTTAGACATGAGCCCTCGTGCATTGGAAGAAATTATTTACTTCGCATCATACGTTGTGATTGATCCAGGCGATACAGCCTTAGAAAAGAAACAACTGATGACCGAACGTGAATATCGTGAAAAATTAGATGAATACGGTAATCGTTTTAACGCTAAGATGGGTGCTGAAGCCATCAAAGAATTGTTACGTGACGTTGATCTTGAAGGCGAAGTTGCTGAATTAAAGGAAGACTTGAAGTCAGCACAAGGTCAAAAGAGAACGCGTGCTATCCGTCGTTTGGACATCTTAGATGCCTTCCGTAAATCAGGGAATAACCCTGAATGGATGGTTATGGATGCTATTCCAGTTATTCCACCAGATTTGCGTCCAATGGTTCAATTGGAAGGTGGCCGTTTTGCCACATCTGATTTGAAAGATTTGTACCGTCCTGTGATCAACCGTAACAACCGTTTGAAACGATAGTT
>ENA-UOZL01000344-UOZL01000344.1-food-metagenome-genome-assembly--contig:-NODE-344-length-14094-cov-118.735522_pt1 | contig 14094 bp, 7 predicted proteins | sample MGYA00249883_ERZ772724 | MGnify/ENA primary metagenome ERZ772724 (study PRJEB29005, sample SAMN08379457) | food metagenome | isolation source: cheese spiked with Escherichia coli O157 | study: EMG produced... | reverse complement strand
CTTAAGTGAGAAAGAAAATCAGTGGACTTATCGTCCGGACTTGAAGTCGGAAGAAACACTTTGGCAAAACTTTAGAGGCCATTTGAATCGAATTAATTTAGCAGTATTGTAAGAACAACTATTAACAAACAAAGAATTTAAGCAAGTCAAAGGAGAACATTATGAAATCTGATATTATATACAGTTTAATTAATAAAGATATATTTAGACAAGATGTTATGAAGTATTTGGAAATAGAAACAGATAAAAATTTTGAAATAACGGAGAGTGAAGATTTTAATGAAGATAATGATTTTTTCAAATTATTTATTTCAACTAATATAAAAAATTATTTAATTACTGTTGAGATTATTAACGATGACTATAAATTTGTTGATAGTGAAGATATGGATAAAATTATTGATAATGAAAAATTTCATTTTGACATTGATTATTGGTCATATAATATAACTTATGATCAACTTGGAAGACTTTTTGAAAGTGGAAAAATACTTATTCCTAACATGCAAAGAGGATTTGTCTGGGATGATATCCAGGCCTCTAGATTAATTGAATCAATTTTAATGGGTTTACCTTTACCAAGTTTATTTTTAATAAAGAATATCGAAGAAGGAAATTACATGGTGGTTGATGGTCTCCAAAGAATTACATCAATTCATTCTTTTAGATACAATAAAAAACTACCTAATCGTGATCCAAAAGTTGCTGGTTTTGCGCTAAAAGGTGTACACAAAGAAATAACAAATAAAACATATCAAGAATTATCAGAAGAGGGGAAAACAGATAAATTCGATATGGGAACAATCAATGTTATTGAATTTAAACAAAATAAACCTGACAAAGAAGAAGCTATGTACACATTATTTGAAAGATTAAATGGAGGAGGAACAAATTTAACTCCACAACAAATCCGAAATTCAATATATTATGGAACATTTAATGACTTATTAAATGGACATGCGAAAATATTAAATAAATATTTTTCTCAAAAAGCAATATTAAATCTAATGCCTTCAGAAGCTTTATTAAGAATTATTTCAATTCATCAATATATAATTAAAAATTATTCAGATATTTTAGAAAATAATTATGAAGGTATTAGTGAATTGACTAGTTCTATAGCATATAAAAAAATATACAATGATACATCTAATAATTATCATTTAGAATATAAATTATTAGAAAGAAAAACAGATACAAATCAATTAGAAGAATACAAAGAAGAATTAGAAAAATATTTTTTCAAAATAACTGAATATATAAAATTGTGTGAAAAGATTTTTAATGATAATGTTTTTGTAAGGTTTGATAATGAAAAAGGAGAATTTCTAAGTAGGTTTACACCTATTCTTTTAGAAGGATTAATTGTTACAATGCTTTTAAACCAGGATAAGGAGTTAAAGAGCAATGAAGAAATTGTAGAACAGTTCAAAGAATTATTTATAGATAAAGGCTACTTTGAGCAATATTTTACGCAAGGAACAGGTAGACTTAAAAATATATTTGGTAGGATTGTGTCATTACAAGAGGTACTTTATGAAGAATCTCGACTATAAAGATAACGAGTTAGAAATAAAATTTCTTCTAAAGTTATTAAATAATTTATCACCAACAGATGATACATATCAATATTTAATGAATGAATTATTAATATATGTGTATACATCTTATGAAAATTTTTTAAAAAAAATATTAGTTTTCTTGTTTGCTGATGCTAAACAAAATTTTAAATATAATCCTTTTTTAATTGAACATAATTTGTGGGGAATTGTTAATAATGAAGAGAAAAAATTCATGGTACCTAAAGGAAAAATTGAAGATTTAAAAGTTAATTTTCCATTGATAAAGGAAAGTTATTTCATAGATGAGTTGTCGGCTATAGATACTTTAATTTTAGCAAGAAATTCTTTTGCACATACAGGACAAAATAATGCTACTTTAGAACAAATTTTAAACGCCTATTTAACATCAAAGTATATAATTAAGTATCTTGATTTTTGTTACGTAACATCTACAGATATCGAAAGATCTAATTTACAATCTACACAACTTTTTTTGAAGAATCTGGTGAACCACACAGAAGGTTGTATTAAATCAATAAAAGAAGATAATTTTAGTCCTAATATGAAGGCATTTGATTGTCACTATAAAAAATATATATCTTTTAAAAATTCAGGTATATTTGATTTCAATTCAGATTTATCAGATTTATTTTTAGAAGAAAATTTTATATTTTTATCAAATTATGCAGGTAAACCAGTAGGTACTTTTGTTGGTAAACTTGATTCATTAAAAAGTTTATTATATTTAAAAGCTTTTAAGGTTAATGATAAAGATAATTTAAAACCAAGGGATATATTAGTAATTTTAGATTGAATATCAGGTTTTTAAAAATTATCGTTATTTAATATTATTGTTGACATAGTCTCGATTAAACGCAGTAGCGCCGCGATCAATCCGTTCAGGCAATTTCTTTGTCTATTCTATTGCTATTTTTAATGATAATAAAAATAAGGGGTTATAATTAGATAATAACCCCTCACAAATCCCATTAAAATATCCCCTAAGATCTAACCTTTATATCTTAGGGGCTATTTTTTTGTTATAATGATATAATAACTCTAAAAGGAGTAAGCAAATGAATAATGTTTTTAAACCCATTAAGTATTTAAGTATCATTATGCTTGTTGTTATTATCTCGGCTGTAATAACTTATATTGTCAATCCTAATTTATCAGATACATTAAATTCTGTACCAAGTAATATTTCCAAATCGGTCTCACAGAAATCAGGATTAAATTTAGTTGTTGCTTATATTTTTAACAATGGATTTAAAGTCCCAATGGGGATGTTATTTTTTTCAATTATACCTGTTCGATTTTTATATTGGATTCAGCCACTTTTCACAGCCATATTACCTGGAATTTTATTTGGGATAGCATTTAGATACTCGGTTGCAAAAGCTTTTATTATATTAATTTCTTCGCTACCTCATATGTTATTAGAGATATTCGCATTTTGCTTATGGATGGTCGCTCTTGATCGTTTTAACAAATGGATTAGATACAAAATATCTAGGAAAAAACAAACAAATACTAAGTTATTTGATGAATTCAAGTTAATATTAATCTCTTATGTTAAGTACGTTATCCCATTAATAGTTATAGCAGCTTTTACTGAAACTTATGTTGCGGATTGGATTAGTCATATATTAAGTTAAAAGAGGAGTGATAATATGGTTCAACAAACCGTTCTTCCCATCAAAGATTCGAACGTTCTAAAAATGGTGCAAGATACGTTACTTGATAGTTTTCGGGCTGGCCGTCGTAACTATACGATCTTCCAAGTCGGTAAGGCCACACTACTCCGTGTGAGTGATGTCATGACATTAAAAAAATCCGATGTCTTTAACCCAGATGGTTCTGCCAAAAGCACGGCTTTTATTCATGATAAAAAAACAGGAAAAGCGAATACGTTATACTTAAAACCTGTCCAACAAGATTTAATGCTTTATCATGCATGGCTCATCCAACAAAACATGAATTCAGAGTGGTTATTTCCTTCAACTTCTCGTCCTGATCGTCCTATTACCGAGAAACAGTTTTATAAGATTATGGCACGAGTTGGTGATCTTTTAGGAATTAACTATCTAGGAACGCATACCATGCGTAAAACAGGCGCTTATCGGGTCTATACCCAGTCAAACTATAATATTGGTTTAGTGATGCATTTATTAAACCATTCAAGTGAAGCTATGACCTTAACGTATCTTGGATTAGATCAAGCTAGTCGAGAAACGATGTTAGACCAAATTGATTTTGGGTAATGAATGTTTAGAACTTAGTAGTCGTCCAAAAACGACTACTTTTTTTGTTGAATCGTCCTTGGACGATTCGATGCTTTTGACTTGTAAGAACAGGATTGAATGAAGCCATACTGTTCGCATATTTTTAGTGGATGAACAAACAAAATACGAGAGATTTTTTGTTTGTTCATCCATGGTTTTAGAAAAAAGAGGGACGATTTCGGAAGAAGAAAATCGTCTCTTTTTTTCTTCTTTTTGTATGACAAAAAGAAAGATCTTTTGCCCATTTTATTTTTATAAAATGGGTAGGTGGCGTTTGCGTAAAGCAAATCGACACAATCCAAAGGGGATAAAAGGGGAAAGTGAAACTTCCCCCTTTTCAAGCCACATTGTAATACAAGAACGAAGTGCTTTGTATTACAATGTGATAGCTTGCAGTATTTATGGTTTTATATGGTCTATTTTGTTATAATGATTGTAACCGAATAGGGCGCAATGCTTATTACAAAATCAATGACAAAGGGCGATTGAGGAATGAGCGCTGGGGCATTTTATCTTTGAGGAGGCTATTTATGGATCAGAAAAATGTATCACAAATTTAAACAAAGACTCACTCATTTAAGAGACGCTACTAGCATGGAATTTTGTTGTTGCGATAAGCAACTTCTGATACATGATTTTTAGCCATTACATCACTCGTTTTTAAAGTGATGTGTAAGTGCGCATTGCTCTCTTTTTTAACGAAACAAGCCGACCAGCGTTTGAAACTTTTTAGTTTTTCATCATTCTATTTTAAAACGCTCTAAAACTCGATTTAAGCGACTTTAATTCAAAACTGTCTATTTGTTCAAAGGGAGCATTAAGAATGCTTAAACGAGCTTTTAAGTGGGTTTAAATTGATTTTGAATTGAATAGCTTGTTGTAAGTTGTAAAAAAACAAGTTAAACAAAGTATCGGTTTTCCATTTAAGGGTTGTTAGGGCTTGCCCTGACCGTCTGTAAGACGCTTGATTGCATGATATGAGTATTTAGCTAGTCAAACAGTTAAAACAGCTTATATGAGCAATTAGAGGAATCCAATAAATTCCTAAAAGTGGTTTTGATCTTTTCTTTTAGCGAGTGAACGCTGCAAGTAAAATGTGAGCGTGGTTTTCGCTCACTCCTTTTTTGATGATTTTGACCTTTATTTTTACATTTTTGAAAAAAATAAAAAAAAGGCGAAGCCTATATTTATTTATCTTATATATTTTAATCTTTTGTTCTTTTGCGTCAAAAAAAAATCAATGTTTTCAAGGCTTTATAGAATTATATACCAACAAAAAACTGTGTATATACCAACAAAAAACTGTGCATATACCAACAAAAAACTGTGCATATACCAACTCCTTTATTTGTTTTGTTGGTATATGATGATATAATAAAAGCATGAAGAATCTCTCTACGAAAAGTGTTTCTTCATGCTTATCTAAACTCACTCACAAAGGAGCAGTTTTCTATGTCTAGTATATCAAAAAATGAACCTAATCAAAAGCAGGTGCAAACCTTGAACGAATTGTCAAAACGAAAAGTAGTGGAACATAATTCTTTAATTACCAGTATTGCGAAAATGGATAAAACGCCACTGAAAATGTTTGAATTAGCCGTATCTTGTATTAATACCGAAGAACCACCCAAAGATCATACGGTTTATCTCTCAAAAGAAGAATTGTTTGCCTTTTTTAAAGTATCTGATAATGACAAACATAGTCGTTTTAAACAAGCAGTAGAGAATATGCAAAAACAAGCCTTTTTTCAAATTAAAGAAGAAGTAGGTAAAGGCTTTAAATTTAGGAGTATTGTTCCCATTCCATATGTCGAGTGGACAGATTATCATGATGACGTAAAAATTGAATTCCATCGTGAAATCATGCCCTACTTAATTAATCTAAAACAAAATTTCACGCAACATGCTTTGTCTGATATTGCAGAGCTGAATAGCAAATACTCTATTATCTTGTACCGTTGGTTATCCATGAATTATAACCAATACGAGCATTATAGTTATAAGGGCGGACGGAGAGAAGAACAAGTGGAAGCCTACCGCAATCCTACCATTTCAATGCGAGAGTTACGAGAAATGACGGATACAGTTGATGAATATCCCCGCTTTGATAGATTAGAACATAGAGTTTTAAAAGAACCAATAGAAGAAATTAACGAAAACACCTCTTTTAACGTGACATATGACAAGATAAAAAAAGGACGAAGCATTGATTCTATTGTCTTTCATATCACGAAAAAGCGTCGAGCAGATGATAACAGCTATAAGTTAGAAGATAAAGATTATCAATCCGACAAAGAGGAAAAATCAAGAAATGAAGCTGACTTATTAAAACAGGCAATGGAAAGCAAGTACACACGATTATTGATTGAAAACTTTCTCTTATCCCCTCTTGAAATGACGGACACGGCACTTATGGCAGGTTTGCAAAAGAACGTCTATCCGCTTTATGACGAGTTAAAGGAATTAAGAGGATTGAATGGGGTCAAAGACCACTTGTCTTATGTATCTAGCAAACAAGAAGCCTATTCTAAACGCAATGTAGCGAAGTATCTGAAAAAAGCAATCGAGCAATATCTACCTACGGTTAAAAGGCAGGACTTATGATGAGTGAAAAGTTAAAGACAATCAAAGAGCTTGCAGACGAATTTAACGTATCGAAACAAGCTGTCAGGAAAAGATTAACCGAAGAATTTAGAGCAAACCATGTGGAAACCGTTACTAGTAACGGAGTGAAAACTTTAGTAGTAACCTATACTGGATATATGTTGTTAAAACAACACTTTACCACTAGTAACGCAACTGGTAACGACAAGGTAACCGATACTAGTAACCCCACAACTGGTGATTTATCTGTAGTTAAAATACTAGAACAACAGTTATTTGTTAAAGATAAGCAACTAGAAAATAAAGATAGCCAAATATCGCAAATGCAAAATCTCTTAGACCAACAACAACGCCTAGCTTTGCAGGATAAAAAATTGCTAGAAGAATATAAATCAGAAATCAATGAATTGAAAGCTCTTAAAATGCCTCAGGAGGATATGCAGGAGGATATGAAAGATGGATCGTCGATAAGGGGTGAGGTGCAGGAAGAAATTGAACGACTGAAAGCTCAATTGAAGTTATCAGAAGAAGAACGAAACAAGGCAAAAGAAAAAGAGCTTGTAAAAACAGAATCTAAAAAATGGTGGCAACGATGGAAATGAGGGGGATCAAATGAGTCATTCGGAACAAATGATTGAAAACCAGTTCATACAGATCTTAAGTGAGAAAGAAAATCAGTGGACTTATCGTCCGGACTTGAAGTCGGAAGAAACACTTTGGCAAAACTTTAGAGGCCATTTGAATCGAATTAATTTAGCAGTATTGTAAGAACAACTATTAACAAACAAAGAATTTAAGCAAGTCAAAGGAGAACATTATGAAATCTGATATTATATACAGTTTAATTAATAAAGATATATTTAGACAAGATGTTATGAAGTATTTGGAAATAGAAACAGATAAAAATTTTGAAATAACGGAGAGTGAAGATTTTAATGAAGATAATGATTTTTTCAAATTATTTATTTCAACTAATATAAAAAATTATTTAATTACTGTTGAGATTATTAACGATGACTATAAATTTGTTGATAGTGAAGATATGGATAAAATTATTGATAATGAAAAATTTCATTTTGACATTGATTATTGGTCATATAATATAACTTATGATCAACTTGGAAGACTTTTTGAAAGTGGAAAAATACTTATTCCTAACATGCAAAGAGGATTTGTCTGGGATGATATCCAGGCCTCTAGATTAATTGAATCAATTTTAATGGGTTTACCTTTACCAAGTTTATTTTTAATAAAGAATATCGAAGAAGGAAATTACATGGTGGTTGATGGTCTCCAAAGAATTACATCAATTCATTCTTTTAGATACAATAAAAAACTACCTAATCGTGATCCAAAAGTTGCTGGTTTTGCGCTAAAAGGTGTACACAAAGAAATAACAAATAAAACATATCAAGAATTATCAGAAGAGGGGAAAACAGATAAATTCGATATGGGAACAATCAATGTTATTGAATTTAAACAAAATAAACCTGACAAAGAAGAAGCTATGTACACATTATTTGAAAGATTAAATGGAGGAGGAACAAATTTAACTCCACAACAAATCCGAAATTCAATATATTATGGAACATTTAATGACTTATTAAATGGACATGCGAAAATATTAAATAAATATTTTTCTCAAAAAGCAATATTAAATCTAATGCCTTCAGAAGCTTTATTAAGAATTATTTCAATTCATCAATATATAATTAAAAATTATTCAGATATTTTAGAAAATAATTATGAAGGTATTAGTGAATTGACTAGTTCTATAGCATATAAAAAAATATACAATGATACATCTAATAATTATCATTTAGAATATAAATTATTAGAAAGAAAAACAGATACAAATCAATTAGAAGAATACAAAGAAGAATTAGAAAAATATTTTTTCAAAATAACTGAATATATAAAATTGTGTGAAAAGATTTTTAATGATAATGTTTTTGTAAGGTTTGATAATGAAAAAGGAGAATTTCTAAGTAGGTTTACACCTATTCTTTTAGAAGGATTAATTGTTACAATGCTTTTAAACCAGGATAAGGAGTTAAAGAGCAATGAAGAAATTGTAGAACAGTTCAAAGAATTATTTATAGATAAAGGCTACTTTGAGCAATATTTTACGCAAGGAACAGGTAGACTTAAAAATATATTTGGTAGGATTGTGTCATTACAAGAGGTACTTTATGAAGAATCTCGACTATAAAGATAACGAGTTAGAAATAAAATTTCTTCTAAAGTTATTAAATAATTTATCACCAACAGATGATACATATCAATATTTAATGAATGAATTATTAATATATGTGTATACATCTTATGAAAATTTTTTAAAAAAAATATTAGTTTTCTTGTTTGCTGATGCTAAACAAAATTTTAAATATAATCCTTTTTTAATTGAACATAATTTGTGGGGAATTGTTAATAATGAAGAGAAAAAATTCATGGTACCTAAAGGAAAAATTGAAGATTTAAAAGTTAATTTTCCATTGATAAAGGAAAGTTATTTCATAGATGAGTTGTCGGCTATAGATACTTTAATTTTAGCAAGAAATTCTTTTGCACATACAGGACAAAATAATGCTACTTTAGAACAAATTTTAAACGCCTATTTAACATCAAAGTATATAATTAAGTATCTTGATTTTTGTTACGTAACATCTACAGATATCGAAAGATCTAATTTACAATCTACACAACTTTTTTTGAAGAATCTGGTGAACCACACAGAAGGTTGTATTAAATCAATAAAAGAAGATAATTTTAGTCCTAATATGAAGGCATTTGATTGTCACTATAAAAAATATATATCTTTTAAAAATTCAGGTATATTTGATTTCAATTCAGATTTATCAGATTTATTTTTAGAAGAAAATTTTATATTTTTATCAAATTATGCAGGTAAACCAGTAGGTACTTTTGTTGGTAAACTTGATTCATTAAAAAGTTTATTATATTTAAAAGCTTTTAAGGTTAATGATAAAGATAATTTAAAACCAAGGGATATATTAGTAATTTTAGATTGAATATCAGGTTTTTAAAAATTATCGTTATTTAATATTATTGTTGACATAGTCTCGATTAAACGCAGTAGCGCCGCGATCAATCCGTTCAGGCAATTTCTTTGTCTATTCTATTGCTATTTTTAATGATAATAAAAATAAGGGGTTATAATTAGATAATAACCCCTCACAAATCCCATTAAAATATCCCCTAAGATCTAACCTTTATATCTTAGGGGCTATTTTTTTGTTATAATGATATAATAACTCTAAAAGGAGTAAGCAAATGAATAATGTTTTTAAACCCATTAAGTATTTAAGTATCATTATGCTTGTTGTTATTATCTCGGCTGTAATAACTTATATTGTCAATCCTAATTTATCAGATACATTAAATTCTGTACCAAGTAATATTTCCAAATCGGTCTCACAGAAATCAGGATTAAATTTAGTTGTTGCTTATATTTTTAACAATGGATTTAAAGTCCCAATGGGGATGTTATTTTTTTCAATTATACCTGTTCGATTTTTATATTGGATTCAGCCACTTTTCACAGCCATATTACCTGGAATTTTATTTGGGATAGCATTTAGATACTCGGTTGCAAAAGCTTTTATTATATTAATTTCTTCGCTACCTCATATGTTATTAGAGATATTCGCATTTTGCTTATGGATGGTCGCTCTTGATCGTTTTAACAAATGGATTAGATACAAAATATCTAGGAAAAAACAAACAAATACTAAGTTATTTGATGAATTCAAGTTAATATTAATCTCTTATGTTAAGTACGTTATCCCATTAATAGTTATAGCAGCTTTTACTGAAACTTATGTTGCGGATTGGATTAGTCATATATTAAGTTAAAAGAGGAGTGATAATATGGTTCAACAAACCGTTCTTCCCATCAAAGATTCGAACGTTCTAAAAATGGTGCAAGATACGTTACTTGATAGTTTTCGGGCTGGCCGTCGTAACTATACGATCTTCCAAGTCGGTAAGGCCACACTACTCCGTGTGAGTGATGTCATGACATTAAAAAAATCCGATGTCTTTAACCCAGATGGTTCTGCCAAAAGCACGGCTTTTATTCATGATAAAAAAACAGGAAAAGCGAATACGTTATACTTAAAACCTGTCCAACAAGATTTAATGCTTTATCATGCATGGCTCATCCAACAAAACATGAATTCAGAGTGGTTATTTCCTTCAACTTCTCGTCCTGATCGTCCTATTACCGAGAAACAGTTTTATAAGATTATGGCACGAGTTGGTGATCTTTTAGGAATTAACTATCTAGGAACGCATACCATGCGTAAAACAGGCGCTTATCGGGTCTATACCCAGTCAAACTATAATATTGGTTTAGTGATGCATTTATTAAACCATTCAAGTGAAGCTATGACCTTAACGTATCTTGGATTAGATCAAGCTAGTCGAGAAACGATGTTAGACCAAATTGATTTTGGGTAATGAATGTTTAGAACTTAGTAGTCGTCCAAAAACGACTACTTTTTTTGTTGAATCGTCCTTGGACGATTCGATGCTTTTGACTTGTAAGAACAGGATTGAATGAAGCCATACTGTTCGCATATTTTTAGTGGATGAACAAACAAAATACGAGAGATTTTTTGTTTGTTCATCCATGGTTTTAGAAAAAAGAGGGACGATTTCGGAAGAAGAAAATCGTCTCTTTTTTTCTTCTTTTTGTATGACAAAAAGAAAGATCTTTTGCCCATTTTATTTTTATAAAATGGGTAGGTGGCGTTTGCGTAAAGCAAATCGACACAATCCAAAGGGGATAAAAGGGGAAAGTGAAACTTCCCCCTTTTCAAGCCACATTGTAATACAAGAACGAAGTGCTTTGTATTACAATGTGATAGCTTGCAGTATTTATGGTTTTATATGGTCTATTTTGTTATAATGATTGTAACCGAATAGGGCGCAATGCTTATTACAAAATCAATGACAAAGGGCGATTGAGGAATGAGCGCTGGGGCATTTTATCTTTGAGGAGGCTATTTATGGATCAGAAAAATGTATCACAAATTTAAACAAAGACTCACTCATTTAAGAGACGCTACTAGCATGGAATTTTGTTGTTGCGATAAGCAACTTCTGATACATGATTTTTAGCCATTACATCACTCGTTTTTAAAGTGATGTGTAAGTGCGCATTGCTCTCTTTTTTAACGAAACAAGCCGACCAGCGTTTGAAACTTTTTAGTTTTTCATCATTCTATTTTAAAACGCTCTAAAACTCGATTTAAGCGACTTTAATTCAAAACTGTCTATTTGTTCAAAGGGAGCATTAAGAATGCTTAAACGAGCTTTTAAGTGGGTTTAAATTGATTTTGAATTGAATAGCTTGTTGTAAGTTGTAAAAAAACAAGTTAAACAAAGTATCGGTTTTCCATTTAAGGGTTGTTAGGGCTTGCCCTGACCGTCTGTAAGACGCTTGATTGCATGATATGAGTATTTAGCTAGTCAAACAGTTAAAACAGCTTATATGAGCAATTAGAGGAATCCAATAAATTCCTAAAAGTGGTTTTGATCTTTTCTTTTAGCGAGTGAACGCTGCAAGTAAAATGTGAGCGTGGTTTTCGCTCACTCCTTTTTTGATGATTTTGACCTTTATTTTTACATTTTTGAAAAAAATAAAAAAAAGGCGAAGCCTATATTTATTTATCTTATATATTTTAATCTTTTGTTCTTTTGCGTCAAAAAAAAATCAATGTTTTCAAGGCTTTATAGAATTATATACCAACAAAAAACTGTGTATATACCAACAAAAAACTGTGCATATACCAACAAAAAACTGTGCATATACCAACTCCTTTATTTGTTTTGTTGGTATATGATGATATAATAAAAGCATGAAGAATCTCTCTACGAAAAGTGTTTCTTCATGCTTATCTAAACTCACTCACAAAGGAGCAGTTTTCTATGTCTAGTATATCAAAAAATGAACCTAATCAAAAGCAGGTGCAAACCTTGAACGAATTGTCAAAACGAAAAGTAGTGGAACATAATTCTTTAATTACCAGTATTGCGAAAATGGATAAAACGCCACTGAAAATGTTTGAATTAGCCGTATCTTGTATTAATACCGAAGAACCACCCAAAGATCATACGGTTTATCTCTCAAAAGAAGAATTGTTTGCCTTTTTTAAAGTATCTGATAATGACAAACATAGTCGTTTTAAACAAGCAGTAGAGAATATGCAAAAACAAGCCTTTTTTCAAATTAAAGAAGAAGTAGGTAAAGGCTTTAAATTTAGGAGTATTGTTCCCATTCCATATGTCGAGTGGACAGATTATCATGATGACGTAAAAATTGAATTCCATCGTGAAATCATGCCCTACTTAATTAATCTAAAACAAAATTTCACGCAACATGCTTTGTCTGATATTGCAGAGCTGAATAGCAAATACTCTATTATCTTGTACCGTTGGTTATCCATGAATTATAACCAATACGAGCATTATAGTTATAAGGGCGGACGGAGAGAAGAACAAGTGGAAGCCTACCGCAATCCTACCATTTCAATGCGAGAGTTACGAGAAATGACGGATACAGTTGATGAATATCCCCGCTTTGATAGATTAGAACATAGAGTTTTAAAAGAACCAATAGAAGAAATTAACGAAAACACCTCTTTTAACGTGACATATGACAAGATAAAAAAAGGACGAAGCATTGATTCTATTGTCTTTCATATCACGAAAAAGCGTCGAGCAGATGATAACAGCTATAAGTTAGAAGATAAAGATTATCAATCCGACAAAGAGGAAAAATCAAGAAATGAAGCTGACTTATTAAAACAGGCAATGGAAAGCAAGTACACACGATTATTGATTGAAAACTTTCTCTTATCCCCTCTTGAAATGACGGACACGGCACTTATGGCAGGTTTGCAAAAGAACGTCTATCCGCTTTATGACGAGTTAAAGGAATTAAGAGGATTGAATGGGGTCAAAGACCACTTGTCTTATGTATCTAGCAAACAAGAAGCCTATTCTAAACGCAATGTAGCGAAGTATCTGAAAAAAGCAATCGAGCAATATCTACCTACGGTTAAAAGGCAGGACTTATGATGAGTGAAAAGTTAAAGACAATCAAAGAGCTTGCAGACGAATTTAACGTATCGAAACAAGCTGTCAGGAAAAGATTAACCGAAGAATTTAGAGCAAACCATGTGGAAACCGTTACTAGTAACGGAGTGAAAACTTTAGTAGTAACCTATACTGGATATATGTTGTTAAAACAACACTTTACCACTAGTAACGCAACTGGTAACGACAAGGTAACCGATACTAGTAACCCCACAACTGGTGATTTATCTGTAGTTAAAATACTAGAACAACAGTTATTTGTTAAAGATAAGCAACTAGAAAATAAAGATAGCCAAATATCGCAAATGCAAAATCTCTTAGACCAACAACAACGCCTAGCTTTGCAGGATAAAAAATTGCTAGAAGAATATAAATCAGAAATCAATGAATTGAAAGCTCTTAAAATGCCTCAGGAGGATATGCAGGAGGATATGAAAGATGGATCGTCGATAAGGGGTGAGGTGCAGGAAGAAATTGAACGACTGAAAGCTCAATTGAAGTTATCAGAAGAAGAACGA
>ENA-UOZL01000326-UOZL01000326.1-food-metagenome-genome-assembly--contig:-NODE-326-length-14591-cov-228.546918_pt1 | contig 14591 bp, 10 predicted proteins | sample MGYA00249883_ERZ772724 | MGnify/ENA primary metagenome ERZ772724 (study PRJEB29005, sample SAMN08379457) | food metagenome | isolation source: cheese spiked with Escherichia coli O157 | study: EMG... | reverse complement strand
CTATACCCAAAAGAAAGCGGCTTATCGGTCAGTTTCACCTGATGTACGTAATAAACCGTTCCGGCGGGTTTCAGATTGTTGAGTGCGCTTTATTCATGCCGGATGCGGCGTGAACGCCTTATCCTGCCTACAAAAGCACGCAAATTCAATATATTGCAGAGATGGCGTAGGCCTGATAAGCGTAGCGCATCAGGCATTTTTGCGGTTGCCATCAGTTTCAAACCCGCGTCAGTGAGTTTTTGCTTTTGGTGCACAGGGTAAGATGAATAAATATCTACGGTATTAATAATAGACTTTGTAAGAAGTTATTAAGTCTATATTGCATTTAAAAGGTCGTAATCATACGTATAGTCCTCTCTGGTAAAATATTGATTCTCTGAGTTATATGCTTCATATGTGTTATATTCCCCGACCTCAAAGCCATTGTCCGGAGAATTTTCGTCTTTCTCGAGGGTATTATCTGAAAGTAACTCTTCTGAGCTAGAGTCTTCTATGTTTAAATCCATAGTATAATTAATTTGGGGGACGACCAGATAAGCATTTTTTTTGATATTTTCATAATCTTCAATGATTATATCGATGTAATCATATATTTTTTCTGATGAGAATTCTTTCATCTCTGGTAATTTAATTCTGTTCAAGCAATTGATGATTTTCGATGAGCTTTTATATATTTCTTTTGTTAATTCATTTTCTAATTTATCTGTAAGAGTTGCCCTTGGTATAGATTTTATAATTGCAAATCTCATAATTTTTAATTGTTCTTCGGTAATGTCTCCAGGCTCATTTAAACAACTTTCGACAAACTTGATTTTTTCTTCAGAATACATATCGCTAATGCTTATTAAAACAGGCGTTATTTTTAGTAAATAATCCCAGGAGATTGTGGCGTTTTGTGTTGAACTAACAAAATTAACCTGAAACATGTTGGCATTAGTAAAATTTGTTGAATTCAATTTAAAAGGATTTAAAATAGTATTAGCCATATGTTTATCTGTGAAATCATAATAATCTAAATCGACATTACGTAAGTCCAGAGAGGATAGATCAACGATATCTCCAGTCCCACAACTAAAAATTACGTTTAACCTCCTGATTTCATTGTAAATATCTTTTAATGGGCAATTAATATTGATATTACCTGTGGATATTTCCTGGTTTTTTAACGGTTCATTAATGGTAAGTTCACAAGTATTGTCCGATCGTTGAATAATTTGGGCGTTATAACCTAAAAAATCCAGACGAAGAGACGAGTCATTATAAAGAATTACATTTTGTAAGTACGCTAATTCTTTTTGAAAATCACCAGTGATAATGCATTTTCCACCAGGTTGTAACGTGTTAAGTAAAGTGACCATTTCAATAGAGGTCTGTTTTAGTTTTTCTATACCTGGTGCTAGTGCTTCGAGGTTATTTCCTGTTGGGCTTTCAGGAAGGTCATTCATTTTTCGACGGACTAAATCACTACTAATATCATTACCAATTGATGAAACAGGGAACATTATTTTATCCTTTATAAATAATCAATAAAAATCATTATTAAAATGATCGGGTGAAAAAAAGAGAATTTGCCAACAATCTGAAGTAATGCTGGTTTTATTAAAGTGCACAAGGGGGGTTAAGATGGCTTCTTTTCGGGTGAATTTTGCACAATACTTAGAAATCGTCTCCTTAATACATTCCAGCTCTTTTTTATTGACGGCTGAGCAAGTACATTGTTCACCAAAAGGTGCAAAAGTGCCTACATCTAATGTTTGTATGATATAATCATCATGTTCTCCTGTAGAAATATCTATGATGAATGGACTCATATTTTCCGGTTGGATTCGGATCATGACAGAAGGAACATCGCCTTGATAGAAATTCAATGCAGTAATTGCAGATAATACTCTCCGCAGTTCATTACTTATACTGTAAATTTTATTAACGTCATTGGTGGAGACAATTTCTGCAAACTTTCTTTTTACCGTCCAATAATCAATATTTCTATTGTGATTGTTAACCACTGCGTGCATTGGCGGGATTGAAGGGTGAAAAATATGCGCAATTGGGAAGCCTTTCATTGATGCCTGCCTTGTCATCATGACAAACAATAATAGATGCTTATTTTCCTCGCAGGGTTCTTTCGCACTATCAAAAAACGCTCATTTACCCGGCGTTACAGTAAACGAAGCAACATTCTGTGGCCTACGCCGATCAAAAGCTCTGTGAAAATTTCCCTTGTTGTCTTTGTCTGACCTTATCGCGGCGATCAGCAATTATTCGTTTTGTGATCCTCAACACAAAATGCTATTCGTCGCCTATGAGGGGAGAAGAATTTATGGAAAACGATTGCATTCACAAAATGACGTCCTGTCAGAAGAGAAAAAGTTGACGTTAATCAATTGTTCGAGATGATCAATACATGTATTCGAAATTTTAAAATATTGATAAAATAAATGTTTGTTCTCCAACAAATAGCGTGAAAAAATGTGACATGCCGCATTATTTATCACTGAAAATGGTTTATTTATAATAAAATTTGAGAACTTGCTCATTAAATTTAACTCAAATTTTGCCTGGTAATTATCCGGTAATTGCTTGAAATATGGTCTCAGCCCCTTTTTTGTATTAACCACATAACGAATGATGTTATCGCCATAAAATATGGTTATCCCCGTCATTTTTTTTGACAAAAATCAGGGTTTATGCTGATTTTTATACTTTAACTTGTTGATATTTAAAGGTATTTAATTGTAATAACGATACTCTGGAAAGTATTGAAAGTTAATTTGTGAGTGGTCGCACATATCCTGTTCATTTCATTTTGATACACTTCATGCCGTCAATGAGGTAATTAACGTAGGTCGTTATGAGCACTATTCTTCTTCCGAAAACGCAGCACCTGGTAGTCTTTCAGGAAGTCATTAGAAGTGGTTCTATCGGCTCGGCTGCAAAAGAATTAGGGTTAACTCAACCGGCCGTCAGTAAAATCATTAACGATATTGAAGATTATTTTGGTGTGGAATTAGTGGTGCGGAAAAATACCGGTGTAACATTAACACCTGCCGGTCAATTGTTACTCTCCCGTTCCGAATCCATTACCCGTGAAATGAAAAATATGGTTAATGAGATAAGCGGTATGTCTTCTGAGGCGGTGGTGGAAGTCTCATTTGGTTTTCCTTCATTGATTGGTTTTACTTTTATGTCAGGGATGATCAACAAGTTCAAAGAGGTGTTCCCGAAAGCGCAGGTTTCTATGTATGAAGCGCAACTGTCTTCGTTCTTACCGGCAATCCGCGACGGTCGACTGGATTTTGCGATTGGTACGTTAAGTGCAGAAATGAAGCTTCAGGATTTACATGTTGAGCCGCTGTTCGAGTCCGAGTTTGTGCTGGTAGCCAGTAAGTCCCGAACATGCACCGGCACCACCACGCTGGAGTCGTTGAAGAACGAACAGTGGGTGTTGCCACAAACTAATATGGGGTACTACAGCGAACTGCTTACTACGTTACAAAGAAATGGCATCAGTATTGAAAACATCGTTAAAACCGACTCAGTCGTGACAATTTATAATCTTGTTCTCAATGCTGATTTCTTAACTGTAATTCCTTGTGATATGACGTCACCTTTTGGTTCTAATCAATTTATTACTATTCCGGTTGAAGAAACATTACCTGTGGCACAATATGCCGCGGTATGGTCGAAAAATTATCGTATTAAAAAAGCAGCATCGGTTTTGGTGGAATTAGCCAAAGAGTATTCATCTTATAATGGGTGTAGACGAAGGCAATTAATAGAAGTTGGTTAGTTATTTGTTTTTATTTAAACATAAATAATCCACCTGTCTGTCTTGCAGGTGTCGGTTACGGTTACCTACATATTTAATTCAGGCGAAGAGGTTTTATAATGCATATTACATACGATCTGCCGGTTGCTATTGATGACATTATTGAAGCGAAACAACGACTGGCTGGGCGAATTTATAAAACAGGCATGCCTCGCTCCAACTATTTTAGTGAACGTTGCAAAGGTGAAATATTCCTGAAGTTTGAAAATATGCAGCGTACGGGTTCATTTAAAATTCGTGGCGCATTTAATAAATTAAGTTCACTGACCGATGCGGAAAAACGCAAAGGCGTGGTGGCCTGTTCTGCGGGCAACCATGCGCAAGGGGTTTCCCTCTCCTGCGCGATGCTGGGTATCGACGGTAAAGTGGTGATGCCAAAAGGTGCGCCAAAATCCAAAGTAGCGGCAACGTGCGACTACTCCGCAGAAGTCGTTCTGCATGGTGATAACTTCAACGACACTATCGCTAAAGTGAGCGAAATTGTCGAAATGGAAGGCCGTATTTTTATCCCACCTTACGATGATCCGAAAGTGATTGCTGGCCAGGGAACGATTGGTCTGGAAATTATGGAAGATCTCTATGATGTCGATAACGTGATTGTGCCAATTGGTGGTGGCGGTTTAATTGCTGGTATTGCGGTGGCAATTAAATCTATTAACCCGACCATTCGTGTTATTGGCGTACAGTCTGAAAACGTTCACGGCATGGCGGCTTCTTTCCACTCCGGAGAAATAACCACGCACCGAACTACCGGCACCCTGGCGGATGGTTGTGATGTCTCCCGCCCGGGTAATTTAACTTACGAAATCGTTCGTGAATTAGTCGATGACATCGTGCTGGTCAGCGAAGACGAAATCAGAAACAGTATGATTGCCTTAATTCAGCGCAATAAAGTCGTCACCGAAGGCGCAGGCGCTCTGGCATGTGCTGCATTATTAAGCGGTAAATTAGACCAATATATTCAAAACAGAAAAACCGTCAGTATTATTTCCGGCGGCAATATCGATCTTTCTCGCGTCTCTCAAATCACCGGTTTCGTTGACGCTTAATTAATTCGTTGAGGATAGGATATGAGTACTTCAGATAGCATTGTATCCAGCCAGACAAAACAATCGTCCTGGCGTAAATCAGATACCACATGGACGTTAGGCTTGTTTGGTACGGCAATCGGCGCCGGGGTGCTGTTCTTCCCTATCCGCGCAGGTTTTGGCGGACTGATCCCGATTCTTCTGATGTTGGTATTGGCATACCCCATCGCGTTTTATTGCCACCGGGCGCTGGCGCGTCTGTGTCTTTCTGGCTCTAACCCTTCCGGCAACATTACGGAAACGGTGGAAGAGCATTTTGGTAAAACTGGCGGCGTGGTTATCACGTTCCTGTACTTCTTCGCGATTTGCCCACTGCTGTGGATTTATGGCGTTACTATTACCAATACCTTTATGACGTTCTGGGAAAACCAGCTCGGCTTTGCACCGCTGAATCGCGGCTTTGTGGCGCTGTTCCTGTTGCTGCTGATGGCTTTCGTCATCTGGTTTGGTAAGGATCTGATGGTTAAAGTGATGAGCTACCTGGTATGGCCGTTTATCGCCAGCCTGGTGCTGATTTCTTTGTCGCTGATCCCTTACTGGAACTCTGCAGTTATCGACCAGGTTGACCTCGGTTCGCTGTCGTTAACCGGTCATGACGGTATCCTGATCACTGTCTGGCTGGGGATTTCCATCATGGTTTTCTCCTTTAACTTCTCGCCAATCGTCTCTTCCTTCGTGGTTTCTAAGCGTGAAGAGTATGAGAAAGACTTCGGTCGCGACTTCACCGAACGTAAATGTTCCCAAATCATTTCTCGTGCCAGCATGCTGATGGTTGCAGTGGTGATGTTCTTTGCCTTTAGCTGCCTGTTTACTCTGTCTCCGGCCAACATGGCGGAAGCCAAAGCGCAGAATATTCCAGTGCTTTCTTATCTGGCTAACCACTTTGCGTCCATGACCGGTACCAAAACAACGTTCGCGATTACACTGGAATATGCGGCTTCCATCATCGCACTCGTGGCTATCTTCAAATCTTTCTTCGGTCACTATCTGGGAACGCTGGAAGGTCTGAATGGCCTGGTCCTGAAGTTTGGTTATAAAGGCGACAAAACTAAAGTGTCGCTGGGTAAACTGAACACTATCAGCATGATCTTCATCATGGGCTCCACCTGGGTTGTTGCCTACGCCAACCCGAACATCCTTGACCTGATTGAAGCCATGGGCGCACCGATTATCGCATCCCTGCTGTGCCTGTTGCCGATGTATGCCATCCGTAAAGCGCCGTCTCTGGCGAAATACCGTGGTCGTCTGGATAACGTGTTTGTTACCGTGATTGGTCTGCTGACCATCCTGAACATCGTATACAAACTGTTTTAATCCGTAACTCAGGATGAGAAAAGAGATGAATGAATTTCCGGTTGTTTTGGTTATTAACTGTGGTTCGTCTTCGATTAAGTTTTCCGTGCTCGATGCCAGCGACTGTGAAGTATTAATGTCAGGTATTGCCGACGGTATTAACTCGGAAAATGCATTCTTATCCGTAAATGGGGGAGAGCCAGCACCGCTGGCTCACCACAGCTACGAAGGTGCATTGAAGGCAATTGCATTTGAACTGGAAAAACGGAATTTAAATGACAGTGTGGCCTTAATTGGCCACCGCATCGCTCACGGCGGCAGTATTTTTACCGAGTCCGCCATTATTACCGATGAAGTCATTGATAATATCCGTCGCGTTTCTCCACTGGCACCCCTGCATAATTACGCCAATTTAAGTGGTATTGAATCGGCGCAGCAATTATTTCCTGGCGTAACTCAGGTGGCGGTATTTGATACCAGTTTCCACCAGACGATGGCTCCGGAAGCTTATTTATACGGCCTGCCGTGGAAATATTATGAAGAGTTAGGTGTACGCCGTTATGGTTTCCACGGCACGTCGCACCGCTATGTTTCCCAGCGCGCACATTCGCTGCTGAATCTGGCGGAAGATGACTCCGGCCTGGTTGTGGCGCATCTTGGCAATGGCGCGTCAATCTGCGCGGTTCGCAACGGTCAGAGTGTTGATACCTCAATGGGAATGACGCCGCTGGAAGGCTTGATGATGGGTACCCGCAGTGGCGATGTCGACTTTGGTGCGATGTCCTGGGTCGCCAGCCAAACCAACCAGAGCCTGGGTGACCTGGAACGCGTAGTGAATAAAGAGTCGGGATTATTAGGTATTTCCGGTCTTTCTTCGGATTTACGTGTTCTGGAAAAAGCCTGGCATGAAGGTCACGAACGCGCGCAACTGGCAATTAAAACCTTTGTTCACCGAATTGCCCGTCATATTGCCGGACACGCAGCTTCATTACGTCGCCTGGATGGAATTATATTCACCGGCGGAATAGGAGAGAATTCAAGCTTAATTCGTCGTCTGGTCATGGAACATTTGGCTGTATTAGGCTTAGAGATTGATACAGAAATGAATAATCGCTCTAACTCCTGTGGTGAGCGAATTGTTTCCAGTGAAAATGCGCGTGTCATTTGTGCCGTTATTCCGACTAACGAAGAAAAAATGATTGCTTTGGATGCCATTCATTTAGGCAAAGTTAACGCGCCCGCAGAATTTGCATAATTTAGTTGAAGTATTGTAGAGAGATTATTTTTCATGAAGGTAGATATTGATACCAGCGATAAGCTGTACGCCGACGCATGGCTTGGCTTTAAAGGTACGGACTGGAAAAACGAAATTAATGTCCGCGATTTTATTCAACATAACTATACACCGTATGAAGGCGATGAATCTTTCCTCGCCGAAGCGACGCCTGCCACCACGGAATTGTGGGAAAAAGTAATGGAAGGCATCCGTATCGAAAATGCAACCCACGCGCCGGTTGATTTCGATACCAATATTGCCACCACAATTACCGCTCATGATGCGGGATATATTAACCAGCCGCTGGAAAAAATTGTTGGCCTGCAAACGGATGCGCCGTTGAAACGTGCGCTACACCCGTTCGGTGGCATTAATATGATTAAAAGTTCATTCCACGCCTATGGCCGAGAAATGGACAGTGAATTTGAATATCTGTTTACCGATCTGCGTAAAACCCATAACCAGGGCGTATTTGATGTTTACTCACCGGATATGCTGCGCTGCCGTAAATCTGGCGTGCTGACCGGTTTACCAGATGGCTATGGCCGTGGGCGCATTATCGGTGACTATCGCCGCGTAGCGCTGTATGGCATCAGTTATCTGGTACGTGAACGCGAACTGCAATTTGCCGATCTCCAGTCTCGTCTGGAAAAAGGCGAGGATCTGGAAGCCACCATCCGTCTGCGTGAGGAGCTGGCAGAGCATCGTCATGCGCTGTTGCAGATTCAGGAAATGGCGGCGAAATATGGCTTTGATATCTCTCGCCCGGCGCAGAATGCGCAGGAAGCGGTGCAGTGGCTCTACTTCGCTTATCTGGCGGCAGTGAAATCGCAAAATGGCGGCGCGATGTCGCTGGGCCGCACGGCATCGTTCCTCGATATCTACATTGAGCGCGACTTTAAAGCTGGCGTACTCAATGAGCAGCAGGCACAGGAACTGATCGATCACTTCATCATGAAGATCCGTATGGTACGCTTCCTGCGTACACCGGAATTTGATTCGCTGTTCTCCGGCGACCCAATCTGGGCGACGGAAGTGATCGGCGGGATGGGGCTGGACGGTCGTACGCTGGTGACCAAAAACTCCTTCCGCTATTTGCACACCCTGCACACTATGGGGCCGGCACCGGAACCTAACCTGACCATTCTTTGGTCGGAAGAATTACCGATTGCCTTCAAAAAATATGCCGCGCAGGTGTCGATCGTCACCTCTTCCTTGCAGTATGAAAATGACGATCTGATGCGTACTGACTTCAACAGCGACGATTACGCGATTGCCTGCTGCGTCAGCCCAATGGTGATTGGTAAGCAAATGCAGTTCTTTGGTGCACGCGCTAACCTGGCGAAAACGCTGCTCTACGCAATTAACGGCGGGGTGGACGAGAAGCTGAAGATTCAGGTCGGGCCGAAAACAGCACCGCTGATGGACGACGTGCTGGATTACGACAAAGTGATGGACAGCCTCGATCACTTCATGGACTGGCTGGCGGTGCAGTACATCAGCGCGCTGAATATCATTCACTACATGCACGACAAGTACAGCTACGAAGCTTCGCTGATGGCGCTGCACGATCGTGATGTCTATCGCACTATGGCATGCGGCATCGCGGGCCTGTCGGTGGCGACGGACTCCCTGTCTGCCATCAAATATGCCCGCGTGAAACCAATCCGTGACGAAAACGGCCTGGCGGTGGACTTTGAAATCGACGGTGAATATCCGCAGTACGGCAACAACGACGAGCGCGTAGACAGCATTGCCTGCGACCTGGTTGAACGCTTTATGAAGAAAATTAAAGCGCTGCCAACCTATCGCAACGCCGTCCCTACCCAGTCGATTCTGACTATCACTTCTAACGTGGTGTACGGCCAGAAAACCGGTAATACGCCGGACGGTCGTCGCGCCGGAACACCGTTCGCGCCGGGCGCTAACCCGATGCATGGTCGTGACCGCAAAGGTGCCGTGGCCTCATTGACGTCGGTGGCGAAACTGCCGTTCACCTACGCCAAAGATGGGATCTCGTACACCTTCTCAATCGTTCCTGCGGCGCTGGGCAAAGAAGATCCAGTACGTAAAACCAACCTTGTCGGCCTGCTGGATGGGTATTTCCACCACGAAGCGGATGTCGAAGGCGGTCAACACCTCAACGTCAACGTAATGAATCGGGAAATGCTGCTGGATGCCATCGAGCACCCGGAAAAATATCCTAACCTGACAATCCGTGTCTCTGGCTACGCCGTGCGCTTCAACGCACTGACCCGTGAACAGCAACAGGATGTTATTTCACGTACTTTTACCCAGGCGCTCTGACGCCGGAGGATGTATGAAAAAGATTATCGAAACGCAACGTGCCCCAGGCGCAATCGGCCCTTATGTTCAGGGCGTTGATTTAGGCAGCATGGTCTTCACCTCCGGGCAAATACCGGTTTGCCCACAGACCGGTGAGATCCCGGCTGATGTGCAAGATCAGGCGCGTTTAAGCCTCGAAAACGTCAAAGCGATCGTGGTTGCTGCCGGGCTGAGCGTGGGCGATATCATCAAGATGACCGTGTTTATCACCGATCTGAATGATTTTGCCACCATCAACGAAGTCTATAAGCAGTTCTTCGATGAGCATCAGGCGACCTATCCGACCCGGAGCTGTGTGCAGGTCGCGCGTTTGCCGAAAGATGTGAAGCTGGAAATTGAAGCCATCGCAGTACGTAGTGCGTAAAGCCTCGTGAGCGGGACGGTCGTAAGGTCGTTCCGCTCCACTTCACTGAACGGCAATCCGAGGGTGTGGATATGATTAGTGCATTCGATATTTTCAAAATTGGGATTGGTCCCTCCAGTTCGCATACCGTGGGGCCAATGAATGCCGGAAAAAGTTTTATTGATCGGCTGGAAAGTAGCGGCTTATTAACCGCGACGAGCCATATTGTGGTCGATCTGTACGGGTCGTTGTCACTGACGGGCAAAGGCCATGCCACGGATGTCGCCATCATCATGGGACTGGCAGGAAACAGTCCGCAGGATGTTGTCATTGATGAGATCCCTGCATTTATAGAGTTAGTAACGCGCAGCGGGCGGCTGCCAGTGGCATCTGGTGCGCATATTGTTGATTTTCCTGTAGCAAAGAACATTATCTTCCATCCCGAAATGTTGCCTCGCCATGAGAACGGAATGCGGATCACTGCCTGGAAGGGACAGGAAGAGCTATTAAGTAAAACCTATTACTCTGTCGGCGGCGGGTTTATTGTCGAAGAAGAACACTTCGGCCTGTCGCACGATGTCGAAACGTCCGTACCTTACGATTTCCACTCAGCAGGTGAACTGCTGAAAATGTGTGATTACAACGGCCTGTCTATATCTGGTCTGATGATGCACAACGAGCTAGCGCTGCGCAGCAAAGCGGAAATTGACGCCGGTTTTGCCCGTATCTGGCAAGTGATGCATGACGGTATTGAACGTGGGATGAACACTGAAGGCGTGCTGCCTGGTCCGCTCAATGTGCCGCGCCGTGCCGTAGCGCTGCGTCGTCAGCTGGTTTCCAGCGATAACATCTCTAACGATCCGATGAATGTCATCGACTGGATCAACATGTACGCGCTGGCGGTTAGTGAAGAAAACGCAGCTGGCGGGCGCGTGGTAACGGCACCGACTAACGGTGCGTGCGGCATTATTCCGGCAGTACTGGCTTATTACGATAAGTTCCGTCGTCCGGTAAACGAGCGGTCAATTGCCCGCTATTTTCTGGCCGCGGGGGCTATTGGCGCGCTGTATAAAATGAACGCCTCCATCTCTGGCGCGGAAGTCGGCTGTCAGGGGGAGATTGGCGTGGCCTGTTCAATGGCGGCGGCAGGGTTAACTGAACTACTGGGCGGCAGTCCGGCGCAGGTATGCAATGCGGCGGAAATCGCGATGGAGCATAACCTTGGGCTGACCTGCGATCCGGTTGCCGGACAGGTACAAATCCCGTGCATTGAACGTAATGCCATTAATGCCGTGAAAGCAGTAAACGCCGCGCGGATGGCGATGCGCCGCACCTCGGCACCGCGTGTTTCACTCGATAAAGTGATCGAGACGATGTATGAAACCGGCAAAGATATGAACGATAAATACCGCGAAACATCACGCGGAGGACTGGCCATTAAAGTGGTCTGCGGCTGACATTGCTGTCAGCTTTCATCCTTGGGTGCACAAATGTGCACCTTTTTTTTGTGATCTGCCGCAAATAGAGAATGAATATTCTCCTGCGATTAATTTAGTAGAAAATTCTTATCCATCTCCGTTATTTCAAAGTCTTGATTGTGAAGATTTTCTCTGACCTCGCGCGTATCATTTCTTTATTCTAATAACTCGCCTGCAAAAACGTAGACCGCATATCGCCTTGATGCGGCTCGGAAAAAAATAATAAGCCCTACAAAATATTGAGCGAGAAATTATGGAAATTGCATCGAATAAAGGCGTCATTGCAGACGCTTCGACCCCGGCGGGTCGTGCTGGAATGAGTGAGAGCGAGTGGCGAGAAGCGATCAAATTCGACAGTACTGACACCGGCTGGGTGATTATGAGTATCGGGATGGCGATTGGCGCGGGGATTGTTTTTCTCCCGGTGCAGGTCGGTTTGATGGGATTGTGGGTATTTTTGCTCTCATCGGTGATTGGTTACCCGGCAATGTATCTGTTTCAGCGATTGTTTATTAATACGCTGGCAGAATCACCAGAATGTAAAGATTACCCGAGCGTCATTAGCGGTTATTTAGGTAAAAACTGGGGCATCCTGTTAGGTGCGCTCTATTTCGTAATGCTGGTGATTTGGATGTTCGTCTATTCCACCGCCATCACCAACGATAGTGCTTCCTACCTGCATACCTTCGGCGTGACGGAAGGGTTGCTGTCAGACAGTCCCTTTTATGGTCTGGTACTGATTTGCATTCTGGTGGCGATCTCCTCACGCGGCGAGAAATTGTTATTCAAAATTTCGACCGGCATGGTGCTGACCAAGCTGCTGGTGGTCGCGGCGCTGGGCGTGTCGATGGTGGGAATGTGGCATCTGTATAACGTCGGTTCGCTACCGCCGCTGGGGCTGCTGGTGAAAAACGCCATTATTACGCTGCCGTTTACCCTGACGTCGATTCTGTTTATCCAGACGTTAAGTCCGATGGTGATCTCTTATCGCTCGCGGGAAAAATCAATTGAAGTGGCGCGGCATAAAGCATTGCGGGCAATGAATATCGCGTTTGGCATTTTGTTTGTCACCGTCTTTTTCTACGCCGTGTCGTTCACGCTGGCGATGGGACATGACGAAGCGGTAAAAGCCTATGAGCAGAATATTTCCGCGCTGGCGATTGCCGCACAGTTTATTAGCGGTGACGGCGCAGCGTGGGTGAAAGTGGTCAGCGTCATTCTCAATATCTTTGCTGTCATGACTGCATTCTTTGGCGTCTATTTAGGCTTTCGCGAAGCAACGCAAGGGATCGTAATGAACATCCTGCGTCGCAAGATGCCTGCCGAGAAGATTAACGAAAATCTCGTTCAGCGCGGCATCATTATTTTCGCCATTTTGCTGGCCTGGAGCGCCATCGTACTGAACGCACCGGTGTTGAGCTTCACCTCTATCTGTAGCCCGATTTTCGGCATGGTAGGGTGCCTGATCCCGGCGTGGCTGGTTTACAAAGTACCAGCATTGCACAAATACAAAGGGATGTCTCTGTACCTGATTATCGTCACTGGTTTGTTGCTGTGTGTTTCTCCGTTCCTGGCATTTTCTTGATTTACCTGAAATTTTAAGGTTTTTAATATGTTTGATTCGACTTTAAATCCGTTATGGCAGCGTTACATCCTCGCCGTTCAGGAGGAAGTAAAACCGGCGCTGGGATGTACTGAACCGATTTCACTGGCGCTGGCGGCGGCGGTTGCTGCGGCAGAACTGGAAGGTCCGGTTGAACGTGTAGAAGCCTGGGTTTCGCCAAATCTGATGAAGAACGGTCTGGGCGTCACCGTTCCCGGCACGGGAATGGTGGGGCTGCCGATTGCGGCGGCGCTGGGGGCGTTAGGTGGAAATGCCAACGCCGGGCTGGAAGTGCTGAAAGACGCAACAGCGCAGGCAATTGCCGATGCCAAAGCACTGCTGGCGGCGGGGAAAGTCTCCGTTAAGATCCAGGAACCTTGCGATGAAATCCTCTTCTCACGCGCCAAAGTCTGGAACGGTGAGAAGTGGGCGTGTGTCACCATCGTCGGCGGGCATACCAACATTGTGCATATCGAGACGCACGATGGTGTGGTGTTTACCCAGCAGGCGTGTGTGGCAGAGGGCGAGCAAGAGTCTCCGCTGACGGTGCTTTCCAGAACGACGCTGGCTGAGATCCTGAAGTTCGTCAATGAAGTCCCGTTTGCGGCGATCCGCTTTATTCTCGATTCCGCGAAGCTAAATTGTGCGTTATCGCAGGAAGGTTTGAGCGGTAAGTGGGGGCTGCATATTGGCGCGACGCTGGAAAAACAGTGCGAGCGCGGTTTGCTGGCGAAAGATCTCTCTTCATCCATTGTGATTCGTACCAGCGCGGCATCCGATGCGCGTATGGGCGGCGCTACGCTTCCGGCTATGAGTAACTCCGGCTCGGGTAACCAGGGGATTACCGCAACAATGCCTGTGGTGGTGGTAGCAGAACACTTCGGAGCGGATGATGAACGGCTGGCGCGTGCGCTGATGCTTTCTCATTTGAGCGCAATTTACATCCATAACCAGTTACCGCGTTTGTCTGCACTGTGTGCCGCAACGACCGCAGCAATGGGGGCCGCCGCCGGGATGGCATGGCTGGTGGATGGGCGTTATGAAACCATCTCGATGGCGATCAGCAGTATGATCGGCGATGTCAGCGGCATGATTTGCGATGGTGCGTCGAACAGCTGCGCGATGAAGGTTTCGACCAGTGCTTCGGCTGCGTGGAAAGCGGTGTTAATGGCGCTGGATGATACCGCCGTGACCGGCAATGAAGGGATTGTGGCGCATGATGTTGAGCAGTCGATTGCCAACCTGTGTGCGTTAGCAAGCCATTCGATGCAGCAAACGGATCGGCAGATTATCGAGATTATGGCGAGCAAGGCCAGATAAACGCCAGGTTTTGGG
>ENA-UOZL01000324-UOZL01000324.1-food-metagenome-genome-assembly--contig:-NODE-324-length-14645-cov-4.884990_pt1 | contig 14645 bp, 15 predicted proteins | sample MGYA00249883_ERZ772724 | MGnify/ENA primary metagenome ERZ772724 (study PRJEB29005, sample SAMN08379457) | food metagenome | isolation source: cheese spiked with Escherichia coli O157 | study: EMG produced... | reverse complement strand
TCCTTTATGATGTATTATATCGAACAGTTTGTCCGTAATTCCATCATAGGAGCCCTTACCTATTATCATTGAACGCTTTATGCCATACCGGTTTCCAGAGATTCTATATGCAGTTTATTTAATCTTTGTATACTGTTCGATTTTATTGGGGACGGGATTACATTTTTATAGTCGCTTATACTACTGGGATAAATTCTTGCATGTCTTGAGTGCCGGGTTATTGGCGGGCTTAGGGTATACGGTCTTTAACGTATTGATTTCAAAACAACTCCGTCAAACCATTTCAGCCTTACTCATGAGCTTGTTTGCGGCAACGTTTGGGAGTACGATTGGTGTGTTGTGGGAATTCTATGAATTTACCGGCGATAGTTTGTTAGGCTTAAACATGCAACGTTATATGGCAAAAGGTCACCTTTTATTAGGCCAAGCAGCCTTGTTAGACACGATGGGGGACTTACTAGCGGATGTCTTGGGATCATGTTTAATCGCCATTATCGGCTATTTCTGTATTAAACATAACCGGGACTGGTTAGATAAACTGATGTTTACCAAAAAATAGAGTGCGTTTGTGGCGCTTATATTTTGAGCATTAACTGGATTTGACGAATTGGCGATTGTAATCACCGATTTGGCAAATTCTGTTAAGCGCAGAAATATGCCACAAAAAGCACGTTTCAACAAAAAAGTGGTGTCGCTCTGAAAATGAGCGACACCACTTTTTTGTATTATTTTTGTATTTCATGTTCTTCGCGTAAGTCTTTTGTATTCTGACGCACCCAGAAGAGGTTGACGATTACTAAAACGGTTGTCGATAGGAAAACCCCGCTGTAACCGAATAGGCCAGAAACGCTGGAACCAATTAAAGGTCCGGCGACATTCCCCATTGCTTGGAAGGATTGGTTATAACTGAAAATCCGTCCGGCGGAACTATGGGGTGAGTACTTCGCAAGAATCGTTTGAACTTGCGGTAACAATGCGGCATCGGCGACCCCAACCAGCAGACGCAGGGCACCGAGTTGCCAAACATTTTGAACGAAAGCTTGCGGAACGTAAACGAAGACGGCGAAGATCAAGCCACCGAGTAAAATTTTCTCGGAACCGATCCGATCGCCAAGTGCACCAAAACGCGGCGCGGCAATTAAGGTTGCGATCCCTGGAGTAGCCGCGACAACTCCGCTGACTAACGCTACGTTATTGCCATGATGCATTAATTGACGGACATATAAACTCAACAGCGGGCTAATTGAGTTGTTGGAGGCTTGAATAATCATTGTGGTGACGAACATGCCGATAATTAAATGCGGGTATTTCAATTCATGAATCAGTTGCCGACCGGGTACTTGATCGCCTTTTTCTACTGGCGTGAAGTCTTCGTGAACGAAAACCAGACAGAGGATAAAGACGATGAACAAGATGGTACCGGTAATGAAGAAGGTTGTTCGATAGCCGGTTGCTTGGGCGATAATCCCACCCAACAACGGGCCTAATAAGGTTCCGGAAACACTTCCGGTGGTCAGGGTGCCTAAAGCTTGACCACTTTTTTCTTGTGGTGCTGAAGTGGCAATTAAGGCGTTTGAATTACTGATATAACCCGAGAAGAAGCCTTGTAATAGTCGCAAACCAATTAATTCATAAATATTTTGGACTAAGCCCATCGCACCCAGGACAATCGCTAGTCCTAATGAGGCGCGGAGTAACATTAATTTGCGACCACGGCGGTCAGCAATTTTGCCCCACCATGGTGAAATCAGAGCGGTAACCAAGAAGGTAATAGAATAGGTCACCCCACTCCATAAACTCAGTTGGGCCGTTGTAAAGTTGCCAAGTGTGTCAATGTATAACGACATAAATGGCATAATCAAACTAAAAGCAACCCCGGCCATGAAATTACCAAACCATAAAACGACGAGGTTCTGTTCCCATTGTGCGCGGCGTCTGAATAAACGTTGACGAATGTTAGTCAACATGGTGTCATCATCTCGATTCTAAAAAGTTAAAGCGGCGACCACGCTTGCTGATGTGCGTGGTAGGCGTCTTTTAAGTGTGGGAGTTGTTCAAAGAGGGCAGTCAGTTGCGCATCTTTAGCTCGTGGCAGCTGGCGTTTAAAGTACAACCGCTGAGTGTCGTAGGCAGTCAATGCGCTTGCTTGTTGGGCTGGTGTACCGTGTTCGGCAAAATAGAGTAGCCAATCAAACAGCCATTCTTTATCAGCATCGGCTTCATAACGGGCTAGCAAAGTGTCTAGCTGTGCTCCCTGTGCCACTAACAAGTAATGGTTACGCTGCAAAGGGGTTAACTCATTATCTGGATTTAGATCAATTACTTTGGGACCTAATTGTTCGAGAAAACTATCCAGCGAATCAGCAACGGTTAACCATTGATCGACCTCAGTATCTATGTAGCGAATCGGTGGTTCAGCTGAGGCTTGTTGGCAATCAAATACAAAGTACTGCTGTTGATGCTGACTAAAAGGGACTAAGTAATCGGGCAAGTCGGGGGCTTGGATGACTGCTTCACCGTTGTGAGCAATCCCAGCTAAATAATGACACTCAACGTCGGCGAGACCATCACTTGTTGGCTCACTCGTAGGAAAGCTAAAGTTAGTCAAAAAACCGCCATTGGTTGTTTGACAAAGTGCCCGATAACTCATGGGAATCCGAGGGTCATCGACAATCATCCGTGGTGCAGTTAAATCAACATTCGCAATTGCTGGCTGTGCAGTAAACATGCAAGTATCCCTCCCAAAATTGGTAACTCTTTAATTTTACCATTTATGTCAAACCAAGGTTTTGTTAAGGTTGGCAACCTATTCTTTATTTGTTGTAGCGAGTCTGATAATATGAAGACAACATTAAAGAAAAGAGGATACGCGTATGTTGTGGTTTATTATTATCATTATTTTGTTAGTGGTTGGCGCGGTTGGCTTCTATATCAGCACCTACAATAACATGGTCAAGAGTCGGAACTGGACAGATGAAGCATGGAGCCAAATCGATGTACAACTCAAACGGCGGAATGACTTGATTCCAAACTTAGTATCGACCGTGAAAGGTTATGCTAAGCATGAACAAGACACGTTGGAAAAAGTCATCAAGATGCGGAATCAATTGGTTGATATGCCAGCTGATAATCGGCAAGCAACAATGGAGGCTTCGAATCAATTAACGGATTCATTGAAAAGCGTTTTCGCCTTGTCAGAAAGCTATCCAGATTTAAAAGCGGACGCAGAATTTACGAAGTTAATGGAAGAATTGACGAATACGGAAAATAAAATTGCGTATGCACGTCAATTGTTTAACTCAAGTGCTACCCGTTACAACAACCAAATTCAAACTTTCCCTGGTAATATTTTGGCAGGTGCTCACAATTTCCAAAAGACAGCTTACTTAGAAACGCCAGTTGAGGAAAAAGCAGCACCTAAAGTTTCCTTGAATAGGGTGTGATTGGGAATGTTATTTGAACAAATTCAACAGAACAAACGTAAAACGGTATATGTGATGATTGGCTTTTTTGCTTTAGTATTGGCAATTGGGGCTGCATTAGGGTATCTGTTTATGCGTAATTTGATTAGTGGTGTCGTGGTGGCGGCTATTTTAGCCGCCGTTTATATGGCGATGATGATTGGAAACTCAACCAACGTTGTTATGCAGATGAATCATGCGACCGAAGTCCATGATGCTAGCGAATATCCTGATTTATGGCACATTGTTGAAGACATGGCGATGGTCGCCCAAGTACCGATACCCCGGGTTTTCATTGTTGACGATCCTAGCCCAAACGCGTTTGCAACAGGCAATGATCCACAACACGCTGCGGTGGCGGTCACGACTGGCATCATGGCGCGTTTGAATCGGGAGGAACTCGAGGGGGTAATTGCTCACGAAGTCTCCCATATTCGCAATTACGATATTCGGTTACAAACGATTGCCTTGGCACTTTCTGCGGTGATTTCAATGCTCGTGAACATCGGCAGCAACATGTTATGGTGGGGCGGCGGCCGCAGTCGTGATAACGACCGTGAAGAAGGTGCAAGTAATATCATCGGTTTGGTTTTTTCGATCCTATTGTTGATATTGGGACCTTTGGCGGCTAGTATTGCACAGATGGCGTTGTCGCGAAATCGGGAATACTTGGCTGATGCATCTGGTGTCGAATTAACGCGGAACCCACAAGGTTTGATCAATGCGTTATTAAAGATTTCTGACAGTGAGCCAATGCAAGCTGCGGATCCATCAAGCGCAGCTTTGTATATCTCAGATCCATTTAAAGGACTTAGTCGGTCGGGTGCTCATTTATTTGATAGTCATCCATCGATTGAAGAACGAGTCGCTAAATTAAGAGCGATGTAATGTTTTAAAGACATAACGCATCAGCTGTAGGTAATAGTTGATAGAACACGTTTTATATAGAGGGAGGCAAAATTCATTTTTGTCCCTCTCTTTTTTTGTATAATAAAGGAAAAGAGGAGTGATCAGTGTGCGATTATCCCCAATCCAGCAGTTAATGGCGTTACAATCTACTCTAATAATGCAATTGAATGAGACACCGAGCAAACAGATTACCATGATTGATTTACCGGTTGTGCGTGGGCAATTATTATTGGCATTGCATGCGCGTCACCAGCTAACATTATCGACGCAACAACGCACAATGATTCAACGCGCCATCATCACAACGCTGGCAATTAAAACGGATGGCACTCAATTAATGGATCTTTGGCGGCAAACACTACCGCAGCGGTATCGGATTGTTGATCAGGCAGAGGTGGTGGCCCATTTTGAACAGTTAGAACGCGCTAATTGGGACGTTGCGAGTTTACGCGCTTATGCAACCCATTTAACGGGACAACTTGCTGCGCAACCAACAGCGCTTAAAAGGATTTTGCAACACAATTGGCAAGCATTACATCAAGTAGGCTCAGCACTTTATCAAATGCTTTTTGAAGCATACGGGGACCGAACTGCACAACCAGTAATTAATTACCAGCGGATCAATTTAGTGCTCACGCATTTAGGGGCGCAGTTGGATGAGCATGCGTTTTTGCAATTAACAGCACGTGATTATCAACTTGACCCGCAATTAGCACCAGATGCGCCTTTTTTAGCAACCTTTGCGCAAAGTGTGCAACGTGCATTTGTCGGTCGAGTTTTAACCGATAAACGGATTCATCAATTCAGAATGTATTTAGATCGGCAGAATCTACGCTATATCCGCCATTATTTTCAACACTCTGGTGAAACAGATGAACAAGCCTTAGCGCGGTTTGTGCGAAAACGACAAGCGACCCAGCCACATTATTGGCTGCGGCGTGAACCAGCTCGGCTCCATAATAAATACCGCAACGGACAGCGCCCAACAACGCATTGGAATCGAAAACGACTCACGCCGGATTTTCATAGTGAATTTATTCTAGCACCATCTGGAGCATTTATCAGTCAATGGCAAGTACTTAAATTAAAGGCTGATGGTCTGATTGATAGTAATCCTGACCATTACCAGCTAGATGATGGCACACTCCGGCAACTACTAAACGGTGAATCGTTTAATTATGCTAATCGGAATGATCGGCAACACGCCCGGTTAGATAGCCAACCACCGCTGCAAAATGATCATGCACTACGCAAAACAGCTTTTAAAGGGTGGCGGAGTCCGACTAAGCAACAATATCGACCAAATGATAAACAGGTTGATGACTATTCACGGTGGTACTCTTAATTGGTGGTCAATCATTTTTGGGGCTTTTTTGAAACTATGGTACAATATTGCATAGTATTTTAAGCCATAACTAAAAAAGCGTGCGTAAAAATGCACACAGAGTAATAGGAGTTATTGAGATATGAAAATGCAGTTGGGTGAAATTGCACGAGTCACTGGGGCTAAAAACGATATTGAACAATGGGCAACCATTGAAGTGACGAATGTTGCGTTTGACGCACGTCAATTAAATGCGGGCGCTTTGTTTGTACCGTTAGCTGGTATGCGTGATGGTCACGACTTTGTTGGACAAGCTAAGGAAAATGGGGCAGTGGCAACTTTTTGGGCTGCCAATCATGATGCACAGCCAACTGGTTTTCCTGTATTAGTGGTTACAGACCCACTAGCGGCTTATCAGAAGTTAGCCATGCATTATCTCCAAAAAATTAATCCCAAAGTGGTTGCGATTACCGGTAGTAATGGTAAAACAACGACGAAAGATATGACAGCTGCTGTTTTAGGTAGTCAGTACAATATGCACAAGACACAAGCTAACTTTAATAATGAAATTGGTGTGCCACAAACGATTTTATCGATGGAAGCTAATACTGAAATTTTAGTGATTGAGATGGGGATGAATCGCCCAGGTCAATTAAAAGCGCTCAGTGAATTAGCCATGCCAGATGTCGCAGTCATTACGATGATCGGGGAAGCCCATATCGAATTTTTCAAGACGCGTGATAAGATTGCCGATGCTAAGATGGAAATCACAGATGGGCTCAAAGAAGATGGTCTATTAATTTACGCTGGCGACGAACCGCTATTGACTGAACGGGTTGGCGAACTCACAACCGAGACATTCGGTAATTTGACGACCAATGACTTATATCCCTTACAAGTCCGTGCAGGTGAAACTGAAACGTCATTCAAGTTGAATGCTTGGCCAGAGATGACGTTTACGATTCCAATGATGGGTGCTTATAATGTCAATAATGCGTTGGCCGCAATTTTGGTTGGGCAACGGTTCCATATTAAACCAGAATTAATGAAAAAAGCCTTGGCGAATTTTGAAGTCACAAGTAATCGGACAGAGTGGCTTGTTGGTCAAAAGGGTGAACGGATGTTGAGTGATGTTTACAATTCAAACCCAACGGCTGCCAAAGAAGTTTTACACAATTTCAGCCATTTTGAGACTGACGGGCGGCGGATTGCCGTCTTAGGCGACATGTTGGCACTTGCTACTGCCAGCAAGAAATTACACGAAAGTTTGGCCCAAGAATTAGATCCCACGATGATTCAAGAGGTCTTCTTGTTCGGGGATGAAATTGAACCATTATATGTGACGTTAAAAGAGCGTTATGCACCAGAACGCCTCCATTACTTTAACCGCCATGAACAAACGCAATTAATTGCTGGCTTGCAAGCGCAGGTACAACCTGACGATTTAATCGTTTTAAAGGCAAGTCATGGCTTACATTTAGAAAAAGTAGTCGCTGCTTTACAAGATACTGAAGTTAATTAATGATTAGCAATTGACAGACAACTGCACAGGCACGCTGTTTAGCGATTGAAGCTATGGAATTAGATTAACAATTGGAGCAATTCCGTTTGCTAATTAAGTTGTGGCATGATAAGCTATTAAGGAGCTTTTTTAATGAAAAAGGCTTTTGAAAACAATTATATTACAAGACAGATTTTTGAAAATGGTGCAATTGACGAAGTGGACCTGTTTTGTAATGGCATGTTTTTTACAAAACAAGGAGGAACACTATTTGAAATTCGCAGAATTAGGTTTATCAGAACCAATTATGAAAGCCATCGAACGCGCTGGCTTTGAAGAAGCAACACCCATCCAAGGCGAAACAATCCCATTGGCATTAGCTGGTAAGGATGTTATCGGTCAAGCACAAACTGGTACCGGTAAGACAGCCGCTTTTGGTTTACCAATCTTACAAAACTTAGACTTAGACAATCCTAACATTCAAGCATTGATCATTTCACCAACGCGTGAATTGGCAATCCAAACACAAGAAGAACTCTATCGCTTAGGTCGCGACCGTAAAGCGAAAGTACAAGTTGTATACGGTGGGGCTGACATTCGTCGCCAAATCCGCTCATTAAAAGATCACCCACAAATTCTTGTTGGGACACCGGGTCGTTTATTGGATCATATCAACCGTCGCACAGTTAAATTAGACCACGTGAAAACATTGGTCTTAGATGAAGCTGACGAAATGTTAGACATGGGCTTCGTTGATGATATCGAAAGCATCATCAAACAAGTGCCAGACCAACGTCAAACACTTTTATTCTCAGCAACATTACCAGCACCAATCATGAAAATCGGTAAGAGCTTCATGACTAACCCTGAAATGATCAAAGTGAAGTCAAAAGAATTAACGGCTGACTTAATTGATCAATACTATGTGCGGGCAAAGGACTTCGAAAAATTCGACATTATGACGCGTTTATTCGATGTTCAATCACCTGAATTAACATTAATCTTTGGTCGGACAAAACGGCGTGTTGATGAATTAACACGCGGTTTGAAGGCTCGTGGTTACAATGCTGAAGGGATTCACGGTGATTTATCACAACAAAAACGGATGAGCGTCTTGAAATCATTTAAGGCTGGCCGTTTAGATATCTTAGTGGCAACAGACGTTGCTGCTCGTGGTCTTGATATCTCAGGTGTGACCCATGTTTATAACTACGATATTCCTCAAGATCCTGATAGTTATGTTCACCGGATTGGCCGGACAGGTCGTGCCGGTAAGTCAGGCGTTTCAGTTACTTTTGTAACACCAAACGAAATGGAATACTTACACATCATCGAAAACTTAACGAAGAAACGGATGTTACCATTACAACCACCTACAGAAAAAGAAGCCTTCAAGGGCCAATTAGCTGCAGCGGTTGCAGACATCAACTCAATGATTGAAAAAGGCCAATTGGCTAAATTCAGCGAAGAAGCTGAAGAATTATTGAAACAATTCTCTGACGTTGAATTAGCTTCAGTGCTTTTGAAGACAATCAGCAAGGAATCAGTTCCTGTTAAGATAACACCAGAACGTCCATTGCCTTCACGTAAAAAAAGTGGCAATCGTAGCGGCAACCGGAATGGCGGCGGCAATCGTCGTGGCGGTAACGGTGGCGGCTATCGCGGTGGCAATCGTCGTGGTAATGGCGATGGCAAACGTCGTGGTAATGACAACAAAGACGGTCGTCGCAACAGTGGCAACGGCGATAGCAGCAAACGTCGTAGCAATGACAATCGGGACAACCGTAAGAAGACTGATGGCCGTTCAAAACGGAACTTCACAATTCGGACAAACGATAAATAAGACTTTTTAAAAACAGCGGGCGGCCAACTTGGTCGGCCGCTGTTTTCATATAGTCAATTGTGACAGAGATGTAAGTTCAGTCTCTGTCTTTTTTGTGGTAAACTAATTAAAAATAGGGTACTAGGGGCGAAGACGATGATTGCTGGATTAGGCATTGATTTAGCCGAAATTGATCGATTTGAAAAAGCACAGAGCAAGAATAGTCATTTTGCTGAAAAAGTATTAACAGCTAAGGAATATGAACTGTTTAAACGGTATACGGGGCGCCGTGCGTTAGAATTTTTAGCGGGGCGCTTTGCAGTGAAGGAAGCTTTTAGTAAAGCTTATGGGACTGGTATTGGACAGGTACAACTGCAAGCGATTGAAACGTTAAATGATGCAAAGGGCAAACCCTACATCAAACAAGATTTATTTGAGGGAACTGTCCACGTATCACTTTCGCATACAACGACGTTAGTGGTGGCAGAAGTTATTTTGGAAAGAGGTTGAGACGATGACAGTCGGCTACTTACGACCAACACGCATTCTAGTTGATCAAAACGCAATTTATGAAAATATTCAAAATGAACTAAAGGATTTAAAAGGCACAGATGCAGTGATTTTCCCTGTCTTAAAAGCAAATGCTTATGGGCATGGCATGATTCCTGTTGCAGAAGCGGCCCAAGCAGCTGGTGCTGCAGGATTTTGTGTGGCTATTTTAGATGAGGCCTTAGCTTTACGGCGTGCTAACTTTACGGAACCCATTTTGGTGCTAGGGATTACACAGCCCACCGAAATCGAATTGGTGATTGCCAACCAAATCTCCATTACGGTCGGCTCACTCGAATGGTTGCAAGCTGCTTACGAAATTGCCCAACAAATACCTTATTCACAACCAATGCACATTCATTTGAGTGTGGATAGTGGTATGGGGCGAATTGGTTTTAGAGATGCGACTGAATTACTAGCAGCAGCCACATTTATCAAAGCACATGCGAAATATTTTGATTTAGAAGGGATTTTTACCCATTTCGCAACTGCGGATGATCCCGATGATACTTATTTTAAAGAACAAAGTGCCCGGTTTAATGAACTAGTAGCCGTGTTACCAGAACGTCCACGATTTGTGCATGTTTCGAATTCAGCCACGAGTTTATGGCACTCAGCTTGCAATGAGAATTTAATTCGAATGGGAATTAGTATGTACGGATTGAATCCTTCAGGGAATGCGATTCCTGAATTGCCTTATGCATTGAAACCGGCGCTAAGTCTTGAATCAGAATTGGTCTTTGTTAAGCAAGTTGAAGCCGGAAGTAAGATTGGTTACGGTGCGACTTATGAAGCGAGTGAATCTGAATGGATTGGGACGATTCCAATCGGTTACGCCGATGGTTGGTCTAGACGGATGCAAGGCTCAACCGTTTTGGTGGACGGACATCGGTGTGAAATTGTCGGTCGGGTCTGCATGGATCAATTGATGATTCGGTTACCTAAGCAATATCCAGTGGGGACCAAAGTAGTTTTTGTTGGTAAAAGTGGTGATGACGAAATTACTTTACAAGAGATCGCAGATTATGCAGGGACGATTCACTATGAAATTATCTGTGGTTTATCTGATCGGTTACCACGGGTTTACAGTGGAATTGATGAATATTAAGGATTAAGAATTTGATTATCGCCAGTTCTGTGGTAGGATGAATAAAGGTTAAAGTGTTGATTCGGAGGTTGATGCAGATGAAAGCTAACCGTGAACAACTATCCGTTAAATTAGACGTTGAGTTGGTCCAAGCAATTAAGCAGTATTGTGAGGTGTATGCCCTTGATGAGAATGATTTGATTCAAGATGCGCTTCACGAATTCATGGCGACCAGACAGTCAAAAGTAGATAACGTCATTAACGGGTACGCTGAGATGGCTAGCATCAACAGTCAAATTGCGGCTGAATTTAACGCTTGCGAAAGTGAGGCGTACGCACACATTCGCGTAGTTGATTGATCCTAATTGGAGGGAGAACAAGTGGGAGAATTAATACAGCGTGGCGATATTTTTTATGCGGATTTATCACCAGTGGTCGGTTCAGAACAAGGGGGCATGCGTCCTGTTTTAATCATTCAAAATGATGTGGGTAATCACCATAGTCCAACCGTAATCGTTGCCGCGATTACAGCAAAGATTCAAAAACCGAAATTACCAACACACGTTGGGATTACGGCCAAGGATAATGGTGTCGAACGCGACTCCGTGATTTTATTAGAACAGGTACGAACGATTGATAAACAACGCTTGAAAGATCGCGTCACACATTTAGTGGCGGATAAGATGGCACAAGTCGATCGGGCGCTCACCATTAGTGTTGGACTTAAACCGGTCTTAAATCCTTAATACATAAATACCAAAAAGAAAGAATGAAGAGAACCCGCTTATAAAAGCGGGTTCTCTTTTTTTTGACCTTTATCAACAGCCGGTAAATATGATATGATGGTAGCTGTTCGAAAAAACGTGGTTCGTAACCATCCCACGCAAAAAAACTAGGAGGATTCAAAGATGACGAATCAAAGTCGATTAAAAACGGTGATTCTAAACGGGTTAGTGGCAGCATTATACGTTGTTTTATCGTTATTCCCAGGTATGTTGGGATTTGCTTCAGGAGCCATTCAATTTAGAATTTCGGAAGGCTTAAACCATTTAGTGGTCTTCAATAAGAAATATCTATGGGGTGTTTTCGGTGGGGTATTAGTGTTCAATTTCTTTTTCAGTTCTGAAAACAAGTTACTCGATACGCTTTTTGGTGGCGGGCAAACTTTATTGGCGCTGCTTGTATTAACGCTTGTGATGCCCTATTTAAAACAAACTTGGCAAAAAATGGTGGTCAATATTCTCTTGTTCACCGTTTCGATGTGTATGATTGCGTGGATGATTGTGTTAACCGGTTCTACTGCTAGCACACACATTCCATTCTGGCCAACGTATATTTCGTTGGCACTTTCAGAAGCAGTCATCATGGTGATTACCGCACCAGTAATGTATGCTGTGGATAAAGTTGTGCACTTTGATGCACAAATGAAATCATAAAGATTAAAAAGGGCAGTCCTAATTAGGACTGCCCTTTTTTGCGTTAAACTAAATCATCAAGTTTGGAGTCATCACGGAGCGCCTTATCAGATTGTAAATCATCGATTTCAGGAACACGATAGCCTTTTTTCTCGAGCTTATAAACAATCTTTTTCAAAATCTCAAGATCAAGTCCAGCAGGCAAGGTGAAAAGGGTGCGTCGTACGAATTCATCTTGCTTAGCATCTAAGGTGATGCAGCTGGCGATTGAGGTATATTTAGCGATAATCTTCGACATGGCAACCAAATCACCTTGTTCACCAGAAGAAAGCACAGTGAGTACATAGCTACTTAATTCGAGATTCCACGCTTCAGAAAGCATATTTAATAACGTGCTATGCGTGAGAATTCCGTAAAAATTGCTATCTTCGTCTAATACGGCGATGTATGGCAAATCTTTAATGTTGAAGAATACTTTGAAAAACGGTGCGTCAACTGGAATATACTTGGTCATATTCTTCAATAAGCTGGTCACGGGAAGCTGCATATCGCCCCCTTGAGACTTATGACGGTAGATGTGCATCTTATAGATGTTACCGCGGAAGATCTTGCCGCTAGCATCTAGGACGGGCACACAACGGTAACCAGACTCTTCTAGTAGCTGTAATGCTTCTTCTAAGGTCACCGATTCAACAATTGTGGTGAGACGTTCTTTAGGTAAAACTAGGGATTTAATGAGCATAGGCTTTCTCCTTAGATTAAAATTCTCTCATATACTAATGTAATCATAGCATACCACCAAGCAGATTAAAATAACTAGTTTTTCGACTCAGCGAAAACTTGATTAGTAATCGATGAGAAAGAACGTGAAATCTAAGCAACAAAAAAGCAGGGATAAAAGTTAATTTTATTCCTACTTTGTATTTAATCGTTGAGCTTACTTTTTCTAAACGAATTCTGTAGGTCAGCTACCTCTGGTTAATCCGTAGAGGAGAGGTGTTGCTAGTACACTACGTCTAAATCACTACAACTGGAATGCCTTCGCTAACAGTATCGTAGAGTTTAGCCATTGTGCCAGGTGGGGTATTGATACAGCCGTGTGAGCCGTGTTCTTTATACCAGTCACCACCGTACTTAGGTTGCCATGGCGAATCATGAATCCCAACGCCAGTTTCATCGATTGGCATCCAGTAATTAACTGGGCTTGCGTATTCGCTGACCCCATCAAAGTTCTTCCCCTTCAATGTGGCATTGCGTTCTTTCTTCCAAACGCTCCAAACACCGGTTGGGGTGACTTGTGGTGGACGTGCTGAAACGATATCAGTGTCAATTGTGACCTTACCATCTTGATAGAGCCACATATGTTGGGCTTTTAAATCAATTTCGATGTAGGTTGAACCGACACTACGCGTTTTCTGATCAGTTCCGGAACCACGGATAACAGCTGTTCTTGAGAAATCTTTGCCCTTAGGCACTTCTGTCATTAAGGCGTTGATTTCATCGGCAGGAGAGATACTCCACCCATAAATTCCAGCTGGGACAGTGACTGTGCCTTCTTTTGTAGAATTGAAGGTCAAATCTTTGTCAAAAGTATCATACTTTGCCTTTAATTGATAAACGTATTTGGTAACGGCAGCTTTATCTAGACTAATTGTACCGTTGTTATACGTTAACCAACTTTGGATGTCTTCTTTAGGAACTTGGAAATCATTACCATTAACTGAATAGCTGATTTTTTCATTAGCAATCGTCTTCAATTGATCGGCAGTTTTTTTCAATTGCTTGTCCGTAGATTTCACTTCAGGTTGCGCATAATCGTTTTTTAAGTCGATTGTTGCTTGACCTTGGTTAATACCGTGGGCAACTGCTTTTTTGAACTTAGCGGCATCAATTGTGTTCCCGTAGACTTCTTTTACGAGATCGAACTGATGATTCTCGAGGTTAATATAGGCATTCTCTGAAGGTTTGCGATCAGCGTTGACCTTTTCGAGGGTCTCCGTTGAGAATTTGTCAAAATCAGCGGCATTTAAAATGAGTGCGTCTTCTGATTTAGTTGTTTGTTCACTGGCAAAAACGTGGCCTAGCCAAGACCAACCGTTTTGGCTTTTTTCAATCTTTTCCAATAACGGTTTAAAATTATGGCTAAAGCCAGCTTCTTGACCGCTAAAAGTTAGCAATGTTTGATTGTTATCCTTTAGCGTATATTTTTGACGATTCACTTTTTTTAAGAGTTCTGTGTTAGCGTCTGCGACTGATTGGCCACTAATGTTGACACCGGCAACGGTCGTATGTGGCAAGAATGCTTTTTGATAATGAAGACTGACTGCCGAGTAACCTCCAACAAGGATAACGGCTGCTACGCCAAGGGCGACGTAGGCTTTCTTCGTAAGTTTCACAACCTCAACTCCAATCTCTGCATAGGTTAATCATACCCCAGTATCACATAAAATACAAAGGCGTTAACTAATAGTTAGCATACAAGATATGCACCCAAAAAGAAATAAAAAAGTATTATTTTTAATAAAAAATATGTAGTTGATAATATTAACACCATAAAAAAACGACTCTCATTAAATG
>ENA-UOZL01000288-UOZL01000288.1-food-metagenome-genome-assembly--contig:-NODE-288-length-16637-cov-5.456579_pt1 | contig 16637 bp, 17 predicted proteins | sample MGYA00249883_ERZ772724 | MGnify/ENA primary metagenome ERZ772724 (study PRJEB29005, sample SAMN08379457) | food metagenome | isolation source: cheese spiked with Escherichia coli O157 | study: EMG produced... | reverse complement strand
CAATACAGTACACATGCGTAATGGTGTGACATTAATTGATCCAGAAAATACTTATATCGAAGTGGGCGTTCAGATTGGTAATGATACAATTGTTGAACCTAACGTCGTCTTAAAAGGGAACACAACAATTGGTTCAGATTGTTTCGTTGGTGCTGGCTCAACTATTATTGATTCAACAATTGAAGACAACATTCAAATCACAAGTTCAACGATTGAATCAGCTATCATGCACACGGGGTCAAACATTGGGCCTAACAGTCATTTACGCCCAAACGCTGAAATTGGCGAAGACGTCCATGTTGGGAACTTCTGTGAAGTGAAGAATGCTAAAATTGGCGATCGCACGAAGATTGGCCATTTAAGTTATGTTGGCGATGCCACATTAGGCACTGATATTAATGTTGGCTGTGGCGTAGTCTTTGTTAACTATGATGGCGTGGCTAAACACCACGCAAATGTTGGCAGCCATGTCTTCATCGGTAGCAACTCAAACATTGTCGCACCGGTTGAAATTGCAGATCACACCTTCATTGCAGCTGGCTCAACCATCACGGATGATGTCCCAGAAAAGGCAATGGCCATCGCCCGTGCCCGTCAAACAAACAAAGAAAACTACTGGGCAAAACTACCAGTAGCAAATGACGAAGAATGGCAATAGAGTGCTGGCTGTGGCGGTTAGTAATTGAGCATTAATACGATGTTAGATTAAGCGGAAATTACGGTGACAAGAAGCACGTTTTGGATTAAAGTGTGTTTGTGACGATTAGCTTAGTGTTATAAAGCACATCTTAAAATAAAAATCGTCCGTAATCTTATTTTTGAGATTACGGACGATTTTTTTGATACTTGTAGTTATTTTAAAGTTGAGAAATAATCGCGTATTAAGAAGGCGATTAGAAAAGCGGGCCAAATCCAAATTGAACCACTTGAAAATAAGATTAGAAGAAGTATGATAAGACACCCAACAGCGGTGGTTGCCCAGCCCATTTTTGTAATGCGATAATTTTTAGGATTGTAGTTCGGGTGACTGGGGTAGAAAAAATGATACTGATAAATCAAAACGGCAACGAATAGAATAAGACCAAGAATAAAATAGGGCATGCTGAGGTGAAATAAGCGATCGGAAGTAATAATAATTACCAGAATTAAAAGATAGAGATTATTAAAAATAGTGTATTTAAGTCGGGTCATAGTAACCGCCTTTTTCAATGAGTGTACCTTGTCTTGCACTAAATGACAATTTAATCCATAATCCAAAATAATCAAGCATTTTTGGGGATTTAATGGGATACTAAACGGGAGGTTCGATGGTAATCGCTATTAACTTTTTCTTTTTCTCTCACGTTTCTAATGAACAGCGCTTACTTTACAACATTTGTGAACTTTTTAAGTTTTAATCTTGATTTCCGGGGTGAAAATGCCTAAACTTTAAATAGGTACTAACATAAATTTTTTGGAGGCTGACATGTCTGAACAATATTTCGACCCTAAGTTGAAAATCTTTGCTTTGAACTCTAATAAGCCCTTAGCTGAGAAAATCGCGGCTGAAGTTGGGGTTCCTTTAGGAAAATCTTCTGTTAAACGTTTTAGTGATGGTGAAATCCAGATTAATATTGAAGAAAGTATTCGTGGCGACGAAATTTTCATTATTCAATCAACATCTGCACCAGTTAATGATAACTTGATGGAAATTATGATTATGATTGATGCATTGCGTCGTGCATCTGCTAAAACAATCAATGTTGTGTTACCTTATTACGGTTACGCACGTCAAGATCGTAAGGCTCGCTCACGTGAACCGATTACCGCTAAATTAGTGGCTAATATGTTAACGATGGCAGGGGCTAACCGAATTTTAGCATTAGACTTACATGCCGTACAAATCCAAGGGTTCTTCGATATTCCAGTGGATCACTTGATGGGTGCTCCTTTATTGGCTGATTATTTCTTGAGCAAGGACTTGGCTGAAAATGCTGTTGTTGTTTCACCCGATCACGGTGGGGTTACACGTGCTCGTAAATTAGCTGATTTCTTAAAGACACCAATCGCAATTATCGACAAACGTCGCCCAAGACCGAATGTTTCTGAAGTGATGAATATTATCGGGAATGTTAACGGTAAACGCGCAATCATCATTGATGATATGATTGATACTGCCGGCACAATTACGTTAGCTGCGCAAGCATTGAAAGATGCTGGTGCAACAGAAGTATTCGCATGTTGTACACATCCAGTATTGTCTGGCCCAGCTATTCAACGAATCGAAGATTCAGTGATTAAGCAAATGATTGTTACAGATTCAATTAACCTTCCAAAAGAAAAATTAATCGATAAAATGGTACAAGTTTCTGTCGGGCCACTTATTGGGGACGCCATCAAACGAATCCATGAAAACAAACCAGTCAGTCCATTATTTGAAAACAGATTTAAAAGATAAGCGTGCTAACTCGAACGGGTTAGCTTTGGGGAAGCACATTTCAATAAGCTAACAATTAAAAACGCCTGAACAATTTGTTCAGGCGTTTTTTTGTGACTTTATTTTTCTTTGTTAGCTAATAAATCGCGAATTTCTTTTAAGTAAACTTCTTCTTTCGTTTCGACTACTTGTGCTTCTTCTTCTTCGGTCTTCTTGCCCATGTCACGAAGCTTGTTGAATCCTTTGACGATTAAGAAGACAACAAATGCGATGATTAAGAAGTTAATCACATCGTTTAGGAAGTTCCCGATTTTAAAAACGGCCTTGGTGCCTGGAATGGTAAGCACAATACCGGATAGATCAACTTGTCCAACGAATAATGAAATGATTGGATTGATTAAGTTCTTTGTTAATGAGTCCACGATGCTTTTTAAAGCAGCCCCCAAAATAACCCCGACAGCCATATCTAGCACATTACCACGCATAATAAATTCTTTAAATTCTTTAATCATGAAAACGACCTCCATTAATATTATTAATTATTGCTACAAAAAGTATACCGTATTTCCAGAGCCTATAAAATAAAAATGCTGTGCTAGTTACATAATTAACCAATAAATTTGTTATTTTCATGAAAAATCGTTAAGATAGTCACAGGAATTAAATAACAGAAATTAGAGATAGAGGAACCTTAGATGAATTGGATTGTACAATTGTATCAACCATTCTTTGAACTGAGTAATTGGCAAACTGTCATTACGTCGTCCGAAGATTGGCTTTTAATTTTAACGTTAGTGATTATGGAATGCTTACTCTCAGTAGACAATGCTGTTGTATTAGCGGCACAGACACAAACATTACCTACAAAAATTGAGCAAGAAAAGTCATTGGTGTATGGCTTATGGGGCGCTTATGTTTTCCGCTTCATTATTATTGGTGTCGGCACCTATTTAATTCATTTGTGGGAAATTAAAGTTGCCGGTTCATTGTATTTAATTTACTTAGTCATTGCTTATTTCAGAAAGAGTGGGCATCCGAAGCAGGCTAAAACACCGGAGGCGGGTTCTAAAATCAGTAGTCCGCATCGGTTCTGGCGCACAGTTGCTTCGATTGAATTGATGGACATTGTTTTTTCAATTGATTCCGTATTAGCGTCTTTAGCGATTTCTAGTAATCCGGTGATTGTTTTAATCGGGGGAATGATTGGGATTATCTGCATGCGGGGGATTGCCCAACTCATCGCCCAATTGATGAAGAAAATTCCGGAATTAAATCCGATGGCTTACATCTTAATTCTCTTCATCGCGATTAAATTATTCTTGTCGATTCCAGCCATTGACTATGAAATTCCTAACCTAGTGTTTGCTGGGATTGTGTTTGGCGTTATTCTACTGACGCTCATCATTCATTATGTCCGTGCAGCACGGGCTAAATAGGCATCATAAAAAAGCCGTTGTGGACAAATTGTCCACAACGGCTTTTTACGTTACATATGATTGAGTAAAACAGTTAAGGCTGCAAATGCGACACTTGCAATTGCGACTAAAATGAATTGATGCTGTTTCATTTTGAGAATTGCAATGAATTCACGGATGATTGCATTTGGTAAGAAGTAACGCGATGTTTTAGCGCCAATGCCATCTGCTTTCAAACGGGCTTGCTTTGCAAAAAGCCCAGCGCGGAATGTGTGGTAATTATTGGTTGCAAAAATAATTTTAGGATTCGATTTAGTGGTATCAGCCATGATAATGTCTTTTGAAAATTGCATGTTTTGTAAAGTGTTGACTGATTTTTCCTCGGTGAGGGTGTCTTTAATCGGAATCCCTTGCTCAATGGCGTAACGTTGCATGGCAACTGATTCAGGCAGCTTCTCATCCGGAACTTGGCCGCCAGAAAAGACCAGTTTTGGTGCAGGGCGGCCTTTTTTGACTTGTTTATCATAAAATCGAATGGCGCGATTAATCCGACTGGCCAGTAACGGTGGGACGAATTGACCATCGATTAAACCGCTACCCAAGACGATGATGTAATCTTGTTGATAACGGGGGCGGTTGAATTGATAGATAATCAGTGAAGTTAGATATAAATAGAAGAACAATGGAATATACAAAAGAAAAACCGATACAATTATGCTGACAAATAATTTAACATCGGCGGGAATGTGTAACAAGCGCGTGATGATTGGGATGAAAAATGAGCCAATGATGGCTAACGCAATGAGGAGGGTCAGCATGTTGGATAACGTGTGACTTTCTTTTTTCCAGACAATATACGCGTTCCACAGCAACAAGACAATACCGAATAAGTAGAAGAACATGACGATTAGAACGACAACAATTGCAGCAGCAATTGCAATGTTATTCAGCGTTTCGTTATTGAGGCGAATCACAATGAGCGCAGCATCCATTAATGCGCTGAAGAGGAAAAAGTTAAACACAATGCCGTTGATTAATTGGCGTTTTTCAAATCGCTGTAAACCAATGAATAAAATCAAAAAGAAAAGGGGTGACGCGTAAACGAGATCAATTAACGTAGTCATAATAACTCCCCTTATGATTAGGCTTGGCTTTCAAAGGCGTATGTTTCAATGGCGTATGCCACGCCATCTTGGCCTTCATGGTTACTCTTAGTAACAACCTTAGCAATTTTTTTCAATTCAGGAATGGCATTATCCATGGCAACTGGGAAGCCGGCGTATTCTAGCATTGATAGATCGTTACCTTGATCACCAATGGCCATTACTTCAGATTGATCAATATTTAAGGCATTTGCTAAATCGCGCAAACCATTTCCTTTACCGGCGTTCTTGTTGAGTACTTCGAGAAAGTAGGCTTCACTTTGAACAAATTGATAACGATCGAAAAAATCAGCAGGAATCTTGGTTTTGGCTTCAGCTAAGACGGCGGGTTCGTCGATTAACATCACTTTTGAAAAGGCCTTGTTAGGTGTGATTTCATCGACATGGCGGAAACGAATAGGCATGTTGACGAGGGCACTTTCACCGACTGTGTAAGGGCTGATATCGCGATTGGCGGTGTAGATGAATTGATCGTCTTCAGCGTGTAAATGAGAACCGATTTGGCGGGAGAGGGTTTCAAGTTCAAGATATTGGTCATGCGTAAGAGTGTGACGCACTAGAATTTCACCAGTTGCCGTATTTTGAACCAAAGCACCGTTGAACGTAATCACATAGTCAGTGGCTTCAGTTAAACCCAGTTCTTTTAGAAAAGGCGTGACCCCGGTGAGTGGTCGCCCAGTACATAGCACAACTTTAACGCTATGTTTTTTAGCAGCTTTGACAACTTTGATTGTTTTAGGGCTAAGGATGTTATTTTCATTTAATAGGGTACCGTCCATATCGACAGCGACAAGTTTGATTGACATTATAAAAACTCCTTTTTAGTGGTTAGGATTGATTGCACCGTTACGCAAGTATGCTTTGAACTGGCGGTATATTGGTGCGAAGACTTCGATATCATTTTCGTTGAGCATTTCTTTAGGGAAATAGAAGCGTTCATCGCCGCTAAAACGGCCTGAGATGGCGGCCACCAAGTCACTTAATGATGATAACTCTTCAAGTTGACCATCAGATTGCATAATTTCAATCTGAGTTTTGGGTGATTTAGCGGAGGGATCATAGGCGTCATACGGCAAATCGAAACTGTTATTAACAGCAGTGTAATACTCACTGTTATAACCAGCTTGCTCGGTTAGCGCCCGTAATTCTGGTAAAACACGTTGGGTCTGTTGGCTAAAGGCAACCGATTTGAGTGGGCGGCGACTTAAAAAGCGGTCGGCCAAATCATTGAGCACTGAATCTGGATAGTCTAACCAGTATAGAAAATAGGTATTCAAAACGCCATCATCTAATTTTAAATAGTCTTGTAAGGTGAAGTTCTGTTCGAAAAATGGAATCAATAATTGCGGTGCGAGACTCTGATGATGGTCAGGCTGTTGATAAAGAACTTTCGCACGTTGCAAGAGCTTTTGCAAGACAACTTCCATGCCGCGTGAAACAGGATGGAAATAAACTTGTTGATACATCTGGAACCGACTGACGATGTAATCTTCAACGGCATGCATCCCGTTTGCTAAAAAGGCAATGCCCTTATCGTAAGGCCGCATGACTCGTAAAACACGCGTCAAATCGAATTCTCCGTATTTAGTCCCAGTATTGTAAGCATCCCGTAATAAGTAATCCATGCGATCAGCATCAATCTGGCTGGAAATCATCTGGACAACTTGTGGATTCGGATAAGAATGATCGATTACACTAGCGACTTTCGCAGGGAAATCATCCGCAACTTGGGTTAAGACGCGATTAATGGCTGTCTCCGGGTTGGTGATAATTTGGCGCGTAATCAATTCATGATCAGTATTGAAGATGTGTTCGAAGGTATGTGAATAAGCGCCATGGCCGATGTCGTGCAATAAAGCTGCACATAAGGCGACTAACCGTTCATCATCGTTCCAAAGTCCATCACCGGCAACTTGACTAGGGTAGTTAAGTTGGAATTGATCACAGATTTGGCGTGTGATTTCATAAACACCTAATGAGTGGGTGAAGCGGGAATGTTCAGCGCCTTGGAAAACAGAGGAAGTCGTGCCAAGCTGTTTAATCCGCCGAAGACGTTGAAATTCGGGGGTGTCAATTAAATCGAGAATCACTTGATACTCGACGCGAATGTAGTTATGCACAGGATCACGGAATACTTTTTCACGCGATAGTTTAATAGCGGTGTTAGTCACAATATAATCTCCTTTTTGAGGCCCGTTAAACTTGATAACGGTGGAGTGCTGTTTGGTTTTTAAGTAGAAGTTGTTGATAAGCTTTCGTTTGTAATTGTGGTGTGAGGTCAACTAGTTGTGGTTGTTGAACCAACCGGCTAAAAGCGGTCTGTAGGTGCGTAATGGCTGTTGCAACAGTCATTGGTACGTTTAACAGATCAGATAGGTTGGCCATGGTGTCCGGGATGACCGCTGGGAAAGTCCACCGCGTTTGGCTTTGTGCTTGGCCAGCAGTGTAAAAGCTATGCATGAGTTTGCCACGTGCCTGTTGATTGCCTGTAATGCTGGCGTATAAGAGTACGGTAATTCCGTTTTTGGCACGGCGTTGGGCAATACCGGCAAACTTTTGACCATTGATGCTGAGATCGTATTCGCCAGGGCAATAGGAGTGAGTGACTTCGAAATGGTCAATCGTGACGGGATAGTCTGCAAAGGCAGTTGTGAACAATTGGTGCATGAGCGCGTAAGCGGCATTAATGCTTAGGTGATCCGCCATATCAGGAAGATAGAAGCTGACGTTCAAAACGCCGGCATCCGTCACAATCCCCAAACCACCAGCGTTACGCACGAAATGGGCATAGTGTGCAGCCTCTAATGTGGCAACCGCTTGTGGATAAGCAGGTAACTTTGTATCCATTATGCCCAAAATAACATTGTCAGCAAGCGTCCAAAAATGAATAATAGGTTGTTGTAATTCGCGGCTCAAAGCTAAGAGGCTATTAGCATGAGCAAAAGCGAGTGGTCCAGCCGCTTTTTCAAAATGTTGGGTTAAAATAGCCCATTCTTGATTGGCAGATAAAGTCGCTAAATCATCCATGGTAATCACCTCCGAAAATTAAAAACTCTTCTTAATTATAGCGTAAATTCTAGGCGCTGTCTGCAATCGGTACGCTGGTCAAAGAGAATTGGCGGATTATTCTGGCGCTCAAATTTTGAATGGCTTATAATAGAACTACTTAATTAAAATTAAAGGAAGTTATTTATGGCAAGTCAAAGCGGAATTCCGGTCAAGGTACACCTTGAAACGCAAATTCAACAAGATGGGCAACTTGAAAAACACGTTTTCGATGAGGATGGTCAAGTTGTCAAAATGGGAGAGTCCCTTTACTTACGTTATCTGGAACACGGTGGTGAACAAGCCACCGCGGTACGGTTTAAATTGGCTGCTGACGGTCAAATTCAATTAACGCGGGGCACAGAAGAAGACGAGACGCAATTGCGGTTGTACTTTAAGCAAGGTGAAGACCTCGGATCAATTTACCAAACAAAATATGGCAACATGCCAGTGCTCACAACGACAACCCATTTATTATCGATGGTGAAGGAACAACCGTTATCAGGTGAAATTACGGTTCATTACCAACTTGCCATCAATAATCAAGCCGTGGGGGATTACAAATTACGATTGATTTTTACAGCTTAAGCTAGTATGATTAAGGATAGACTGTTGAAAGGACGTGTACTGGTTGAAATTAGACGTTTTTAAAGGCCAAAATAAAGAAGAACTATCAATGATTGAAGTCGCACATGCAATTTTAGAAGAAAAAGGCGACACGATTGCATTCGCTGACTTAACGAATGAAATTCAAAACTATTTAGGCAAAAGTGATGAAGAAGTGCGTGCACGCTTATCACAATTTTATACGGATTTAAATGAAGATGGTAGTTTCATTTCTTTAGGCGAAAACGTTTGGGGCCTCCGTTCTTGGTACCCATATGAATCTGTCGATGAAGAAGTTAACCATCCAGAAGATGAAGAAGACCAACCAACTAAGAAGAAACGTCGTAAGAAGGTTAATGCATTCTTAGCAGATGTTACCGACGATGACGATGTGATTGATTACAGTGACGATGATCCAGAAGACGAAGACTTAGATGCTGATGATGATGTTGATTTAGCAGCTACAGATGACGTTGCTGGTGATGACTTAACTGAATACAAAGCTGACTTACAAAACATCGGTGACGATGACGATGATGAAGACGACGATGCCTTAGAAGACGGTATCGAAGGTCAATTATCTGAATTTAGCGATGATGATGAAGACGACGAAGACGAAGACGAAGATGACGAGCTTTAATTAGACGTTTCCGATTCGTTGCCATAAAAAAAGACGCCAAAGTTAACTTTGGCGTCTTTTTTTTGCGTTTAATATTTTTAAGCTAATCCTCGTCGGATACCCGACTTACGACACACTCTCGTTCAAGAAAATGGTAAACCGCGCCGATTAAGTTGGCGTCTTGGTTGAAGTGACAAATTTCGATGTGTGGCACAGGAATTGGGGTGGGTGCCCCTGCACGGCGTTGCCAGTAACGATTAATACTACTATTGTCATCGGCTAAAAGTGCGTCAATCGCAGCGTTTAATTTTGGTAGTAGGTCAGTTCGCTGACTAATGCCACCACCGACACCAATAATCTCGGGCGTGTAAGCAACGTTTAAAAAGAGCATGATTTCCGCAAGGGCAGCATACATCTGTGCGACTTCTAGGGTGGCAATCGGATCCCCTTGATCGGCAAGTTCGAAGACGGGTTTGCCGTCGATTGTATTGGGGAGTTTAAAATTACGGAGGGAGACAGTCTTGCCAATTTGGACGGGTGAGACTTTTGAATTGTTGAGTGTTTTAATGGCATCTGCGATGAATTTTTCGAAGTTATCGATTTTATCAGCAGTCGTTTTGAGAATGGTCCCATTTTCGATAATGGATAAGCCAATCCCAGAACCAATTATTGTGAATAAGGCGCTCAGATGACCTTGACCAATCCCAGCTGTCATCTCGGCGAATGCTGCACTGTCGGCATCATTTTGGAGAGAGACGGGCAGACCAAGGCGCGTTGCAAATTCAGTTTGAAATTCACCGAGGTGCAAAAATGGCACATAACTCATGCCATGGATGATGCCAGTCTGTTCATCTGGATCACCAGGACAACTCACCGCAATCCCGGTTAAGTGAAAGTCGGTCGCAAATTGATCACGTAATTGTTCAACTTCTGAATAGAAGCGATTGCGTGTTAGCGGTGTAGGGAATTGCGCTTGTTTAATTAGTTGGTGTTTCGTCCAAATCCCATATTTGACGGCAGAACCGCCGATATCTAGAGCTAGTAACGCGTCTTGTAGCATGGTGGGCCATCCTTTCAAAGTAGGTCATGCAAATAGTGTAGCATAGGCGATTTAAAATCGGCGCAGAAATGACTAATTTTTCTGCTTGACGCTAATTGCCATTTCTTGTATTATATTCATTGGGCGCTTTGCAGTTACTTTAATTGCGAAGCCAGAATCGGTTAACAGGCTCCCTGTTCATTTTGAATAGGGAGCTTGTTTTTGTTTTTGGTTGTTTCCCAAAAGCATGAATGTTTAGCGTAATGCTAAGAAGAAAAGGAGAATATTTATATGACCAAATATGTTTTTGTAACAGGTGGCGTTGTTTCTTCACTTGGTAAAGGAATTGTTGCGGCTTCACTTGGTCGTTTGTTAAAGAATCGTGGATTAAAGGTAACGATTCAAAAATTTGATCCATACATCAACGTGGATCCCGGTACAATGAGTCCTTACCAACATGGTGAAGTTTTCGTAACAGATGATGGTACTGAAACTGATTTAGATCTTGGCCATTACGAACGTTTTATCGATAATAATTTAAATAAATATTCTAACGTGACGACAGGTAAAATTTATTCAGAAGTTTTACGTAAAGAACGTAAAGGTGAATACCTTGGCGCAACTGTTCAAGTCATTCCACACATCACAAACATGATTAAAGAAAAAATCATGCGTGCTGCTACAACGACTGATTCAGATATCGTGATTACTGAAATCGGTGGGACTGTTGGTGATATTGAATCACTACCATTCTTAGAAGCACTTCGTCAAATGAAGGCGGATGTTGGCGCAGAAAACTGCATCTACATTCATACGACATTAGTCCCTTACTTGAAGGCTGCCGGTGAAATGAAGACCAAACCAACACAACACAGTGTTAAAGAATTACGGAGCATCGGGATTCAACCAAACGTCTTGGTTTGTCGGACTGAAAAACCAATTCCTGATGACATGCGGAACAAGATTGCCCAATTCTGTGACGTTGAACCAGAAGCCGTTGTTGAATCACGCGATGCTGAATCAATCTACGATATTCCATTGTTATTGAAGAACCAAGGCTTAGATGATTTTGTCTTGAACCACTTCAAGATGACAGCACCAGAAGCTGACATGACAGAATGGATCGATATGTTACACACAATCAAGAACCTTGAAGGCACGAAGAAGATTGCCTTGGTTGGTAAATATATCGAATTGCAAGATGCTTACATTTCAGTGAACGAAGCATTACGCCATGCCGGTTATGCTTATAACACCGATGTTAAAGTGACACCAATCCAATCAGAAGATATTACGAAAGAAAATGTTGCTGAAACATTAGCTGGCTTTGATGGGATTATCGTCCCTGGTGGTTTCGGTGATCGTGGTTTAGAAGGGATGATCCTTTCAATTCAATATGCGCGTGAAAATGATGTACCATATCTTGGTATTTGTTTAGGGATGCAAATGGCAAGTATCGAATTTGCCCGTAATGTTGCTGGCATCACAGATGCAACAACTGGCGAAGTGCACCCAGATGCAGAACATAAATTGATTGACATCATGTCAGATCAAAAAGATTTAGAAAACATGGGTGGGACACAACGTCTTGGTTTATACCCATGTAAATTAAAACCAGGTACAAAGACTGCTGCTGCTTATGATAACCAAAGTGTTATCCAACAACGTCACCGTCACCGTTATGAATTCAATAACGAATACCGTGAATTGTTGACAGACAAAGGCTTAGTCTTTGCCGGGACTTCACCTGACAATCGTTTAGTTGAAGTGATCGAAATTCCAGAAAACAAATTCTTCGTGGCAGCCCAATATCACCCAGAATTCCTATCACGCCCCAACAAACCAGAAGGCTTGTTCAAGGCATTTATTGGCGCAACAATGTAGAGTGCTGACTCGAACGGGTTGGCTTTGAGGATTAGCTTAATCAGGCGGATTATCGACAAGGTCGGTAATATGACTGATGTGGCTAACCGGAATATGGAGCACGTTTCATAAAAGATGCTACTAGTCAGCACGACAAAGTAGCGTCTTTTTGTATGCCGAAAAATAGTTGTGAAAATGGAGATGAGCCGTTTTGAAAAGCCTTACATTTTTAGACTTCTATAGCCCAATTGAATGCGATGATTAGCTTTTACTAAGTATGAAAATTAAAAAGTAAATGTTATCCCTAAATGCCTTGTAATTTATGTGCTGATTAATTATTATTATACATGTATGACTAATTATCAACGGCATTGAGTAGATTGGAGCCGTTTTCCAATTTTAAAAAATAAAACTAAAAAATTAAAAAACTTAAAAATATCAAAAGCGCCTTCTGGTTTAAACCACAGGAGAAGTGGGAAACTGAAGGCGGTTCTTTTGTTGCAGAGCGAACGGGGAAATCTAAAAATGAAAAAAATGTTAATTCAAGGTGGCAATCTCTTATCTGGAGAGGTCACAATTGGCGGTGCAAAGAATAGCACGGTTGCGATTATTCCCGCTGCTATTTTGGCGGAGTCGAAAGTCATTTTAGACTGTGTGCCGCACATTAAAGACGTCAACAGCCTACTATCCATTCTAGAAGATATGTCTGTCTCATCTACTTTTGCTGATGACACGGTTGAAATTGATCCAACCCACATTATTTCGACACCACTTCCAAGCGGGAAGATTCAAAGTTTACGCGCCTCATATTATTTCATGGGGGCTTTATTAGGTCGTTTTGGGGAAGCAATCGTTGGGCTTCCAGGTGGCGATGATATTGGTCCACGACCAATTGATCAACATATTAAAGGGTTTGAAGCACTTGGTGCGACAGTGACTAATAACCACGGTGCTATCCAAATTAAGGCACCAAACGGCTTACACGGTGCTAAGATTTATCTTGATATGGCATCAGTTGGCGCAACGATTAATTTATTATTAGCCGCTGTCCGTGCTGAAGGACAAACTGTCATTGAAAATGCAGCACGCGAACCCGAAATTGTGGATATCGCGACATTCTTGAACAACATGGGTGCTAAGATCCGCGGTGCTGGGACTGACATTATCCGCATTGATGGGGTTGAACATTTGTATGGGCGCAATACACACACCATTATTCCCGATCGGATTGAAGCGGGAACTTATTTAAGTATGGCTGCAGCCATCGGGGATGGCGTGAACGTCAAGAACATCATCAGTGAACACATGGACGCTTACCTCGCTAAGTTAGAGGAAATGGGCGTTAAGATGGATGTTAAGGAAGATAGTATCTTCGTTTATCCATCACCTAATTTAAAAATGGTTCAAATTAAAACTATGCCATATCCTGGATTTGCAACGGATTTGCAACAACCACTAACGCCGCTCTTATTAAAAGCGCAAGGTGAAGGCATTGTGGTTGATACCCTTTATCCTAAACGAACACGCCACGTCCCAGAATTAATTCGGATGGGTGCAGATATCTCAATCGAAAATGATGTGATTATTTTACATCATGCCGACAAGTTACAAGGTGCCGAAGTATCCGCCAATGAAATTCGGGGCGGTGCTTGTTTAATGATCGCTGGCTTAATGGCCAATGGTGTGACAACGATTGATAACGCAAGTAATATTTTGCGGGGCTATGACCGCGTTGTTGATAAACTAACGGGTCTGGGCGCAATCGTCAAAATGGTTGAAGAATAAGTTAACCATCTATTGTTTTTTGTTAGCATTCATGCTAATATTTAATGGTTATGTAAACAAATATCTCTGACATAGCAAATATCTCAGGGCAAGACTTAAGTTGTGCATCTGAATTGATGCAGATAACTTTAGCAAAAAGGAGCGGAAAAGACATGAAACAAGGTATTCATCCAGATTATCACAAGGTAGTATTTATGGATTCATCAACTGGCTTCAAGTTCATCTCAGGTTCAACTGCTAACTCAGCTGAAACTGTTGAATGGGAAGACGGTAACACATATCCATTAATCCGTGTTGAAATTTCGTCAGATTCACATCCATTCTACACAGGTAAACAAAAGTTTACTCAAGCAGATGGTCGTGTCGATCGTTTCAACAAAAAATATGGTTTTGCAGACAAGAACGCTGCCAAATAATTATTTTGAAACCGGGGAATTTTTCCCTGTTTTTTTTTGCCTTTTTTTTCCATAAAAATAGCCGATTGCAAACGGCAATCAGCTATTTAATCAACATTTTTTGAATTCGATGACTAGCGAGACACGCTAGCAAAATGACTGGGAAAAATTGAATCGGGAAAAGAAAGAGTAACAAAGTAGCAGTGACGTACGGTTGCGCCACGATCACCGTACAACTGACAGCGACAACCGTGGCAACCAGGAGGCCGGGAGTGTATGGCAATACAACGGCGAGACTTAAACCGATTGCCGCACTTGCAAAGATGGCTGGGAAAATTTTACCGCCCCGCCAACCAAAGGCAAATAGCAGATTAGTTAGAACGGTTTTTCCAAGTCCGATTAAGAGTAAATAAATGAATGATTGATCTAAACCGGATTTGGTAAAGGTGAACAAGTAGTGTTCTCCAGAAAAGAGTAAATAAGGCGACAATAGACCAAAAGCACCCAAGAACACACCAGCTATCATTGCAAGTAAGACCGGCCGCTGAATCGTATCAAAGAGCCACTGGCACCATTGTTCTATTTTTAAGAATAGATTGCCAAAAACTCAACCGACAATTAATGCTAAAATAAGAAGTGACCAAACTATTAATGTCCAATGAATGATTGGTGTGTGCAGTGTAAATGGACTTTCTTTGGGGAAGAGTTGGTTGACCAAGGCGAAACCAAGAATCCCAGTTGCGGTTGTGAGAATGTATAATAGAACTTGATTGAAGTGTGATTTGAAATGATCGCGCAAGGAGGTTGTCTCAATCGCCTCACCAACACCGGCTAGCGGTGCGTGGAAGATGGCCGCTAGCATGGCACCAATCCCCATCGTCAAAAACGTTTCTTTTTGCTGAGCGGTTAGTTTAAGTCGATCGCCCAACCAAGTGATTAGGCCGCCGACGATGGTCGAGAGCGCGGCTTCAGGGCCAAGGCTAGCGCCGCAGGCTAATACAACTAAGGCGGCGATAATGTTTTTACCGACTTGCTGTTGGTAGGCAACGGACCCGGTTTGTTTAAATTCGCTGAGTGTTTCATGCATTGTTTTAGGATAAGGCCCCCAATAACGTTGCATTAAGCCGACGAGTAATCCGCCAAATAGACCAACAAGCAACGGATAAAATGGCTGGTTGAAATGCGAATAACCGACTTGCCAAATTAAGTGTGTACTGAAATTAATGAGGGCTAAAAAGGCGGCCGCTATGCCACCAATCAACAATCCTAAAAGTAAGCTATATAAAACAAAAATAATTTTAAACTGCGTGGTTTTAGTGGTAGGTGATGACATAGAGCCTCCTAGTTAAGGGAATTATTTATGAACTATTATGCACTACCCACGCTAGTTTGACCATAGTCGAATTGTGAGGGAAAGAATAATGAAAATCGATCGATTACAAGCATTTAGCGATGGCGTTTTTGCCATTTTATTAACACTATTAGTGTTAGACTTTAAAGTGCCGGACTATCAAGCCGGGCATTTGAGTCAAGCGGTGATTGCACAGTGGCCAACTTTGGCTGCCTATGTACTATCCTTTTTTTATGTGGGGACATTATGGTTGTTTCATCACGATTATTTTGCGAAAATAAAACAAACTAACTGGCAGTTAAACGTGATCAATCTCAGTATTTTATTTGCAGTGACACTGATTAATTACCCAACTAGTTTGTTGTCGGAATCGATTGCTCAACAAAATGGCGCTGATATTCGATTTGCTTTTACATCGTATGCGATTGTTGCATTAGTCATCTCAGCTTTGTTTTGGGTATTATATCGGTATATGGCACTGCATCATGAACTAATGCGTCAGTATGAACAGCGACACGAGGAATTTTATCAAACGATTAAAAATGATCCCTTACGAAGTGTCTTGATTTACGCCATTGCCATTGTCGGAATTCAGATTAATAGCTGGCTAGGGGCACTGTTGATTTTGCTGGGCAATATCTTTCATTTCATCGCATACTTGCGACTTAGTCGGAGTGTCACGCTGTATCATTTGAATGGAAAGGATGAATAACATGGCAAAACAAAAAACAAATTGGCGGTGGGTAGATTGGCTTTATGTCTTCACCATTGTGAGTCAATTAATCTATATTGGTTATTACTTAGAACAAATGCTGACTAACCCCAAAGACAACGGAACATTGTCTTTTGCCGTTTTACAAGTGGTTGCAGGCCTGGTGATTGCGACCTTGGCTCCTATGTCAAGAATCCGGACATAAAAGTACGAACAAATTTGACTTTC
>ENA-UOZL01000248-UOZL01000248.1-food-metagenome-genome-assembly--contig:-NODE-248-length-18321-cov-4.467809_pt1 | contig 18321 bp, 19 predicted proteins | sample MGYA00249883_ERZ772724 | MGnify/ENA primary metagenome ERZ772724 (study PRJEB29005, sample SAMN08379457) | food metagenome | isolation source: cheese spiked with Escherichia coli O157 | study: EMG produced... | reverse complement strand
ATTGAAAGTCAAATTTGTTCGTACTTTTATGTCCGGATTCTTGACATAGGAGCCAGTTAATGCGTATTCATAAGAGTATTTTTTCTTCTCGTTCAGATTTGAAACAATTGAATACAGAGACTCAAAATTATTTAATTAATACAATGGAACCATTGCTAAGTTTAGGAATGGCATACGGATTGAAATATCCAGTCGAAACGGTTAGAGAAATATGGCGGTTAATGTTTGAAAATGCTGCGCATGATTCAATTGGAGCGTGTGTTTCTGATACAACTAATGAAGATGTTTATATGCGCTATAAACAAGTGCGAGATATTGCTAGTAATTTAGTTGAATTAACCTTGCGAGAAATTGCTACGAGGATTGGTAACCCACAATCTAAGGAAATATCATTAACATTTTTCAATCCGTTGTCAACAGTGCAAAATGGAGTTGTCGAGGTAGAATGTTATGTACCACAAAAGGAATTTGGAATACTTGACGAGCAAGGTAACGAAATTGCGTATACAATTCTTGAATTTGTGGATCAAACAGAGTATGTGTTAAATCAAGGTAATATATTAGATCTAAGTAAGGATATTTTTATACCAAATAAGGTCTATAAAGCGAAAATTGCATTACAGTTAAATGATGTTCCAAGTGTTGGATACGTTCAATATACAATTGATTTACACAGAAATACGTTAACGGAATTGATTGAGCAAAAAAGAGAAATATTGGAAAATGAAGCCTTACAAATAACCATTAATGATAATGGTTCACTAGACATTTTAGATAAAAAAACGGCAACTACTTATAGAAATCAAACTATCTTAGAAGAAAATGGTGATGATGGCCATTCATTCAATTATTCTCCACCGCGCAATGATTTAAAGATTCAGTCAATCGAATTTAAACCGGTAATCAAGGTTGTTAATTCAGCGATTCTCGAAGTAGCAACTATTACGTACGAAATGATAGTTCCTAAAGACTTAGAAGAACGTGCTGAGGGCATCCAATCAACCAGATTACCGGTAACGATAGTTGTTAAGTTAGCTAAGGGTCAATCAACGATTGATTTTGAAGTGGCAATTGATAATCGTTGGGTTGATAGTCATCGACTATGCGCTTTGTTTGATGCGGGAATTGCTTCAAAAGTGTCAACTGCTGATCAACAATTTGGTCTTATTCAGCGACCTGTTGTTCGTCGGTCTGAGATGGATTTATGGCAGTCAGACCAAGAAAAGTGGAATGAGAAGCCGCTTTCAATTGAAACGTGTCAAAGCTTTGTTACTTTAAATGATGCGCAAAAAGGAATAGCAATTTTTCCTAAAGGTGTTCGTGAATATGAAATTGTGGGTGAAAAGTATGATACAATTCGACTTACTCTTTTTAGAACATACGGTTACATGGGAAAGGAAAATTTAGTCTATCGTCCAGGTAGAGCGTCGGGAGAATCTGTTGTGAAGACACCAAATTCGCAGTGTCATAAACAATTGAAATTTAGTTTCTCTGCCTACTATTATCAAGGAAATGTTAATTCGGGGGAGGTCGCTAATTCCGCTAAGATAGCTAATACTCGACCATTGGTTTACGAATATGCTGACTTTTTAAATTCACGATTGATTTTTACTCAAAGTGAAGTACAAAAAGATTTATTTGTTAGTGATAGTCTCTTTAAAACTAATGGACATCTAACCTTAAGTGTTATTAAAAAGGCTGAAGAACGTCCGGGTATGATTGTGCGGTTATATAACGGACACGTTGATGATGAACTTGACGATACTATTATGTTTGAGAAGACTATTACAAAGGCGAAACTAGTGGATTTAAAAGAAGAAACAATAGGGGCTTTAGAAGTGTATAGCAATACGATAAAGGTACCAACGCAGAAACATGCTAAATTTGTAACGGTGTATGTGGAATTTTAAAAAAGACATCTAGCCTATTAGACTTTTATGGCTAATAGATTAGATGTCTTTTGGTTAGAGGTTGTTACCAGTAGTAAATTAAATGATTATAGAAAATAGATAAAGGTTAGTAATAAAAGATTGTATCTAATAGGCTGTTAGTAAAATGTTTTACGTGAAACATTCTAAGCCATCGTTCCACAGCATAACTAAAAAAGTTAGCCTAAGCTAAAATATTTGTTAATTCCATTAAAATCATGTATGCTGTAGTGAGGAAACTTAGGTTTACCTAAAAGAATGGAGGCTCTTTATGTTATCAGTTAAGAACCTCACCGTTGCTTACGATGACACACCAGTATTTACTGATGTTGCCGTTCAGTTTGACGCAGGCAAAATCACTGGCATCATTGGACCAAACGGTGCAGGCAAATCAACTCTGATTAAAGCAATATTAGGGTTGGTTAAGGCACGGCAAGGCTCAGTTTTATATCAAGATCGACCAATGCGCGCAGTCCAGAAGCAAGTCGCATACGTTGAACAGCGTAAAGAGTTGGATTTAAATTTTCCAATTAACGTTTTTGACGTGGTGCTAACGGGCACGTATGGCAAGTTAGGCTTATTCCGCGATCCGGGTAAAAAGGCAAAACAAGCCAGTTGCGCGGCACTTGAACAAGTATCGCTCTGCGTATTTGCGCTACGCCTTTTTGGGCAGTTGTCAGGTGGTCATTTGCAGCGGGTTTTCGTTGCACGCGCCATCGTCCAAGAAGCGGATATTATTATTTTAGATGAACCGTTTGTTGGGATTGATTTACAGAGTGAGACCGCGATTATGGCAATCATGAAACAGTGGCGTGATGCGGGTAAAACAATCATTGTCATTCATCACGATTTGAATAAAGTATCGCAATATTTCGATGATTTAGTGGTGATGAACCACGGCATCGTCGATTATGGACCAACTGAAAAAGTTTATAATGCGCAAAACATTGAGCGTGCTTTTAGTGCGGACTTATCCGCTGTCTTGTTTGATGCACAGGAGGTGGCAAAATGACGAGTATTCCAGCTTTTATTAGTGCGTTGGGTCGTTATGAATTCTTGCAGAGTGCGTTGCTGACCGCCGTAATGGTCGGCATCATGTCTGGCATTGTCGGGAGTTTCATTATTTTGCGCGGGATGTCGTTGATGGGTGACGCGATTTCACATGCGGTGTTACCGGGTGTCGCAGTGGCGTACATGTTGGGAATTAATGTGCTGGTTGGCGCATCTGTATTTGGTATTTTAGCGGCGGTCTTAATCGGCTTTGTCGCAACACATAGTAAAATTAAGACGGATACTTCGATTGGGGTCGTCTTTAGTGCCTTTTATGCGCTTGGGTTTATCCTGATTTCGATGGCCGAAAGTGCAACCAACTTACATCATATTTTATTCGGGAACATTCTCGCCGTCAGTGATAGCGACATTATGAGTACGGCGATTGTCTTAGGCTTAGTGATCTTATTCGTCTCATTCTTCTACAAAGAATTATTGATTACCTCGTTTGATGAAACCTATGCGAAAACATATGGGTTAAAAACGCAGGTGCTACATTACGGTTTAATGTTGGTGCTAACCTTAGTCACGGTTTCAGCCCTACAAACGGTCGGGATTATTTTGGTCGTGGCGATGTTGATTACCCCAGCAGCCACCGCCTTTTTATGGACGGATCGCTTAGTGACGATGCTCTTCTTATCGGCTGGGATTGGTGCTGTGTCAGCAATCAGTGGATTGTACTTCAGTTACACATTGAACTGGGCATCTGGTCCGGCGATTGTTCTGATGGCAGCCGTGCTCTTTGCCATTTCATTCATCTGCGCGCCTAAGCAAGGTTTCCTTAAGTGGCGCAAAGGAGGACGAGCAGCATGAAAAAAATGATTGTGACGTTAATCGCAGTTTTTGGTTTGGTGGGTGGTGTGTATGGCTTCATCCAGCACCGCGCTCAATCTAAACAACAACAAACGAACCAGCAGACTAAATTACGTGTAGTGACCACGAATTCGATTCTTGAAGATATGGTCCATAATGTTGGTCAAGACCATATTGAACTTTACAGTATTGTGAAACGGGGAACTGACCCGCATGAATATGAACCGCAACCGACAGATATTTCAAAAGCGACTGATGCGGATGTGATTTTTCACAACGGGTTAAATCTCGAAACGGGTGGCAACGGTTGGTTTAGAAAACTTGTTAAGATCGCGCATAAGCAATTCGAAAAGGATGTTTTCGCTGCTAGCAAGGGGATTCAGGTGCAACATTTGACAACCAACCAAACAGAACCCGATCCACACGCATGGTTGGATTTGGCGAACGGTATTCAATACGTTGAGAATATTACGAAAGCGCTGCAGACCAAAGATCCAGCGCACGCTGATGATTACCGCAAAAATGCGGATCGCTATACTGCACGTTTGCGCAAATTGCATACTGATGCGCAAACTAAATTCGCCGATATTCCAGCTAATCAGCGGGTCTTGGTGACTTCAGAAGGCGCCTTTAAGTATTTTGGTAAGGCCTATCAGGTCACACCGGTTTACATTTGGGAAATTAATACTGAGTCGCAAGGCACACCTGAACAGATGAAGACGGTTCTTGCAAAAATTGCAGATTCAGATGTTAAGCATCTGTTTGTTGAGAGTTCTGTTTCGCCGAAATCAATGGAAAAAGTTGCTCAGGAAACTGGGTTACCAATTTATGCGAAAATTTTTACAGACTCACTCGCGCAAAGAGGGAAGCAAGGTGACACTTACTTTACGATGATTTAGTGGTACATAGATTAGATTCATGATGGCTTAGTCGGTCAATAAAAAGATAATTTTTAGCAATTAAAAAAGCGGGTGCTCAGACAAAAATAAATTTGTCTAAGCACCCGCTTTTTTTGTAGTTATCCTTGTTGAGAAAGGGAACGGCGATTGGCGAAGGGAACGAGCCGCTTTTTTTGTTTTAAGAACCGTTGCCGGTAGTAACGATATTGTGGTGTGAATGGATGGGAAGATGAGGCATGCCATGGCTTTTCGTGACCACAGAAGTGAACAAGCGCAGGTTCTTTTTGGGTTTCTAAGAATTGTTTTTTGAGGTGTTCAGTTGGTGGTGTGATGGTGTTCATCAAAATGTTTGTTTGGGCATTCCACATAGGGTGAAGGTGAATCCACCGATCATGCAAAATTGCATTTAAAGCATCTTGATCGTGGAAGCGTAATTTCTCAGGGTGCTGATTGATGAAGTCGAGTACACGGCTGACAATATTGTGTTGACGCCATTTTTTGAGATTGAGCAACATCACACCGGAGTTAAAGTAACGCGGACTTTGGTAATCGATAGCCATTTTTTCTAAGCGTTCGTGGAACCCAGCATCTTCTACTGCAGCGAGGAAGGATTGGCCTAAGTCGATATCCCATAGCCGGGCTAAATCTGTGAGGCATAGCGCATCGCAATCGATGTAGAGTGCACGATCGAGGTGAGGGAACACGTCGGGAATTAGAATCCGATAGTACGCCGTTTTCAAGATCCGATCACTTTCAACAGTATTGGCCAGTAAAGATTCGTTGACCTCTGCAAAGGTCAAGTCGGCATCAAATCGAGCCACAACATGCTGTAAGACTGCTTTATCTCGTGCGGTGAGGTGGTCTTCTAAGACGTAAAAAGCATAGTGTCGATGTGAGTCATTGTGATTAAGAATTGAGGCGTATAGAATTGCCAGCGTTTCGATGAAATCGGAATTGACAGCCGATACAATGTTGATTATATCGGATTGTTGCGCATGTAATTGTTTGAGTTCCTTTTGATATTGGTTTAAGAAGGGGTGACTTTTTAGAGTGTTCCAAGGTTTCTCGTGTGTTGTGAAGTGAACAATTGCCGGGTTGGCGATTGCTTCATCAAATAAATGGGCATATTCAGTGTTGATAGGCGCATGTTTTCTAAAGAGCAATGAGTTTTGTACGTTCCATTTAGGATGGAGTAGTTTCACTTTACCAACCAAAGTGGCATTTAGCGCATCCTGATCATGGAATTGTAAGCGATCCGCATGATGATTGATGAAGTGGAAAGTCCGCTCTGTGATGGATGCATGATTCCACCGAACCGTATCAATTAGCATGACCCCTGAATTGAAGTAGATGTTATTCGATTGTGGTGGGGTGATGCCGAGCCGTCGCAGTGTGAGTGCCTGTCCAGGATCAATCACGGCACCCACGATATTTGTGCCCAAAGGCGTATTATATAGCGGCGTGAGATCAGTTTGTACGAGAATATCGACATCTAAATATAAGACACGTTCGATCTTTTCCCGCAACAAAAGGGTTGGCGCTAAAATACGGTAGTAAGCCGTTTTGTTGATGTGGTTGCTTTCAGGACAGTTTTCAAAAAGCTGCTTATTAAGTGCAATAAACTCAACTTGATTGGGTCGTGGGACGCGCTTGGAAACAGCGTGTTTCGTTTGCGGAGTGAGTTCATTATCGAGAATAAAAAAATTAATAGTAGTTTTGGGCGAAATATGGGTTAGAACCGACTTTATGGCGATTAAAAGTTGATCACCATAGTTTTCATCTGCGGCAAACATGATATTAATAGCGTTGATAATAACCATCTCCTTTTAGGTGTTGTGTCTTTATTTAAACAACTTCAACAATCTTTGTAAAGGTAAATGATTATGCTAACAATAACAAAACGTAATCATAAAAGTTGCATCAATAAGTGTGATTATTTTATATTGATGGTGTAGCGTTATTGAAAATTTCATGAAAGGAAGGTTGCTTATGCAAAGAGAAGTCCCAATTAGGAAAGTTAGGTTAGGTCGTAGTACAGTCAAGACCCCAGAATTGTGCTTGGTGATTAAGAAAGAATCAGCCAATCTAAAGTGTTTTCTAGAAGGTATGACTGATTTGGAGGAAGCAATTTTAAGAGAGAATAACGGTGAGGCCCTCGTCGGTGAGAGCTGGGGGCCATTGGAATTTGATCATCATGGTCATGTTTTTAGTAACAAGACGGTAAAAAGGTGTCTTCAAAAATTGGATGATAATCAATGATCCTAGCAGCCAAAGTGGTTGATTAGAGAGGATGAGTCGATGGTTTCGCGCATATTACCAATTAAAAATGGCTACAATTTCAGAGAACTAGGTGGCTATCAAACACTGGATGGTCGCTCGATTAAACCGCATCGATTATTCAGAACGGGGAATCTGACGAATCTTAGTAAGAGAGAATTGGTGCTCTTGGAAAGCTACCATATCACCTATGTCGTGGATTTTCGTTCACCAATGGAGCGCAAAAAAGCGCCAGATAAAAAGATTACGACGGCATCTTACGAATCGTTGCCAATTTTTAAAGAAGATGCGACGCAAAGTACAGCGAGTGAAGCGGAACTTTATGAGCGCTACACCAATAATCCGCTTGGTGGGCAGCAGCAAATGCGCCAAGTCTACCGAGAAATGGTGCAAGATCCCTATTCAATCGGGATGTATCGCCAATTCTTCGAACGATTATTGACTGAAGCCGATCCGCAACAAGCAGTTTTATTTCACTGTACAGGTGGCAAAGACCGCACCGGAATGGCGGCTTATTATTTATTAAATGCACTCGGGGTACCTGAAGATGTGATCCAATATGATTATCTATTATCGAATACAGCATCTAGGGAACACGTTGCAGCCCGCATTAAGACGCTACGTCAAAAAGATGCCTCAAGCGGCTTTTTAAAAAGTATGCATGCATTGATGAGTGTTGATCAGTCCTACTTAAACGCAGCTGAGCGCATAATCAATGAGGATTATGGTTCAACTCAAGCCTATTTACAACAGGCCTTAGGATTAACAACGCAGGACATTGAACATTTAAAAGCAGTGTATCTAGATTAATTGGAAAAGAGGGAACAAGAAGATGGGTAAACCAGATTTAAAAGATCCGCGAACACTTTATCGGACAGAGCCATTTCAAGAACAAGAACAAGCTAGCCCGGCATTGCAAGATCAAATGCATCCCAAGCCAGATTGTGGCGAAGAACACTACCGTGGTGCACAACGGTTACTAGATCGTAAAGTGCTGATTACCGGAGGAGATTCTGGTATCGGTCGCGCAGTTGCAATTGCGTTTGCCCGAGAAGGAGCAGACATTGCATTGCAATATTTGCCAGGTGAAGAAGTGGATGCACAAGAAGTGGCTCAATTGGTGCGAGATGCAGGGCGTAAAATCGCATTGATCCCAGCTGATTTTCGGAAACCACAGATTGCTAGCCAAGTAGTGGAAACCGCGCAGCAGCAAATTGGCACACTTGACACATTAGTCTTAAACGCAGCTCAACAAATTGCGCATCCATCAATTACCGAATTACCAATAGAACAAGTTCAAGATAGTTTTAACGTTAATGTGGTTGCGATGTATGCGCTTGTGCAAGCAGCATTGCCTCAATTACCGGCTGGCGCCAGTATTCTGACGACCACTTCAGTGCAAGCCTTTAATCCGAGTCCGCATTTGTTAGATTATGCAGCAACAAAAGCAGCAATCAAGAATTTTACGATCAATCTAGCGCAACAATTAGCGGATAAAGGTATTCGGGTCAACGGGGTTGCACCAGGTCCGATTTGGACACCGTTGCAGTTGGCTCAAGGACAACTGGAAGGGGCTTTGCCTAAGTTTGGGCAGAATACATTGCTAGAAAGAGCCGGCCAACCGGCGGAATTAGCACCGCTATATGTTTTTTTAGCAAGCAACGCAGCAAGCTATATTACCGGTCAAATTTACGGCGTTACCGGTGGCGAATCAATTAATTAAACAAGTGCATTTACGATAATTTAATAATATTGATAAGCGTATTGTTTTACGGATGCTGGTTGAATTTGTTACATTTATGGAGAACCAGCAATATATTTTAAGGAAACAAGAAAGGATGATTGTTATGTTACATTGGTTATGGGTTTTAATTATTGGCGCTTTAATTGGGGTGATTGCGGGGGCATTAACAAGTCGTGATTTACCTGCAGGTTGGATCGGCAATATCGTCGGTGGGTTAGTCGGCGCCTGGCTAGGTCAATCATTGTTTGGCAGCTGGGGACCACAGCTTGCCGGGATGGCCTTAATTCCATCCATTATCGGTGCCGTGATTGTCGTTTTCGTTGTTTCATTATTATTCACACGTAGAAAATCCTAATACAAAGGGGCGGACACCATGAATAAATTAACTAAAGTGGTGATCAGTTTAGCCAGTTTGCTTGGGTTGTGTCAGGTAGCGTGGTTTATCACATTAATCTATCCACTACAACAATCCAATAAGCAATTTATGCATCTTAGTTGGCTACCCGAACAATGGGTCGGTAATTTTGGACTTGGATTAGGAGTGCTTAGCGGCTTAATTTTCTTATATTTACTGCTATTGGCATTATTCAGTCCACCGAAAAAACGCCAAATGATCATCAAGACCGATAAAGGTGAACTAGCACTTTCCCGCAAAGCGGTTGAAAAAACAGTGACACAAGCTATTATTGAAAAACACCGTGTTAAGGAAGTGTTAGTCCATACGACGTTTAAAGGCCGACATCCAAAAGTGACTGCCGACGTTCAAGCGGTCGCAGTGGATCGCAACGATCTCGATCAACAAGCACGGGCAGTTAAAGAAACGGTACAGCAAGCATTACAAACAATCTTTGAGATGCCGATTAAAGCAGTGAATGTCAAACTATCACCGCTAAGTAATCAGGCAAAAAGTGATGTGAGGTGAGACAAATGAGACGTTCTTATTGGGGCTTTGTTGTTGGGGCAGTGTTGGCAGCCATTTGGATTAGTTTTGGATTTATGAATTTAATCTTGATTATCATCGCTGGTTTACTCGGCTACATTGCAGCTAGTTTAACAGGGTCTAAGGAAGATCTAGAAGGATTTAGATCACAAGTTAACCGGGTCTTGAAGCAGGATAAATAACGGAGGTGTGACAAAATGGTAGAACAAGCACATTTAGATGAAGTGATGGCCAATAGCAAATTGACTTTTGAAGATGCTGTAATCGCCAAAATTGCTGGTAAGACAGCGCAAAACATTGATGGCTTATTATCGAAAAACAGGTCGCAATCGACATGACCATTATTTTGGAATACGGCCGGAATGCACGGGATGTTTTCGAACGATTAACAGCTGCAGTGACTGAAGCTGTCGAATCAATGACCGGTTTGAGTGTTGTCGAAGTTAACAGCCATGTCAGTGACATTATGACTAAGAAAGAATGGCAACAACAAGGCAGTAATCCAAAGAAAAGTGATTCTGAAAAACGCGTTCAATAAAAATAGTAAAGGATGATGAAAACGATGGATAAACCAAACAAACCAATGGATAAAATGATGGATAAGACAATGAATCAACATACCGAAAAAATCGAAAAAGAATTGAACTTCTCGGATGGTGTGATTGAAAAAATTGCGGGCCAAACGGTGCATGACATCGATGGCGTCTTAGAATTATCAGGCGGGATGATGAGTCAATTAACTGATCGTTTCAGAGACCAAGAAGATCCGACAAAGGGCGTCGATGCCGATATTGATAACCAAGAAGTAACGATTGAATTGGATGCCATTTTGGAATACGGTAAATCAGCGCCAGACATCTTCGAACAAACAATTGAACGCATCGCTAAATCAGTGCATCAAATGACTGGTTTAAACGTGACGAAGATTAAAATGAATGTCTCTGACTTGATGACCAAGAAAGAATGGGCAGCAAAACAAGATTCTCCAAAAGAAGATAAATAAAAAGAAGGTATCCGGTGGGCCGGATACCTTCTTTTTGTATAGATTAGTGTTCAAATTGGTTTAAATCTAAATTTAATGCCGTTGCGACTCGGCGACCGTATTCTGGGTCCGCTTGGTAGAATTGTTTGACTTCGCGGATTTGAATTTCAGGTTTTGTAACTTGGCCGAGATTTAAGCGAATGTTTTCGATTAGTCGCTCTTGTTCTTCATCAGTTAGTAAGTTGTAAAGCTTACCGGCTGCGGAATAGTAATCGGGACCGGCTGGATAGTTACCGGTTTGACCGCTAAGTTGGTCGCCATGAATTTTGGCAGATGGGACTTCTTTTGGACCATCTTCACTATTAGGTTCATAGTTGACGCCTGTCTCTTGGTTTTGTGCCATGATCCCGTCGCGTTCGTAATTATGCACGGGCACTTTTGGCCGGTTAACAGGTAATTGTTCATAGTTGGCACCTAGACGGTAACGTTCAGCATCTTTATAACCGAACAACCGTCCCTGGAGGAGTTTGTCAGGGGAAGCTTCAATCCCAGGAACTAAGTTAGCAGGTGAGAAAGCCAATTCTTCGATATCCTCAAAGTTGTTGGTTGGATTTTCATCGAGTACCATTTGACCGATTTCGATTAAGGGGTAATCCTTTTGTGAAATGACCTTCGTCACATCAAAGATATCTTGCGGATAGTTTAAACCAGCTTCATAAGGAACAAGTTGAACGGCAACGGTCCAACTTGGATGGTCGCCTGTTTCAATCGCATCGAATAAATCATTTTGTAGATAATCTGTATCTTTACCAGCCAATTCGGCAGCCAGTTCGTTACTTAAGTTATGGACGCCTTGGTTTGTCTTGAAGTGGTATTTTACCCAGAACTGCTCACCAGCAGCATTCACCCATTTAAAGGTATGACTACCGTAGCCATGCATCATCCGATAACTAGCGGGAATCCCGCGATCACTCATTAAAATCGTCACCTGATGGACTGATTCAGGTGAAAGTGACCAGAAATCCCACTGCATGTCTTGGCTTCTCGCGTGTGTTCGTGGATCTCGTTTTTGGGAGTGAATGAAATCAGGGAATTTCAGAGGATCATTAACAAAGAAAACGGGCGTATTATTACCAACAATGTCATAGTTGCCTTCTTCGGTATAGAACTTAAGGGCAAATCCACGCACATCACGATAAGCATCGGGATAGCCGGCTTCACCAGCTACTTGTGAGAAGCGCGCAATCATTGGTGTTTTCTTACCAGCACCACTGAAAATGGCTGCCTTTGTGTAGGCGCTCATATCCTTAGTGAGTTGGAAGTAACCTTTAGCACCGGCGCCTTTAGCATGCACGACCCGTTCTGGAATCCGTTCACGATTAAAATGCGCGAGTTTTTCGAGCAATTAATAATCCTGAATTAAAACGGGGCCGCGTTGACCAGCAGTTTGCGAATGTTGATTATCCGCCCACGTTTGGCCCTCATTAGTCGTAAACCGTCATGTTATCTGCTGATGAGACGCGGCTTAATGTATTGCTGGTATAAATAAGCAGCCCCCAAAAAGTAACTAGTTGCCAGTAAAGTGACGAGCGGCAAACTTTGAAACATTTGGTGTGGGAGAATAATGGCCAATAAAGGGAAGGCGTAGGCGGCGGGAATTCTGACTTGTAGCAGATAGAGTAATGCCCAAACTAGTGGCAGTGCAATTAAGGTTACCAATAACCGTGAATCAAGTAAGCTATAAGCGACGAATCCGATTGTGGCGGCGCCAGTTAATGCAACCATCTGCTTGATGGCCATTTTACCTGGATACATTGGTTTTTGTAGAATTTCAAAAAAGACGACAAGTACCGGCGGAATGGCAGCCATCTGTGGCCGGCCGAGTAAACTAACAACTAACACCCATAAGAGTGCAATGATTAGAAAAACCAGCATGACGCGATAGTTAATCGTGGCATGATAGGGATGTTGCAGATGCAATTTGCGGAGGCTAACGACCAACATCAAAGTGAGCGTAAAGCCTAAAATTGCAATGATGAATGAAAGTTCAGTGGCGTTGACGATAATCGGTAACAGCCCCGTTGCAAACGATGGTGCGAGTGTTGAGCGAAATAAACAAAGTAAAACAATCATGATGAGTAGTAGTAAGCTAATTTTAACTGCATAACTGAGCGGCAACCGATTAATGCCAAACCCAACGATGGCGGTTATCGATGGCAGCCAAAATATCTTGGCGGGTTGATTGAGCCAACCCGGTTCGTGATAAATCCACAGCCCCGTTGTTAAGGCTGCGATTTCGGGTAGAATAATCTCAACATCGTTCAAGACAGTGGCAATGCCCACCATCAATAATACGAATCCAAAGCCGAGTAAGTAATCCGATAGTTTTAATTTTTGGGGTTTCAAAAGATAAATGACTCCTTAGTGTGGTTTGAGTAATAGTATTTATTATACGCTACTGAAAAAAGACGACAACTCAAAAAAGAGCGTTTCAACTAACGAATAGCTGAGACGCTCTTTTTTGAATTAAATAATTATTAGTCGTTCAAGTTATAGCGTAATTTCATGTGTTCTGAGCCTGAAATCACCATTTGGCCAAGTAGGGCTGTTTGGCGTTTAAGTGATTCGCTAGCTAGTTTGTTATTAGCGGCTTCCAAGAAGGCTGCAGCGTCTTTTTGATCAGCGAAGGCCTTGTCGGTTTCGTTTTGGATCACGTGATAGGCACTCATTGCTTCGAGTTCGAAGGTGTTACGCATATCAACGTAGAAGTCGTAATCTGTATCGCCAAGTAAGGCGGTTGTACAACTTAACCAGTACATATTGTTCAAGTCAAAAGTACCTGTGGCATTCTTGTATGATTCTGGTGTGTCGTTGATATTCGTGTAGAATGGCACGACGGTGTTAAATGTATTGGCACCGTATGCTAACCATTGAATACCGGCAATTTCAGCAGGCACGTTGTTGCGCACTTGTAAAATATGCACGTTGTGATTCCGGTTAATTCCGATTGGCCGGAAACGAGTTCTAACATCTTCAGGGCCGCTACCGTAAGGATCGTATTCTGTATTTTCAAAGTGAGCGCTCAAGACGAATTTGACGTCTTCGATTGAAATCTTGCAGTTGGCATGGCAGATGAATGGTAAATCTTGGTCCATTGGATCTTGTTTGATTTCAGGATTGAAGTATTGTTGACCGTACCATGTCCGTGGGTTGTTATAAACCGTATCTTTGATTGAAGCACTGCCGAAAATATGACGGAGATTGTAGCCTTCAAAGTCTGGATTCAAGTGGTTATCATCAATTAAAGCTTTTAAATCAGCTGAGCAAAGCGTGTCGGCTGAATCAAAGTCGAAATGATCGATGTTCATCCGGTTAGGGGCAACCACGTATGCATCATCAGGGATACGAACAGCAGCCCAGTGATGACCACCGATTGTTTCAAGCCACCAAACACTGTCTTTGTCAGAAAAGGCAATCCCGTTTGGTTCGTATGTGCCGAATTCTTCAAGGAGGGCGCCTAAACGTTCGACCCCTTCTTGAGCACTGTGGATGTAAGGCAAGACTAATGTCACAATATCTTCTTCACCGATGCCACCAGGGACAAAAGGATCAAGCCCTTGAATCCGGGGGTTAGTGGTAATCGTTTCTGTGGCAGACATCGCGATATTTTCACTATTAATCCCAGCAGCTGGCCAAATCCCGTTCGTCAATAATGAGTTAGGAATTGAGGTATAGCGCATTGGGTTGTCAGGTAATTGGATTTGAACGCCGCTAATCACCGCTTGATAATTCCGGGGTTGGTCTTCAGGATTGACCACAACAAAGCGTTGTGGATCCAAAGCTTCGTGGCCATCATCATTTCTAGAAATCATGGTTGAACCGTCGATGGAAGCTTTTTTGCCGACTAAGACCGTGGTACATGACCCTTTAATTGGTTTTTGCATGTCAAAACACTCCTTTTATTTATTATCCATAGTATAACGCTTTTGGCGGGAAAGTGGGGGATTGAGCGATAATCATGTGAAGAAATTGTTTAATTTGAACAAAATAACGGCTCATCTTAGATGAGCCGTTATTGAGTGATTTTATTTAACTTTAGAGAACCATGATGTAGCTGTTTCTTTTAAAACAGTATTTAAAGATTCTATATTTGATTTTCCAATACTATTCAGCCAGTCCTTACCAGCTTGTTCCCCTTCTTTGGCAAACGGTTCAATACCATCTTTCCAAGTTGCTCTTCCGCATAAGACACCGTTAAATTGAGCGTTTGCTTCATGTGCGAATTGCAATGTAGCTTGAAATAATTCAGCAGTTACGCCGGCGCTTAAGAAAATATAGGGCAGTGTTGTACTATCACTTTGATCTTTAAAGAATTGTAGCGCTTCTTCACGACTATAAATAATTTCCCGATCAGCATTAAATCCGGCAACGTAGTCCATATTGACAGGTACTTCGACTTTTAGGACGTCAATTTGGTAGCGAGACTTTGAAAATTCCTTCATCATCGCAATGACTTTATGAGGTTTAATCCTAGCGTAAGCTGCACTTTTAGCGTCTTCTATTTGTGCATCGTATGAGACGAGTTCACAAAAGAAAGGTAAATCTTCGGCAGTACATTCACTACCAATCCGTTCTACAAATGCTTGTTTTTGTTCGTTAATTACCTCATCTTCGTCAATATCATAGTAAAGTAAGAACTTAACGGAGTCAGCGCCAGCTTCTTTTAATCGTTTAACTGACCAATTGGGAATTAAGTCAGGTAAGCGACCAGGGGCGGTTGTATCGTAACCTGTTTGTTCATAAGCAATTAGTAGACCAGTATTGTCTGCACGCGTCTGTGCGGCTGGTAAGCCATATTCGGGATCTAATAAAATTGCAGAAGCATAAGGTGTTAATTCAGAAGAAATAACCTTTTTGAATTCGATAATATCATGTTCATTGCTTGGTTGATTAGCGGCACTAGCTAACATTTTTTTTAAGGAACCACGTTGATCAATTGCTAAGGCTGCAATAATGCCATTTGAATCAGACATTTTTTTTAGCGCTGTTAATTTATTTGGTGTCATACTAGAAACTCCTTTATGAACGATTTGTTTTAAATAATGTGAGGATTTCATTAGGATCATTTGTTGCTTTTAACTGTTGAATAAAATCTTCATGCATTAATAATTTAGAGGTACTTGATAGATATTGAAGATGATGATTATTCTTTTCATCCGGGATGAGGAAAGAGATGATTGTATCAACGGGCTGATGATCAAATGTTTCCCATGCAATTGGTTGGGAAAGTTTGAGAATAAGCATTGCTGACTGTTGAATTGTCGCATCTTCGGCATGCGGAATGGCGATCCCTTTCTCCATGCCGGTCGAACCCTCAGATTCTCTTTGATGATATTTGTTGAGTACGGCTTGTTTATCAGTTGTAATATGCCGTTCTTTTGCGAAACGAGCAAGATAGTCTAAAAGTTCATCGCGATTAGCAACAGCAACATTTGTCCGAATGTTTTCTAGACTTAAGATATCTGATAAGTCTGTTTTAGCAACAGTGGGTTGCTCTGGAAGTGTTTCGGATAGAGTAGCGGTCTCTGTTGCAAGAGCAGCCTTTTTAGTCTGTCTACCGGCAATAATTGCGAGTAGTAATCCAGAGGCAATCGATCCGATAATGATATACAAAACCCAGAGAAATGGTTTATTGACGAGTGGTAAAACAATGAAGCCACCATGTGGAGCGGGAACACTAATCCGACTCATATAGGTTAAAGTAGCGGCAATTGCAGAACCAACCATGAAAGCGGGAAGATTTAATAATGGATTTCTAGCAGCAAAGGGAATGGCACCTTCAGTGATGTGTGTTGATCCTAGTAGGAAGTTGACATATCCGGCACTACGTTCTTTACTTGAATATGCTTTTTTATTAAATAAAACGGCAAATCCAGTTGCTAATGGTGGTGCGATACAAGCAGCAGAAACGCCCGCCATGAAGAAGTAATTTCCTTGGGCCAGTAAAGCTGTCCCAGTGAGGTAAGCTGCTTTATTAATTGGGCCCCCCATGTCAGAAGCACACATGATACCAACGACAATTCCTAGTAATAATGGGCTTGAGTTTTCCATCCCTTTTAAGAAGGTCATCATGCCTTCGTTAATTGTTTTCATTGGAACGGATAGATACCACATAATGGCACCTGAAGCAAAGACACCTAGAACAGGGAATAAGAAAATTTGCTTAAGACCGTCCAACGATTTAGGAATCTTTTTAAATAATATTTGTAGAAGAACAACGGTATAACCTGCTAAGAAACCACCAAGAATACCGCCTAAGAAGCCCGTTCCATTGGTGTAAGCAATCATCCCAGTAGCGAAACCGACAACTAATCCTGAACGTTTACCAATTGCTTCGGCGATGTACGCGCAAAGCACGGGAACCATCAAGTTCATTGCAAAGCCACCAATTGTATTTAATAATTGGGCAAATTGGTTATATTCTGAACTTTTTGGATCGGCAGAATTAATGCCCCAGAAGAACGATAGTGCGATTAGCACACCACCTGCCACGACTAGCGGAAGCATATGAGAGACACCGTTCATTAAGTACACATAGAGTGTGTGCCAGAATCCAGAAGATGTTTCGGCAGAGATCTCTGAACTATTGTTAGAATTGCCAGTGCCACGGTAGATTGGAACGGTGTCATCGTTTAAAATACGGTCAACGAGCTTGTCAGGCTCCTTCATCCCTTTAGAAACTGAGACGTTAATCAAACGTTTGCCGGCAAATCGATCGATATCAACATCTTTATCAGCAGCAATAATAACACCGGTTGCGTTCGCTATTTCGGCTTCTGTTAGGACGTTTTCAGTCCCACTTTGACCATGTGTTTCAACCTTGATGGAGACACCTTGCTTTTGAGCAGCTTGTTCCAAAGCTTCTTGTGCCATGTAGGTATGGGCAATGCCGGTCGGACACCCAGTTGCGGCAATAATCTGATATTTTGTCATAGATAAACCTCCTTGGTTAGACTAATGATTTAACTGTAATTTGTGACAATAGCTGTGGGACATCTTTAAAATCAGTTAACCCAGCTGTAAATGCAGTAGAACTACCTGCCGCAATACTGTAAGCTAAGTTTTCGGATAATGGTTTTTGTAGTGTGATTCCAGCTAGAAAAGTCCCTAACATTGTATCGCCGGAACAAGCAGTATTAACGACTTCTCCCACGGGTGCGTTACCAATCAGTGTTACATTTCCGTTTGTGAAGACAGCCCCATCACCACCTAGGGATAAAAGAACGTTTTGAGCCCCTAGTTCAATTAATTTGTGAGTGTACTCGATGAGTTCACTATTGGAAGGTTCTTGTTCTAATTGGAACCAATGCATAATTTCTTCCGTATTGGGTTTAATAAGATAGGGATGAAACTTTAAACAATCGAGGACTACGGAATAGCTTGTATCGATAATTAGCTTGAAGTGCTTAGTATTTGAAAGTTCACCAATTTTAGTGAGAATTGTTGGACTAATGCCCCTAGCAAAACTACCTGAGATAACTAGGGTGTCTTCTTCTGAAAAGGTTTTCATTTGTTTGAATAGTTGTTCGAGTTGTTCTTCAGGAACAAAAGGGCCTTTATTGACTAGTTTAAACTCTTCTATTGTTTTTTTGACGCGTGTAAAAACAATAATCCGAGTTCTACCATCA
>ENA-UOZL01000227-UOZL01000227.1-food-metagenome-genome-assembly--contig:-NODE-227-length-19891-cov-4.710778_pt1 | contig 19891 bp, 14 predicted proteins | sample MGYA00249883_ERZ772724 | MGnify/ENA primary metagenome ERZ772724 (study PRJEB29005, sample SAMN08379457) | food metagenome | isolation source: cheese spiked with Escherichia coli O157 | study: EMG produced... | reverse complement strand
AGCGCAATTGAGCTTCCGCATTAAGGATTACACCAAGATGCTCGCATTGGTGGCGATGTTATTTGCATTGGCACTAGGCGCAATCACAGTTGGGATTGGCTATCAAAGTGAAATTCCAGAAATGGCAGAAACAATGGCGCCTTACGACGTTGTTTTAAATCAACCGAACCAAGAAGCATTGCGCCTCACAAAAGATTTAAAGGGTGTGAAGGCGACTGCTAATTACGATGTTAAAGAAGATGCGAAAACTGTCTACTATCGGACAACACAACTTGAAAAGTCACCAATCATGGCCATTCAGTTTGGTAATGGGAATGGTGTCGCCCGCGCAAAAGGGGTTAAACCGGTGAAACTCAGTGAGATTCAAAACGGCGATTCTTCATCCTTGCGCGCAATTCAAGTGCCAAGTCAATCTAGTAAGGACGTTAAAGTCGTCTCTGACGCTGAATTTAATCAAGTGGCAGGCGCAACCACGCAAGTTAAAACATATCGGGTCAAAGACTTTGCGGTTAATTTACCCGTTATCAAAAAAATTCACGCACAACAAGTGATTGCAAATCCTGAATTGGCTAAAGGTCAAGGGGCTACAATGGATAGTAGCAAGTATGCTAACTATAAGCTAGCGAACAGCATGTTCAGTGGGCTCGAATTTATGGGCTTCTTCCTCGGGATTGCATTCTTAGCGATGTTAGCAAGTTGCTTGATGTTCAAGATTTTATCTGGGGCAGCTAGTGATGTTAAACGCTACACAATGTTGGCTAAAATCGGGACGCGTCGCAATCTATTGCAACAATCCATTGCCAAAGAAATTGGGGTCTTATTCCTCTTACCAGGTATCGTCGGCGTCATCCATGTCCTCTTTGGTCTTCAATTGTTCAAATTGATTATGATTGATCCATATAATGATCTCTGGATTCCATTTTCAATTTTCATTATTCTCTACGCAATCTACTACTTGCTCACTACATGGCTCTACAAAGGAATTGTGTTGAAGGAAGTTAAATAGTAGATGGTTGAAACAGTTTAAAACATAGGAATCAGTCTAAAAAAGCCCCCTTTAATCTGAACTTCGAGATTAAAGGGGGCTTTTTTTAGATGAGGTCGAAGTTGTTTCTCTAGACGCTACTTGTTACACTGATGTCATTAAGAGGCGTATACCACGCTGGATTAGTTTTTAACTTGCTTAGCTACAATTGTGGTGAGCATTTTACCTACAAAAAAGCCAAAGAAGACTGCCGAAACTGTCATTTGAAGCGCGTATTATTATTGAACGGCATGAATTATTGCCCACAAAAAAAGCTGAACAATCAGAATAATATTGCCCAGCTCTATATTCAATGAATATTCATACATCAATTATCGTTTTGATACTATTGAAGGGTTAATTGATTGTAACTTTCAACAGTAACGCCTTCGTCTGTTAAAATAACTTTAGTAATACTACCGTTCATTGGACTAACGGTAACATCGAATTGGTCGTTACCAAACTTGCCAACAATACTGCGAATGGTTGTGCCATGACTGACCATCAAGACTTTATCACCGTCAGAACATTCAGCACGAAGTTGTTTGAAACCTTTACCGACGCGGGCCCAATATTCAGCGGCATCTTCAGCATCGTGGAAGGGATCAGCTTCTTTCATGAAATCTTTAGAGGCATCGAGTGAGTATTTGGTGATGATTTCTTGGAAGGTTTTGGCATCATGACTGGCACCTGCCATGTACCACGCTTTGGGTGAATCTTCACCTTCAAAATAGCCGTAGAATTCTTCGCGGAAGTGCGGTGTGATAGCATATGGAGTATCAAGGTAGAAATTCTTATGGAGAATAATTTTAGCGGTGTCCATTGCGCGACTGCGGTCACTAGAATAAGCTTGAGCAAAATTAACTTTCGCTAATTCTTTGCCAGCGCGTTCGGCATCTGCAATCCCTTTCGGAGTAAGTGGTGAGTCTGACCAACCTTGCATCCGGTTATAACGGTTAAAGAATGTTTGACCGTGACGCACTAAATAAAGTGTGATTCGTTTCATATCGTAACCCTCCAACAATAGCTTTTAGTACCTTCATTCTAGCATAGATAAAAATGGTGTGCAGGGTCATTCCATATTTTTTGCAAAACGGTTACATACATTTATAATTTTTAATGGTAATAATAATAATCGATTTATCATCAATTGCAATTATCATTAAGAGAGAATAAATTTTAAAAGATACTAATAAATAACTTTATCAATATTTATTAATATTTTAAGCATAAATCTTTTAATTTTATACATTTTGTGTTATTTTTGACTAGTAACACTTAATAACCACATTTAGTGTTTATGTAAAGGAGTGGTTCGATGCAACCAGAAACGGATAGTAACCTTGTTGATCGATTCAACGAATGGTATCTGCAAATTGGCCAAATTTACAATAAGATAAATCATTTAACTGTCGCGCACGACTTGACATACGATCAATTTTTGATTCTCAGAGAGGTCAAATTAAACCCCAATATTGAAGTGACGAAATTATCGGAATCCTTTGATCTTTCAGGCCCAGCAATTTCACGTAAAATTAATGTTTTATTCAGAAAACACTTAATTGTTAAAAATCGCAGTGATGAAATGGACCAACGTAAAGTATTCATTTCATTGAATGAGCAAGGATTACGAATGGTTGATCAATTGGAAGTCGATTTCTACTTATTCTTTAAACATTTTAAAGATGACGGCAATGCAGACCTTTCTCAATTATTCGCACAAACAAACCACTTATTCGATACAATGGATAAATGGGAACCTAATTCAGATATTATTGATTAGGTCAAAAAAAGCCGCGCACAAATTTAAATTTGTGCGCGGCTTTTTTTATTTAATCGTTAAAGTTGCCATTTTCTACGTCTTTGATGAAAGTCTTCAAGTGATCGAAGTAAACGGGTGCGTTATCAATCATGTGATGGTGACCACCATTTGGCGTTGTCACTAAGCGAGCATGGGGAATCTTTTCAGCCATGATCTTAGCGGTTGCGATTGGCATGGTTTCGTGTTCACCAAATGTGATTAACGTTGGGACAGTAATCTTGTGGAGTTGGTCACGGAAATGCCAATCCTTTAATTTCCCAGTCACAACGAATTCATTATCACCTTGGAAGACGCCATAAACGTCGGTTGCCATTGTTGGGATTAAATGTGAGATTGCAAGTGGTTGTTTGCGATCAACGTAACCAGCGTTTAACTTGTCAACAAGTGCTTGGTATTCATCGTTGTCGTAATCATTCTTAGCTTCACAGTCTTGCATGAATTTCAATTGTTCAGGGGTCATGATGTCTTCACGAATTTTGTTGATGTTTGTGACATATTCGTCAATTTCATCGACCATACTCGAGATGATGGCACCTTTTAAGTGTTGGCCATATTTAGCAGCGTACATTTGGACCAATGCGCCACCCCATGATTGGCCGATTAAGTAGAAGTTGTCGATGCCCAGTTTTTGACGGACTTCTTCAACTTCATCTAAGAAGTAATCATATGTTAATAATTGGTCATTGCCTGGTTGTGAGTAATCAGGTTGATCAGAATAAAATGAACCAAGTTGGTCGTACATGTGTACTTGTACACCAAGATCAGCTAATTCCTTACCGAAGTTTTCCCAGTATTCGTGATTACCACCAGGGCCACCGTGTAAGCAGAGTAAATGAATGTCGCCTGTTCCTTGCGTGTTAGTCCATAAATGGTAACCATTATCCAATGTGAGGATTGTTGTTCCTTGTTTCATATCTGCACCATCCTTTAATTATGATAGTTTCATTATAAACCTATTAGAGAGAATGTGCGAGGGTCAACATGATTTAGTTGAGCGTTTCTAATTGGCGTCGAATGGCAGGAACAGCCTGTTTATTCCCCGTTAGAATGAGGTGATCATTGAGATGGATTTGCGTGTCACCATGCGGCATGATCAGTTGCTTATCGCGGTAAATTCGACTAATTGTGACTTGGTCCACAAATGGGAGATTAGAAAGTTGAATCCCGGTGAAGCGCCGATTTTTAACCGTGACTTCGAAGAGCCCGGCATCGGTGTTATCAATGATTTGTAAGGTAGATGGAGTCTCGATTAAACTTCGCAACAGACTGATATTTGCTTCGTAAGTGTTAAAAATTTCAACGCCATGTTCTTTAAGTTCATCGTATTGATCGTCCGAGATATTCTTAAATTCAAAGCGGGCGATGATCCGCGGTACTTTGGCCTGAATCGCTTGTTGGGCAAGTTGATAATTTTGCTCATTATTTAAATAGCCTAAGACCAGGATATCTGTATCGAAGACGGCCGCGTCAGTTAAGGTGGCTGGTGCCAAGTCAGGCAAGAGTTCGAGGTTGGCTTGGCTATGGTAGATTTGATAATTTTGTTCGTTATTGGTAAATAATTCGCTTGTGTAGAGACCTTTGGATAACTGTTGGGCGATTGGAATTGTCATGATGTTGGCGCCGATGAAATTAACACGTTTGCGCGGCATATCTTCAGGTGTTGGTAAGTAGAATCGATTGAACAGAATCGGACCAAGAATACAGCTAATCACCGCTGCAATTGTGAAAGCGCCGGATTGCTGTGTCGTGATAACCTTCAAGTTGAGACCGACCGTCAAAATGGGTAAGACCAACGTGATGGTCGTCGAACTGAGGAAAGTCCCGGCGAGGGCGTTGGTGACTTTGAAGCGCCGTTTTAAGACGAAGTAAATCAAAACTTTGGCGCCCATGAAACTGATGAAGAAAAAGGGAATCAGGGTCAGTGATTTAGGATCACGTAAGAGCGCGGGGATGTTGAGTTTTGCACCGGTCATAATGAAGAAGATGGGAATGAAAAAGCCGTAGCCGATTGATGTTAATTTATCTTGCGTCTCTTCACGGGGGCGTAGAAGTTTCATGACCATGCCGGCTAAGAAAGCGCCCAAAATACTTTCGGCACCGACTTCTTCGGCAATCGATACAAGTGTGATGATTAAGAAAAAGGCTAAACGAATATCGAGTTGAGTCGTTGACTTATCAATCCGCTCAAAGAAGTGATAAACAGTTTTAAAACGCATCAATAAGAAGATCGCGGCTAAGAAAATTAGTGATAGTAACCACAGACTCTTAGAACCAGGGTTATTGAGAGCGGCATAAATTGTTAACGAAATCAGCGGGACGATTTCCCCGAGGACAGCAATTAACAGAATTGTTTGGCCAAGCGGCTGGCTGAGGAGTTCTTTTTCTTTCAACGCGGCGATGACGACCCCTAACGCGATGGTTGAAAAGAGAATTGTTGCGAGTCCAATATCGGTGAACAACCCACTCCACGCCAATAAACTGGCGAGTCCTAGCGAACTTAATAGGATCAGCGTAAAACTACCGACCGCCAGTTGTAAGGGCGTCAGCGGTGTTTTAACGCCAGATTTAGCTGTAGTAGGTTGCTTTTTAAAGAGTTCAAAGTCGATTTCCATCCCGCTTAAGAAAATTAAGACTGTCACACCCAATGATGAAAGTTCCGTCAGTGTGGGGGTGGTTGAGATGAGGTGGAAGCCACTTTGTCCGAGTAAAATCCCGACCAAAATTTCCGCAACTGCGGTTGGTAAATAAGAAATCTTAAACTTTGCAATGAGTAACGGCGTCATTAAAGCCGCCAATAGAACGATTACGAGCGCTAAGCTAGTCATAAAAAAGATCCTTTCAATGCACAATAAAGTTGTGTAGAGCATACACTAACCTACTAAAGCATGTCAAAGCCGAATAGCTTCCGAGCAACAGCACGGGTTCGTAAATAGGCGGTGTAGCCGACTGTTTGCGGGCCACAGCTGTGCACAGGAAGTTGGCTTTGATAGCTAGATGGGTACTAAAGCATGTCAAAGCCGAATAGCTTCCGAGCAACAGCACGGGTTCGTAAAATTGGCTTTTTATATATTGACGCTAATATTATCGATTTTGTTGATAATTCGTTAGTGATTAAATTATTATTAAAAAGTTGGCATTATCGCTAGTTAATATCTACAACTAATTTACAATTGGTAATAACTTCTGTAAAATAGATGCTACGATATTAAAAAGGGGGCGATCTAAAATGAAGATAAAAGAAAGTCTCGCGGTTGGAATTTTTGCCTTTTTTGGCGGGATTTTACGCTATGCAATTGGGCTCGGATTGCACCAAGCAGCAGGGTTTCCGTATGGCACTTTGTGTGTGAATTTAATCGGGGCGTTTTGTCTTCCTTTTTTAATGCGTTACATCGTGGTTCGTTATCAGATTAGCGATACGCTGGCACTTGCAATGGGCACGGGCTTTTTCGGCGCCTTCACGACTTTTTCTAGTTTTAGCGTGGATGCATTGAAGTTATTGGTGGCCAATCAATGGTGGCCATTTAGCCTGTATATCGGGATTAGTTTGATTGGCGGTGTCTGCTTAAGTTTAGTGGCAGATTACTGGGCAGTTTGGCTGCTCGATCGGCAAGGAAAGTCGCAGGTGCTAAAATGATGACGTTATTAATTGTCGGATTGGGCGCGGCAATCGGCGCTATTTTACGGTATCAATTAACCCGTCTTGGAACGCAGATTGCCAGCGAATATCCATTAATCACCTTTTTAATTAATTTAACGGGGAGCTTTTGCTTAGGCTGGGTGACCGGGGCACAATTGGATCAAACGTGGACGCTCTTTTTGGGCGTCGGGGTCTTGGGTGGCTACACGACTTTCTCAACGTTCAATAGCGAATTGAGTCAGCTGTGGTTCCGCCGCCGTTACCATATTTTCTTTGGTTATCTGCTATTAACCTACGGGTTAGGGCTGGTGGTTGCAGCGGCCGGCTTCTTTGTGGGAAGATCGTGAAACGTGCTTTAGCAAATAACTTTTTCCGCTTAGCTACATCAGGAAAACAATCGACTACATCGCTTATTTCCCTGATTAGGCTAATGCTCGAAAGTTAAACATTTGCTGAAACACTCTGATTGAAACGTGCTTTTTGAAACTGACTTCTGTGCTTTGCTACATACCGCAAACGGTCGACTACGTCGCTCGTTCACGGTATTAGGCTAATCCTCAATGGCTAAGCGCTTGTAGTCGCACTCTTGTGAATTTAGTGTTAAACTTGTAGAACTGTTTATTTAGAAATCGGGGGACATCTGCTTTGACTGACGAACAAAAATCATTAGAACAACGCCGTTTAACCGAGATTGTCGGTTTAATTAAAAACGCCGAAAAGCACTTCGAAGGCGCCGTTGAACGGGCTAAATCAGAAGAAAAAGAAATTAACGCAAACTTCTTTAATGATGTACGGTTGAATTTCAATAATGATTCAGCAATGACTGAAACGGCAGTCTCAATCGAACAACAACGGCAAATGTTGCAAGAACGGAATAATTCTTGGCAACAATCTTCCCGGCAACTTGAGACTTTACAAAAAATGGAAAAAACCCCTTATTTCGCGCGGATTGATTTTAAAGAAAAGGGTGAACCAAAGTCTGAGTCCATTTATATTGGGCTAGGGTCATTCACCGATCGCGAAGATCATTTCTTGATTTATGACTGGCGGGCACCTATTTCATCAATTTACTATGAAGGGAAGACTGGTGAAGTTACGTACCAAACGCCTGACGGCCCGCAAGACGTCAATATTTCTTTGAAACGCCAATTCTTAATTGAAAACGGCCAAATTAAGGCGTTATTTGATACGCAAGAAACGATTGGCGATCAAATGTTGCTGGAAGTGTTGGGCGAAAAGTCTGATACCCAAATGAAGAGCATCGTGACGACCATTCAACGGGAACAAAACCAAATCATCCGGAATACTGACGCGGACTTATTGTTCGTGCAAGGAGCCGCTGGTTCTGGGAAAACATCCGCGATTTTACAACGGATTGCCTTCCTACTTTACCGGTATCGGGGTAACCTGGATTCCAGTCAAGTGATCATGTTCTCGCCGAACCAATTGTTCAACGATTATATCGCTGACGTGTTGCCTGAACTTGGCGAACAAAACATGATTCAAATGACTTACTATCAATATGTTGCACGGCGTTTGCCGAACCTTGCTGTTCAGAGTTTATTTGACCAATTCGAAACACCAATCACGGAAACTGATGCGCGGATTAGCCGTTTGAAAGAAAGCCTAGTCTTCTATAAAGCAGTTAAACGTTACGCAGCGCATCTTGAAAAGGGCGATATGCGCTTCCGTGATTTGAAAGTGAACGGGAAGGTCTTGATTAGTAAGGAAAAAATCAGCGACGTCTATTACCGTTTCAACGAAAACTATCATTTAGGAAACCGGCTAGATGCGACGAAGGAAAGTTTATTGCGCAGTTTGAGCCATAAAGTCGACCACGAAACCAAGGCGGACTGGGTGACAGAACGCGCTGAAAACTTGAGTGATGAGGAACTCCGCGAAATTATGGCGGGTAAGGACTTTAAGACTGGTGAAGCGGAAAGTAAATATATCGCTAAGCAAATCGTTTTGAAGGCTTTCAAACCCGTTCAAAAAGGAATTCAACGCAATCGCTTCTTGAGTATTCAAGCACAATACGTCCACTTCATGCGGGTTGTGCCGCAATTGGTTGATTTGGCTGAATTTGATCTGACACCAGAAATCTGGAATGATCATGTGACTGATTTTGTCGCTAATTTAAAGGCCAAACAAATGACGTTATCAGATGTGACACCTTACTTGCATCTTTATGATTTAATGACCGGTAAGCACGGCGAACGCGACATGCGCTTTGTCTTTATCGATGAAATCCAAGATTACACACCATACGAATTGGCCTTCTTGAAGATGCACTTCCCTAAGGCGCGCATCACCTTACTCGGTGATTTGAACCAAGCGATTTTCACCAAAGAAAACAGCACGAACCTATTACAACAAGTGCAACAACTCTTTGATGCGCAAAATACGAAGGTCGTTCAATTGACGCGTTCATACCGGTCAACTGAACAAGTCACCGACTTTACCAAGGGCCTCTTAAAGGGCGGTCAAAAAATTGAAGCCTTCAACCGTGAAGGCGACAAGCCAAACTTGATTGTGCGTCAAAGCGAAGATCAATTGGTCGCTGATGTGAATGCGCAACTCGCTAAAAATGAAGCAGATAAGTTAACGACGGCGATTATCACCAAGACATTGGTGCAAGCCCAAGAATTAACCGCTAAGTTGAAAGCCAGTGGTACAAAAGTCACTTTAATTCGTTCCGAAAATCAACGTTTGGCAGCGGGCACGTTAGTCGTTCCAAGTTTCTTAGCCAAAGGGTTGGAATTTGATGCGATTATCGGCTGGCAAGTCAGCGCAACTAACTACAATCATGAAGATCAACGGCAATTGCTCTACACGATCTGTTCAAGAGCGATGCATCGCCTCACTTTATTAGCAACAGGTGGCATGTCACCATTGATTGATAATGTGGATGCGGATGATTACACGTTAATTAAATAGAAAAAACGCGCGCTGAAAGGCGGGCGTTTTTTGATTGGATGAAAAGTGTAATCGCGAGAAAATAGACAATGAATATTTTAATAAAGCGCTTTTAATTATTAAAATGTTTATTTATAAATTTAATGGATTTTAAAGCGGGCTAATAATTATTTAGCCCGCTTTTTTGCATCTTATCGCTTTCTTAGCTTATGGATTACTTATTAATTGCCAAACAAAATATTGTACATTGACCGATTCTATTCGTTAAAGTTTATATATAAATAATGTCCATTATTACATTATTTATATTATACTTACTTATAATTCGATCGTCCCCCTTAGACTGATGCTGGAATGGCAATTATCGATACTAAAGTATTTTTATGAGGAGTATATGATGCAAAGATTAAAGTATTTTTACAGGCGACATGCCTTAACAGTAACCCTATTATTTTTTGGACTATTAAGTATTGCGATGGTTGCAATCGTCTATTTACAGCCCAATAAAATCCTGTCTGGTTCTGACTATCATTTCCACATGAACCGCATTGAGAATTTGGCACTTTCGATTAAACAGGGAGAGTGGTTTCCGAGAATCAGTTACTTTTTCATCGGCGGAATGGGCTATGCGGCAGGTCTTTTTTACCCAGATGCTTTTCTCTACTTACCAGCTATTCTGAGAGTAGTAGGACTATCAATCAAAGAGAGTTTTATTGTATTTGCAATTGCGATTAATTTTAGTACGTTTTTAATCACATATATTTCAGGAAAATTAGCGGATTTTAATAAGAAGCAAGCATTAATATTCTCTTTGATGTACGGTCTTAGTATTTATCGTTTTGCAGATTTAGTTAATCGGCAAGCCATTGGTGAGGTGATCGCGCTCACCTTTTTCCCATTAATGATTGTGATGCTAACGCGGTTAAAAAAAGGTGAGCACCGGTATTGGTATCTGTTATCAATAGGGATGGCAGCTATTGGTTATAGTCATATGATTTCTGTTGAAATGATGGGCATTGTCATCATTATTTATACCTTATTAAATCTCAAGAGATTCTACCAAAATAAAAGTTTAAAGTATCTCATTGCTGCTGGCTTATTAGCAATCGGTTTATTAGGGCGTTATTTCTTAGCGGTTGGAGAACAAATGGCAACCACGATTTTTCAAGTAACCGCACAACCCCTGGCATTTTTATCTGACCGCACATTACCCTTTAAAGACATTGTTGTTAATTCATTAACGAATGCTGTTTTTCATGCGAATACAGTGAATGTCGGTATCACGATTCTACTCGGATTAGGCATCGCGTGTGGTCTATTTTACTATTCCAAAAACGACCGTGATTTAATTGGGATTGCGTTGGGGCTATTCATAGCTACGACGTCGATTATGCCGTGGCATTTGTTGGATCATACAATTATCAATACGATTCAGTTCCCGTGGCGTTTTTTTGCCATTATTACGGCAATTGTGAGTTACTTAGTTGCTAAGGATGAATGTCATTTATTAAAGAATAAGTACTACTTTTATCTGCTAATTCTGTTGTTGGGCGCAGGAAATGTCATCTACTCTACGAATAGTATTCAAAACCAAAGTTGGCGCTTTAGAACCAATGCTGCCTATAACACGCCCAACCCTTATTACATTGGGGCCGGACATGAGTATTTACCTGCTCAAACCGACTGCCAGAAAATTTTGCGACATAAAAAACAGGTCGTTAAGTATCAGCCGCATAAAATAAAAATTACAAATGTACGGCATACATGGGGGCCGTTATCAGTTTGATTTCAGGACACTGACGGATCAAAAAGCAGTTGTTGAAGTCCCCTTTATTTATTACAAAGGGTACGTTGCCGAACTCAACCATCATCAGCGATTATCAATGCAGATGAATAAACGAACTGGGTTAACACAAGTTGCGTTGAAGGGAACTGGTAGAATCACCGTTTATTATCGAACAACTACGATTCAGAGAATAGGGACGGTGATCAGTTTGCTTAGCTTTGGGATGCTGATCATAATCATTTATAAAGAAAAAAGACAAGCTACTAAATAGCGCTTATTCACGGTACTAGACTAATCCTCGAAATATAATCACAAGATGACGCACTCTGTTTTTAATGTTAAAATGGATGCGTTTAGTATTGGAGGATTGTCGGATGAAGAACGAGATGAAATATTATGAAATCTCGCGTGATGAGTGGCGGGTTTTTCATGGCCGCGGTGACGCGTATACTGGCATCACGGACACGGAGCTGGAACAGATTCGGGGATTGAATGATCGGATTTCACTTGCGGATGTGAGTGATATTTATTTGCCATTACGGCATCTGATACAGATGCATTATGAACAGTACCAGATGCGTCAGGCCGAAAAATCTGAATTTCTAGAGATTAAGCCACATAGGACACCATTTATCATTGGCATTGCTGGGAGCGTCGCGGTCGGCAAGAGTACGACGGCGCGCTTGTTGCAACTCCTTCTCAGCCGGGCCTACCCGGATAAGAAGGTTCAAATGATCACGACTGATGGGTTCTTATATCCGACAGCCACGCTGAAACAAAAAGGGATTCTTGATAAAAAAGGCTTTCCCGAAAGTTATGATATGCCGCATCTAATTCAATTTATGAATGCGGTCAAAAATAATGTTGGACCAGTCAAAGCACCGAAATATTCACATCAGATTTACGACATTGTGCGCGACGAGTTCGACGTGATTGACGATCCAGATATTTTAATTGTTGAAGGAATTAACGTACTACAGTTGCCATCAACTGAGCAGATTTACGTCAGTGACTTCTTCGACTTTTCAATTTATGTCGATGCGCAAGCCGACTTAATCAAGAAGTGGTTCCTTGAACGTTTCGATCTATTGCTCGATTTAGCCAAAGATGATCCGACCAACTACTATTATCCATACGCCATCAGTGACCGACAGAGTGCATTCAAGATGGCGCGGCGGGTATGGCGTGACATTAATTTACAAAATTTAAACGAATATATCTTACCAACGCGTAATCGTGCCGATGTCATTTTGCATAAAACGAAACATCACGTGATTGATAAGGTATTCCTACGTAAATATTAATAATAGAATGAGTTTTTTCACAGGAAGGCCGTCAATCCATTGACGTTTTCATTATTAATCAGTAAAATAGATACATTATAGTTTGACTTAGTGTTATGAATCTAGCAATTTGGTGTTACTTGTTCACACTAAATTGCTTTTTAAAAAGAGGAGTGAGTTGTTTGGCCCAAAAGGACATGCAAGATTTCGATAAGATTATCGTATTAGATTACGGTAGTCAGTATAATCAATTGATTACACGTCGTATCCGTGAATTCGGGATTTTCTCTGAATTGTTGCCTAACACGACAACAGCAGCAGAAATCAAGAAGATCGCCCCTAAGGGAATTATTTTCTCTGGTGGCCCAATGAGTGTTTACGATGATGGTGCCTTTTCAGTTGACCCCGAAATTTTTGAACTAGGGATTCCAATTCTCGGGATTTGTTACGGGATGCAGTTGATCAGTTTTAAAAACGGCGGGAATGTTGAAGCATCAACAGAACGTGAATATGGTAAGGCTGAAATTACAGTCACTGACAAAGACAGTGACTTATTCAAAGGCCTTCCTGAAAAACAAACGGTGTGGATGAGTCATGGCGACAAAGTCACAGCGATTCCAGAAGGTTTCGTAACGGTTGCTGAAAGTGATAATACACCTTTCACCGCCATCGAAAACCGTGAACGTCGGATTTATGGGATTCAATTCCATACCGAAGTGCGGAATACTGAATTCGGGAACGATATTTTGAAGAACTTTGCATTTGGTGTCTGTGGTGCCCAAGATAACTGGACAATGAACGACTTCATCGACATGCAAATCGCTAAGATTCGTGAACAAGTCGGTGACAAGAAAGTCCTTCTTGGTCTTTCAGGTGGTGTTGATTCATCTGTTGTTGGTGTGTTATTACACCGCGCAATCGGCGACCAATTGGTCAGCATCTTTGTTGACCACGGCTTACTCCGTAAAGGCGAAGTGGAACAAGTGATGGAAAGTCTTGGCGGTAAATTTGGTTTGAACATCATCCAAGTGGACGCTAAAGACCGTTTCATGAGTAAACTCGCTGGCGTTTCTGACCCAGAAAAGAAACGGAAGATTATTGGTAACGAATTTATTCAAGTGTTCGACGAAGAAGCAACTAAGTTAAACGGAATTGATTTCTTAGCGCAAGGGACTTTATACACTGACATTATCGAAAGTGGTACAAGTACTGCGACAACCATCAAATCACATCATAACGTTGGTGGTTTACCAGAAGACATGCAATTTAGCTTAATTGAACCTTTAAATACATTATTTAAAGATGAAGTCCGTGACCTTGGTGAAAAACTAGGCATGCCATATGAACTCGTATGGCGCCAACCATTCCCAGGCCCTGGCCTTGGGATTCGGGTCCTCGGTGAAGTCACCGAAGACAAATTAAAGATTGTCCGTGATAGTGATTTAATTCTCCGTGAAGAATTTGCACTCGCTGGCTTAGATAAAACTGTATGGCAATACTTTACAGTCTTACCAGGCATCCGTAGTGTGGGTGTCATGGGTGATGGCCGGACATACGACTACACAGTTGGGATTCGTGCCGTTAACTCAATCGACGGCATGACAGCCGACTTTTCACGGATTCCATGGGATATCTTGCAAAAGGTTTCTGTGCGAATCGTTAACGAAGTCGATCACGTCAACCGCATCGTGTACGATATTACGAGCAAGCCACCTTCAACAGTGGAATGGGAATAAAATCCCAAGCAAAACACCGCAAGTCGTTTCAACGACTTACGGTGTTTTTTTGTGCAATCAATTTAGGCCTTTAACGGTAGTTCTTTGAAATCAGACGCAATATAAGGTACCGTCTAATCAATGAAAGTAGGGATGATTGATGACAAATGGGCAACAATTAGCGACTAGTGAAAAAATTAAATAAGGGATTGTCTTTGCGGTGGCGAAGTTAATTCAAATTCTCCCTTTAATTGGCTTAACCATGATTCATAGCGGGCAGTCAGTGGCGTCTTATATGCCGTATATCTTATTCTATACCGCGTTGAAAACTGGCTTATTATTCGTGAATAGTCTAGGCCACGTGCAGAATTCATTTAAAATAACTAGTATCAGTATGCTGCTAGCTGCTGGTGCCTTATTGTTATTGGCCATTTCGCCGTGGTTGTATCTAACCGATATGGCGGCTTTTATCTTGGGGGCCAGCGCCAGCGTAATCATGCCGACCTATGAGGGCGTTTATTATCACGAGCGAGTGGTTTGGAAATGGCACCTTATGGGCACTGAAATTAAAACGTTATTGGCTTTTAGCCTAATAACGGTTGGTCTGTTGACCATCGCTAGTCATTTTTCATATCGGTTAGTCTTTATTGTTATCATGCTATTTGTATTGATTGGTTTCATTGGCATGCAACGCTTCGAACCGTTTGTGAAGCAACTTGATGAATCGGTGTTCGTCGAACAAACCAAATCGCTTAATAACTTGGAACTATTTGTCTGGGCAACCGCGATGGCGTTTGCGCTAAGATATCTGCGCCTTTTTGAAGCTAAATTTGTCTGGTTATTAATCACAGTCGCTGTCATTGGGTTAGTCGCGCTAATCTTGCGGGTGATCATCACGCGCGGCACTAAAACGAAGATGCCGGGTTGGCTTTTGGTTGCGGCTTTAATTAACGGGGCGTTTGAAACATTCTTAATGCTCTATATTTTTGTCGCAATTCAAAATCAGAGTTTGATGATAGGCGCCTACGTGACTTACGGTGCAGGGATGATTTTAGCCCAAGTTATTAGAAAGAGCGTGCAAGGGCGCTTTTCGAAGTTATCAGACTTAAAAGTCCAATTACTAGGATTTGTTGCTGGTGCGTGGTTGATGATTACGCCACATCTAATTTTATTAGGCATCTTATTGATTAGTTTCTTTGGCAGTGCCAACAGCATTCTTTTAAATCATCGCGCTTATTACACCGGCGTCACGACGCCGGCCCAAACCTTAATTATTAAATATCGGAATACGTATCTCGGTAGTATCCTAATGCAATTTATCTTGATCACCGGCTTGATGGGCCTAGCCGTAATGCGGCAACAAGACATAACGGCCGTGATTACCCAAATCAGTGGCAGTGTCGCAATGTCTGACACAACCAGTCAGTTGATTCACTTGGCCGGCCTGATTAGCGTTGGCTTGCTAACGGTAATTGCCGGATTGGCGGGCAGATATTTGCCGGTGGTGGATGAAAATCCGCTAGTTTAACTGTACAAAAATAATTAGCAGGTCGCTACACCGCTAACTTAGGCGTTTCAAAAGATACATTTGTCTTCAAAGATGACACAGTTACAGAGTATCAAAGTAATGAAAAAACCGGCAAAGGTACCTACGAAATCAAAGACGGCGACTTGAAAATTAAACTCAATGACACCGAAATCACAGCCGAACTTGCTAAAGACAAAAAATCCTTCAAAATCGAATCTACGGGTAATGCGCTAACAGACATGCTTGTAGGCGGGATGAAGTATACGAAGGAATAATAGAAAATTTAAAAAAGAGGACTTACCAAGTATTGTTTTTGGTAGGCCCTCTTTTTATCTGATTAATTTAAAACCACAATTTTAGAATCTGTATAAGTCAAGCTGTACTAAATTAATATGAGTAGTTCTCATTAACTAATATGATCGTTTATATTGATTATCTGTGGAAGTAAGAAATTATCGTAACAATATTAGCAAGAAAACCAGTTATGCTAAAAATACTGATAATTGATAAACTAGAGCGATTCTTTTTACTAGTTTTTCTCTCTTTTGATTCCTTTGTATTATTAGAAAAATATTTTAAAGTACCTGAGACTAATGCGAAAAATCCAATTAGGATAAATAATAAGAATAGAACTTTTGTTAAGATGTTTACTGAAAATACTAGTGTTGAAACCCCTAATAGGATAAAACCAAACCCCATGAATATATTAGTATAGCCCAGATTAGGATATACTTTCTCTAGTTCTATTCCCAGACCCATAATGCCAAAAGCAATTAGTATAGCTGCAATTATTAAAAGAAATTTATTATGAAATAGTAGCGGAAGAAATATTCCTGCTATTATTAAACTAATGCCTAAACCAATACCATCAAAAAAGCTACTTTGTTTGTTATTGTTCATGAGTTGATTCTTCTCCGCTTATTATGTTATCTAACATAAGTATAGCATAAATAATTTAACTACAAACTGATCTAAAATAATATAAAATGGTATATTAACATATAGAGTCTAAATCGCTTATACGAGGTGTTCTACATGAAAGATATCTATGTCGTTGGTGCTGCAATCATCAAAGATAACCAAATTCTATGTACCAAACGGGCCACTGATCGGATTCTTGGAGATTTATGGGAATTTCCGGGTGGGAAGATCGAACCAGATGAGGCGCCGGAAGCTGCATTAGTTCGGGAATTAAAAGAAGAGTTGGGTGCTGATATTTTGGTTGGGCCAGCAGTTGCAACTGATGTGCACCAATACGATTTTGGCAACGTTCATTTAACGGTTTATTATGCGCAGTTCACAAAGGAAAGTTTTAGTTTAGTGGCGCACAGCCAGATGAAATGGTGTCATCAATCTGAATTTGATCAATTAACCTGGGCACCGGCAGATGTAGCTGCTATGCAAGCTATTCAAAAACAAGATTTAACACAATTAACGTTCAAGTAGGGAGCATTCATGACGGATTTACAGACTGAATTACAAAATTCAGCTTTAGCGGGATTGGTTGATAAAGAGCGCTACATTTCTCAGGACGAATACCTGCCGAAGTTATTATTTAATACGTCAGAAGACCATGTTAAGACGTATTTGGATGAAGAACTGATGACTTGTCAGCGCTTCACTTTTGCCGTGGCTTTCATTACTGAAGCAGTCTTAACGATGTTGAAACCGAAATTAGCGGACCTTGCCTTAAAAGGGGTTACGGGCCGGATTTTGACGTCTAATTATTTAGGCTTTAATAATCCCAAGGTGTTTAAAGAACTGTTGAAAATCCCGAATCTTGAAGTGCGGATTTTAAAACAATCGGATTCATTCCACGCTAAAGGGTACATCTTTGACAAGGGTGAATACCAATCGATGATTATTGGGAGCTCGAACTTAACTGAAACGGCGTTGATTCGTAATTATGAGTGGAACTTAAGGATCACTTCGTATGAAAATGCGGCGTTAACTGACCAGGTTATCAATGAGGTCGAACAGCAATGGCAACGTGCAGAAGCGTTAACGCCAGCCTGGATCGCTGGTTATGAAGCTGATTATCAAACGATTGTTTTTAATCGTCAGAAAAATGAACCGATTGAAGCTATAGCTGAAGAGTCCGCGGATTACACTGTGATTACGCCTAATCATATGCAAAAGGATGCATTGAAGTCGTTGAATTTCCTACGACATGAAGGTCATCAAAAAGCATTAATTGTTTCGGCAACTGGGACTGGGAAGACTTATTTGGGTGCATTTGATGTCCAACGTGTGAATCCGAAGAAGTTCTTATTTATTGTGCATCGTGAACAAATTTTGAAGAAGGCCAAAGCCAGTTTCCATCAAGTACTAGGTGGCGATTGGTCGGAATACGGGATCTTGTCTGGTAATGAAAACCAGCGGGATGCGCGGTATTTGTTTGCGACGATTCAGACGTTAGCTAAGGAAAATACATTGTCGCAGTTTGACCCTGAAGAATTCGACTATATCATGATTGATGAAGCGCACAAGTCAGGTGCTAGCAGTTATCATCGGGTGATTGATTATTTTAAGCCACAATTTTTATTAGGAATGACAGCGACCCCAGAACGGACCGATGATTTTAATATTTATGAGTTATTCGATTACAATCTGGCCTATGAAATTCGGCTACAAGACGCTTTGGAAGAAAACATGTTAGCACCATTTCATTATATTGGTGTGACAGACTACGAATTAAACGGTGAAATTGGTGAGGAGAAGACGCCATTACAGAACTTGGTTTCCTCTGAACGAATGGATTATGTCGAACAACAGTTAAACTACTATGGTTATTCAGGTGATCAGGTTCATGGGTTAATTTTCTGTAGTCGTAAAGATGAAGCCAAAGAAGTGGCGCGGATTATGACGGCCAAAGGCTATCCTTCAGTTGCTTTGACTGGTGAAGACAATGTTGATTATCGAGAACAAGTCATTCGGGATTTTGAAGCTGGTGATTATCAATACATTGTGACGGTTGATATTTTTAACGAAGGGATCGATATTCCTTGTATCAATCAAGTCGTGATGCTGCGGAATACGCAATCCAGCATTATCTTTATTCAGCAACTGGGCCGAGGTTTACGGAAGTTTCCGCGTAAAGATTTTGTGACGGTGATTGATTTTATCGGGAACTATAAGAATAACTATTTAATTCCGATTGCTTTGACGGGCGACCATTCACGGAATAAAAATAGTCTCCGCAGTAAGTTGAGTACGGATCAAATTATTGGGATGTCGACGATTAATTTTACAGAAGTTGCCAAGCAACGAGTATATGATTCGATCAATAATAGTAATTTAACTGAATTAAAGCAGTTACGCGATGACTATCAAGATTTGAAGAAACGTCTTGGTAGAATGCCGCTGTTGTTTGATTTTACAACGCACGGTTCGATTGATGGCTCAGTTTTGATTGCTAAATATGATAACTATTATCAGTTCTTGTTGAAGATGAAAGAGGACGTCCATCTCTCTATTGACGAAGATATGGTTTTAAGAATGTTATCTAAAGAACTATTGAATGGGATGCGAATTCACGAGCTATTATTATTGAAGTTGTTGTTTGAAAAAGATGGTGTGGTATCAGTTGGTGACTTCAAAAAGGCCCTCGAGCAAGTAAATGCTAGAGTGGATCAGAAGACATTGGATTCGATGCTATTAATCTTGAGTTTGAGTTTTTTTAAAGCGGCTGATCAAGATAAGTATGGGCGGGATGCTTATGTAACATTGGATAATAATCAATATCGACTAAACGGGCAGATTAAAACAGCTTATCAAACAAATTTGTTTTTCAAATTACTTGTGGATGATGTTTTGGCGACAGGGCTATTCAAGGCAGATGGTTACGATCAAACAGTGCCATTAACGATTGGTAAGAAATATACCCGTAAGGATGCTTGTCGTTTATTAGGTTGGGAAAAAGACCAGACGTCAACAATTTATGGCTACAAAACGGCTTATGGAACTTGTCCGCTGTTTATTACTTACGCGAAATCGCAAGATATCGATGACGGCATCAAATATGAAGATGAGTTTTTGAATAGTCAGACGATGCGTATGTTCACGCGTCATCCCCGGAAAATAGAGTCACCAGAGGTCCAAACAATGGTTCAAGGGAATGCGTCTGGTGAATTGAAAATGCCACTATTTGTGAAGAAAAGTGATGAAGAACGGAATCATT
>ENA-UOZL01000218-UOZL01000218.1-food-metagenome-genome-assembly--contig:-NODE-218-length-20922-cov-4.951359_pt1 | contig 20922 bp, 18 predicted proteins | sample MGYA00249883_ERZ772724 | MGnify/ENA primary metagenome ERZ772724 (study PRJEB29005, sample SAMN08379457) | food metagenome | isolation source: cheese spiked with Escherichia coli O157 | study: EMG produced... | reverse complement strand
AGAAAAAGAGCCGTGCGACAACACGACTCTTCTCCACAGTCCGCTTAAGACGGTGACATGGTTTATAGCAAAAATAACCGTAAACCTCCAAAGTTTAGACGGTTATTTTTTTGGATTAAATTTCAGAATCTCAATGACTAACATGGTAACCGAAATTGCCAACATCAGTGCGTTGAAAACCGACATGTTATCCTTTCTCAAGGTAACGCTTAATCAACATAGGCATCACCTCATTTCTGAGCGTTAGCCACCGTCATAAACTTACTGTTAGGATTACTGTAACATAGTTTGAATGGTTAACGACTAGGGATTATAAAGTTCTTTAAAACAAAAGGCAGGCGAAATCATTTTGTGATTTCGTCTGCCTTTTTTAATTAGTGCTCAGTTGCTGACCGCAATTAAGGGCACTCTTATTGAAACGTGCTGTTTCAAACTGCCTTTTCCGGTTAACCAAAAAACGCGAATCATGACGAAAAGCGTCATAATCCGCGTTTTTAAGTTAATCCTCAAAGCCAACCCGTTTGAATCAGCACTCTTAGAATGTTTGTAGTTCTTTTGTCATGTGTGTGAAGGCTTCTGATCCTGTTTCTGTTACGTGGACACAGTCTTCAATTCGAACACCGGCAACGCCTGGGATGTAGATTCCTGGTTCGATTGAGAAACACATGCCTGGCTTGATAATCATGTCGTTGCCTTCCATGATTGATGGGAATTCGTGTTCTGAAGTTCCAATGCCGTGACCTAGACGGTGGATGAAGTATTCGCCGTAGCCCGCTTTAGTGATGACGTCACGTGCAATCTTATCTAATTCAGCCGCTGTGATACCGGGTTTGATTGCTGCTTGGGCAGTTAAGTTTGCTTCAAGACAGACTTTGTGGATTTCGAGTGATTTCGCATCGGGTTTGCCAAAAGCAACGGTCCGCGTCGCATCACTCATGTAACCCTTATGCAATGTCCCAAGGTCAAAGAGCACGAGGGCATCTGGGGTTAAAATGTTGGCTTCGGGGCCACCATGGGGGTTAGCTGCGTTGATACCTGATTGTACGATGGTATCAAAACTCATATGCATAACGCCTTTGCGCATTAATGCGTATTCGATTTCTGCAACGATATCTTGTTCTGTTTTACCTGCTTTTAAGGCATTGAAACCAACTTCGAAAGCATAATCGGCTTCACGGCCGGCTGCTTCCATTAAAGCGATTTCTTCAGGTGTTTTAATTAATTTTAAGTTTTCCATGAAACGTGAAGCGTCGCCTGGGAATGTTGCGTCTGGGAATTGCTTTAGAATGGCTTCGTAACGTTGAACAGGAAGGTCGTCTTTTTCAAGTGCCCAACGTGTAGGGTTCGCATTCCGTTTCTTGATTTGATCTGCGATGATTGCGTATGGATCTTCGTGATCGAGATAGCCGTAAACGTCGAGTTTCCAGCCAGCTTTTTTAGCAGATTCAACTTCTAATTGTGGTGTAAATAGGAATGGGTCCTGATCTGCAAAAACAAAGAGGGCTAAGACCCGTTCTGCAGGATCACTTTCGAAACCAGTGAAATAGAGGATGTTGGTTGGATTACTGATGTAAGCCACATCCATATTATTCTCACCAAGCCAATTTTGTAATTGGGCTAATTGATTATTCATCTAAAGCACTTCCTTTACAATTGATATCACTAGTATATCACAACCAATGTAAACGGTAATGTAAACCACAAATGAAAACAAAAATGTAAATTTCATGAAAATTAGTGTAAACCGCTTGCATTTGCTTTAAATCTCTGTTAAATTAATCAAGAAGTAAAATGAAAACTGCTGAAAATATAATCTATTTTATTTTACAAATGAAAGGAATCATTTAATCATGGAAAAACAAACAATTACAATTTATGACGTTGCGCGCGAAGCCGACGTTTCAATGGCAACTGTCTCACGAGTTGTCAATGGTAACCCGAATGTGAAACCCGCAACACGTAAGAAGGTTCTTGAAGTTATTAACCGTCTTGACTACCGTCCAAATGCGGTGGCCCGTGGATTAGCAAGCAAGAAGACAACAACGGTTGGGGTCATCATTCCCGACGTTAGTGACATCTATTTTGCATCACTTGCTCGTGGGATTGACGATGTTGCGACAATGTACAAGTACAACATTATTTTGGCTAACTCAGATGAAAACAACCAAAAGGAAGTTCAAGTGTTGAATACCTTATTGGCAAAACAAGTTGACGGTTTAATCTACATGGGCCACAGTATTTCAGACGAAATCCGCGCTGAATTCTCACGTTCAAAGACACCAATCGTGTTAGCTGGTTCAATTGATCCAGACGAACAAGTGGGTAGTGTTAACATCGATTACGTTGCCGCTGTTAAAGATGCAACTTTGAAGTTAATCAAAAATGGTCATGACAAAGTGGCGTTCGTTTGTGGTAGCTTGAAATTCCCAATTAACAGCAAGTATCGTTTATGCGGTTACAAGGATGCCTTGAATGAAGCAGGCATTGCTTATGACGAAAGTTTAATTTTTGAAACAGAATACAGCTACAGTGCTGGTGAAGCATTGTTCAGCAAAATCAAAGCAACTGGGGCAACAGCTGCTGTTGTCAGTGATGACGAATTGGCAGTTGGTGTCTTGAACGGGGCAGTTGATGCCGGCGTTCAAATCCCAGCTGAATTCGAAGTTGTGACAAGTAACAACACGAAGTTAACTAAAATGGTACGTCCTAAGATGACGTCAATCTCACAACCATTGTATGATATGGGTGCCGTAGCAATGCGGCTTTTAACAAAGATGATGAACAAAGAAGACGTAAAGGACAAGACAATCCTATTGCCATACAGTATCGTAGCAAGAGAATCAACAAAATAGAGTGCTATTGGTTGCGGTCAGCAATTGAGCATTAATAAAAAAATCCCGTTAATCCAGGTTTTAGGATTAACGGGATTTTTAGATTAAGCGGAAGTTGTTGCAAACAAGAGCACGTTTCCACCAATCAAAAAAGGCCTCAGTTCCAAACGATTTTAAATCGTTAGAACTGAGGCCTTTTTTTAGTTTAGTTCGTTGTCTCTGTATCTGTTGGATTGGTATTCGCTGTATAATTCGTACCGGTTGTAGTGCCAGTCGTAGCAGCAGTACCAGTTGTGTTTGCTGTGTAATTATTTGTCGTTGTTGCTGCAGTGCCACTGCGACGACTACTGTAGCCACTAGTTGGATTTAATTCATCAGCGGTGCTATAGGTAATTGAACCATAGCCGTTGTTATAACCTAAATAGTGGTTCCAGAAAGTTTCGTAGTTCCGGGCAGAACCGCCAATCCCGAATTCATAGCTAGTTGCTTTTGGCGTCCAGTTGTTATAAAGCGAGGTGACGGTTGAACCGTTCAAGTTCTGTGAGCTGCCGTTGATTGAAACCGTGCCAGGTAATTGACCAGTTAATTTCAAGACTTTGCTGCTTGTGACCGTACTTGGCTTTTCATGATCATCTTCCAAACGCATGAGGCTTGGGTTGATCTGATAAACGCTGTTGGCCAATTTTGACCAGTATCTTTCATTAATCTGGCTTGAGTTGTCAGTTAAGTTACGACCAGTACTGTCATAACCCATCCATGAAGCGAGGGTGATCCCAGGGGTACTCCCGATAAACCAGATATCGCGGTTATCATTTGAAGTCCCGGTTTTCCCAACTAAGTTGTTGGTATTAAAGTAGAGTTGATCGTAAATTGAAGTAGCAGTCCCATCTGTTAAAACGCCGGCTAACATTTGGTTCATGATGTACGACGTTGCTTTTGAAAAGACGCGTTTCTTCTTAGCGTGATGTTGGTAAACGACATTACCGGCGGGATCCGTAATCTTTTCAATCACGTAGGCGTCGGTATGTTCACCTTGATCCGCGAAGGTTGAAAATGCACTGGCCTGTTCTAAGACGCTGACCCCATCACTGGTCCCACCAAGTGAAATCCCCAGTTGACTGTATTCATCAGCGGTGAGGTTGATGCCCATCTTACTCATGTACTTAGAAGGATCTGTTGTGTTCTTCAAAGCGTTATAAAGGTTAACGGTTGGAATATTCAATGACTGGGCTAACGCTTCGTCAGCTGGAATGAATTTGTTCTGGATCGTGCCACCGTAATCGGTTGGTGCGTAATCCTTGAAGTTGGTCTTGAAATCGGCCAACATCGTTTTAGAACCAATCAGTTTCTGATCGATTGCTGGACCATAGACTAACAATGGCTTGATAGTTGAACCAGGAGAACGTTTGGTCAACATGTAGTTTGTTTGTTTGAGTGAGAAATCACGTCCGCCGACAAAAGAAATCACTTTCCCAGTGCGGTTATCTAACAAGACGCTCCCGTTTTGAACAGGGGACGAAACGGTCTTTTGTAACCCCGTTTCTTCGTCAGTAACGGTATCGGTATAAGTCCGTCCGAATGTTGCGCCCTGTTGGTGAACAACCCCTTGCATGGCATCGTAAATTTCTTGATCGATAGTACTGTGAATTTGATAGCCTTTAGTGCTGAGTAATTCAGTTGCTTGTGTTTCATATTGTTTGTAGAGATTTGGATCTTTGTTAAGTTTGGCAGTTGAAACATTGGCTTCTTTGGCTAACTGTTTGGCCATAATATCAGTTGCTTGTGTTTCAAGTAAGTTATAAACATAGCCATAACTCTTCGTTGTTTCGGCTGGATCGGCTTTTGGTTGGAATTCTTTGGTTAAGTCGACTTTCTTAGCGGCTTTGTATTCAGCCTTTGTAATGCGATCGTCACGATACATCCGGAATAACACGGTATTTTTACGATCTAGACCATATTTTAAGTATTCAGGATCTTTAAGGGTGCCGTCTTGATCATATGGTGTATAGACGGAAGGACTCTGTGGCAGACCAGCAATGTAGGCAGCCTCGGCTAGAGAAAGATCCTTAGCATTTTTGCCGAATAGGCCCAATGCTGCTTCTTGAACACCAGCGATATTTTGTCCTTTATTGTTACGGCCAAGAGTGGCAACGTTTAAGTAGTCTTGTAAGATTTCTTTTTTAGTGAAATACTTATCGACCCGCAAGGCGAGCAAGACTTCGGTTGCTTTCCGTTTAAAGGTTACTTGGGAGGTTAAAACCTGCATCTTAATCAATTGTTGCGTTAAAGTCGAGCCACCGGTTTGTGAACCAAACCCAGTGACATCGGAAATAACGGCCCGCAAGAGTGCTTTGGGGACAACCCCATCGTGTTTATAGAAATCCTCATCTTCGGTTGCAACAATCGCATCCTTTAGATAAGGGGACATCTCATTGATGTTGATGGGAGTCCGAATTAAGTCGGTTTTGATTGCGCCGAACTTATTGTTCTTGGCAAAGTATAAACCGGCTGCTTGATCGGTATTATCAAGTTGTTGCTTTAGCACTTGATAACTAGGAATTGGTTCGGATTTCATTAACGCAGCAAAATAGCCCGCGCCAATTCCAGCAGCGAGCGCCATACAGATTAAGCCAATTGAGATCCCATAGAGAAAGATACTCTTAATGGCTTCAAAGAAGACGTTAATCTTAAAAGAGAGTGGTGATTGGCTCAACTCTTGGATGTAGGCTCTTTTTTGTTCCTTAGTTGGTTGTGCAGAACGTTTATCGGGTAAATGGAGCAAATGTGCGAGTCTGTCTTTAGCAGATGTCAATAGCGTTGAGACCTTTTGTCTGCTCGACTGGAGCAGTGCTCGCCATCGACTGGAACGGTGCTTTGGATCATTCAAATAATAACGCCACCTTTTTTCTCATACTGTCCCATATTATATAATAGTTCAGCGCATTATCATACCCGATTTCGGATTTGTAAGACAAATGAAAAATATCCAGAAATGCACGGCAATCAATGAATATAGTGCAATTTGTTAACCAATTTGAATCAGCAGACACAAAAAGGGGGGCGTTTGCTAGCGATTAAAAGTAAGCTTTTAACGAAATGCCGTGAAAACGCTAAACGTTAGGTATACCAATTATTTAGCGCGTTTTTTAGCGTCAAAAGGCTTGCAATTGAAATTTTAGCCGTTTATAATTGGACTATACCAATGAACGACTTGAATTTTTAAAGGATGAGGAGATAATCATGATGAAAATTATTAAAGTGAAAGATCAAGTAGAAGGCGGCCAAAAAAGCTTTGAAATCTTCAAAGAAGGTTTAGCAAACAACGCTAAAGTATTCGGTTTGGCAACTGGTAGTTCACCAATTAAATTCTACGAAACATTAGTGGCTAGCGACTTAGATTTCACAGGTTGCACATCCGTGAACTTGGACGAATATGTTGGCTTATCAGCTGATGACGACCAAAGTTACCACTATTTCATGAAGAAGAACTTATTCGACAAGAAACCATTTACTAAATCATACTTACCAAACGGCTTAGCAAGCGACATTTCTGCTGAATTAAAACGCTATGACCAAGTGATTGCTGATAACCCAGTTGATATCCAAATCTTAGGGATCGGCCAAAACGGTCACATCGGCTTCAATGAACCCGGTGCTGCGTTTGACAGCAATACACAAGAAGTGCAATTAACAGAATCAACAATCAAAGCTAACGCACGTTTCTTCGAAAATGAAGCAGATGTACCAACAAAAGCAATCTCAATGGGGATTGGCTCAATCTTAAAAGCTAAGAAAATCGTCTTGTTCGCATATGGCGAATCAAAAGCTGAAGCCATCAAAGGCACAGTAGAAGGCCCACAAACAACAGACGTCCCAGCAAGTGCATTACAACTACACGACGACGTGACAATCATCGTAGACGAAGCAGCAGCAAGCTTGTTAAGCAAATAGAGTGCGTAGCCAGCCGGGTATATCCCGAGGATTAACACAGGATGGCGAATGATTGCGTCAGCAATCGTTTGACATTCAGGGTTAACCGCAAGGATATGGATGACGGAGCACATTTCCACCACAAAAAAATCCCCCACATCAAATCACGATGTGGGGGATTTTTTGATTGCATTATTTCAATGTTGCCATCACTTTAGCCATTGCGGCTTGTTGATAGGCGATTGCTGCTTTTTTAGCAACCGCTTGTTGTTGATCAGCAGTCATTGCTGGATTGGCTTGCATAGCAGCCATCACAGCTTGTTTACCGGCATTTTCTGCGCCAGTTTTAAGTTGTGCTTGTTGACCTTTTAATGTTTTAGCGAGTTGTTTAGCTTGAACATCACTTAGAACGAACCAGCCTTTAGCAACCTTAAATGTGTTGTGACGACTTACGAATTCGTGGTCGTTACCAGAAATTCCGAACCAGAATTTAGCCGTATTATTTTGATAAACGCGGTATTTGGTGGTTGTCACTAAGACTGCTTTATCAGCATTTTTTTGAACACTGTTGGTTGTCTTTTCAGTTTGGGTTGCTTTGGGTTTACTTTGGTTGGCATCGGTCCGATAAAGATAGACTTTTTCAGTGCCGTTACCAAGTGGGTGATAGAGAAGCATTGACATGCCCTTCGCATCTGCGCTTGAAACGAGCGTGTGCGTCTTAGTTTCGGTCACAGTTTTCATTCCGTAATGATTGTGATCATTTTGGACGATGAAAACGAGTGAAGCGATAAATGTGAGTCCAAAGATGGTCATTAAGATTGGTCGCCACATCTTTTGACCGAAAATCGATGAAAAGAATAATGCGAGTGTGCTGATAACGAGTGTAATGACGATCATGCCTTGGCACCTCCATTAATCGTAGATTTCTTTGAAGAGAGGAAGAATGTGATGATGAAGCCAATCACACAGAAAATCACAGCAACGATGAAGGCTGCGTGATAACCAGAAAGGGTGGCATCAATCATCTTATCGCGGAAGGCCAATGGTAATGTCTTGACCATGTGTGTGCTTGGCATATTGCCTTTTGTAACACTAGAAAGCACACTGATTAAGATGGCTGTCCCGATTGAGCTGGCAACTTGGCGGAAAGTATTATTAACAGCTGTCCCATGACTAATTAAGTTCATTGGTAAAGCGTTCATTCCGGAAGTTGTGACAGGCATCATCACCATTGAAATCCCAAACATCCGGACAGCGTATAACACAACGATGTAGATGATTGGGGTAGTAGCTGTTAGGAAGATGAATGGCGCAGTTGCAGCCATCAATAAGAACATCCCGGTCATTGCTAAGCGTTTGGCACCATATTTATCAAAAATACGGCCCGTAATTGGCATCATAATCCCCATCATGAGGGAACCAGCTAATAACGTTAAGCCTGAATGGAAGGCAGATTCGCCACGAATGTTTTGAATGTATAGTGGCAAGACCATTTCGGCACCGACCATCGCCATGTTCGTCACACCACTTAAAATAGCGGCAATTGTGAAGACAGGTGATTTGAAAACGCGGAGTTCCAAGAATGGGTTTTCCATCGTGAGTTGGCGCCAGATGAATAAAGCAATTACCACAACGCCAATTGCTAAGGTTGTGAGAACGAGCGCATCGCCCCAGCCTTTATCGCCAACTTCTGAGAAGCCATAAAGCAAGCTCCCGAAGCCGACAGTTGATAAAATAATTGAAGGGACATCAATTTTAGGTTTTGAAAGTTGAATAACACTCTTCATTTGGAAACTAGCGAGGACTAAGACGAGAATCACGATTGGAATAATCATGCCGAATAAAACACGCCAGTTGTATGAATCGATAATCCAGCCTGAAAGGGTAGGCCCTAAAGCAGGTGCCAGGCCGATAACAATCCCGGCCATCCCCATGGCTGTTCCCCGTTTTTCAGGTGGGAAGATGGTGAGCATAATGGTTTGCAAAATGGGCATTGAAATCCCAACACCAGCAGCTTGAACAAGCCGGCCGATTAATAGAGTTGCAAATGAGCTCGTTGGTGCGATGTAACAGATAATAGTCCCGATTAAGAAGACAGTCATTGCTGACATGTAGAGGACTTTTGAATTGAATCGGTTAATTAACCAAGCACTAATGGGGATCATAATCCCGTTGACTAGTAAGAAACCGGTTGTGAGCCATTGAACGGCTGAGGTGGACACATCGAATGCTTTCATTAATGTGGGGAAAGCAGTTGATAAAATCGTCTGGTTCAAGACGGTACAGAAAGTACCAATCAATAAGACCAAGACTAAGACTGTCCGATTATATGGTTTCCCATGAATATCTAATGGTCTAGCGTCTGACAAGATAAAAATCTCCTTTGTGTGTTTTTGTTGATGCGATTTATTAGTTTAGACGCATTTGGTATCTTTGTCAAGTAAGTTGACAAAGGTGTTATTTAACTTGACAATCCCAATAGATTATCTATAATGAAAAATAATAATAGGAATGGAGTGGGGACTTGCAAAAAGACCTTTTTTTAAAGTTAATAGATACGGATCGATTGATTTTTGGGATTAGTGAAGTTTGTAAAATGGCGGGGGTTACACCGCGTCAACTCCGCTACTGGGAGCAAAAAGGATACATTAAAGCGCGTGAATTGGATGGCAATAAGGCCCGCGAGTACGACGCGCAAACAATGATTAAGGCGATCTTTATCAAGCATTTCTTAGATGAAGGCTACACGCTAGGGGTTGCTGTACAGAAAATTCAAAAACACATGGATAACATGAAGGTTGTTCGTTCGATAATTCGGGAACATTTTGAGGGGATTGAAGAGATTGATGGCGAAATGGCTGTTAATCTCGGTTACTTCGATGAAACAAAGCAACAAATCTTATACGCAATTGTCAAAGATGGGCATTCAACGTTTAAGCTGATGCCTGCTGATAAATGAAGGCAATCAAAAAAACGGTCCAAAGCGATTAAGCTTTGGACCGTTTTTTTGATTGCTAAATGTGTTCTATCAGCCATATCCTTCCGGTTAACCCTGAGCCGCAAACGATTGCTACGCAATCATTCACAACTTTGTATTAATCCTCGGTGGATACCCGACTTACGTCACACTCTACCTTGTTAATCTGTAAATTGCATCTGCATAGATTGCAATGGCATTCATGATATCTTCAATGTGCATATATTCATTTGCTTGATGCATCACATTTTCGCGTTGTTCTGGTAAGGCACCGAAAGCAACACCACGTTCTAAGATACGACCATATGTGCCGCCACCGATAACTTGTTCGTGACCTTTAAGACCAGTTTGTTCTTCGAAGACGCTTAATAATGTTGCAACCAATGGATCGTCACCAGGCACGTAATGTGGTTCTTGTGCATGACCGTCAATTGTTACGTCAGCAAGATCACTAAGTGTGTTTGCTAAACCGTCGCGTGTGCTTTCAGCAGTCACACCTTTAGGATAACGGACGTTCAAGAGCACTGTTGCTACACCATCTTGTGTGTAGTTGAAGACTGCAGGACATGCTGTTAAGTCGCCCATCACATCATCTGTGTGGTTGATGTTTAAGAGGTACCCACGTGAATCTTCGTGCATTAAGCGGGCAATTGTTCCGATGTAGTTGCCACCTTTAGTATCTAAGGCAAAGTCAGCTAAGAAAGTTGCCAAGTGTGTTGCAGCATTTACGCCGGCTTTTGGTTCTTGAGCATGTGAACCTTTACCGATTAAGTCGATGATTGTTTGGTCACCGTCAGTTGTGATTGTCCCTTGTAACTTGTGGTCGGCAACATAGGCGTCAAACTTAGCTTGGAAATCAGCTGGCATTGCACCCGTTAAGATGGCTTTAGCTGTTTGTGGCACCATGTTGGCGCGTAAACCAGATTTGAAGCTAACCAATGTCATATCGCCATCAGCACCGTCAACTGGTTTGAAAGTCATGAGGTATGACACAATCCCTTTTTCACCATTGATGATTGGGAAGTTTGCATCTGGCGAAATTGCAAAGTCAGGTTTTGGTTCAACTTCGAGGTAACGGTTGATCCCAACCCATTCACTTTCTTCGTCAGTCCCAACGATGAAGTGCACTTTTTTGTTTAATTCGATACCGTTGTCTTTTAATAATTTCAAAGCATAATATGCTGCGATTGAAGGCCCCTTATCATCTGATGAACCGCGGGCATAAATCTTACCGTCTTTGATCACTGGTTCAAATGGGTTTGTTTCCCAACCGTCACCGGCAGGCACAACGTCCATATGACCTAAAATCCCGAATATTTCGTCGCCACTACCGAGTTCAATGCGACCTGCAACGTTTTCAACATTCTTTGTTGTAAAACCGTCGCGGTTAGCGATTGCTAAGAATTGTAGCAAGGCATCGCGGGGGCCAGGGCCAAGTGGTGCGTCGTCTTCTTTATGGTCAACGTCGCGCGCACTATTAATCTTGAGTAAACTTGTTAAGTCAGCAAGCATTTGATCCTTATACTTTGCTGCTTCTTGTTGCCAATTCAATGTCATTGCAGTCCCAGCTTTCATTGTTAAATTTTAACCAAAAAACGGTTAATTAATTATTAATCTATTCACATTTTAGCATATTATTACAGATTTAAAAAGCGCTTGCCATTAAAAAATAAAAGGTTCACAAAGTCTCCATGAACTCTTTAAGGTTAGTGCTTCTTTAAAATCCGAAGTGCGTTTAAAATCGCGATTAACGTTACCCCGACATCGGCGAAAACGGCTTCCCACATTGTGGCAATTCCAAAGGCGCCTAATAATAAGAAGATGCCTTTGACCACTAATGCGAAAATGATGTTTTGCCAAACGATGCGGCGGGTGTACTTGGCGATCGAAATCGCAGTTGCTAATTTTGTCGGTTCATCGGACATCAAGACGATATCGGCAGCTTCAATAGCGGCGTCAGAACCTAACCCGCCCATAGCAACGCCCACGTCGGCACGGGCTAAAACGGGCGTGTCGTTGATTCCGTCACCAACAAAGACGATTTTTCCGTTGGTAGCGCGGTCTTCTGTGAGTTTGGCGACGGCGGCCACTTTATCTTGCGGCAGTAGTTCGCTTTGATACTTATCGATACCTAAGACGGCGCTGACTTGTTGCGCAACGGGTTGGTTATCGCCAGTCAACATAATTGTTTGATGAATCCCGGCGTGTTTTAGCTGCGCGACAGCCGTTTGTGCATCTGGTTTGACGGTGTCCGCAATGACGATATACCCCAAGTAGCGGTTGTTGTAAGCAACATGGACACTGGTGCCCACTTCACTAGGTGTGAGTGTTGCGATGCCACTGGCTTGTAACCAACTAGCCTTACCAGCTTGTAAAAGTTGTCCGTTGAGTTGCCCGCTAATTCCGTGACCAGCGGTTTCTTGGACGTCAGATAACGTCTTTGTGAGTGGCGTTTGGTTAGCTGCTAAAATCGATTGACCAATTGGATGGGTCGAGTGTTGTTCGACAAGGGCAGCTAGTGCTAAAAGTTCATCAGGTTGTTGATCGACCGAATGAACGGTGGTGACGCTGAAACTACCTTGGGTCAATGTCCCAGTCTTGTCGAAAACAACGGTTTGGACATCGTTTAAAGCTTCGAGATAATTACTCCCTTTAACCAGGATGCCGTTTTTAGAAGCCGTTCCAATCCCAGCGAAAAAGCCGAGTGGAATTGAAATGACGAGGGCACATGGACAAGAAATCACTAAGAAAATCAATGCCCGATAGAGCCAATCGCCAAATGGAGCACCGAATAAAAGGGGCGGTACAATGGCCATGATGGCTGCAATGCCGACAACAATTGGTGTGTAGACTTTTGCAAACCGCGTGATGAAGTTTTCAGTAGGCGCTTTTTGACTGCTTGCATTTTCGACAAGGTCTAAAATCTTAGCGACGGTTGAATCAGCATAAGGTTTCGTGACTTCAAGCGTTAATAAACCTGATTGGTTAATCGTCCCACTGAGTAGTTCATCTCTAGGATGAAAGGCGCGAGGAACAGATTCACCGGTAATAGCTGAGGTGTCCACGTAACTGTCGCCGGTAGTAATCACACCGTCGAGCGGGACTTTTTCCCCTGGTTTCACCACGATGTGTTCGCCAACCTGAATTGCTTCGGGTGCAACAACTTCGGTGGTGCCATCAGCCGCTAACCGATTGGCGATGGTTGGTTTAATTGCCACTAAGTTAGCAATTGAGCGCCGGGAATGATTAACCGCTAATGATTGGAAATATTCACCGACTTGATAGAATAACATGACACCAACGGCTTCGGCATATTGTCCGATTCCAAAGGCCCCAATGGTTGCAATTGACATTAAGAAATGCTCATCGAACCATTCGCCGTGGAGAATATTTTTGATTGCGGTCCAGACGATATCGTAGCCGATGACTACAAAGGCAGCTAGGAGCAACGTGGTTTTAGCTGGCGCGCTTAGAGGGACAAGATAAGAGATCGCCAAGCCTAAAGAGCTGACGAGAATTCGGATGAGATCATAATTAATCGCATGTTTTGCGGGGGATGGTTCTGGGGTTGGTGATTGTTGAATCCCCACATCTGGTTCAATGGTTGGCAAAAGAGTAGCGAGTTGTTGTTCGAATTCCGTAACAGCTTCTTGGCCGGTGAGTTCATAGTTTAATTTTTGAGTGGTGAAATTGACGGAGCAACTTTTAACGTTGGCCATCTTGTTAACGTTCTTTTCAATTTTAGTAGCACATGCGGCACAATCGATGCCGGTTAATTGAAGTTGTGCCATGTTATTTAGGCCTCCTTGTTGAGTGAAAAGCTAAATCGTAATCTTTACTAAATAAACAAACATATGAGCATATATTCATATGCTGACTATAAGATACCACCAAACACGATAGAATGCAATCGAGATGTTGGGTTTGGGACATAGAAAAAGCACCGACCAAAGTGAATTTGATCGGTGTCAATAGGATCCTTAGTGTTCGTTGACGTTGGCGATAACTTGCGAAAAGATATTGATGACATGGTTGTCAGCTAATGAATAGAAAACTTCCTTGCCTTCTTTACGACTTTTTACCAGTTTCGCTTGCTTGAGTGCACGTAATTGATGTGAAATTGAGGATTGCGACATCTCTAACACACTGACAATATCGCTCACCCGCAATTCGGATTGAAAGAGGGCGTACAAGATTTTAGCGCGTGTTTTATCGCCTAGTATTTTAAAAAGAATTGAGATGTGATCAAGTGTTTCTTCCTTTGGAAGAGTATTTTGGACGGAACGAATCAATTGTTCATAATCGGATGTCATAAAAGGTGACCTCGTTAGAATTTAATGGTAGTTAGTTGTAGAGAACGGGCAAACTGGTTAAACAGTTGCGCGTCGACTGGTGGTTGTTGGGGCAATTGCAGTGGCAGTGTTGGGTTAATCAGTAAGTTGGTTGGCCGCAATTGTTGGGGAATTTCACGGTAAAAGTGGGTTACCATCAGCGATTGGTTTGGGTTGAAGTCGATTAATGCTTGGCGACTCTTGAACCAACCACTAGCGACTTTCAACCAGACTTGATTACCAACATAGCGCACTCCTAAAATTTGCTGTTGTGAATTGGCACTAAGATAACCGGTTGTCTGGGTGGGGTGTAGCGGATTATTCCAAGTAGCGACAATGTTCGCAGTTGGTTTAATCTGCGCCGTTTTACCCACCAATAAAGCAGCGGCTTTCGCTGTTTCACCGACGTTGATGCTGTCGCTGAGGACAAAGCGGTTAGTGCCAATGCGGTAGTAAGTTTGATCGGCAATTGTAACGGCTTCGGTGATGTTGTAGATATGGCCCGCTTTAGCCGGCTTTTTATTGAGGGTTGGTTCATATGGATTTTCAACGGTGGGGAGGTCTTGAACGTCATTGACTTGCCCAATTGTGTCGATGGCTTCACTTTCTGCTTGATCCTGTGCGGCCTGATAGTGGCGTCCCAGTGCCGGATAGTTCGTGACCACGCCGTCGACATTTAGGTTGACTAACCAGTTCCAAGTCGCTTGGTTTTCAGACATCTCATTCCAGACATACACTTTTTGATGGAGATAATGGAGCTGTTTAATGATGGTTGGGGTGACGAGGGATGATGAGATGTTAATCCCGTCGGCGTATTTAAAACTCTCGAATGAGATCCGCTGTAAACTGCCAACGATAAAAATGCGGGGAATCTCTGGCATTAAACGTTGCATGTTTTGCAGACTAGCGAGGGAAAAGGAATGGACCATAACGCGGTCTTGCATGTGATATTGTTGAATCAGCGCCACGAGTTTTGCTTCCATGTCCTGCGGATTTCCCTTTTTGGTTTTCTTGGTTTCGATGAGGAATTTCGCATTTGGGTTGTTTTGATAGTGCTCAAATAATTGATCGACGCTGTGTGGTGGTTCCCCGTTACTCATTTTGAGTTCACTGAGCTTGGCAAAAGTATTTTGCGAAACAATCGCATCGGTCCCCGTGACGCGTTGTAAGTTACGGTCGTGGGAGATGACTAAGACGCCATCTTGAGATTCGTGTAAATCGAGTTCGACATAGTTAGCGCCTTGCGAAAAGGCCATGTCGATACTTTGAAATGTTTCTTCGGGTGCGTTGATGGGGTCGCCACGATGAGCGACAACGGTAAAACCGGTTAAAAACCAGAAACAAAGGCTTGTTAATACTAAAAGCCCCCATCGTGAATGTTGCTGTGACAAATCAATGGCCTCCTCAATTGATAAAAACTACTCTTTTTAAGATACCATTATTCCTTTCAAATGCCTACGATTGTTACAGAACTTTAAAGAAACGGATAAATAAATTAAAAATAACAATTGACAACGCTTACATTAGGCGGTATATTATGTTTGTAAGGTACTTATGCAATTACCTTTTTATCAATTCTCTTTCTCTCTTATGCCAACCACTATCTGCGGGTAGTGGTTTTTTTGTGTACATATTGGTAGAATAAACGTAACTGAAATCGGATTAGAATAGGAAGTAACACAATGGCGGAGAAGTACCAAACATTTGATATTATTGAAGAAATTACGCGCTTAGATGGCACAACGTATTATGAATTGGCTAACATCTTTATGAATGGGCGTGCCGAACTAGCGGCTAACCGGGGATTTATTAAGCAAGTCCGGATTTTACAACTCAACATTCCGCATTCCAATGCGGTCCAAACTTACGAAGCTTACATTAATGAACGTTACACAATGCCTGCGGTTGATTTTGACCACTGGGAAGAATGGGAAAAAGAAGACGGCGCAGTTGCGCAAGCCTTTCAGGAGATTTTAAAAGCAAATCATATTGGTTAGGTGGGATTGTGAATGACTTATTTCACAGCGGATACGCATTTTTTTCACGCCGAATTATTAGGTAATAATGATTTTGCGCCGCGTCCGTTTAAAGATGTAGCTACGATGAATGCAACGATTATTGCTAACAGGAATCAACGGGTGCAAGCTGACGACCAGGTTTATTTGTTGGGTGACGTCGCAATGGTGCCCAATAAGCCGAGTGCTTTTGCTGAAGTCGCTGCTGTGTTAGAGCAGTTGAATGGGCAGCTGATTATTATTAAAGGTAATCATGATAACCGTGCTTTTTTGAAATATTTGGCGAAACATGATGCGGGATTATCAGCTGGCAAGGCGCATTATCAATTTGCTGATGTCGGTGAGCTAATTAAGATCAATCACCATCAGTATTTTTTAACCCACTATCCGTTATTATTGGGAAAGGTCCAACAGACGTTCAACTTGCACGGACATATTCATCATTATATGTTGCCGATTGCAGAGAATATCAATGTCGGGATTGATGCACCAGAACGCGAATTATTACCTGAACGGGTGCCGTTTGGAACACCCCTTGCGGCAAATGAGATTGAAATCATTTTTGAACGCAAACAAGCCGCGCTGGCAAACCCCAGCCACGACTAGCTGAAGGGAGTAAGCAAAATGGAAACAATTCATATTTTACACACGAATGACTTACATTCACATTTTGAAAATTGGCCCAGAATGCGGCGCTTCCTCTTAGAACATCAAGCAGCATACCGAAAGCAAGGGGATACGGTCTTGACCTTCGACATCGGGGATGCAATGGATCGTAGTCATCCATTGACTGAAGCAACGAATGGTCAGATTAATACCGAGTTACTCAATCAAATTGGGTATGACGGAGTAACGATTGGAAACAATGAAGGAATCGGTAATAGTCATGCTGATCTGGAACATTTGTATGATAAGGCGAATTTCCCGGTATTACTGGCTAATCTGTATGAACAAGCAACAAACGAAAGGCCAGCATTTGCGCAATCTTACCGACTAATGACGACCGATGCTGGAACGCGGGTAGCAATTATTGCCTTGACCGCACCATTTTTCTTAACTTATCGGCCGAATGGTTGGGAACCGACGACTGTCAGTGAAGAGTTGCCGCGGCAATTAGCGGCGATTGAAGGTCAATATGACATCTTAATCGTCCTATCACATCTTGGGATTACGACTGATAAGTGGCTGGCGGAACAATTCCCTGAGATTGATGTCGTCTGTGGTGCGCACACGCATCATCTTTTAGAAGAGGGGCTGCTGGTTAATCAAACCTTATTGACGGCTGCCGAGAAGTACGGTCATTACCTTGGTGATATCACGCTTGAACTGGATGATCAGCACCATGTGATGCATAAAAGTGCTCGGACGGTTTTAACCGCGGACTTACCAGTTGTGAAGACTGACGCAGCAGAAATTGAAGGCTACCTGAAAAAGGGGCACGCACAATTAGCCGCCGAGCATGTTGCCAAGTTGCCACACGCTTTTAAAATCAACGCAATTGGTGAATCAGAAATGATGACGACCGGTTTAAAGGCAATTGAAGAAGCGACCAGCACTGAAGCTGCCGTATTGAATACTGGCTTGTTCTTGCAAGATTTGCAGGCTGGGATTGTTACTAAAGATGATTTGCAAACTCAATTACCGCATCCAATGCATCTGATTAAAGTGACGCTCAAAGGGTATGATTTGTGGCGGATGGTGCTTGAAATGGAGAAAAACCGGCTCTTTTTACGCAAGTTTCCTATTAAAGGGATGAGTTTCCGTGGTAAAATCTTTGGAGACATCGTTTATGACGGGATAGCGGTTGATATGAAATTGCGGCGCGTCTTTTGGCATGGGCAAGAAATTGATCCAGAAGCCAGCTATACGTTGACGACCGTCGATCATTATCTATTCATTCCATTCTTTCCAACAATTGAGATTGTTGGCGAGACCGAGATCGTGTTCCCTGATTTTCTCAGAGACGTGGTCGCTAAATATTTAAGTAAACATTATCCCTTATAAGGGAAGAGGAGGTTCGCTGTGGCGGATACGAAAAACAGTCCCAAGATTGCCAAGAAAGTGACCAAGGCGATTGAAAAAGAAATGATCGCTTCAGCCAAACAACCGGAAGTGCCACAACACGTTGTCATGAAGACTGAAGCCACGCTTGAGATTGATAAATGTGCTTATGAAGTCGTTGTGAACTATCGTGAAGGCTTCGACGCTGAAAAGTTGAACGAACGCTATAATGAAGTGTTGGCTAAGTACGATTATATTGTGGCTGACTGGGGCTTTGAACAACTGCGTTTGAAGGGCTTTTACAAAGCAACCAACAAACGCGCTAATAAAGATCAATTAATCAATACGTTACAAGATTATCTATACGAATACTGCAACTTTGGTTGTGCCTACTTTGTTTTGGAACGTCAAGGCAAGCCAATCATTAAGAATGAGAATCGGCGGAGTAATCGCCAACGTGGTCAGCAACGGCGTCGGCGTCAAAAGCCAGGTTTTACAGAACGGAAAGTCACCGATAACAAGCAAAAAGTGACTAAAGAACGCCCTCAAAAGGCGGTAACCGAGAATCAAAAATCAGTTAATAAGCGTCATTTTAAGATCCGTCCTTTGGAACACAATAAAAAGTAAAACGTAATTGGAGTTAGACAACTATGACAAACACAGATTATGCAGGGTATTTAATTGATTTAGACGGCACCGTGTATCGCGGCCGTGATCGGATGCCAGAAGCCAAAGATTTCATTGAACGCCTACAAGCAAAACAAATTCCGTTCATGTTTTTGACGAACAACACTACGAAATCACCAGCTGCTGTGATTCAGAATTTGGCGGATAACCATGACATTCATGCGACAGTTGACCAAGTGTATACCCCTTCTTTGGCAACGGCGCGCTATCTATTGAATTTAAACGGTGGTACAGCGAATGGCAAAACGGTCTACGTGATTGGAGAACTCGGTTTGAAGCAGGCTCTATCAGATGCCGGTTTTAGAACCAATGAATTCGATCCAGACTACGTGGTAGTTGGTTTGGATTATGATGTGACTTATCACAAGTTTGAATTAGCAACGTTAGCGATTAAGCGCGGTGCATTATTCATCGGCACCAATGCGGATACGAATTTACCAAACGAACGCGGGCTAGTGCCAGGTGCTGGTTCAGTGATTGCGATGGTTGAACGGGCAACGCAACAAAGTGCACTCTATATCGGTAAGCCTGAAAAAATCATTATGGAAATGGCCTTAGAGCAATTCGGCTTGACGAAGGAACAAGTGGTGATGGTTGGCGATAACTACAATACAGATATCAAGGCTGGCTTGAATGCAGGGATGGATACGTTGTTAGTTTACACTGGTGTTTCAACGCCAGAGGATGTGGCAAAAGAAGCCTTGCAACCAACGCATATCATTAACGACTTAACCGAATGGGACGTTTAAAGCGGGTTAGAAGTACCACTAGTTGGGCGGCGTTGTATTTGGCGTTAGTCAGCAGTGCGATTTTAATAACGTTATTGTTAAGCTGGGCACTTTATCCGCTAGTGAGTCACTACCTCGATCTAGCGAGTCAACGGGAATTAACGCAACCGCGGCTGATGATGAACTTTAACCGGTTAATGGGCTACTTACTTGTGCCATGGCAACCACGCTTACAACTACCTGACTTTCCAATGTCATTGGATGGTCGGCAACATTTTGTTGAAGTGAAACGCTTGTTTGGTTTAGCAGTAGTTATTTGGCTAGTAACGATTGGAGCGGCGATTCAGCATTGGCGGAGTCGGCGCAAGACCAATCGGGTTTGGCAATACGTCCGCCCAATGCAAGTTGCTCTTGTGGTGCCACCCATATTAGGGTTTATTGCTAGCATGAATTTCGATCGGTTTTTCATTACGTTCCACGAATTATTGTTTCGCAATCTGAACTGGCAGTTTGATCCAATCACTGATCCGATTATCTTAGTGTTACCGGAAGTCTATTTTGGCCTTTGTTTTGCACTCTTCTTCATTTTGTTAGAGGGTAGTTTTGCTTGGCTGTTATGGCGCGGTAAACGTGCGCTATAACGTTTGGCTTTTTATTAAGAAAATGCAAAAGTGATTGCTTTGATGCATGGATTCGGTATCCTAATAAGGGATATATTTTTAAATTGAAAAAGAGTATAGGAGAAATCGCATGACGCAGTTAATTGATTTTGTTTTACATATTGATGCCCACCTGGTCAACATTGTTAATCAGTTCGGCAACTGGACCTATGTCATCTTGTTTGCCATTATCTTTGTTGAAACCGGGGCGGTTATCTTACCGTTTCTACCGGGGGACTCGCTTTTATTTGCCGCTGCTGCTTTGGCAGCCCGGACTGATAATGACTTGAATGTCTGGCTGTTTGCTGCCTTGTTCTTAATCGCCTCAATTGCGGGTGATTCATTGAATGAACAAATTGGCCAACGGGTCGGTTTAGCCGCCACGAAGAATCGGTTCTTCGGCGAGTTTATCAATACCGAGAAAATTGAAGAGGCGCAGGTCTTCTTTGATAAGTATGGTGGTAAAACCATTGCAATTGGCCGTTTCATGCCGATTATTAGAACATTCGTTCCATTTGTTGCCGGTGGGAGCCAGATGGCCTTCATGAAGTTCTTCCGTTACGACGTGATTGGGAGTATCTTGTGGGTGACACTCTGTTGCGGAGCTGGTTACTTCTTCGGAAACATTGCTGTTGTGCGTGAACATTTCTCACTCGTTGTGTTAGGGATTATCGGGGTCTCATTGATTCCGATGGTTATCACAGCGGTTAAGAGTCAAATGAAAAAAAATAATGCTTAATAAAATACTAAAAAGTCCTGCATC
>ENA-UOZL01000210-UOZL01000210.1-food-metagenome-genome-assembly--contig:-NODE-210-length-21410-cov-4.423788_pt1 | contig 21410 bp, 15 predicted proteins | sample MGYA00249883_ERZ772724 | MGnify/ENA primary metagenome ERZ772724 (study PRJEB29005, sample SAMN08379457) | food metagenome | isolation source: cheese spiked with Escherichia coli O157 | study: EMG produced... | reverse complement strand
CCCGAAGGGCGACCCTACACATTTGGTTTGTCGAAACTTTGTTCAGTTTTCAAAGGTCTACATCAGATATTAGTTAATTACTTATTAAGTTAAAACTCATAAGCAACGCAATTTATATTATCATGTATAAAACCAAATGTCAACAACTTTTTTTAAGTAATATTCATTCAATGTTTTGCTACATGCTCATCTCTCGACGACATAGAATATCTTACCATCCTAGTGGGACAACGTCAATCACTAATTTGAAAAAAATTCAAAAAAATTGAATTCCTGTATAAATATCGAAAAAATAATTCATATCACCCGGATTCTCATCCCTAATCTGCGCTATTGATTATCCCTCATAATACTTTTAAACTGCTATTTGTTCCAATTTTATCCAAATTGGTATAGGTAAACAAAAAGATCCTGCAAAATTCGCAGAATCTTCACGTCCTAATAGAAGTCTTCTAGGTTTTCATAGTCTAATATCGCAATCTTTCGACCGTTTCGTTCAATTAGCGCATGCCTTTCTAACTGTTTTAACTTACGCGATAAGGTTTCAGGCGTTGTTCCAATATATGTTGCCAGTTCTTTTAACTTCATCGGAATCATCACTTCAGTTTCTCCGCTCGCTTTAGCTAAATCAAGTAGATAAGTCACGATTCTGGATTCAACTGACTCGATATTGATTAAGTTCGCCTGTTTTTCCAAACGCGTCATCTTATCAGTAGTTGCTTCTAGTAACTTTAAACTAATTTCGGGATAGGCTAACAGTAACTGTTGAAAATCACTCCGCGATAACGTACAGATTGTACTATCTTGCAAGACCTCACCGTACAACGGCTCATCTTCCGTTTTAAAAAGTAACTTTTCCCCTTCAAAATCACCGGGTTCCATCATGCGTAGCAGTTGCTCTTTGCCTGCTGTAGAGAGCTGATAAACCTTAATGCTCCCCTTAGCTAAGATCACTAACCGCTTCTGATCCATCGGGCTCATCACCAACGTCCCTTTTTTAACGCGTTCATGATGGGTAACTGCCGAAATCTTGACCAAACTATCACGGTCTAAATGATTAAAAATCGGTACTATCTCAGCACAAATATGTTGTTCGTCAGTCACCTAGCCCACTTCCCTCTATCTTAATCGTCGTCTTCTTCATCTAATCCTTCGCGCGCTGCTTTTCCTAGTTGGCTTTGCAATTCACGGATTTGGTGTTGGTTGTAGCCCATTAAAGAAACCATATCCGCCGCTAAAGCAAATCGTTCTTCTTTTTCCGCAAGTTTAATCGCACGGGAAACAAATAGATTAGCAGTACTATAGTCCGCAATCATTTCCGCAATCATCGCTGGCATATCCCAGTACTTAATCCGCGGCTCTTCTGTCAGCATCCCATACTCGGTATACTCAGCTTGCGTCGTCGGAAGCACTTCACCTTCGTCTAGTAGCCGTTCGGCCGTCTTGTCTAATAGCATATCATTTTCTGCAAGCAATGTGGTTAATTGCGCTTTAAAAGCTTGGTTATTGATTCCTTTAGCGTACCACTTCATTTGACGGAGTTTACGCCGTTGAATCGTTAAGTTAGCCATCACATGGCCGATCACGGCACCCGCGGTTGGTGTATGGTGATCAACATCAGCTTGTTTAACTTCTGCTTGGTAACGTGTTTCGATTTCTTCATTAGATAACATATTAATTGCCCCCTATTTCACTTTGATACTTTGAACGCTGTAGCCCAAGTCAGTTACAGCTTGTGTTAATTCATCTGGGTTTGTCACGGCTTCATCATATTCTGCTTTCACTTTACTTGCGTTAAAGAGAACTTTCACTGATTCAACCCCATCTTGTTGACTGACACCCGCTTGAATCTTTTGCATACATGACGGACATGATAGCTCGTCTAATTGCATCACCAATTTTGCCATTTCAATGACCACCTTTTCGTTTGATTACTGTTACTATACCGCGCGCTGCATGATTAAAAATTGACCGCCATCAAGTTTAGCGAACTTTAAACCGAATCAGGCGCATCGCATTGAATATCACGACCAGAATACTAATCTCATGAACAAACATCCCACTAGCCATCTGTACCCAGCCAAGCATCAGGCCAAGCAATAACAATCCGACCGTTCCAACAGCAATCACAATATTTTGAACTGTATTACGTGCCGTCGCCTTCGTGAGGTAATCGGCATACACTAATTCGGATAACGTCGATTGCATTAACACAATATCGGATGTCTCAATCGCGACATCTGTCCCAGAACCCATCGCAATTCCAATGTCAGCCAGTGCAAGCGAAGGACTATCATTAATCCCATCCCCGATAAAAGCCACTTTTTGACCGCTTGCTTGGTAGGTCTTAATGAATTCAACCTTCTCTGCCGGCAAAAGATTCGCGTGGTATTCAGTAATCCCGACGGCTTTGGCAATTGCTGCGGCCGTCTGGTCATTATCGCCCGTCAACATGACTAAATGTTTAACGCCCGCTTTTTTCAAACGCGTTAATGCTGCCTTGGCTTCCGGTTTAACCGTATCAGCAATCCCAATTAATAAAACAACTTGTTGGTCAACTGCGACTAATACGGTTGATTGCCCTGCTGTTTGACTGGCCGTGATCGCCGCAATCTGCGCACCGGTTAACCGGATCCCTGCTTCAGTCATCATCTTGGCCCGCCCAATCCGAATTGTTTGACCAGCGACTTCAGCTTGTACCCCCAACCCTTTGAGCGTTTCAATTCGTTCAATAGTTGGTAGGTCTGTCACCCCTCGTTCCCGTGCATACTGCACAATCGCAGTCGCCAGTGGATGATCTGACTGTGCTTCAACCGCGGTAGTCACTGCCAACGTTGCTTGTTCTGCCGCTGTATAAAATTGCACATGTGCAACTGCCGTGTCCCCTTTAGTCAATGTCCCAGTTTTATCAAAGACCATCGTATCAATGCCAGCCATCGCATTAACGACTTCGCCGCCTTTAATCAAAACCCCATGCTTCGCGCCATTGCCAATCCCCGCCACGATTGAAACTGGCGCACCAATTACTAGCGCACCTGGACAACCAAGCACCAGAATCGTAATCGCGAGTTTAAAGTCGCGCGTGATTAAGCCAATCGCTAATGCCAACACTAAAACGGCCGGTGTGTAATACGTCGCAAAACGATCAATGAATTTTTCCGCGGGTGACTTACTATCTTGGGCCTCTTCAACCAATTCAATAATTTGGGCAAAAGTTGTATCATCCCCAACCTGCGTTGCGGTAACCGTCAATGTCCCGTTATCCACAATTGCCCCGGAATAAACAGCATCACCCACTATTTTCTTAACGAGTTGTGCTTCGCCAGTGATGCTAGCTTCATTGACATAGGCACTACCTTGGACGACTTGCCCATCAACCGGCACCTGAGCGCCAGCTTTAACCAATACTTGGTCATCGATTTCGACATCATCAACACCCACCGTCGTAGTAGTGCCATCGGCCGCTAACACTTGTGCCGTTTGTGGCGCCATTTCAGACAATGCGCGAATTGATTCTCGTGTCTTTTTCAAGGTTCGTTGTTCAAGATAGCTCCCGAATAAAAAGAGGAACGTGACAATCGCCGATTCATTGAACTCACCAATGATTAGCGCTCCCAATACCGCAATCGTGACCAGCAAATCAATGCTGACGACTTTCACTTTTAGCGCTTGATACGCCTGCATCAAAATCGGTGCAACCCCCATCATTGACGCAACCAATAACAGCCCTTGCATCACAATTACCGCCCCACCAAGCCAATACCAGCCATAGGCCACTGCAATCAATCCGCCAACAGTCAGCGCAATCTGATTCTTCACGGATTGTAACCATCTTTGAAATTTCATTTAAAATCCCTTCTTCCTAACGATTGTCTTTAGTATAGAAGAAAGCCGATTTTAAGAACTTGATGGTTATCAAGTTTACCCGAATATAACAGACAAAAAAGCACAATCAACGATTGTTTCGTCGATTGTGCTTTTTCAATTCGATTAGGCTTCAAACCCATTTTGATCAGCGACTTGCTTGAACCAATGACCTGATTTTTTAATCGTCCGTTGGCAATCATGGTCTAAGTCCACCGCAATAAAACCGTAGCGGTTCTTATAGGCGTTGGTCCATGACCAGTTATCCATACACGTCCACATATGATAACCGAGACAGTTACTCCCTTCTTGGAGGGCTTGATGGACATACTTCAAATGATCCTGTACAAATTCAATCCGGTAGTCATCATCAATCTGGCCATCGGCATTGCGATAACGTTCTTCGCCTTCGACGCCCATCCCGTTTTCCGAAATAAAGCAAGCAATGTTGCCGTAGTTTTCGCGGACGTTCTTTAAAATATCGTAAATCCCACGTTCGTAGATTTCCCACCCGCGATACGGATTGACTTTCTTACTCGGCATATCGTAATTGTCGAAAAAATCATCCGGCATCGGGCCGTTTGTATGGTCGATTGGGGTTTCCTTGGCCTTCACGCGCCGTGGTTGATAATAATTAATCCCCAATAAATCCACAGTGTTCGCCTTAATCAATGCTAAGTCAGCTGGTTGATAGTCAGGTAAGATGGCTAGATCTTTTAAAATCGCGACCAAATCAGCGGGGAATTCCCCCTTCACGGCAGGATCTAAGAATGAACGGTTGAAAAAAGCATCTGCAATCTGGGCGGCTTTCACATCTGCCGGATTAGTCGCATCCCGGGGATAACTTGGGGTTAAGTTAAGGATAATGCCAATTTGTCCCCCTTGATTGCGTGCGTGATATTTTTGAATCGCCATCGCACTCGCTAATGTTTCGTGATAACCAACTTGTACCGCATGCGCTAAATTAATTTCAGCTGGATAATGGAACTGATATAAATAGCCGCCTTCAACCGGCACAATCGGTTCATTGTGTGTGAACCATTTCTTCACCCGATCCCCGAATAATTCAAAACAGGTTTCAGCATAATGAACGTAAGCATCAACCGTCTCACGATTGAGCCAACCACCTTTTTTCTGGAGTGCTAGCGGCATATCAAAATGGTATAAATTCATAAACGGTTCGATGCCGTTTGCGATTAATTCGTCGATGTACGCATTATAAAAATCGACAGCTTGTTGATTAATCTCCCCCGTACCTTGTGGAAACAACCGACTCCATTGAATCGATGTCCGAAAACTATTGTGCCCTGTTTGTTTCATCAATTGGATATCACTTTTGAATTGTTGATACACATCAGAGGTCCGCGCTGGGCCTACTTGGTTAAAAAACTTTTCTGGCGCTTGTTGATACCAATAATCCCAAATATTATCGCCCTTACCATCACCGTCAATCCGGCCTTCTGTTTGGGGACCACTTGCTGCTGAACCCCACCAAAAATCCTTTGGAAAGTCATAAAAAGTCATCGCTAGCACTCCTTCTTGTTTGAATAGCCTCAGTATATCAGCTTCTTTTTAAAAAACCAACTCTTTTATTTAAATGTCTAGACTTTTCAAAAAGAGCGTGCTATATTGAGAATGTAATCGATTGCAAACACATGTAAAGGACGGTGCTCTACGTGAATACTTTTATGGACACGCTTAGCAAGAAAATCATGCCTTTCGCAAATAAGTTAGGCCAAAATCGTTACCTAACTGTTCTACGAGACGCATTTATGCTTTCATTCCCATTGACGATGTTTGGATCAATCATCGTCGTTATCACTAACCTGCCATTTTTCAACGATGCCACCAAAGCGACCCTAACGGAACTCCTTGGTAATGGACAAAATGCCACAATGTCAATCATGACGGTCTTCGTCACATTCGGGATTGGTTATTATCTTTCTAATTCATATGATGTGGACGGAATTTTCGGCGGTGCTGTTTCATTCGCCAGTTTCCTAATCCTCACCCCATTCATGATGACCACCGATAAAGGCGTTGACGTTAGCGGTGTTTTAAGTCTCGATCGACTTGGCGCTAAAGGGATGTTCATTGGGATGATTGCGGCATTTATCGCTGCAGAAATTTATTGCCGGATTACTAAAAAAGGCTGGCAAATTAAGATGCCAGACGGTGTCCCACCTGCAGTTGCGAAATCATTCGCCGCTTTAATTCCAGCTATTTTAACCTTAACCATTTTCTTAGTCGTTCAAGCGGCAGTCACTGGTTTATTCCACGTAAACTTGCACGACGTGATCTATGAAATTATTCAAAAACCACTCGTTGGTTTAGGTGGCAGTCTTCCTGCAACCCTAATCGCATTGTTCTTTGTCCAATTGCTCTGGTTCTTCGGTCTTCACGGGCAAATTATCGTCAACTCTGTAATGGATCCGATCTGGAACACATTAATGCTCGAAAACTTGGAAGCTTACAAAGCTGGCCATGCTTTACCACATATTGTCACGAAACCATTCATGGAAACTTTCACCGTAGGTCTCGGTGGTTCTGGGATGACATTAGCCGTCGTCTTACTGATGGCCTTTATCATGAAGAAAAAACAATACCGCGATGTCGGACGTTTGGCCTTGCCACCCGCTGTCTACAACCTAAACGAACCTGTCATTTTCGGGTTCCCAATCGTTTTAAACGCCACAATTTTCATTCCATGGCTGATTGCACCACTGATTGTCACAGCGCTCAACTACACTGTAATGGCAATCGGATTGGTGCCTGCGCCAACTGGGGTTTCAGTCCCATGGACCGTCCCAATCTTCTTCAGTGGGATGCTCGCAACCAACTCAGTACTCGGCGGGATCTTACAACTCATTGACGTTGTGCTAGTCGGTCTCATCTGGTTCCCATTCATTAAAATGCTAGATCGCCAAAAAGATCCTCTGGCAAACTAAAGATTGTTTTACCCCGTTGTTTCCACTAAACTATAAGTAGAAAGTGGGGTATTTTTTTGCCAAAATACGAAGAAATTGCCAACATTATTCGACAACGGATTAAACAAGGGCGCTATCCTGCTAATACGTTGTTACCCAATCAAACCGACTTAGTTCAAGAATTCGATGCTAGTCGAATGACGATCAAAAAAGCAATCACGATTTTAACGATGGAAGGACTCGTTCTATCACGACGCGGCGCTGGTACAAAGGTGTTAGACCACTCTTTTTGGAATAAATCAACGGCACCAGCGGATCAATACCGTGGGATGTCACGCGACTTAGCCGACATTGGTAAAACACTCTCAAGTAAGGTCATCACGTTTGAGGTGACTTTCCCAACGCCTGAAATTAAAGAGCGCTTAATGCTTGCTGATCAACAGCCCGTCTACAAAATCATTCGACTACGGATTATCGACGGCGTTAATAGCGTCCTCGAACATACCTACATGCCAGTGAGTCTAGTTCCCGGATTAACCGATGATGTTCTCGCACAGTCAATCTATACCTACCTTAAGGAGACCCTACACCTCACGTTCGCGGGTGCCTTTCGCAATATTCAAGCCGATAAGGCCGATGAATATGACCAGCAATATCTGGACTGCGCCCCAATTGATCCCGTCTTAGAAGTCGAACAAGTTGTTTATCTCGATAATGGTCAACCGATTGAATACTCAAGAAGTCGCAACCGTTATGATCGCCGCGCTTATACATTCTTAGACGTTAAGAATACTTAATTGCACTAAAAAAAGCCTGCCAGCATTTAGCTGACAGGCTTTTTCTATTGATTATTTTTCGACATCTTGTAATTTTTGATTGTCGTCTAATTGTGAGCGGCCACCGTTGCCGATTTTTTGTAAATGATTCATTCCTAACCATAATAGCAAGAGTGCTACGACGATGAAGGCTAAGAGAACAAAGAATGATTGAACAATTTGACCGGTACCTAAACCAGATGTAATTGCTTCTCTGAGCCCTAGAATTGAATACGTCATTGGTAAGAATGGGTGAATGACGTTGTAGAAGTGGTTCGTGATTTCCATTGGGAATGTACCACCTGACCCCCCTAATTGAAGCATCAAGAGGACCATTGCTAAGAAACGACCAGGATTATCAAATGTCATTGATAAGAACATAATGATCGACATCGAAGCAAGTGAGAAGGTAATTGCCATTAGGAAGAATTGTGCTGGATGATCGACGTTTAATCCAGCAACCATCATTAAGGCAGGTTCAATAATTGCCATCCCGACAGCGACTAAAGCGCCAACCGTGATTTTACTTAAGAACCATGCTGTTGATGATTGACCAGTCATTGAGATCTTCCGAATTGGATAAGCAAAGTTGAAGACAATTGCGCCAACGAACAATGCTACTGAAAGGACGTAAGGTGCTAAGGCATGACCGTAGTTAGGCACATAGCTGTAATTTGAATGTTTCAATTCAGCTGGTGCAGCAAACATATCGGCTGTCTTATCCGTTAATTGAATTGAGTTAACTTCATTTGCACCAGATTTCAATGCAGATGCTAATGTTTTATTACCATCTGTTAATTGACCAGCACCATCTGTTAACTTAGCTGAGTTATCCGTTAATTGATTTGTACCAGCAGCTAATTGATCAACACCGCTTGTTAACGTTGGAATTTGACCATTTAATTGACCAAGACCATTGTTCAAGGCTGTTGAACCAGTAGCCAATTGACTGATACCACTTGTCAATTGAGGTACTTGGGCATTTAAAGCACCAGTACCGGCAGCAAGTGCAGCTGAACCAGTTGCTAATTGGCTAACACCGCCTGTTAAGGCTGGAATTTGACCGTTTAATTGGTTTGTACCTGCGCTTGCTTGTGAAACACCAACAGTGTAAGCATTTAATCCTGGAATTAAGCCCATTTGACTTGGTGTACCAACAAGGCCTAATTTCATTTGACGTAAACCAGCATTAATTGTTGCAGTTGCTTGAATAGCACCCATTGTATCAGCAGTATTACCGGTTCGTGTTAAACCAGCGTTAACAGTTTTTAACCCACCTGTTAATGTATCGATGGCTGTATTTACACTGGCTTTTGCTTTGGGTGATTTGGCACTTAAATTCTTAAGGCCATCTTTTAATTGTTGAAGACTTCCCATCAGTGTAGTCATTTGTGCTTGAATTGATTTTAAGCGCTCCTTATTGTCAGCAGCTTTACCACCAATAGCAACTGCATCTGCACTAGATGATGTTAATTGATCACCCGTAGCTTTAACACTAGCACCTGCACTTGCTAGCGCAGCATTTAATTTCGTTTCTAACGCTGGGTTAGCTTTTAATGTTGCTTGCATAGCAGGATCTGCCATAACTGCTTGGATTGTACCTAATTGGGCACCCGTATTAGCTACTTGACTTGCAGCACTTGTGCTTGAATCCGTATCGTATAACTTCGCTTTAATTTGGTTAAGTGATTCCGCTGTACTTGCGGTATTTGCACCAATACCAGTTAAATCAGCAGTTACTTGATTTGTCACTGCATCCATAGCAGGGTCATGAATACCAGCGTTCAATTGTTGAATGCCATCATCCAGGGCAGTCATACCATCTTGAAGTTTTTCAATCTTAGGTTGACCTTTTTCTAATTGATCAGAAATTTGGTTAGATGCATCCGTTAATGCTGCGTTCAATTTTTGGCTACCATCAATTAATTGATCAGTCCCACCATTTAATTGACCGACACCACCGACTAGTTGGCTACTACTACTATTTAATGTGTTTAAACCAGTACTTAGCTGAGTAACACCACTAGATAATGCACCTGTTTTACTGTTCAATGTTTGGAGACCAGCATTTAACTGACCTGCACCGCTATCTAATTGGCTTGCGCCTGATGCGAGTGCACCCGTCTTGCTATCTAATAATAGTAAGCCGTTGTTAAGTGTGTTTGAGCCATCAGCTAATTGTTTAACACCATCTGATAATGGCACAACACTTGTTTTCATCGTCATGATACCATCGTTGACTTGAGCAACACCGGCTGTATAAACATTTAAACCATCTGATAACGTTACAGAACCGTCTGTTAATTGTTTAGCACCCTTGGCAGCAGTACTGAACCCTTTACCGGCAGTCTTAACCTGTTTGAACATCACTTTAGCGTAAGCATTTGTGACAGTTTCCCGAACTTGGGCGTTCAATTCCTTGGCACCCATTTCACTGATAACTTCACCGATGAAGTTCAATGAATCGTTGGTTTTGTATTGAATTTGCATCTTCTTAGGATTCTTATCCAAGACTGTAGCAGCATTGGCAGAGAAGTTCTTAGGTAGGGTCACTACAGTGTAGTATTCCTTATCTTTAAGCCCTTGTTGTGCTTTTTTTGCTGATACGAAACGCCAACCAAGTTGGTCGTTTTTCTTCAATTCTTTTACCATATCTTTACCAGCGCTCAACGTTTCACCGTTGTAAGTGGCTGGTTGATCATTATTAACGACAGCGACTGGTAATTCACCAGTGCTACCATAAGGATCCCAGACAGATTTAAGGAAAAAGATACTGTACAAGAATGGAATAAACACGATTGCGATTAACGAAATCATGATTAAACGATTCTTGGCAATGAACTTAAATTCGTTTTGGATCATCTTCATGCTAAAATCTCCTTTAATTATATAAGCTGCTTAATTGATTACATTCAATATCCACGATAACTAAATTAGTCTAACCTTTTTTCATTTAAATTTCAAGTCTTATGCGCCAAACTATTCTCTATTCACAACTGTTTCTAATCTAACAAAAAAAGACGGTCGTTATTTATATAACAACCGTCTCTCTTATGGAAGAAACAAATGCCTTCCTATTAAATTAATTATTTTGCTTCAATCTTCGTCATGCCACCCATGTATGGTACCAATGGTTCTGGGATTGTGACGCTGCCGTCTTCGTTTTGATAGTTTTCCAAGATGGCGGCAACTGTCCGGCCGACTGCTAAGCCTGAACCGTTCAATGTGTGCACCAAGTTGACGTGGCCATCTTCGTCACGGTAACGAATTTGGGCGCGGCGTGCTTGGAAGTCTGTACAATCTGAACAACTTGAGATTTCACGGTACGTATTTTGAGCTGGTAACCAAACTTCGATATCGTATGTCTTAGCTGATGTGAAGCTGGCATCGCCAGTTGCCAATGTGATGACGTGATATGGCAAGTTCAATGCTTTTAAGATATTTTCAGCATCGGCGGTCATTTTTTCTAGTTCATTGAATGATTCTTCTGGTTTCGTGAATTTCACCATTTCAACTTTGTTAAATTGGTGCATCCGGATTAAACCACGGGTATCACGGCCAGCACTTCCTGCTTCTGAACGGAAAGCTGGTGATAAGGCAGTGAAGTAGATTGGCAATTGTGCGCCATCCAAGATTTCGTCGCGGTAGAAGTTCGTCAATGGCACTTCGGCGGTTGGAATCAAAGTCATGGGTTCGCCTTCGTTAGTCATTGTGTAAACATCTTCCGTAAACTTAGGAAATTGGCCAGTCCCAAACATTGATTCGCCATTCACTAAGTACGGCGTAATCATTTCTTCATAGCCTTCTTTAGCATGTTGATCCAACATGAAGTTATAAATGGCCCGTTCAAGACGTGCACCGGCACCCTTATAGTAAACAAAGCGACTACCTGATACTTTAGCGGCGCGTTCAAAGTCTAAGATGCCTAATTTTTCACCGATATCCCAGTGTGCTAATGGTTCAAAATCAAATTCACGGGGTGTTGACCATTTGCGTTCTTCGCGGCTAAAACTTTCATCTGGGCCAACGGGTGCTGAATCATCTGGGAAGTTGGGTAAGCGGACTAAGATGTAGTCCACTTTGGCCTTCACTTCAGCCAATTCGCTATCCAAAGCCTTGATTTCGGCCCCAACATTCTTCATGGCAGCGATTTGTTCAGTCGCATCTTCTTTATTGCGCTTGGCAACGGCAATGGCTTCTGAAGCAGCATTGCGATTTTTCTTCAATTCTTCGGTCTTCACGATTAAGGCACGGCGTTTTTCATCTAATGCGATGACCTCATCAATTTCTGCAGCTTGAACACCGCGGCTAGCTAACTTATCCTTTGCCCATTGGACATTTTCTCGAATGACTTTAATATCTAACATTGCACTCTCTCCTTTTAATGATCTTTAATTAACAACAATAAAAAAAGCCTTCTCATCCCTTAATTGGGACGAAAAGACTTCAATTCGCGGTACCACCCAAGTTCACCCACTACAAATAATAGGTGCCCTCAATTACTGATAACGGCCAGGAACCGTGTAGTTCATCACTACCCACTATTGCGCTGGAATGCTGGATTCAATACCTTCCACCAACCGGTATCTCTCTGTCAATCCATATAGGCGCTTATTCACGTGTTTACTTCTTAATGTAAGAATACCGCATTTAATCTTTAAATTCAATCATCAATAGATGATTTTTGAATCCATAGACCCCTTAATAAACCGAGCATACGTCCAAAATGATCGCTATCTGCATTTTGATGCCATTTAAACATCACCGCTTCTGGGTTAACGATGCCAGTTAAATCAATGCTCGAAGTCGTAACCACCATATCAGCATCTCTTAAATCTGCGTCAGATTGACTAACATCCACATACAAAACACTATTCAGTGCAGTCATCAAATCAAGGTACCCGAGGAAGGATTGTTCCGTCACAACGACAACCTTCACTTTATTCAGCGGTGCAAACCGTTGAATCATCTGACGCAAGACGTTGTAGTAACCACTGACCAATTCTTCACGTAATTTGACTAAGAATGACACTTTCGGATTGATTAATAAGTAATCCACCGTATCATCAATATTTTGTTTTAGGACATCATTTGGCTTGAGATATTCAACACTTTCCATCATTTGGTCAGCGAGCACCGATGTCACATCTTGTTTAAACATGTAAGTGGTCATCGTCATCGAAATCATCGTTTGCACGAAACCTTGATAATTCGCATCGTCTAAGTTTAGGTATTTCTTGATATCAAATGGAATTTGATCAATAAAAGCTTCTACAAATTCGTAAATCACTGGAATATACCGCTTGTATCGCGTTTCGTAAGATTCCATGTAGGGATTAGCATCCTGAATCTGAATCGGTCCAAAATTAATGATGTCATATATATTGAATGATTCAGCCATCGCTTCTTCTTGGGTCATTTGTGCAAGAATGCTCTTGATCCGTAAAGCTTGGTCTTCAAAGGGCTATTTTAGATATTCAGAAACCATATTGGGAACTGGATAACGGATAAAATCGCCATCTAGTTCAGTTGAAACCGTGTGACCTTGTAGTAATCGGAAATAGGTTACGACGATTGAATACGCCCCTAGTTCACGGGTCAAAATATTGGTTTTTTCCAATTGGAACCGATCAATCGCAACATCGAACGCCTTAAGTGCATCGTCTCGTTTAACATCTTCAAAGGGCCAGGTATGCCCTTCCGTTGCCATCCAGAATAACATCGTTAAGACTAAATGAATTTTATTTTCGTCGCCTTCTAACCGAAGTGGATCATAATACATACGGATATCAAATGAGCGAATTAAGTCGCGCACCCCTTTTAAATGGCGTAGCGCCGTTGCCTTACTCGTATCATGGGCTTCCCAGAATTCTTGGAATGTAACGGTCTCACCCTTGAGTAAGATTTTGATAAAATCAAACGCTTCTGACTTATTCACTAATAAATAGTGATAGGCATCTGTTGGAACGCTGAACAAGGTTTTAATATCATCAACATCCGGTCCGATAATTTCCTTTAGGTCCCCAATAATGCTCATGTACATATTGTACAAGCTACCGTAACTGCGATTTAATAGCATTGCTACTTGTTTTAGATTCACATCTTCAACGAGCGGCTGATTATTACGCGATAGTTCAATCCGCTTTTTAACAGGCAACTCATCCCGTTTTAAACCAACAATCTCCATTAATAAGGCGTACTTATCATTTTCCGCTTGGTTAGAAAAATACTCTCACTTGCGTTCAAACCGATTCCCCCTAGTAAAAATCCTTATAATTAGTAATTAATCCTACCATAAATTGTGCAAATAGTAACTATTGCGTTGTTTAAAATCAAAGATTGCTTTTTACGTCAGAAATGCTAGAATATTTAAGTGACGTTTGGTTGTAAAACACCATATGTTGTATATCAATAATAATTTAAACACATTTTATGGTCAAAAGAGGGAGACTGATGACATTGCTCGTACTTGCTGGCACAATTGGTGCAGGAAAAACTAGTTTAACTAAATATCTATCTGATCACTTAGGCACTGAAGCCTTTTACGAATCAGTAGACGATAATGAAGTATTACCATTATTCTACAAAGATCCAACTAAATATGCATTCTTACTACAAATCTATTTCTTAAACAAACGATTTGATAGTATCAAACAAGCATATACAGATGATAACAACATCTTAGACCGTTCAATTTTCGAAGATTCATTACTCTTCCACTTGAACGCTGATCTTGGTCGCGCTACCGCAACCGAAGTCCGTGTCTACGACGAATTATTAGCCAACATGATGCAAGAATTGCCATTTGCTGCCCACAAGAAACGCCCTGACTTATTAATCCATGTACGCGTTAGTTTCGAAACAATGCTTTCACGGATTCAAAAACGTGGTCGTTCATACGAACAACTAGAAGCCGATCCAACCCTCTACGACTATTATAAAGAATTAAACAGCCGTTATGATGCTTGGTATGAAGCCTATGACGAAAGTCCCAAGATGCAAATCGATGGTGACAAATTAGACTTCGTTGAAAACGAAGCTGATCGTCAAAAAGTCATCGAAATGATTGACGAACGGGTGAAAGCCTTAAACGCAGAACAAGAAGCAAATATGGGTGCCTAATTGCACAAAAAAAGCCGTTCGACAAATTGTCGAACGGCTTTTTTATTATGCTTGGGTACCTTTTTGCATCCATAATTCATGAATAATGCCATACAGCCGGGCATAGTGATCGCTACTAGCATTTAAGCGCCACGTAAAATACAACGCCTCCGGATTAACGTTTTCTGGTAAGGCAATGCTCGACGTCCGAACAATCAGGTCTGCATCCCGTAAAGCTTCATCGGTCGTACTAACAGCGACATATTTGATATTATCGAGTGCTGTTAAGATATCCATATAGCCAATGTAATCTTGCTCAATCACGAGTGCGACCTTCACCTGGCTTACAGGATGATACTGCTGGATGACTTGTTGAATTAAATTATAGTAAGCCTTTATCAAATTCTCCCGCCCACTTGCTAAAAAACTAAAAGCTGGTTCGAATAAGAGGTAATCTACGGTATCACTAATTTTTTTATGGAGTAGTTCATTGGGTTTTAGCTGCGGCATACGAATGACTAATTCATTAAAAACGACAGAGGTCGCGTCCATCCCAAGGATATAGGTCGTCACCGTAGTCGTTAACAACGCATTTTTGAAAATATCATATGTGTGCTGCGAAATCTCTAACTCATGCATAATATCAAATGGAATACGCTCCAAAAAGGCAGTCACAAAACGATGAATTTCTGGTATATAACGTTCATCTGCCCAATCAGCAGTCACCTTAGTACTTGTTATTGAGCGTAACGGCACTGGACAATACCGTAACAAGAAGAATAGTCCAGCGGCTTCTGAACGCCCTTCCGTTAACGTTAACTCTGCCAAACAAGTTCGTAATCCCGTTGATTCTTTAGTGAAATCGGCTGCAAGTAAATCACTGATTAAATTAGGATAGGGATACCGAATAGTTGCTAATTTTTCATCGGGCTGCACGACTGCACCGGCCATCACTCGATAATAAGTTACTGCCAGAATCGTGGCGCCAATTTCGTGCGTTAATAGGTTAGGCTTTTGCAATTGAAATTCATCACAGACATAGTCAAAGGCCGACAAAACACATTCGTGATTGATTTCTTCAAATAGCCATTGATGCCCACCAGACGCCAACCAGTATAAGGCGGATAAGACCAATCGAATTGTCTTCTCATCCCCTTCCAACCGGATTGGTTCGTATGAAACCCGTAAGTTGAAGGCGCGGGTTAGATCGCGGACTTGCTTCAAATGACGTAATACAGTTGCTTTACTACTATCATGCTCTGCTAAGAAGGTTTTAAACGATATATCCCCGCCCCGCAATAGAATCTGTACGAAATCATAGATGTCAGAATGTTGTACTAAATATAAATGATAGACATCACTTGGAATTGCGAAGAGTCGCTTAACATCATCTTCTGATTATCAGGCGACTCATTAGTTAATGCTTTTGCATCACTATCATTTAAGCGGTATTTAAAATTTTCTTGCATATAAAAGGGATTATTGGGTCGTTGATTTATCCCCAGATAGCCTAGTTGTAAATCAAAATGACTACACAACGGATTACATATGACTACTTTCGGCGCTTTGGTGTACCAGTATCTGCCACTTTTAATTGTACACTTGGTACCTCATTTAGCGCAATCGTCCGATTAGTACCCCCCCTACTTTGACCCAAAATTTCGTCATCAAACGTAATTGTTTTCGGGATGCCAACCTCTACTGCCCCGTTTAAAGTTAATTTGAATTGGAATTTAGCGATTGGATTTAAATCATCATTTGCAATAGGTGCACTTGCCGCCTTTTCAGACAACGTAAACTCAATGTCGCTTGTCCGCATGACATCACAATGCAGCCCTTGCTCCGTAGTAGTCGGATTCCCTGTCTGATTCTGACTAGCATTAATTAGCTGTGCCATAAAGCTCTCCGATAAATGCAACTGCGAATCGGTTATCACCGGTTGCCACACTGCATTTTGATCTGCATTAACACGATAGTATAACCCAAAAGAATCAGGCGGGTTCACTAGGTCGACTTGTCCTGTAATCCCGTACTGCGGGGCCGCATGCAGTGTGCCATCCGCATAATTAAACTGCGCATGGCCATTCGATTTTACAGACTGTGCATTTTTGGCACCCGGATCAGCTAATGTGACAGAGCGAATCTCAGGCACCTGAATGCCCGGAAAATCGTGGCCCTGACCAAAAACGGCTTTATCATGATTGGGTGAAATCGGAGCATCGGGTATGTAGATTAGTTCACGAATAATACTTTCAAGTCGCGATTAAATTCAGTATACTAAATTTAGATAAACAAACTTACTGGAGGATAGTATTCATGCGGACTTGGCAAAAATGGACTTTGATTGTTCTGACACTCTTCTTAATACCAATTATGTATTTTGAGAACCAATATTTTATGAGAGAGCAGTTTAAACAGTCGCAAAAGAATATGCAGCAGTCAACTTTAAGTGATTTTAATGACCAAGCAAGCGGTCAGTACGCGGCCTTTAAAATCTACGCTACAGCCAAACCGCATGGAAAAATCTATTATTTTGTCCCACAAAACCAAAATGGGGCCAATATCGATTTACAAAAACAAGAAGTCGCACTCGGTAATCAGCTTTATGCAAAAGCACACAAAGAATCACCCGACATTGACCATATCACATTGTACGTCAGTTATACTGCTAAGAACTTGCAAGACAATACGTATGCTTTTAAGCCAACCGCCGAGGCTTATGGTTTTGTAAAATCACGGTTTAAAACCCGTTATCAACGCTTGTTTTCACAAACTGGGACTGAAGCCATCTATGATATGCAGCACAATACAACATCGGTTTCGTTTAAAGATTTGCAAAAAGATAGCACAACAATTCCGATGATTCGTCAACTTGCAATTGACCAACAATTACAAGCCCATGATTATACCCCCGAACAACTTACACAATTGGAAGCACTTGATTTCCCGGGAAATGATCAAGCAACCAATTTCGAATTTACAACCGATGGTCTAACATTGAAATTCGCAAAGAATCCTCTTGATATCGAAGCAATTGCCCTGCCAATGGCAACGGTTGGTCCATACCTCAATCCCAATCTTGTCCCAGAAGACAATCAAATGCCTTCCAAAAAAGGTGGTGCTAAAAAGATTGCACTCACCTTTAATACGACATTAAAACCTAGCACTATTACGAGTGTCATTAATCAACTAAACGATTTAAACATCAAAGCAACTTTTTTCACTACTGGTAAAGCAGCTAAAGAACATCCGGATCAACTGAAACAATTACTCAAAGCTGGCCATGTCGTTGGCACCCAAGCGTATAACAACGATGATGACTTGGATACAATGAGCGCGTCAGAAATTGCCGATAACCTCAAGCAAACCGATGCCGCCTACTTCAAAGCCAGTGGTCAATTGCCACACTTATTACGGGTCACAACCGAAACCCCTAGTACGGAATTAACAACCGCTGCTAGCCGGGCACTAATCGCTTGGAGTGTTGATTCGGAAGATTGGCGCTTAGATATTGATGCGCCGACAATTGCCAAAAATGTAAATGAGCGTATTACAGGTGGTGATCTTGTCCTACTGCACACAAGTGAGGCAACGATTAAGACATTACCCGCAATTGCTAAAGAACAAACCGCACAAAAACGACATTTCGTGACAGTCAACGAGCTCTTCAAGCAACGATTAACACCTTATCAACAATATTTCAAAGCTGGTGATCAACGCTCGCTACAATAACGCAAAAAGGCCCGACAACTTAAATTGTCGGGCCTTTTTGTAATCTAAACGTGCTCCGTAAGCCGGACGCTATTTATGTTTCGATAAATCAACTTCTTCTAGTGGAATCATCTTAGTTTTGTACCGTATTTTATAGTAAACATATAGTACGACAAACAATGGAATGCTCATATAACTAATCCCAATCGCTATCCAATCGAAGTTCTTAAAGGCTTGAATATCTTGCCCTGCAATCACCAATAAACAAAGCACGAATGCAAAAATGGGACCAAATGGGAACCAACGTGCATGATATTTCAATTCGCTCAACTGATGACCTTGTGCCTTGAACGCACGACGGAAACGATAATGTGACACAGCAATTCCTAACCAAGCAATAAACCCAGTCAACCCACTAGCTGCCACTAAGAATAAATAAATCCGAGTTCCAAAAATACTTGTCACAAAGGTTAAAGCTCCTACGATTGTTGTACCAATCAGTGCCATTACTGGGATGCCACGTTTGCTTGTCTTAGCGAAAATTTTAGCTGCATAGCCATCTTCAGCCATTGACCACAACATCCGGGATGAAGCGTACATCCCTGAGTTTGCCGCTGATAATACTGATGTTAAGATCACTGCGTTCATGATGCTGGCTGCAGAAGCTAACCCAGCACGCTTGAAGACTAACGTAAATGGACTAACAGCAATATTCGTTTCACTCGCGCCCAACAATGAGTGGCTATCATAAGGAATTAAACAAGCAATCACGAAGATTGAAAGAATATAAAATAGCAGAATGCGCCAGAAAACTTGTTTAATGGCCTTTGGAATACTCTTTTCTGGGGTCTTTGATTCACCAGCTGTAATCCCAATTAATTCGGTGCCTTGGAATGAGAAGCCAGCAACGACGAAGACACTCAACATCATTGGTAACCCGCCAACAAATGGGGCCTTCTTATAAGTGAAGTTACTCAAGCCAGTATGATGGCCACCCATAATCCCGAGAATCGTTAGTAACCCAACGCCTAAGAAAATAATGACCGTAATCACTTTGATTAACGCAAACCAATATTCCGTTTCACCGAATGATTTAACACTCGTGATGTTAATCAAGAAAATTAATAATAGTGCGACTAAGCTAAAAATCCACCCTGGCATATCAGGAAGCCAGAATTCCGTAACGAGTGCCGCGGTACTAATATCAACCGCCAACGTAATCGCCCAGTTAAACCAATAATTCCACCCTAACGCAAAACCAAGGGCTGGATCAACAAACCGCGTTGCATAGGTTGAGAAAGAACCTGAGACAGGCAAGTACGTTGCCATTTCACCCAAACTGGTCATCAAGAAGAAGACCATAATCCCAATCCCACAATAGGCTAACAATGCACCACCTGGACCTGCCTTTGCAATTGCTGAACCACTTGTCACAAACAAGCCCGTCCCGATACTACCGCCCAACGCAATCATCGAAAGATGCCGCGTCTTTAACTCCCGCTTCATTTCATTTCCTGCCATAATACTTCGCTCTTTTCTCTATGATTTCAAGAAAAAGCCCCAACCACGTTCTAGCAAACAAAAAAACAGTCTTTTTGTCTGCTAAAAACGACAAAAAGACTGATAGCCTTATAATATCCGTTGATAGCGCCCCGTAACATTTCGTTACGACAGTCCTTGATTTATTCAACCAAGTCCCAACATCAAAATGAATAAGCAAATTGACATTTCGGCAAATTCCCCTTTAATTATCCCTCATTACTGCTTAGTCAGTTCAGGATAACGACTCATGGTTTTTGCGACCTCTTATCTTGATAGAAATGAGTATACAGAATTCACACAACCACGTCAATTATTTCCATTAAAAAACCACGATTATTTCAATCGTGGTTTTCATTTTGCTTATTGTTCTTTATCTTTGCGTGATTTCCGCCATAAAAGAATTATCAATAGTAGGATAATGACAATTATAATACCGATAATGACATATAACCACCAGTTATTGTTCTCTGGTAATTCAACGGCCTTATCGTTATATTTTGCCACTTCCTGACGGGTAATCTCGAAGTTTTTAGAAAGTAGCCAACTCCTCTTATTCGATGTTACGCGTAACTTAATATTATATTTACCAGCTTTTAATGGTTGATTCTTTAAATCAATCCCGTAATTAAAGTTTGAATTAGGAGCCATCTCTAAGTCGCTGCGTTTGTTCTGATACAGAACCTTGTTTGACCCAACTTTGCGGATTTCACCTTTAACAGCCATCTTACCGACTGAATTGGCTTTGACGTTCTGAACATTGGCTAAAACGGCAGTATGACTATTGAGCAATCCTGCTTTCACCTTATTCAGCCGTAGACTAGGATGCACCATTTCATCTGATTCAGTCAGTTTAGCCGCAAGAATGTAGGCATATTGGTTGGTTAAAGTAGCCCCACCTTTTCGTTCCAACGCCTGATCAACCTGACTCTTAGGGACTTGTGAAATATAAAAGCCACCTAAAACCAGCCCTTTAAACGATTCATTTGGCACTGTTAAATCGAAAGTCACCGTCTGTTCACCGTTAGCCGGTACCTTTACCCGTTGCGCGCCCGACATCATATCACTAAACGAATACTTTAACGAGCTATCTCGCTTAGTATTGGTTCCTGTATAATCAATCAACCCATTTTCATTGGTTGTCGCTGTCGTAGGGGTCACATCGACCGTAATTGGTTTTGTTCCACTATTTTGAACCCGCACACCAACTTCTTGTTTTCGACCAGGAGTAACTTTTAAATCATAATAGCCCAACTCCGTATCCGTTTGATTATCAGGATAGACGGGCGTAACCGAATAAGTCACTTTCTCCGCCTGAACTGGTTGATGACTAACCATCAACATCAGGCCAAAAGTGGCAACCACCGCTAATAACAATCCAAATCGTTGCTTCATTCGTCTCATTCTATTCGCTACTCCTTCTAATTCAGAGTACGTTTTATGTAATAAAATA
>ENA-UOZL01000194-UOZL01000194.1-food-metagenome-genome-assembly--contig:-NODE-194-length-22893-cov-31.152334_pt1 | contig 22893 bp, 35 predicted proteins | sample MGYA00249883_ERZ772724 | MGnify/ENA primary metagenome ERZ772724 (study PRJEB29005, sample SAMN08379457) | food metagenome | isolation source: cheese spiked with Escherichia coli O157 | study: EMG produced... | reverse complement strand
CATTTTCTTCTAAAAGTAAATAAGCTTTTTCAATTTTTTTTAACATAGTTCTATTTTATCACAGCTCCCCATTAGAGCCAAATAGAGGGTAAAATACACGTTTTATACAATTATGCACTAAAAACACGACCCATTAGACCACAATATACATGTTTTTAAACGTAGTAAAAAACGTAAAAAAACACGAACGTAGTAAAAAGCGTTAAAAAAATAGTAAATTTTTGTCAGGCAAGGGGCTGTATATCCATGATATACGGCTTTTAATTTTGCTGACTTTATATAATTCTCCAAACAAAAAGCCCGCTGGGAACGGGCTTTAAAACATATTTCTTAACTACTATTATATCATAGCCCTTTAGGGGACTTTTTATTTGTTTTATATTTTTATATCAATGAAATTATGCTTGCGAGGCTATTTTTCACGATACTCTCGCATATAATTTTTCATATATTCAGGATTCTTTGTTTCCCATTTTTTACGAACTTTCTTACGAGCTTCTTTTCTACATTCTTCGCTACAATATCTTTCTTGCTTGGCGGTATTGAACAAATTTTTGCAAGTTTTGCACCGAATAACGCTCATTTTGGGGCCTCCTTTCTACTTGTTAAACACATACACGAGAAAAAATGTACAGTGACGGCGTGAAGTACGGAGTTACCCAGAGGGAGGGGGATATGCCCCCATAGTTTCTTTAAAAATATTTTCAGATTTAAAAAATAAAATTAATAAATAATAAATTAATATAAATATTTTTTTATTAATTATAAACCTTTTAGTAAGTTGCTCAATGCTTGCTTAGTTCGTTCCGTCTTGTCGGTATCGACTCCGTGCTTGCTTTCATATTCAGATTCAATCTGTTGCATAGCTTTTTGTTTAGCAGTTTCAATTTCTTTGTCACGCTTTAACTTATTATCATTGTAATTTCTTTCGGCAACTTGTTTCATCAATCCATTAATCTCATCACGTTCGGCGTTCGCCTTATCTCTCATCTTGTCAAAGGCTTCTTTGCTCCGCTGTCTGCTCGTCTCATCTATTTCTTTGCGTTCAATCTCTGCGCCTTTTCGGATGTTCTCAACCCAATTACCTGTATGTTGTTGGCTGTTGTCTTTGATTGTTTCTGTCATGGTGTCCCCCTTTATTATGCGTTCATATCATCAAGAAATGTGTTGCCAAGATATTTAAAGCTATAAACGCTTCTGACTGTGTCAGCGCGTTTATACTCTACCGCTCGCGTTATTCTGGTACCGTTTGACGCGACTAAACAGTCAGCGTCTTTGTAAACATCATACTGCGCAATATGTAACAACTCATCAGCTTTATGGTAGACCGCATTAGATTCATCAGCCAATGACTTGAGTTCTGCCATTAGCTTAGCGCCCTTAATATTCAACTCATCTTGTAACTTATCGGCAGCCTTTTCAATATCTGAGACCAATTGATTATAATCATCTTTAGTCACTAATGGAGTGCTTTCCAATTTGTCTAACTGTTTTTGATACAATTCAATAGCGTGTTGTGATGTCCATATATCCCCCTTTGCTTTATCATAAGCTACTAAGTCAGAGGTCTCCTCGGCTTTGATTAATTCCTCATTAGCGATTTTCAAGGTTCTTTCCGCTTTTTCTTTATTATTTTTAAACTTCTCAATTTCCAATAAATTACCGTCTTTTTGATTGATAAGTTCTGCTTCAATTTCTTCAAATGTTTTCATTGTGGTTTCTCCTGTATTTATTTGTTAGTAAATATATATTATAATCGGAACTATTGATAGTTCCTGTAATTCCCTATGTTTATTAGGTTGATAGCTGTTTTTATAAATTAGTTAAAACAACTGATTTTGGTGGGTGTCTTACCCTCATTATTTCCCCTTTATTATTCTGGTACTGTACCAAGTGGCCCACGTTTTACGACTTTAATTGCCACGACATGACTTCCATTAAATACGGTAGTGCCTAGCCTAAATAACTGGTCAGGGTTATCTTGCCATTTGCCAATGACTTTCATATTATCCAGTGTCTGATTAAAGACAAATGCTGATGCATCATTTACTGTGTAAACCATAATTACTTTATCGCTCATTTTTATCTCCTATTTTTTTATGTTAAGTTTTACTAAGTTCTGTCAGTAAATTCAATTTGTCGGACAGCGTGCTTTTTTCATGTTTTTATTTCCTCTGATAAATTCCTAGAGAAGTAGGAAAAATACGGTATCACGGTTTCAATTGTCTACAATCGTTGTTGTTGAGCTATTTATGCCGATACCACTGCGGTTTCAGTGTTACCGTACATCGGTGTCATTTTCGCTTTTTCTTGCGTAGATACCCTTTTGTCATGCTTTTATGTTTGTCTTCGTCCCAATGAAATAGCCGTCTAAAAAGCTCATATTCCTCGGCTCGGTGTAAATCAATCGCTCTGTTAAAGCCTGCACCACTCGGTCGTCTGCTTGTTTTTTCCCATTCTTCTTTAATATAATCAGGTAATTTAAGTTCAAACTCTCGCTTAGTGAACGGTTTTACGCCCTCAGTATCGCACCATGCACGGTATAAATTACTTAAAAATATAGAGGGTAAGAAGTCACTGACAAATTCATCAAACATATCATTTACAAAGGCTAGTACATTGTCATTAGAGATTTTAAAATCATCTAACAGCCCTTGTGTGGCTTTTGGTTCGTCAAACTTCTCGAAGTTAAGCGATAAGGCGATTTTAAGCACGTACTCTAAAACGTCTTTGCGTTTAATATAATCATCTTTGATTTTCCAGTTGTCATTATCTGCCGTGAAAGACTTGTTAAAAGGCACGATAAGCAAACGCCTATAAGTTCCATTTGACTTATTTCTGAACTTTGGTAAGAAATTAGTCGATTGAATAACTAGCTTGTTAAATACTGCCAGCGTTGGTTGCTTTCCTTTCGCTTCAATCGGTACTGGGTCGCCAGTAACTACAGAAAAGTAGTTTCCTGCATTGTCTAAGTAACTGACTTGGCTATCATCTCCAATAATGCAAGTCTTCCCAACGACTTGGGAAAGGGCGAACCGTTCCGCAAATTGTTCAGCTTTGACACTTGCGACATTCTCACGTCCGATTAAGTTCATGATGAGACTTTGAAAAGTCCCTTTTCCGTCATTTCCTTTACCGACTAGCCAAACGCCTTTACGATAGGAATAGTTGCCGTTGGTACTTGCTGAAATAATCTGCCATAAAAGGCTGACGAGTTCTTTATCTCCACTCATTAAATCATTGAGCCAGTCGTCTACGTTCCAACCGTTAATATTAGGCGCTTTGGTATTGGCGTTGTACTTGGTCGCAATCGTTGAGGTAAAGACATACTTAGGACTGAATGGCTCTAAATTTTGCGTTTTCTTATTAAAAATACCGTTAGCAACTGGGATAAGATGAGGTTCTGCGGTTTGTTTCTTAACCTCTGCTAAGGTTTCAAGTTTAAATAAAACTTCTTTTGATCGTGCCTGACTGTATGACGGCTCTAGCCAATAAATGAGCCGATGAAAGAAATTTTCGTTCGTTTCATATATCCCTAGTTCAGGATTATAAACTCCTAACAGTCCGCTTTGATGGTCTAATTTGATGACTTTGAGCGTTTTATAGATGATTCTTGCCGTATCTAAGGGACTTAGCGACTTGGGTGCGTTGCCGTCCTCTTTAGGTGTGCTTAAAAATAAGTTACGGTGTTCAAAGAATAGTTTTCTAACTGCTCTAAGCGTTTGAGTATTTGCTTTGACATAGTCAGGGTGATTAATGATTTCTTTTTCTTGTTCCAGCCAGTCTTTTAAGCATTCCTGATAACCTGCGACATTAACGACTTTTTTGCCGTCTTCGCCATAATCTGTGAAGTCCTCTATTTTAGGTTTTGGACTTCTTACGTTTTCCTGTGGTGTTTCTGCCACAAGTTTTTCTAATTGGTCTGTCATGACTTCCTTTCTATTTCATCTTGAATACACTTTTCCAAATAGTTGCCAGCTCGTCATCAGGTAAGGGCGGACTGGTTCGATTGTTAAAGGTTCGCAATAAGTCCATGCAATGATTGTTATCAATGCCGATTTTTCTCCAGTAGTGAAGTATTCGATTTGTATCGTTGTTTCGGTTGCCTTTTCTTGCGCCTTGGTTGAATAACTCCCACATTTCAGCGCCATAAGTCCGACTGCCTAACGTTGGGTTATGTCTTTTTTGTGGTCGCTGTATCATTTCAAGTAACCAGTCAGGACAATCAGAAAGGTTATCAAAAGTGAGTGGCTCGTTAGTTTCTGTATCATTCAAAGGGATATAATCGCCGTCTGTCCGTTTGCTTGGGTAGATTGGTGTGAAGTGTGTCTTTATCTCCACGCCGTCCGCTAGTTCATTGACAATCGGCTGATTGAATATCTCTTTCGGAACTTTAAAGAAAACGTGTAAGCCGTTGCCTGTGGGAGTTTTCTCGACATAGGTACTTAATATTTCCCCCTCGCTGTGTTCATTCCACAAGCGACTGAATACAGCTCTGCCATTCTGTCCGTTTTGGTGCTGGTCTAAGTCAATACAAATCAAACCGCTATTTCTAAGATTAATCATAATATTGCGGTTCGGTATTTCATCAAACCATTCGCTTACTGTGATTTCGTCAAGCGTTCCACTTGAAGTCCCGCGGATAACAGCCCTCTCACTTTTGCCTGGAGGATAACCAGCGATAACAGAAAAACCGCGATTAATACAGTTTAGGGCTTGTTCTTTTGGTGTCAATAGTCAGCCCTCCTGAAAGAGTTGGTCAATCCAATCAAGTTCAGCAAGTGTATAGCCGTTGACTGCGTTATTAATCGCAATGCCTGTCCGTTGTTTCTTGATAATTCCAGCTCTGCGCTCGTCTTCGTTAGTTGGAATAAAATAGCCGTTATCAATTGAACCAATGGCGCAACCTTGCTTATGGAGGTACTCAATTCTACTCTGTAAAGATCTAAAATCAATATCAAGTGTTTGTGCCAATATTCTACCTTTGACAGCTCGGTCAATTCCTCGATGTTCAGCAAGAAATTTAATAATGTTTTGGTCTATTTTCTGTAATTCGCTTAATTTCATTCTTTAGTTTCCTTTATTTGTACTTTCATGCCAGCCAGTTGCTTGCCTAAAATCGGTACTGATTGCGTGCATAAGTTGCTTTTTACTCCGCTGGGTAATATAATGCCTGTACTTGCTTCAAACTGCTGTATCAAGTCATATTTAACCGCTTGTGCATTGTAAATCATCTTATAAGGGTGTTTTCCTATCGTCCTGAAACTATTCCGCCCTAGCCGTTTCCTTGCCGTGTAGCCTTGGTGGTGTTCTATCATTTGTCCACCTCATCAAAGAGATTAATTTCTCCGCCCTCTTTCTCGCCCTCAAATCGGATACCGTGCTTGTATTTACGAACTTTAAAGCTGTAATCAACCGTGCCTGTATTTGCATTCAATGGGTCTAATTTTTCGATTTGCTTGTCTGTCAGTTCCGTGTGATAGGCTTTCAAACTTCGCAACCCTACGCTATCAATACCAGCCACATAAGCGCAAGCTCTAATAATATTTTTCATCTCTCAATCCTCTAATAAAATTTGCCTTGCCTGACAAGTTGCTAAGTATCTATGATGATGAACTTACATATATCATCAATCAAATAGTAAATAAGCGAGGTTTTGTATCGTGGTTTATAGCGATTCAATCCGTGCTTTTCCCAATTATCAAGTGTGCCGTCTGATATATCTAAGTCTTCCATAACACGCTTTTTAGAGATATAAGGTAATACCCGCTTTTCATTTCTGATTTTGAGTTGTGTGCCAAGATATTTATTAAATAAATGAATGACTTTATCAACTAAGCCATGCGCAACAAGGTTCGTTAAGGTATCGTCATTCATTTCTTCCCTCCTCGTTTAAGCCTTATATGCAACTTTGGGGCTTTAGATTCATTGACAATTAATATTTTTTTTACTTCAGCACGACTAGGTTTAACCAACCAAGTAGGTAGTGTTTCTGTGCTTATAACGTCCATTTTTATAAATTTCATACTTTATCTCTTTTCTTAATTTCAGCTTGTCCAGTGATACTAATTGCCAGCGGTGTATTATCGTCATAACGTTCAAGAGAAGTTACAAGCGCTTTTAAATCTGATATAGTATTAATTTTCATTTTTTGCCTCCGTTTTTACGTTTAGAGATAACTTCCAGTACTGCATAAGTCAGTCTGTCTTCATTTATTCCTAGCTCATTAGAAAGCTCTATAACATCATTAGCGCTTATAACATCGAAAGCCGTCAATGCTTTGCGCTTCGTTTTTCTGCGTTGTCTTTCGTGACGTTTTCCACGGTTAAAAGCTATGTTATACAGACATTCGTAAGCAAAAACGCGTTTCCGTCCCTCCCAATCGTCCTTATCTTGTTTATTTAACAATTGAGATACATCTTTTTCAATGGCTTCAATTAATGGATACAACACGTTAGGGCTGTCTGTTTTCTTTCGCGTTTGCTTTATCTCTTGTTTAATACGGTACTTTTCAGCAATTTCGCGCGTGATTTTCATTTTAAAAGGTTTGCTTTTGGGAATATGTAACAACTTACTCAATGGTATCCGTCCGCCTTTGATATCAAACGAAAGTAGTGTTTCATCATTATGACGGTATACTCTTAAATCAAATATTTTAAATTTCATGCTTTACCCCTTAACCATTTCTACTTGAATATCGTTTTCTAAAGTTGTGAATGTCACTACGCTTTGACCGTCAAACAAGCGATAAACGTACTCATTAAGCTGTATAAAGTGGCGTGCTTTGGCTTTTAATAAGTCCATAAGCTCGAAAGCGATTGAATCGTCAAGGATATAAGTTTCTTTGTTCGTTGGTTTATTCATTTTTAGCTCCGATTCTATTCAATTATTGATACACCGTTAATGTTAGCAATTGTCATAAGGTAATCACTGACGTAATCTGATAAGTCCTGTGCGTTACCTTTGGTAATAAAGAGATTGCCTTTATCATCTAACTCGAAACTTTCATAAGTTCCGCTTGCATAATCATTAACAGCTTTGTAGATGTTTTGTATATACATTTCAATTTCTTCGATATGAATTTCTAGTTCTTCAAACATGATTTTACCTTTGAATTTCTAGGGATAATTTGTATTTTAGGGTACAAAAAAACTCTATTTCTCGCACTTTAAAAAATGCGTGTTGAAAAAGAGTTCACTTCTTGATATAATTTATCTATCGAGTGAAACTCTCGGTGCGGACTACTTAACTTCAAACTTTGGTCGGGGAGAAGTTTAGTAGTTTTTTTTATTTTACTTTTAATTTGTTTACGCCATGACGTACTGCTTCAGCTTTAGTTATCCCTTTTTCTTGGGAATAATCGCTGATTAGTTTTGCCTGTTCAGCATTAAAACTTACAGACATTCTTGTTTCTTTTGGGTCGTTGGTAGGTCGCCCTACACGTCTTTTTTCTTCCTCAGTCAAATCATGCACCTTTCTTACTAAAATTCGTAAGTCAATCAGTACTCATTTGCCTAAGCCGTAACCCTTGATTAACCTTACATATATAATTATAACACCACTAATTATATATGTCAAGAATTATTGCACCACAAATTAAAAATAAATCATTTTTCAAGAAGTTCCCTCTTATTCAATTGTCAAAGTTCAATCAGCTTTGATTTTGCTGATAATTTTTGTTAGAATGGAGTAAAGCAAAGCCATGCAAGGCTTGCCTTACTTAATATTTAAGCTGTTTCTGTGGTGGTTTCAGCTTTTTTTGTTGCGTATTTTTCTAGCGTTGCTTTGATGTCGTTATATTCTTCTCCAAAATCTAGCAACGGAATTACTAATGCTTTCAATCGTTTGTATTTCTGTAATTCTTCGGCTGTCAGTAGATCAACCATCGGAACGCCTTTGTCTCCTCGTGCTTGTACTTTGGTATAAGGCAAGCCAGTAGCACACTTGGTTAATAACTTTCTGAAATTACTTTGTGCGTGTGGGTTGGTATGTTTCCAATTCTGAACTGCGTCTGTTAAACTTCGAGTAGTAGCCTTTTCGGCTGCTCTTTCTTTTGTCCAAGTTTGAATGGTCTTCTCTAACTCATCAAAACGCTTTACAAGAGCTAGTTTAAAAGCTCGAACTGGTTCGGTATTGTCTAGCCATGTAATAAGTAACATAGCTTGGTTACGATTGAGTTGATAAATTTTTGTTGGACGTCCACCAGTTGAGCCTTTAATAGGTTTTGTCATTTCAAATGACAATATCCCTAAATCTTCAAGGTCTTGCTTATTGTTATCAATCAGTTTACGAACTGAAATTTTATTAAGCCCTGCATATTGAGCAATCACGACATGGTTAGTTACAACTTCCGCTTTACTCATGTCAGGACTGGTTAAAAATGCTAAGTCTTTCATTTATCCTCATTTCTACGTAGTTTTATGACATCGCGGTCATAGTTTAGAGCCATGCTTAGGCTGTGAGAATCAGGAAAGATACTTACAGGGACGTGAATACCTTGTGTACGTTCGTTAGATAGAAATTACTTACAACTATCAACGATTGTTCTCTTTTTTGATTATCTGTTACTGATTAATTGGTCAAGTGCTTTTTCAACACGTTCATGTCGCTCTTTATTAAGTTCTGTGCGTAGCCATACGCTTAAAGTTGAAGGGAAAATCCCAACTGCTGCAGCAAGCTCGTAGCTTTTGATATTATGTGTTAGCATTTTTTGACGAATTTCAATATTTGACATTTTGGTCTCCTTTTTTATATTTTGTTTAACTAAAATAGTTTACAAATCTACTTTTTGATTTGTAACTATACTTTAGCAAACAATTTTTTGTTTGTCAAGTTGAAAGTGTTTTGGTAAACTACTAGTAGTAAACATTTTTTGGAGGAACTACAATGCTTGGAAAAAAACTTAAACAATATAGAGAGATTACTAAAGATACCGGGGAAACGATAGCGAATATAGCAGGAATAAAACGGGCGTATTTATCACAAATTGAGAATGAAAAAAAAGTACCTCCATTTGATACTTTTATAAGAATAGTTAAAGCGTTAGCTTCTAGGTCATTAATCACAAAAGAAAATGCAAAAGTGATATTAACCGATGAAAACTATCAAGCTTTTTTGAAAAAATACTATGAAAGTGAGATTGGAAAAAAATCAAAGATATCGGAAAGTGAATTGAGAGAATTTTTCTTTAATTCATTCAATGCCAATAATTATTTTGATGATAATAATAAAATTGATGTTTTTAAAGATGTTTTTAAAATTGATGTTTTTATCATAATTTATGCAACTGATGAAATAAGAAAAGCTAAAGATGATTGGTGGTACAACTACTTTCTTTCAGATATAGTGAATTATTCTTTTCATACTAAAGAACATATAACAGATAACGAATGGAAGATTCTTAATCAAATTAGTTCATTAAGGACTAACAATACATACACTACAAATGATACAAAAGCAGTTAATACCCTTAATGAGTTACTAGATAAAAAAACAGTTATTGTTGATTTAAATTCGATTGTTGACAAGAATATGAAATTGTTTTTAGAAGGACAAAGTCTAACTAATTCAGAGATGGCTATGCTGAAAGTTGCTCTAGACGCAATAAAGTATAATCGACTAAATAAATAATTTCATGTTCTGACTTCTGCGTACTGGGCGGTGCTAGAAGGACAAATCAACATGAACAAGCTAAATATAAAAGAATACAAAACAAAAGGCGGAGAGATGAGATGTATTCTCCGTGGGGCTTATATCGGTACTGGTGTACTGACAGGTAAGCAAGTGCGGACTTCCAGTACTGGGCGTACAAAAAAAGACATAAAAGTTAAACTTTCACGTCTGCAGAATGATTTTATAAAAATGGTTACATGAAAAAAGAAGAACAGCTAAAGACATTTGCTGTATGAGCTGTGCTGGTTTGAGTTGGTGGGTTAAAAAAGGAGGAAACATGAAACTATCGGACTACTTAAAGAGTATTGATAACTTAGATGAAAAAATGCAAAAAGCTGTAATTATAGCTGAGTATGAGAGAATGTTTGGAGAACACTACAGACTACCACAAGAACAGTTTGCTGACCTGATGGAATTACCTTTGCCAAAATTAAGAAGAGTTATTCATGAAATGAAAAAAGCAATAGATTAGAACTTTAATAGTGCTAAAGTGTATATAGCTGTGAACCTTAACATTTTTTAACATGCTAACAAATGCTAAGGTTCACAGCTATAAAACAAATCCTAAATTTTAGGAATGCAAAATAAAAAGCGCTTGTGCGCATGATATTTGTAAATCTATGTGTTTCCAGTCACTAAAAACTGGGAGGAGATGAAATGAGAATTTTATTGATAAAAATGATACTAAGACTAAGAAGCGAACTTACAAGAGGGCGACACGGTTATTAATATCATAAAACATCAATAAATACAATGACGTACCAAGTCAATTTTTGCCAACATTTGCCAACAATTAACAAGTGTACTTTTAGGTACGCTTGTTCATTATGATACTGACAGTATGTAAATTTTGTATGTTGCTAGAATTTGCTGTGTATTTGTAACTACGGAGCTATGATATTTTTGTTTTGCATGGGTACACCTCAAAGTTACCCCATACCCGACGTGATGTCGGTCTAGACTTTGTCTAGTGTTGATAACCTCCACAATTTTGAGGGCGTTAAAATCTTTACACCCTGAACCGCTGTCAGTTTGCTTACATTTTGCAAGTAACTGACAAGCTAAGTATTAACGAAGTGATTTTTCCCTCCGTTAATCGTCCCAACTTTCTGCCACAAGTGGCAAAACCGAAAATTTCGTTGTTGTTATAAAGGGGGGCGTGATTCGCGACTTGCTAGGGAGGAACGAATCGGAGCCCCCTTTTTTAGGGTCTCAGATAACGAAAAATACTTTTTCACAATTTTGTGATTAACCTTATCTAAGCCTTGTTAGTTTTATCTAGCCATAATCTCATATTATTTATATGTTTTTGGTTTCACTTTTTTCTGAAACCAATAATAGGATATGAACATTTTTGTACAAATTCCCCCTTTTTCCACCAATTCCATAAGTAAATTACTGAATCTTTTTTTACTTAACCCCAATACGTGCAAACCTGAACCACGTTAAAAGCTGATAGGAGGAAATATAAATGTTTAAAACAATCAAAGAAACAATTAAAAGTTATATTATATTTTGGGCTATTAAAAAATTATTTAGTTTTGCTTGGCGTTCTTTCACTTCTAAATAACTATCAGTCTGTTTCTTATAATCTGTTACCGTTGATACTTTACTGTTACTCTTATTTTAGAGAATGGTATCACTATAAACCCTTTATTTATATAGCTTTATAATACTTTGTTACCGTTGATACCGTAAAATATACTATATCAGTTGAGAATTTAATAACTCTATAAACTAATAAACCAGTTAACTAAATATCTCTAATAAAAATATTTCTCAATCCTCGTACATGCCTTGCCTGACATTAGTACAAAATGGAAAGGAAGAAATAACTATGAATATTAAAGAATATACAAAAAAAGACGGTACAAAGGTGTACCGCACTAACGTTTATTTGGGTGTGGATAATCTCACAGGTAAGCAAGTACGAACAAGTGTAAGTGCCAATAGTAGAAAAATGTGTGATATTAAAGCACGCCAAGCTATAAATAAGTTTATCAATAATGGGTCTACAATTGCAAGGGAAAAAGTGGTTTTTGATAACTTTGAATCTTTGGCTTTGAGTTGGTTTGAGAGTTATAAGCTGACAGTCAAGGAAAATAGTATAAGTGTTGCTGACAACTATTTGCGTAATTATATACTGCCTCCTATTGGCTCATATAAGCTCTCTAAGATAACGCCAATGTTATTACAAGAACTTGTCAATAAATGGGCTAATAACGCAAATACAGCCGAAATAATCAACGGGAAACGTGAAAAGGGGAAGTGTAAAGATTATAAACTACTGCTTAACTTTATAAAACGTATCCTTGATTATGGTATGCAATTGGGAGCTATCGAGGACAATCCAGCTATAAAGGTTTTTCCTCCAAAACTTAAAACAAGGACAGTCAAAAAAATTAAATATTTTGATAATGAGGAGCTAAAACAATTCTTGTCGTATCTTAATACGTTAGAGCCTAACACAGATAATCGAAAAAGCAAGACTTTGTATAAACTACTTCTTGCAACTGGTTTACGTGTTGGGGAAGCTATGGCTCTTTCGTGGTCTGACATTGATTTCAATAACCATTACCTCAACGTCTCTAAAACTCCGATTCAACAAAGCAATGTGATACAAGATAGTGCAAAAACAAAGGAAAGCAACCGCTCTGTGTTTTTGGATAACGACACTCTTGAAAGTTTAAAAGAATGGCGGAAATATCAAAATGACGGTGCTATATCTTTGCATGATTCTTTAGTCTTCTCATATCATCAAAAAATGAGGTCTTATGAAATAGAGAGACAGAAATTAGTGAGACACTTCAAAAATGCTGGAGTACCTAACATTGGCTTTCACGGTTTTCGTCATACTCACGCTAGTCTTTTAATGAACAACGATGTTAACCCTAAAGAGATACAAAGACGATTAGGACATGCAGATTATGCTATCACAATGAATACATATAGCCACCTTGCCAAAAGTAAAGAAAAAGAGACCGCTGAAAAGTTCAGCGATATCTTAAAAGCATTATGATTTTTTGAGGCTAACGTAGTAAAAAGCGTAAAAAATTGTGTTTATAACCGCTACAACCCTTATATATCAAGGATTGAAGCTCTAAATTTTAACATAGTTCTATTCTAGCATAATCACTTTCATTCTTTTTATTCAAAATAATTCTTGTAATTTTTTTAAGTTAAACAAGATAATCATGTTATAATATTTTTAGTAGATGAAAGGAAGAAATTATGATTATCCGAGAACTTTGCCTTGAAAATTTTACCAAAATTCCTCAAGCGCTTCAAGCCGGCGTTGAGAGAATTGAACTTTGTGACAACCTCGCCGTTGGAGGAACCACTCCTTCTTATGGTGTCATTGAAGAAGCTGCCAAATATGTTGCCGAAAGTAAGACAACTCTTGCTGTCATGATTCGTCCTCGCGGTGGTAATTTTGTTTATAATTCTCATGAACTTAAAATTATTGAAACTGACACCCTTAAAGCTGTTGAAGCTGGTGCCCAAAACATTGTATTTGGTGCCCTTACTCCTGGCAATGAAATAGATACTGACGCACTTGAAACAGTGAGTATTGCCGCACAAGGGCTCCCAATCACTTTCCACATGGCTTTTGATGAAGTCACTGATCAAGAAAAAGCAATTGACCAACTTGTCGAATTTGGCGTAGATAAAATTTTGACGCACGGTGGGCCACTTGACCAACCCTTAAATACTGACAAACTTAAAAGTCTCATTGACTATGCTAAGGGTAAAATTAACATTATTATTGGTGGGGGTGTCAATGCTGAAAACTTTGAAAACCTCGCTCAATTAACCGGAACAAATTATGTTCATGGCACAAAAATTATCAAATTATAAATAAAAAAGTTACTGACAGACATTCTATCAGTAACTTTTTTATTTATTTTTAAGTCGGAATCTAACATAAAATTTTGTCAGTAAAAAGTTCGTAAGTAATATAATCAAACTCAAGAAAAATGGTCGAACAAAAATTAATGACAGAATCAATTCAACAATTGTCACAAACATCATCACTCTAAAAATAAGCACCCGTAAGCCAGCTGTTTTAGCCGCTTTTTTCAGTGGATAAATTCTTGTTAAAAGTTGATAATCAAAAGCCGTTTGTAATGATAAAAGTTGAAAAATAAGCAAATAGTTAAATACAACCACCATAATAATGGCAACAATTCCATTATTAATAAAAATCATCGCTAAAATTGACAAAATAAGTAAACGAATCGTTAAACCAAGATAATCTCCTGAGCGTAAAAAACTTCTTGTAAATAGATACTCATAAGTTCTTTTTGTTTTCGTCAGTAGAAAATCAAGATATTTCCGACGATGACTGTGTGATTTAAGTCCCTTAACATTCGTAAACAGTGAAAATAATCTTAAAGTTCCTGTTTTTCGTCCTTCTTCTAAATCAATCAAGAAAGCCCAATCCAAAAGTCCACTTTTTTGAGAAGACCAAATTTTGTAAGCCAACCAAGCCGCTTTGATTGCGACAAGTAAGACGAACCAAAGGACTAAGAAAATAGGATTAAATCTTAATAATGGAGCAGCAATCAAAACCAAAAGTGCTGACACAACTGCTGGAATAATCAAAGATCGGATTAAACATTTTACTAAATATGCCCGAACTTCCATTTCTTTTGTCAGTAAAAAAACTTTATCTGGACTCTCAATAAATGTTGCCAAACGTCCCACAATTTGACTAGCCAAACTGATCAAAATAACTAAAATAATTTTGCCCCATAAATTCAGCTGATGAATTTGTAGAAAGTTAATGTACTGAACTACCAAAGCTCCTAATAAAATCATCAGGAACAAAACAAAATGGTCATTAAAAACATAACGAAGATATTTTATATTTTGCTTATACCAAAGGTTACGTCGTTTTTTAAAAATTTCATTCATTTGACTTTCCTGCCTCTACAACTTCTTTAGAGTTTGGAATATTTCCTTTTGTTAAGGCAAGATAAATTTCATCTAAACTTGCCTTAGGCTGATTAAATTGAGTCCGTAATTCTTCTACTGTTCCAAAAGCAACAACTTGACCTTCATGCAAAACAATAAATTTATCACAGAATTTTTCAGCTGTGGACAAGATATGTGTACTCATTAAAATCGAACTTCCTGATTTTTTCATGTCAATCATCAAGTCAATCAAATCCTGAATCGCAAGCGGATCAAGTCCCATAAAAGGTTCATCAACAATATAGAGCGAAGGTTCCACTAAGAATGCGCAGATAATCATCACTTTTTGTTTCATCCCTTTTGAAAAATTCACAGGGAACCAATCTAATTTATCACTCAAGCGGAAAGTTTCTAATAATTTTTCAGCACGTTCAAAAGCCAAGTCAACAGAAATCCCGTAAGCTAAAGCTGTCACTTCAATATGTTCACGCAAAGTCAATTCTTCATACAAACTTGGTGTTTCTGGAATGAAACCAATTTTTCTACGATAGCCTTCTAAATCTTGTTGTAAAGTTAAGCCGTCTAATTCAATTTGTCCAGAATAAGGAGTCAAAAGTCCAATAATTTCTTGAATTGTCGTCGATTTTCCTGCACCATTTAAACCAATGAGTCCAACTAACTCTCCTTCTTTAATTTCAAAATTAAGGTCTTTTAAGACAGGATGCCCCAAATAGCCACCTGTTAGATTTGTTACTTTTAACATACATTCCTCTTTTCAATCTTATTCTATATTTATTATTGAAGTCATTCTTAAAATACGTTGCGCATAGCTCGGATTATCATCATCCTCGGCGATAACTTCTTTTAAGTCATCAAGATTATCTGTAATAATTCCATCTACTCCATTGAACATCTGTTCTCTCATATCCGTTTCGTCATTGACCGTCCAAGCAAAAACCATCTGCTTTCTTGCCTGAGCTTTATCCACAAAACTACTATTGAGTGTTGTGGCCCCCATGGTATAGGCCGACATCTTAGTTTGTGGGAAAAGTAAGTTGAAGGGAAGGATGAAACTCACTTTAATCTTAGGATTAATTTTTTGTTCAATTAAAAGGGCATTATAATCTAAAGAATGGATCATAGCCTTATCTTTTAAAAGCCGTGCACCATATTTTTTACTAAAATTTTCAACCATCTTTGGAGAATCAAATGGAGAAACTTTAATCTCAACCAGTAATTTTTGGTTAAATTTTTCTGCAGCCGCTAAATAATCATCAAAACTTGAGATTAAAGCCTTTTTCCCATTTTCCGAAACAACTGTATTCGTCAATTCTGCTAAGGTAAGTTTTTGTGGCGGAATATCAATTCCAGCTAAATCTTTTAAAGTTGGATCATGGAAAACAACAAATTGATGGTCTTTTGTTTCCTGAATATCCATTTCAACATAATCTGGTTTTGATTTAGCCGTAGCTTCCATGGCTGGAATTGTATTTTGCACCCCATTTTCTTCATCAACTCCCCGATGTGAAATGGTTAAAGGGACAGTATCCATAAATCCTTCAACATAAGTCCAGCTCACTAAAGCAAAAATTAAAACAGCTAAAGTAGAAAAAATTATTTTATATTTTCTTCTAACTTTCGGAGATTTTTTTACTACTTCTGAAATTTCAAAGGCTTCCAAGTCAGCTTCTCTCATCAAGTAACTAAAAAGCATGACCAAACTCAAGGTAGATATAATAGAGCTTCCCAACCAAATCAAATCCAGTATTGACACTGCTCCCACAAGGGCAAAAGAAGTTTTATCCAAATAATCTTGGGCAAAGTAGCCGCCCATAAAAAGAAGCCCCTGCATTATTATACTAAATAAACCGATAAGTCCAAAATAAACAGATAGTCTGAAAAAATTTCTAACTCCTTTTGTTCGTTTTAAACTTTCTTTTATTGCTACTTTCAATGATTGACCTTTTAAAATCATCAGTGGAAGAGTCAAAATTAAACGGGTACTAATCCAAAATGTTATAGCATAAAATAGGAACAAAATTAGCATATTTTGCCAACTTTTAAAGAAAAATTCAAATGTAAAAACAGGAATTTTAATTTTCGACAAAAGTGGCGTACTAAAAACATAACGTCCAAAAGGAATAATTAATAGAAAATAAAATACGAAAAAGACTAATTGTTGAATTCTGACATTTTTAAGATCCGAAATAACTTGCCTAAATAAACTTTTTAAACTAAAAGTTCTCGCCTGAATCAAACGAATTCCTTGAAACTGAACGATGAATTGCAGATAAACCAAAAATATGAGCACAAACAAGACAACTACGAGCCCCAAAACTCCTAAGAAATGCTGCTGAAGCAAGTTTCCAAGATTATTATAAGAAACATAAGGAATTCCACTAACTCGCATAATAAGCTCAGAAATGGATTCTAAAAGTGGAATAATAACAAGTGTGATGACTATAGTTGCCCCAACAAAAATCGAAAGATATTCAAACCAAAACTTAGAAAACTCTCGCAAATATTTAAAAATCAAACCAAGTGGCCGATTAGCATTCTTTTTCTTCTTAGCTTTTTTTCTCACCATACTCCTAAACTCCCCCATACTTTCTCTAAACAGAAGAATAATTTTCATTACATTATATCAAATTTATAAAATAAAAAATGCTTAAATTTAAGTTATAATAAATAAAAGTTTTATTTATTATAACATATTTGAATTTCCCTTTTTCGGCAATTCCCTTACGATTTAGTAAGTTTCAGCATTATTACTGGGATTTTTAGCTTATTTATAATATAATCTAAGTATATTATAAGTTTTGACTTTGAGTAAAGAGTCATTATTACTACTGGAGGACCTATCAAATGGAAGATTGTATTTTTTGCAAAATTATCGCTGGTGAAATTCCTAGCACCAAAATTTATGAAGATGATGATGTTCTTGCCTTCCTTGATATCACTCAAACAACTAAAGGGCATACATTAGTGGTTCCCAAAAAACATTATCGCAACATTCTTTCAATGACAGGCGAACAATCAGCTGAACTTTTCAGCAAAGTCCCTTTTATTGCCAACAAAATTGTTAATAATCTTCATGCTAAAGGGATGAACATTTTACAAAATAATGAAGAAATCGCTGGTCAAACTGTTTTCCATACTCATATTCACCTTATTCCTCGTTTTGATGAAAATGATGGTTTCGTTGGAAAATTCACTGCTCATGATTATGATTTAGCTGAAATTGCTAAAGAAATCAATGGCCAATAAAAGGACATTACTATGATTGAATTATTTAAAGACTTAAAAAATATCATTGGCGAGTTGTCAGAAGAAGTCAACACGATGAAAGTAAATGTGGAACGCGTTCAAGAAGAAGGTATCAAAGCAGAAAAAGTTGGAAAAGATATTCAAAAAAAAGTAGATGAATTTCAAATTTCCATCCAACCTAGAGTTGAAAAAATTAATGAACTTGTTAATCAAAAAAATAAAAGAGTTGAATAATTTCAACTCTTTTATTTTTTTGATTTTTCTTGATGTTTATAAAACTGTCTCCCCCAGAAAATCCCCAATAATTGGGACAAGACAAAACTAACAACTATGACCAGCATTTTTTCGACATCATGATGTTGAATGTAAGTAAAGGTATGTTGTGAAAAATATAGAATACTTATGAATATAATATTAATAATATTCATTCCAATAATTCGCCAATGTCTTCCTTTGGTACTTTCCCAAAAACTGATAAAAAGAATGAGAATGGTAACGACCTCTAATCCAATCAGCGTCAGGTTTAGAACTTGAAAAAGATAGGCAATTGCAAAGATAATTGTTGTATAAGCCCATAGAAATAATAACATACCTCATTCTAGCATGTTTTTTTATATTCTACAATAAATAAAAAAAGAGAAAAATATTTTTCTCTTTTTTTATTGTTATTAGAATGATGCAGAATCAACTTTAACACCAGGACCCATTGTAGTTGTAACAGAAAGGTTTGTGATGTAAGCTCCCTTAGATGCAGCAGGTTTAGCAGCTGCAATTACAGAGTTCAAAGCTTTAAAGTTTTCAACAAGTTTTTCTGTATCGAATGAAACTTTACCGATTGGAACATGAACGTTACCAGCTTTGTCAGCACGGTAGTTAACTTTACCAGCTTTTGATTCTTCAACTGCTTTAGTTACATCCATAGTAACTGTACCAGTTTTAGGGTTTGGCATCAAGTTACGTGGTCCGAGGACACGTCCAAGACGTCCAACAACAGCCATCATATCAGGTGTTGCGATAACAACGTCGAAGTCCAACCATCCACCGTTGATTTTAGCAACGAGTTCATCAGAACCAACGAAGTCTGCACCAGCTGCTGTAGCTTCTTCAGCTTTCGCACCTTTAGCGAAAACGAGAACACGAGCAGTTTTACCAGTACCGTTTGGCAATACCATTGCTCCACGGATTTGTTGGTCAGATTTTTTAACGTCGATGTTAAGGTTGTAAGCAACTTCTACAGTTGCATCAAATTTTGCAAATGAAGTTTCTTTTGCAAGTGCTACAGCTTCTTCTACGCTGTATAATTTAGTTGCGTCGATTTTTTCAATCGCTGCGCGCAATGCTTTACTTTTTTTAGCCATTTCTATTTTCTCCTTGTGGTAATATCGGTTGTCTGTCTTCCTTGTTGCATTTAAAAGTCCGCTCTATTGCGCTCAAAGGAAGATATTTTCTCGCTCCGCGCCGCTCAGATGAACTAATAGTGCTTTATAACAACAAGAGTAACAGCCTTCCACTAAATGTGTGGATTGCATGTGTGACTTTTTCTGAATTTACAAAATGTAAATCTCGAAAATTTAGTCGAAGTACGAGGCGACAGGTTCCGAAGCCTACCTAAGTAGGTGAGGGTTCTGTCAACGAAGTAATTCGTCTAAATTTTTAGTCAGTAACAGTGAATCCCATAGATTTTGCAGTACCTTCAATCATTGACATTGCAGTTTCAACTGATGACGCGTTAAGGTCAGGCATTTTAAGTTCTGCAATTTCTTTGATTTGTGCTTTTGTAACTGAAGCAACTTTTGTTTTGTTAGGTTCACCAGAACCTTTTTGAACACCTGCTGCTTTTTTCAAAAGAACTGCTGCTGGAGGAGTTTTTGTGATGAATGTAAATGATTTGTCATCATAAACTGAGATAACAACTGGGATGATCATACCAGCTTGGTCAGCTGTACGAGCGTTGAATTCTTTTGTGAATCCCATGATGTTAACACCTGCTTGACCCAAAGCTGGTCCAACTGGTGGAGCTGGTGTTGCTTTACCGGCAGGGATTTGTAATTTAACGAGTTTTTCTACTTGTTTAGCCACGATAAATTCTCCTTATATTTTGTTTTCGTGATGTGGTATGATGCTGTATTTTACAGCTTCCACGCCTTGCATGTGAAAATTCACATACCTGAGTATTCTATCAAAAAAAAGGACTGATGTCAACTTTTCTTTGTTTACGAAAGGTTAATTTTCTTGATGGCTATCAATTTTTTTAAGTTACAAGTAATCTATAATAGAACTATCAAACCAAGAAAGGTTAATTCATGAAACTTCAAGCTTTACTAAAAAAATATAGTAATCAATTAACTGGTCTTTCAGCCTTATTAATTTTAATCGCTTATAGTGGAAAATATCTTTTGAATTCTTATTTTCTTTGGGCCTTTGCACTCTTATTAGCTACATTTATTGGTCTTGTCCCAATTGCTTTTCAAGCAGTCCAAGCACTTAAATTCAAACAAGTTTCAATTGAATTATTGGTATCAATTGCTGTTATTGCTGCTCTTTTTATTCAAGAGTATGAGGAGTCAGCAATTGTTACTTTTCTTTTCGCATTCGGAGCTTTTTTGGAAAAGAAAACTTTAGAAAAAACACGTTCTTCCATTAAATCTTTGACAGAAATTACTCCCTCGACCGCTCTTCGGATTTCTGGAGAAGTCATTGATATTGATGATGTCAAGATTAATGACGAATTATTAGTAAAAACTGGCGCTCAAATTCCTGTAGATGGCTCTATTTATGAGGGGGCTGGTTTTGTCAATGAATCAAGTATTAGTGGGGAGTCCGCTGAAATAAAAAAAGGAGTCGGAGATAAGGTTTTTGCTGGAACACTTCTTGAAAATGGAAGTCTTTTGATTCAAGCTGAAAAGGTAGGAGAGGATACCACCTTTGGTAAAATTATTGAATTAGTGGAAGAAGCTCAAGATACAAAATCCTCTGCTGAAAAATTTATTGACCGTTTCGCAAAATATTATACTCCTAGTGTTTTAGTTCTCTCTTTTTTAATTTTCATTGTCAGTCAAGATATCAAGTTGGCAATTACTTTATTAGTTTTAGGTTGTCCGGGTGCCCTTGTCATTGGACCTCCTGTCAGTAATGTCGCAGGGATAGGGAATGGAGCCAAAAAGGGAATTTTAATTAAAGGTGGAAATATCATGACTAATTTTAGTCAGACTGACCTGCTTCTTTTTGACAAAACGGGAACACTTACCAAAGGAAAGACTCAGGTCTCCATTACTAAAAATTATGGCGCTTCTACCGAACTTATCAACCAGGTCGCTATGCTTGAAAGTCAATCAGATCATCCTTTAGCTAAAGCAATCATTGATGAAATCGGTGAATTTACTAAAGTACCTCTTCAAAATATCGAAGTCATAAAAGGACAGGGGATTTCTGCTGACCATTTATTGATTGGAAACGAAAAACTCCTTGAGAATCATCAAATTTTTTTAAACGCTCAACAAAAAAATGATTTAATGAAACTTCAAAAACATGGACTTTCAACAGTATTAATTGCTGATGATAAGGTGCGTTTACTTTATGGAATTACTGACAAAATCCGACCAAATGTAAAAGAAACATTGACCAGACTCAAAAAACAAGGGATTAAAGAGCTGACAATGCTGACAGGCGACAATGAAAGTACCGCTCAATCAATTGCACAACAAGTGGGAATCAGTCAGGTTTACGCTAATCTCCTACCTGAAGACAAGGCAAAAATCGTGCAAGACTATAAACTAGCTGGTAAAAAAGTGGCATTTATAGGCGACGGTATTAATGATAGCCCTAGTATTGCCCTTGCCGATGTGGGAATCGCAATGTCATCTGGGACTGACATCGCCATTGAAACTTCGGATATTGTCCTTATGAGTTCTAATTTTGATAACCTTTCTTATGCTCATTCCCTTGCAAAAAGTACAAGGAAAAATATGAGACAAAATATTTTAATTGCTCTCTTTGTTGTAATCTTTCTTCTTTCCGGATTAATCTTGGGGAATAGTTCAGGATTTATTGGACAATATGTCAATATGGCGACTGGAATGTTTGTCCATGAAGCAAGTATTTTATTGGTTATTCTCAACGCAATGCGTTTAATTCCTCATAAAAAAATACTATCCAAAAATTTCACTGTCGCAAATGACTAAAAATAAGGTTATAATTAAAGAAAATCTTTCAGGAAAAATATCTACTCAAATAAGGAGAATAAAATGACTTTAGATAATCATCATTGCGTCCAATTAGTTCCACTCTTTGAAAAACTTGCTGAACAAGATTTAACTAAGGTCGAAAAAATTGTTGAACACAAAAAAATGAAATTATTATTAGCCCTGACAAAGAACCTTTATTAGTCATTGTAGCTCAAGGTGCACTTAAAATTTCACAACTTTCACAAAGTGGTAAAGAGCAACTTTTAAGAATCATCGAAGCAGGTGATTATGAAGGCGAAGGAGCCTTACTTGGCGTGACCAACGGACAACTTTATGGTCAGGCCATGATTGATTCTACGATTTGTTTCTTGCGTCAATCTGATTTTGAGACATTATTAACGACTTATCCTAGTCTTTCATTACAACTTTTAAAACTTAATGCTAAAAAATATCTAGCTGCTGAGCACCAAGCAGGATTTTTGGCACTAGATGATGTTGAAGCACGTCTTGCACATTACTTTTTGAATCTATCTGCCACTTCTGATAGCATTTATTTTGAAATTCCAATGAAACTCAAGGAGCTTGCCAATTATATCGGAACCAGTCCAGAAACAATTTCACGTAAAATCAAGGTTTTTGAAGAAAATAAAATTATTAGCCGTCAAGGACGAATGATTAAACTTTTGGATAAGGAGAAATTAGAAGATGATTTTGCTTAAAAATTTTACAAAAAAAAATAGAGTGAGTCAACTCTATTTTTTTTAGAAAATATTTCCAAATTACTTTAATTTAAGCTTCTAACGCAAATTGTAAAATGAAGTTAGCCACCTTGAGTCAAGCAAAAAACATCTGA
>ENA-UOZL01000172-UOZL01000172.1-food-metagenome-genome-assembly--contig:-NODE-172-length-25296-cov-139.170556_pt1 | contig 25296 bp, 31 predicted proteins | sample MGYA00249883_ERZ772724 | MGnify/ENA primary metagenome ERZ772724 (study PRJEB29005, sample SAMN08379457) | food metagenome | isolation source: cheese spiked with Escherichia coli O157 | study: EMG... | reverse complement strand
AGATTGTCGGCCTGTACGCAGCGGCGCAATAAATGCCGGATGCGACGCTTGCCGCATCTTATCCAGCCTACGGGATTGCACATGTAGGGCGGATAAGGCGTTCACGCCGCATCCGCCAGTGGCGCGGTGCAATTGCCGGATGCGACGCTTGCCGCGTCTTATCCAGCCTACGGGATTGCACATGTAGGGCGGATAAGGCGTTTACGCCGCATCCGCCAATAAATAACAACTAACAGGGAGTAAAGGCGATGGGAATTAACGAAATCATCATGTACATCATGATGTTCTTTATGCTGATAGCTGCCGTAGACAGGATCCTGTCGCAGTTCGGCGGTTCTGCTCGTTTCCTCGGTAAGTTCGGTAAAAGTATCGAAGGATCAGGCGGTCAGTTCGAAGAAGGCTTTATGGCAATGGGCGCACTGGGCCTGGCGATGGTCGGTATGACCGCGCTGGCACCGGTACTGGCTCACGTTCTCGGGCCGGTAATTATTCCGGTTTACGAAATGCTCGGCGCTAACCCATCGATGTTCGCCGGAACACTGCTGGCGTGCGATATGGGCGGCTTCTTCCTCGCCAAAGAGCTGGCGGGCGGCGACGTAGCCGCGTGGCTATACTCTGGGTTAATTCTCGGGTCGATGATGGGGCCAACGATTGTGTTTTCCATTCCGGTGGCGCTCGGCATTATCGAACCTTCTGACCGTCGTTATCTGGCGCTCGGCGTGCTGGCGGGCATTGTGACCATTCCGATTGGTTGTATCGCTGGTGGTCTGGTTGCTATGTACTCCGGTGTGCAGATCAACGGCCAGCCGGTGGAATTCACTTTCGCCCTGATCCTGATGAACATGATCCCGGTGATCATTGTTGCGATTCTGGTGGCGCTGGGGCTGAAATTCATCCCGGAAAAAATGATCAACGGCTTCCAGATCTTCGCCAAATTCCTCGTTGCATTGATCACCCTCGGTCTTGCCGCTGCGGTAGTGAAATTCCTGCTTGGCTGGGAACTGATCCCCGGTCTGGATCCTATCTTTATGGCCCCTGGCGATAAACCCGGTGAGGTGATGCGCGCCATTGAAGTTATCGGTTCTATCTCCTGCGTTCTGTTAGGGGCGTATCCGATGGTGCTGCTGCTGACTCGCTGGTTTGAAAAACCGCTGATGAGCGTCGGTAAAGTACTGAATATGAACAACATCGCGGCAGCCGGCATGGTGGCAACGCTTGCCAACAACATCCCGATGTTCGGCATGATGAAGCAGATGGATACCCGCGGCAAAGTCATCAACTGCGCCTTCGCCGTTTCCGCTGCTTTCGCCCTGGGCGACCACTTAGGCTTCGCCGCTGCCAACATGAACGCCATGATCTTCCCGATGATTGTCGGCAAGTTGATCGGCGGCGTAACGGCGATTGGCGTGGCGATGATGCTGGTGCCAAAAGAAGACGCGACCGCGACTAAAACCGAAGCGGAGGCACAATCGTGAACACTTGCCAGCTATTGAGCGTCGGTATCGATATCGGCACCACCACCACCCAGGTGATTTTCTCCCACCTGGAGCTGGTTAACCGTGCGGCGGTGTCGCAGGTGCCGCGCTACGAATTCATTAAACGCGAAATTAGCTGGCAAAGTCCGGTGTTCTTTACCCCTGTCGATAAACAGGGCGGTTTAAAAGAAGCGGAACTGAAAACCTTAATACTCGAGCAATATCATGCTGCGGGTATTGAGCCGGAAAGCGTTGATTCTGGTGCCATCATCATCACCGGTGAAAGCGCGAAAACCCGCAATGCTCGCCCGGCGGTGATGGCGCTCTCTCAGTCGCTGGGCGATTTTGTCGTTGCCAGCGCCGGGCCGCACCTCGAATCCGTGATCGCCGGTCACGGAGCCGGGGCACAAACCCTTTCTGAACAACGGCTGTGTCGGGTACTGAATATCGACATCGGCGGTGGCACCGCGAACTACGCCCTGTTCGATGCCGGAAAAATCAGCGGCACTGCCTGCCTCAACGTCGGTGGTCGCCTGCTGGAAACCGACAGCCACGGGCGCGTGGTTTACGCTCATAAACCGGGGCAGATGATTGTGGATGAGTGCTTCGGTGCAGGCACCGACGCCCGTTCGCTGACCGGCGCGCAGCTGGTGCAGGTGACCCGGCGGATGGCAGAACTGATTGTCGAAGTGATTGACGGAACGCTCTCACCGCTCGCGCAGGCATTGATGCAAACCGGTTTGCTGCCCGCAGGTGTTACGCCCGAAATCATTACGCTTTCTGGCGGCGTGGGCGAATGTTATCGCCACCAGCCCGCCGACCCGTTCTGTTTTGCCGATATTGGCCCGCTGCTGGCAACTGCGCTGCATGACCATCCGCGCCTGCGTGAGATGAACGTACAGTTTCCGGCGCAAACCGTGCGCGCCACGGTGATTGGCGCGGGCGCGCATACCCTTTCGCTCTCTGGCAGCACAATCTGGCTTGAGGGCGTACAACTGCCGCTGCGCAATTTGCCGGTGGCGATCCCGATTGATGAAACGGATCTGGTGGGGGCCTGGCAACAGGCGCTGATTCAGCTGGATCTTGATCCCAAAACTGACGCGTACGTGCTGGCGCTTCCCGCCTCGCTGCCTGTGCGTTACGCCGCGGTACTGACGGTCATCAACGCGTTGGTCGATTTCGTCGCGCGTTTTCCGAATCCGCATCCCCTGCTGGTGGTGGCCGGGCAGGACTTTGGTAAAGCTCTGGGCATGTTGTTGCGCCCACAGCTACAACAACTCCCGTTGGCAGTCATTGACGAAGTGATTGTCCGCGCGGGGGACTATATCGACATTGGTACGCCTCTTTTTGGCGGATCGGTTGTGCCGGTGACGGTGAAATCACTCGCATTTCCTTCCTGAATACGGTAGTTATCAGGCGTGACGCTGGGTGGCGGGGTGTTAGCGGGATTATATCCGGCTGTGTATCCGGTGAAAGTGAATGGCTTGTATAGCAAAAACCCGGCGCGGGGCCGGGTGAACTATCACTCAGGGAACAAGTTGATTTGAAGCAAACTGCCAATGTATTTACCAGTGCTTTTAATTTTTCGCTTTGATGGCTTACACGAATTCAGGTTGGCACCAGCCTGGCTAGATATTGGCTTGTATTGCCGCTCCGCCAGTACGATCAGGTCTGCCGCGTCTTTTAGCTTTCCATCGTTAGCCAGTTCCAATGCTCGATCCGCCATTTGCCCGCATTGTTGAATCAGCTTAAGTTGCGATACCTCCAGTCGCAATTGCTGGATTCGTTCTACCACTTTCGCCCTAATGCGCTTAGTTTCACGCATTCCCATTCTTAATGCCTGGTTGCCAGTAAGTGAGTAAACCTCTTTTTCTTTCCTGAAGTTTGCGGCTTTACCGTCAGCTTGGACGCGCATTTTATGCGCTTCCAAGAATTCGCCCTCCAATTCATCCCTGATCTTCGCGTTGAATCTGTCGTTCTTGAGTTCATTTAACCCTTCCGCCTTGCGGATCTGGTTGATTAACTCCAACAATTCATCACTGCGGATACGCCACTCGCTATCAACCTGTACCAAGTCAAACATGTTGTTGCTCCCGTTTTGCTGCCATAGGGCAACGGCTCGCCAGCCTTTATCACCTCCTTTAGTTGTTGCGATTCTTAACTGAATGGTTATCAAAACGCTGCGTTAATATCATTGATATGTATCAAATTTGTTTTGTGACGCGACAATGCCTTGTGAATATCAATAAAAAACCCAGCGCTATGGCTGGGCTTCGATTGATGGCTGGTTTTGTAGCTAATCGTTGGCTTTAAGGGTTAAGCAATAATATTAATCCCGCTCCTTGTCGCTGCCTCTTTGACGATTTTCCCCTCGTCCTCCAGTTTAGCTAACGCCTTGTACATCCAGTGGCGGCCTGGTGCGCCATGCAGCTTACCATCTTTGCCGACCTTACCGAATGCATGTAACGCCAAATCGTCGATAGTCCCCTTGTATCCGCCTTGCTCCTTAAGCCATTGCTCAAGCTGTTCTACTTTGAATTTTGCCGGACGTCCGCCAGCCGCTTTTTGTTGTTTAGCTGGTTTTTCTACGCTATCGCTTTTGTTGCTTAAGTCAGTTATAGGTTGTTTGTCTCCGGTATCTGTTTTGTTGCTTAACTGTTTTTTCAACATATTAATCTCAGCTTTCAGTGCTGCGATCTGCTGTGCCTTTTGCTGGTTGTCACGTTCAAGCGTAATCATCTTGTTACTAACAATTTCGTCGCTACGCGCTTTATAATCCACGTCCAGCGCCATCCATTGATTGCCCTTGAATGGTGCGATGCCGTACACGCCAAGCAATGTCAGCATGTTATTTAGTTGTTCTGTGCTAACATCCCGGCTACCTTTCATGTAGCTGTTAAGCGCCTGCTCACCGATACCGAGAGCATCAGCTAACTCCTTGCGTTTCAGTTTGCCGCTACTGTTGACATAGCCCGCGCGGTCGGCGGCGGCAAATAGCAGATCCGGTAAAGTCATTGGCTGATACATTGTTCACCTCTTTAATTTGTCGCTAAACGTTTTGCTTTCTAATTTATCAACAAAAAAGCGGGTGATGGTAGCCGCTTTGATGGGGAAGTTGATAGGGATCAAAAAACCCGGCGCTGGGCCGGGTCTTAGCAAGTTAGATGATTACTGGTTATCGCTGTCAGAAAGCAGTCCAATTGATTTAAAGAATTTCATCACATCCTGATAGCGATACAAGAAACCTCCGTGCTTCAGTGCTGGCATTCCCTCAACCGGATCCGGGAAAGGAGTTCCAGCATCTTTCCACTTCCTGACCAGTTTGAAAAATGAGGACTTACTAAGCCCGCCTAACATTTTTTGCACTTGCTCACGGTTAATAAGTATTGTTGCTGTCTTATCCATTGTTTAATCTCCCGTGTGTTTATTTTGCGTAGATTAAGGCAAATGCTCTTTTGGCTTTGCTTAGTTCGTATTCGCGTTTTTCTATGATTGCCATCAGTTCTTGTGCGGTGGCTGGCACGCCCGCTCTTATCAGCGCAATCTTAGTATCCATAGCGCACACTCTTTCACGCACCATATCGAAGATAATTTCCGCTCTATCGTGTTTCATAACATCCTCCTTTTAACATTCAATGCACATAACGAACATCATCACCATCAGCAAAATCACTTCCCAGCGTTTCATGATTTCACCTCATTTTTGTTGCTAAACCTTGCAGCCCCTTGTTTGACTACAAAATACACCTGGTTAAGCGACGGATAAAATGATTTAGGTCAATTTATTGGTTGATGATTTAGGTGTGACGTGGTTTGTCTACAAATTTCATGTTAGGCAACAAATGATGAAACCAGGGAATGGCGGTTATAATATCAGCGGGGGATTGTGAGAAAGGCTCGGGTAGTCGCTACTGCCTGGGCTTTTGTTTGGCGCGTGTACGTGAAATCTGGCAAAACGGCAGGGTAGTTGTGAGGGATTTTTCATGTAGAAGTGGGAAGGGTCCGCCAGTCTATCCCCTGGCGTGGGATTTGGTTAACGGCGTCGGCCTTGAAGCATTCCGCCGGGCCTGGTTGACTCTCGCTGCATCAAGCGCATCGCTGTATTCTCAATCGTCTGCTGCAATGCCTTGCTATCCTGTTCGGTCCAACCGTTTTGTGGGTAAACGGTTATAGGCGCGTTTATGCTAACGTTACCGCCGCCAATATCCCGACCAGGAATGATGCGACCATTCTCACCGGGAATCATGTACTGCCGTCCGTTATTGGTCTGGAATAGTTCAGGTACTTTGTTTTCACCGACTCGATACATATTGCCGCCATTAACCGCGCCGCCGTTGTAGCGACGTCCGCCAAATAGGCTTGTAATGCCAGTCATTAATGCCGACATCGCAGACATCGCCACCATCGGGGCCGTACCCATTGTCGCGGTTGCTGTCGCCGCTGCTGCTGGGGCCATTGATGATGCGATTGATGCGCCTGTTGCCGCTGCCGTTGCAGTAGCTGATGCGGAGGCTGATTTCTGCGCAACCTCACCCATAACAAGCTGTTTAACGTATTCCGCCCCCATCTGCGCAAGGCTTCCAACAACCTGGTTGATAATGGTCGTTCCGATGTTAGCAAGTGATTCCTGGAACGATTGGGATCCGTTAAGCAGTCCGGTAAAGGCGCTACCAGCACCGGAAGCGAGGCCATCAATCATGTTACCCACAAGCGCGTTAGTATCGCTTTGCGCCTGCCATTGCTGCCACTGAAGGTTAAGAATTCGTTCTTTGTGGTCGATCTCGGCTTGCCGCATGGTTGCCTCAGTGACGCCTAAATCGAGCATCATTTGCTTGCGAACATTCCATTCGTTCATCACCTGCTGGATTGGGTCAACACGGCCTTTTAGCTTATCTTCCTGGCTGACAAGATTATCCCATCCGGCTTGCTGTTTACGTTGTGCCTCCGTTCTCAGGAGTCCGGCCCACGCTGCGTTATATTGTTCTGTGCTGATTTTGCCAGCTTCCATTGCTGCATTTAGCGCTTCTTGGTCTTCTTTTAGTTTACGCTGTGCTGCGTCTTCTACGTTGTACTTATCAGCTACGCCTTGCCCGCGTTTCTGAAGCTGTTCAAGTTCGCGTTGCGCCTGTTTCGCCGCCTGTTTCGCCGCGCTTTCTGCCTGTTTCGCCGCTCGTTCTTTCTCCCTGGCTTTCTCTTCTTCCTTGCGTTTATTCTCTTCCAGCGTCTTGTTTTGTTCGCGTAATTTTACGATTTCCTCATGATGCGCTTTTGTCAGCTTGCCTTCTTTCAATGCCAGATCGACATCAGCGTTTGCGTTGCCTTTTAGTTGCTCCTGCTTAACTTGCAACTGTTTAACCATCATTTCGCCAGTGGCTATTGCTGCCGCAGATGCTCCAGCATTTAGGGCTTCGTTTAACGCTCTCTGGCGTTCTTCTGCTGTTAATGCCTCGTTGCTGTATCGAAGTAGCGCATCAATGTATTTTTCCAGTTCAGCGCGCCCTGCTGCCGTTGTTGGCTCCATTGCCTTAAGGATGCTTAGCAGGCTTTGCGCTTCGTAAGATGATGGATTTTTCCTGAATTGCGCCATAGCGTTATAAAGCGCCATAGCTTCCCCCTCAGTAACACTGTATTTGTCACCCAATCCCTCAATGACTGCGGTTAACTGTTTACCCAGCACTGCACCGAATGCACCCTCCTTGCTCAGTTTTTTAAGCACTTCATTAAGTGAATTGCCGGACACGCCAAGCGCATCAAGCTCTCGTGCTACTGTTCCCAGGTCGCCGCCTTTCATCCATCCGGCATTCGAAAATTCAGTTATGGCTCTGCCTGCTTCCCGCGTTTCTTCCTGGAGTGTTTTTAACGCCCGCACAGCCTGCTCTTTCATTACGGCGGCTGCAATGGCGTTGTTTTGCGTCGCCTCGTAGTAGGAATCACTGAAAGCATTAACGCCTTGAGTTGATTTACCGATCACGGCGTCTATTGATGATAATGCTTCTTTCATTCGTTCGGCGCTATCCGTTGCATCATCCATGCTATCAGTAAGGCTGTTGCCAATAGCGCCAGCGATAGCCAGCACCGCGCCCGCTACAGCGCCCATAGTACCGAAACCAGCTAATAACTGAGCGCCCTGTACGGCGAACGCCTGGAGTGCATTGCCGCCCATCTGAAGTTGTGTAGCAAGGTCTGCTATCTGAAATGATGCGTTACGGATTGCCGGGGAAAGGTTGGTTTTGACTGCGGCAGATGTTTTAGTCATCTGCGTATTTAGTTTTTTGACGCCGCTATCCGCCTTCCTCGCTCCTCGTTCAATGCGATCGAACGCTTCGTCCGCCTGCTGTTGCGCGGCAAGTAGTTTCCCAGTGCGGGCGTCTACCTCGTAGTATATGGTCCCGAGATTTCCACTCATAATATCTTTATCCGCATTGTGCGGACACCTCCAATTATTCTTTACTCTAATAATTCCACCATGAAACAGTTTATTGCCGCTTCAGTGGCTTCGTGTTCCGGTTTGCTTCAATCAATCACAAAAAACATCGCTTAATAGAATCAATGGCTTATAAAGTTGTATCAGCTATGTCTCTTTGTTTGGGCCACTGAAAACCCAGTTTTCCCAATGAAATCAATACTGATATACACCCATATCGTTTTTCACATAATGTACGTTACGCGCACTGTGGATATATTCCGCCAGTCTCGCCGCTGGCGTCGGCTACGCGCGTACTTGTCGGAAAATTGTTAGTCGTGCTGTTCCGGTGGCGCTGGCACATAGTCTTCCGGTACAAACATCCCTTCGCAATCCTTGTGCGGGTTGTCGCTATAGTCGGGTCGGGCACGAAGATTAGCCAGCGCGATTCCCTGGAGATCAACGGCATCATAGCCACCAACGGGAAGATCTTCATTCAGGCGCTTTTCATGGTCGCGCACAATGCGCCAGTAGCGAGCGCGGTCGGTTGCTTTGAAGCTGTCTCTGTAGCTCAGTGAGTGGACGGCGATAACCTTAACGAATCCGGTCCACATGTAGGCAAAGGCGGGATCGGTCAGTACCGCCTTATTGTGAATCATCCCCGGCAGTGGTGGCGCGATGCGGCGCATACAAAGACAATTGTCGATGATGGCTACTTCGTGATTATTGATTTTGTCTGCCAGTTCAAGCAGGGCCATCTGCGTCCCCTGCTCATAGTTGCTGCTGTACAGTTCCAGCGCCACATCAATGGTGCCAATCTTCCGCAGGTCTTCATCCGTGTAGTCGCTGAATTTTTTGTTCTCCAGCGTGCTATAGCCGTCTTCAAGGCGCGTGCGTTTACCCTTATCTTCATCGTTAAATATCATCTTCGTTCTCCAGTATCTGGCGTGGCGGTTTACGTAGTTCCATCAACCTGGCAGCGCCGAGTAGCGTTGCCGCTCGTGCTTTGGCAAGTGCCAACTGTGCCGGAAAATCTTCGCTGTTAGTCTCAACCTCGGCGTAACACTCCATTGCCTCGGCAATAAATTCCGTGCCGTTTAACCAACGGATAGCCTCAATCGTCTGGCGCAGTTCAGGGTGCTGAAGCATCCAGATCTTGAGCGTGTCCCAATGAGGCATCCCGGGCTGGCGTGATATCTCCCTTAGCGACATGTTGCGCGCGACATATAAGCAAATCTGTTCGGCGATGCGGTCGTTATATTTTGTTTTTCGTCCAGCTGACCTCTTGCTGGGTGATAAATCGCTTGTGGCGGGCGTTTGCGGCAGATTGTCAGTCATAGAAACCTCTCTGTTACGTCAATCTTTGCTCCTGTTTTGTTGTTTATAGGGCCGTTTTGGCCCCGTTTTAGCGAAGAATTCGAAGAAAAATGGCATTAAAACTCGTCTTCAATCTGCTGTTCCAGGTCAGAATCGTTTAGCGGCTCTGATGATTTTGGTGCTTGTTGCCAGGTAAGCTGATGTGCTGCTTTCACCACGTTCATGATGTGATGCGCTGCCTCTGGATGTAGCAATAGCAGATCAACGGCATCAATGATGGCCTGTCGTGCTTCTTCACGGGCGAATGGGTCGGTACATCCACGGCGCATTAAGTCCTGTACGACTGCCAGCGGTTTAACCCTGGCGCGTAGGTAGTTCTCTGCTGTTGGTTTTAACTTGGTTCCGGTCATTTGCTTAAAGTGGTAGCGAGCGGCAAAATCCTCGTTGTTTTCGCATTTGGTAGCGATGATTCGATCTTTCAGGTTCATAATCAGGTCTCCTATCAAATATCAGCGTCGATGTCGGCGTTTACGCTTGCAAGCTGGCAATGAATATCACGGGCAACTATCCGGCAGCGTTTATAAAACTGGCGTTCTTCAGGCGAAGACGGCCCACCTTCCTTGTTTTTGAGTAGCGCGGCGATCGTGTTTAGCACCAGTTCGGCAAAGCATCTCAGGCTGGCGCGCTTGTTCGGTTGTTGAGCCAATGGCGCTTCTTTCAGTTCCGCTACACGGATAGCGATCGCGCGGTTCATATTGTGAAGAATCTTCAGGCAGAGCATGTCAATTTCCTCTCACTCTGTATAATGGGAAGCAGATTTAAACATTGCTAAAACACTCATTGCTTAATCTGTTAACTCAATTTCGCGTTGTTGGCCCCGCGCAAGACGGGGCTTTTCTTTGCCTATTCGAAATAACTGCCAATATCAGGTGTCCGGGTATCAGTTTTCCGGGTCGGCTCGAAGTACGATTCCAGATCCGGCGTTTTCGGCCCACGCTGTGTATTAGTGGCGGGTTGTTGTTCTTCTTGCTTTTTACCACTGAAACGGCGTTCCAGATTGTCTAGCAAGACGGTCATTAGCTCCTGTACGACTTTCTCGTCGGCTTTATCCAGGCTCTCTAATACAAGGGCCATGCCTTTACGGAATTTGAGCTCGGTGTCGTCCGGTTCCGGCGCTAATTCATTTGCTTTAACCGCCATAGCAATACGCTGGCGGGCCATATCAAGGAAACTCATGTGTTTATTCTCCCATGTGGAAATAGTCGTCTAAGCGGCGATTAAACTCGTCGCTGCCATCGAAATATTCACGGATACTTTTATTGACCAGATCATCACCGTCGAAATACTGGCGCGTGAAATCGTCCAATTCCCCATCGAAGTATTGACGTGTGAAATCGTCTAATTCCCCTTCAAAATATTGACGCGCATCAGGCGCTCTGTTTGGCGCTGTAGCAATCTCAGATTGATTGCCCTGTAACTTATCGACGTTTGCTAAATACACGCCCAGTGAGCTGTTTGTTCCCATTACCGCAAGCATTTTCCGGCGATCTGCCATGTTCGGCGCGAGCGATGATAATTGAGCTTTAATTTTGTCCACTTCCTGATTAACAATACGGTCAATCAGTGGTTGATTCGTGCGAATAATTTCCTGTGCCAACTGGCGAATATATTCTTTGCGTGTCATTTCTTATCTCCGTTCATCTCATTTCTGTAAAAAACCCATACCGTGGCCCAGGCGATTTGAAATTTTCCCGGCAAGCATCCGGCGAATATGTTTTTCGTTGATGATGTCGTGAGTGACCGGATCTTCACCTTTCATACATTCCGGAATCTGGTCGAATAATACGGCGGCACCGGAATCAATAATCTCGGTTAAGATAGCCGGGAGCATATTAATGATGCGATCTGCTTCGTCATTCATCGCTTTGTCGAACGCTTTTTTATCCATTGCTTCAGTAGAAGGCTTGTAATTATCGCCAACCAGATTAAGGTAAGTGTTATTTGGATGATACATGGTAATTTCCTCTTAAATGTGGCTTTTAAATACTTGTTTATGCGTTGCTACGCGAAAAATAGAATTTATTGTGTGCTGTTGCAGGTTAATTTTTGCGTGACGCTTTGCTGTAGTAGAACGCCATAATTTCAGATCGGATAAACTTAATTCGCGCACCGACCGGAGTAACCGGAACGGGCCAACCTTTAATCTTATTCATCCACCGGAATATCGTGCGACGGGTAACGCCGAATAAAGCGGCTACCTCGTTCACCGTCATTAATTCGCTATCATTCATGTTCTCACCTCGAAAAAGTAGCGGTGAGGAAAAATATGGAGAAAACCCTCACCGCGCCCTGAATGAAATTAAAGACCAACATTACTGTTGATACTTAATATTATATTCCTCATGTCCCTGTTTCACATCTTTTACCATATAGTGAAAAGGGATATTCTGTAATATTTACAAAACTTTTAATTAGTAAGAAATAATTGCGCCCATCACATAACGGCGCGATAATATTAGCGAGGATTAGCCATCCTCAACTCCAAAATGTGATCTATAACTACAACGATTCATTTCACTTCCCCGCTTTCTCCGGCGGGATTTTTTTTGCCTGCAGTCACCACATCAAAACTAATTAAAATTCGATGCCATTTAAACGCAATATAACGCATTCTGACGGCCTTAATTTTTGGCTATGCATTTGCTCATGTGCGATTAAATCATGCAGCCGCTACCGTGTTTTTCAGCGTCAGAATCACTTCTACGCCGCTACGGCCCCGATTGATTACCACTGCGTCGCCATTGTCTGACAGTTCGGATAGCATTGCCGCCAGTGTACGGCGTCCGGGCGTCTTAGTAGGCCAGCACGCTTTGGCTAAGGCATCACGCGATCCAGTAAAAGCACCGCCAACCGTTTTCAGATGGTCAATCAACGTTTCCACACGATAGCGCTTAGGCTTCCTTAAAGTGTGCAAAACTGCTGTATTGTCTGGCTTCGCGGCTGGTGGCGGGGTAATTATTCGTTGGTCCACATCCCAGTCCAGGTGCCAGGGTGGCAAATCATCGAACGGGATAGATGACCAGTCTGTATCTCTCATGGTGTCTACTCCTTTGTAAGCGGCATGGTTGCCCGTAATTGCACACTTTCTACATAACTAGCGTAACGCCATCACAGGTGGGTCGCTAATTTAGCCAAAGTGTGCAAATACGTGATGCGGTGGGATGGAATAGCCTGGCAGGATCTGCGTGTGGTTTCATTGCCTCAAATTTGAGTGAATAGCCCGATCTGGTCAGTGGTCTGGCTGGACTCCGCAAAATCACCGAGTCTAAGCTCTTGATTCTTCCGGTGAACGCCAGCGGCGCACATCGGCTGTTTCATCCTGCATTTCTGCAAGTTCTTGATTTTGTCGATTAATCCATTTTTGGATTCATCGGCATTATCCGGCAGCACAAATAAAAACGCCTGCGAGGGCAATGCAGGCGCTTTGACAAGACTTAGTATGGGATGTGCACGAATGATTATACCTCCCTCAGAAAAACGTTTGCTTTTGCACTTAAATGGATAAGTGGTATTTCTTTGTCTTCATTGGTTTTAGCTCACCATAGGCTCATTTAGGTGCGCCCCTGTCGATAATTCGGTACATGTTCTCGGTATATCTCCCGTTAATCACCGTTCTGGTAACAACAATCACACCGTTTTCCTCCAGCAAGGCAATGGCCCGCTTCACTCCCTGGCGGCTTACACCGGATAGCTGCGCCAGCCTGTCAATGGAGATGTTGTATTTGTCCGGCTGGCTTGTCAGGATCTGGAATACCGCTCGTGCTGTTTTCGTCATGGCAAAAACTCATTGAAATTGGATACCCTTAGAACGCTCTCAAACGCTCCGTAATGCGATGAGAATTTTACCTAAGCAAGTGTAGCTCTTTATTAGTTTTATGAGGCCGTAGGCCGATAGAAGGTGCGCTCTCTGAAGTTTCATTGTCTATCAGTGTTGGGCAATGCTGCCTTTACTATTGGCGTCAAGAAAATCACTGGTGTAGATTGGGTGAATAGTTTACTATTCAAACAAGGCACAACGGCCTTAGCAGATTAATGTCAGGAGATACCATGTCAAAAATAGTTACTTTGTTTGCGACTAAGCGAGAAGGGAAATCCCTTTCTGTGCGCACTCGTAAGCCAAAAGCTATGACTGGCTTGCGTAAAACAAATCGTCTGACGCATCTTGACGCGTTAGCGTATCGACTAGGATACCAGTTGGTGCGCGGTAAAAGTGTCATGTTTCGCTACACTGCTACTCTCGATCACGAAGAAAACAAAGTGATGAATGCGGCCTCGCCTATGGCTGTACCACGAGTAAAAAAAATGACGTTCACACAAGCGTGTGATTTATCAAAAGATTTATTCGATTCACGAGAAGAACGCTTAAAGAGTGTAAGCTTTGATGGTCCAGAATGAATTTATTGGTAAGGTCTACAGTGATAATAAGTTTAAAACAAACGATAAATTAAAGAGCTTTAAGGATTCGTTTATTTATCATTGGAGATATGGACATCATCCTGATTTTGGAAAGGATACTCTTTTCCATAAACCCCTGTGTGTATATCCTATCCACTTACGTAAAGTCCATGTAAATATTGGTCTTTATACCAATCAGTACGGCTATAGCGGGACAGAACAATGCTGGGATGACTGGTCTACTGGTCGTTATGGTCCCGGTGGTTTCGAAAAAGTTACCCCTACATCTGATGCTTATCTTATATACGCTGTATGTAAAAATAGAAATGCTGGCGTGTTAGACTTCTGGTTTCCTCCCGCACACAAAAACGCTGAGTTCGAATCCTCTGTACAGTTTGTGGCTGAGATGGCTGATAAGTTTTATGAGTCTATCAAGGCGGACCCGATGCCGCGCGATCAGAATCCTTGGCATACGGGGTATATAGTTAAAAAACCAGCCTGATCCACGCAATACTGATTGTTTTTGGCCTTGTATGGTGTGGTCTGATTTGAGGCAAAATTATTTAATCCCTTAAAAGACTAACTTCAAAAGACTAAAACCAGGGATGGTCCCTCTCGCTACGCTCCAGGTACCATCCCTGTCGGGATGGGTTTATTGTAGAGTTAAAATTAATTACTCACATCGTCATACTTCGCGAAAGTTTTGCTCAATTATCATCCAAATATCGCATAAAAAATATTCGATTTAGTTAGTGTATACTGACATTTTCATCAATTTACTTTCATTCGAAAGTCACAGATTAAATATTAATCATTTGCCTGTAACCCGCATGGATTAACCGAGGATATTTTGGACCAGTTGGTCAAAATTTTTAAGTGTATGATTTCATGGTTATTTATTTACCTGTATTTTACTTTCATTCGAAAGAGAAAACGAAGAATCACCAATTTATTGATTTAAATCATTGACATCGCATATTTGTGACGGTTGTCACGGTTGTTTTTTGAACGCTTCAACCATCGCTATTGGATATTGAAACGGTGGTTTAACGATTAGCAAAAGAAAAGCCGGACGAATCCGGCAAGTGAATAGTTATTCTGAATGTGTCCAGTATTTAGCCGAGTTCCTGCGATGCAGGAGGCCGGAAAACCCGCTTAATTATTCATTCCGGTTCCAGGGGATTTCCGTTTCCAGCCAATATCTGGTCGATGGCGTCGCTGTAGTCCTGCATCATGGCCCGCCGTTGCTTCAGATAGGCCGCCTGGTTATAGACCGCCCTGGTTCCCTTTGGAACATGGGCCAATTGGATTTCGACCCAATCAGGGTTATACCTGCCGGATTCGTTAAGCGCCGTGCTGAATGTTGTGCGCCAGCCGTGGCCTGTAACCGTCGATTTGAATCCGATACGCTCCAGGGCTTTAAGGATGGCACTGGCTGAAAGTGGCTTATCCATGAATCGACCAGGGAACACAAAAGCACTGTATCCGCTGCGGGTAAACTGGTCCTGTAATAGCTCGACCGCCTGCCGGGATAGCGGGACAACATGCGGGCGGCGGGCCTTCATGACTTCAGCGGGTAGGGTGATGCTTTTCGACTCCAGATCTACCCACTCCCAGCGCATTAAACGCAGTTCTGCGGTCCTCAAAGCCGTAAGGATAAGCAAACGTATTGCCGTCTGAATCTGAACGCTCCCGGCTCTCTCAAGCGCTTTGTAGAATGCCGGAATTTCACTAATCTGTATCCATGCGTTATGGCCTGGGCGTCTGGCTTTCAATGCCGTATCCAGATCTGCAACCGGATTCCGGTTAACCAGTTCGGTGATAACGGCAAATTTGAAGATCTCCCCGATACGCTGGCGTAGCTTCCTGGCTTGTTCCGGCGCGGTGCGCTCCTTTTTCTGTAGTAACGCCAGCACGTCACGGGCCGTTATGTCGACAATCGACCGCTTACCCAGCACGGGGTAAATATCTTTCTCCAGTGCCGATCTGACCTGCTTTGTATAGGACTCTGACCAACCGCTCACCCTGGTAGTCAGCCAGTCTTCCGCTACCGTCTTAAAACTTGCCGCCATGTTGAGCGCATCAATGGCTTTCTCCTTGCGCGCTTCTTCCATTGGATCAATTCCCTGGGCTATCAGTAAACGGCTCTCTGTGGCGCGTTTGCGGGCTTCCTTGAGGCTAATCAGCGGATACACCCCAATAGCCAGCAACCGCTCTTTCTTGCTTATCCAGTACCGGAATCGCCAGTATTTGCTGCCATTGGGATGGACCAGCAAGAAAAGGCCTGGTGTTAGTGAATCTGTGAGTTTGTAGGGCTTGTCCTGCGGTTGTGCGGCCTCTATGGCCTTTGCTGTCAGTGGTGTCTTGCTCAAAACCGGATACCTCGATCTAACGACTCGATAACCCCGCTCATGTATCCGGCGCGTTCGGTTGCGTTCGGCAGGATGAATAACGGGCGTGCTAAGGCAATTACCTTACAGGACAAGGGCTAACGATGAAATAGAATTGTTTGCAGGCTGTGAAAAATGTTACTCATCACTTCTTCCTGAGGGAACGACTTATGAAACTAAAGACCACATTGTTCGGCAATGTATATCAGTTTAAGGATGTAAAAGAGGTGCTGGCTAAAGCCAACGAACTGCGTTCGGGGGATGTGCTGGCGGGCGTCGCAGCGGCAAGCTCACAGGAGCGCGTGGCGGCAAAGCAGGTGTTGTCGGAAATGACCGTAGCGGACATCCGCAATAATCCGGTGATTGCCTATGAAGATGACTGCGTGACGCGGCTGATTCAGGACGATGTTAACGAAACGGCCTACAACCAGATTAAAAACTGGAGCATCAGCGAACTGCGTGAGTATGTGCTGAGCGATGAAACCAGCGTGGACGACATTGCCTTTACCCGCAAAGGGCTGACCTCGGAAGTGGTCGCGGCGGTAGCGAAGATTTGCTCCAACGCGGACCTGATCTACGGCGCGAAGAAAATGCCGGTAATCAAAAAGGCCAATACCACCATCGGTATTCCGGGCACCTTTAGCGCCCGTTTGCAGCCAAATGACACCCGTGACGACGTGCAAAGTATCGCCGCGCAAATCTACGAAGGGCTTTCCTTCGGGGTGGGCGATGCGGTGATCGGCGTTAACCCGGTGACTGACGACGTGGAAAACTTAAGCCGCGTGTTGGACACCATTTACGGCGTGATCGACAAATTCAACATCCCAACTCAGGGCTGCGTACTGGCGCACGTCACCACCCAGATCGAAGCGATTCGTCGCGGCGCGCCTGGCGGACTGATTTTCCAGAGTATCTGTGGCAGCGAAAAAGGGCTGAAAGAGTTTGGCGTGGAGCTGGCGATGCTCGACGAAGCGCGCGCAGTGGGCGCGGAGTTCAACCGTATCGCCGGGGAAAACTGCCTCTACTTCGAAACCGGACAAGGCTCTGCGCTATCCGCTGGCGCTAACTTCGGCGCAGACCAGGTAACGATGGAAGCACGTAACTACGGGCTGGCGCGTCATTACGATCCGTTTATCGTCAACACCGTGGTCGGCTTTATTGGGCCGGAGTATCTCTACAACGACCGCCAGATTATCCGTGCTGGCTTAGAAGATCACTTTATGGGCAAGCTGAGCGGCATCTCTATGGGCTGTGACTGCTGTTATACCAACCACGCTGACGCTGACCAGAACCTCAACGAAAACCTGATGATCCTGCTCGCCACCGCAGGCTGCAACTACATCATGGGGATGCCGCTGGGTGATGACATCATGCTCAACTACCAGACCACCGCATTCCACGATACCGCCACTGTGCGTCAGTTACTCAACCTGCGCCCGTCACCGGAGTTTGAACGCTGGCTGGAAAGCATGGGCATTATGGCAAACGGTCGCCTGACCAAACGGGCGGGCGATCCGTCACTGTTCTTCTGATGACGCGGAGATAACATATCATGGATCAAAAACAGATTGAAGAAATTGTACGCAGCGTGATGGCGTCAATGGGACAAGCGGCCCCCGCGCCGTCAGAAGCAAAGTGCGCCACCACCAACTGTGCGGCACCGGTGACCTCGGAAAGCTGTGCGCTGGATTTAGGTTCTGCGGAAGCAAAAGCGTGGATTGGTGTTGAAAACCCGCATCGCGCAGACGTATTAACAGAACTGCGCCGCAGCACCGTGGCCCGCGTTTGTACCGGTCGTGCCGGTCCGCGTCCACGTACGCAGGCGCTGCTGCGTTTCCTGGCCGATCACTCTCGTTCGAAAGATACCGTACTGAAAGAAGTGCCGGAAGAGTGGGTGAAAGCGCAGGGCTTGCTGGAAGTACGCTCTGAAATTAGCGACAAAAATCTCTACCTGACTCGCCCGGATATGGGCCGCCGCCTGTGTGCAGAAGCTGTTGAAGCGCTGAAAGCGCAGTGTGTTGCCAATCCGGACGTACAGGTCGTTATTTCTGATGGCCTGTCAACTGATGCGATCACCGTGAACTACGAAGAGATCCTGCCACCGCTGATGGCGGGCCTGAAACAGGCCGGGCTGAAAGTCGGTACACCATTCTTTGTTCGTTATGGTCGCGTGAAGATTGAAGATCAGATCGGTGAGATCCTCGGCGCGAAAGTAGTGATCCTGCTGGTAGGCGAACGTCCGGGGTTGGGTCAGTCAGAAAGCCTCTCCTGCTACGCCGTTTACTCGCCGCGTATGGCGACCACCGTTGAGGCCGATCGCACCTGTATCTCTAACATTCACCAGGGCGGCACGCCGCCGGTTGAAGCCGCAGCCGTCATTGTGGATTTGGCGAAACGTATGCTGGAGCAGAAAGCATCCGGCATCAACATGACCCGATAAGGAGGCATCATGCCAGCTTTAGATTTGATTCGACCGTCTGTCACCGCTATGCGGGTGATTGCCTCCGTTAACGCCGATTTTGCGCGTGAACTGAAATTGCCGCCGCATATTCGTAGCCTCGGTCTGATTTCTGCCGACTCCGATGACGTCACCTACATTGCCGCTGATGAAGCGACCAAGCAGGCGATGGTGGAAGTGGTGTATGGCCGCTCGCTATATGCGGGCGCTGCACACGGCCCGTCACCGACTGCCGGTGAAGTGCTGATTATGCTTGGTGGGCCAAACCCGGCGGAAGTGCGTGCAGGTCTGGATGCGATGATTGCGCATATTGAAAATGGCGCAGCTTTCCAGTGGGCTAATGACGCGCAAGATACGGCATTCCTGGCACATGTAGTTTCGCGTACCGGTTCTTATCTCTCATCAACCGCCGGGATCACGCTTGGCGATCCGATGGCGTATCTGGTGGCACCGCCGCTGGAAGCGACCTATGGCATTGATGCAGCCCTGAAGTCTGCCGACGTACAGCTGGCGACCTATGTCCCGCCACCGTCTGAAACCAACTACTCGGCAGCATTTTTAACCGGTAGCCAGGCAGCGTGTAAAGCAGCCTGTAACGCCTTTACCGATGCAGTGCTGGAAATCGCGCGTAATCCAATCCAGCGTGCGTAACGGAGGTTGCCGATGATCAATGCACTGGGATTGCTGGAAGTGGACGGCATGGTCGCCGCGATAGATGCAGCGGATGCCATGCTCAAAGCAGCTAACGTTCGTCTGCTCAGTCACGAAGTGCTTGACCCTGGTCGCTTAACGCTGGTGGTGGAAGGCGATCTGGCGGCGTGTCGTGCGGCGCTGGACGCAGGTTGTGCTGCCGCGATGCGTACCGGGCGTGTCATCAGCCGCAAGGAGATCGGTCGGCCAGACGATGACACCCAGTGGCTGGTTACTGGCTTTAACCGCCAGCCGAAGCAACCCGTAAGGGAACCCGACGCGCCAGTTATCGTCGCGGAATCTGCTGACGAGTTGTTGGCGCTGTTAACATCAGTACGTCAGGGAATGACGGCAGGAGAAGTGGCTGCCCACTTTGGCTGGCCGCTGGAAAAAGCCAGAAATGCGCTCGAACAGCTCTTTTCTGCCGGGACGTTACGTAAACGCAGTAGTCGTTATCGTCTCAAGCCCCATTAACCTGTCGGAGGTGCCGGGTGTCCTACAACACCCGGCATTAACATCATGAAAAAGACCCGTACAGCCAATTTGCACCATCTTTATCATGAACCCTTACCCGAAAACCTGAAGCTCACGCCGAAGGTCGAAGTGGATAATGTTCATCAACGACAGACAACGGATGTCTATGAACATGCTTTAACGATTACCGCCTGGCAGCAGATTTACGATCAGCTGCATCCGGGCAAGTTTCATGGTGAATTTACGGAAATTCTACTCGATGATATTCAGGTTTTTCGTGAATACACCGGTCTGGCGCTGCGTCAGTCGTGCCTGGTCTGGCCGAACTCGTTCTGGTTTGGCATTCCGGCGACGCGCGGTGAGCAGGGATTTATCGGTTCGCAATGTCTGGGAAGCGCGGAAATCGCCACCCGCCCTGGTGGCACTGAATTTGAACTGAGCACGCCGGATGATTACACGATCCTGGGCGTGGTGCTTTCTGAAGATGTCATCACCCGGCAGGCTAACTTTTTGCATAACCCGGATCGGGTATTACATATGTTGCGTAACCAGTCGGCGCTGGAAGTGAAAGAGCAGCATAAAGCCGCGCTGTGGGGCTTTGTCCAACAGGCGCTGGCGACGTTTTGCGAGAATCCGGAAAATCTCCATCAGCCTGCAGTGCGAAAAGTGCTGGGGGATAATTTGCTAATGGCGATGGGGGCCATGCTGGAAGAAGCGCAACCAATGGTGACGGCGGAAAGCATCAGTCATCAGAGTTACCGTCGATTGCTTTCCCGCGCCCGTGAATATGTGCTGGAAAACATGTCCGAACCGGTGACGGTGCTGGATTTGTGTAATCAACTGCATGTCAGCCGCCGCACGCTACAAAACGCGTTTCACGCTATTTTAGGCATTGGCCCAAACGCGTGGCTGAAACGCATTCGCCTGAACGCCGTACGCCGCGAACTGATAAGCCCGTGGTCGCAAAGCACAACGGTAAAAGACGCCGCCATGCAGTGGGGATTCTGGCATCTGGGGCAATTTGCCACGGATTACCAGCAGCTGTTTTCCGAGAAGCCGTCACTGACGCTGCATCAGCGGATGCGGGAGTGGGGGTGAGGGAGTTACACCCAATCCCTGACCTTAATAAACTCACTTAACGCCGCTTCTGGGCTGCCATCTTTTGGCTGATAATCATATTCCCAGCGTACCAGTGGCGGCATTGACATCAGGATAGACTCGGTGCGCCCGCCAGTTTGCAGGCCAAACAGCGTGCCGCGATCCCAGACCAGATTGAACTCGACATAACGACCGCGACGATATAACTGGAAATTGCGCTCGCGCTCGCCGTAGGCCATCGCTTTCCGTCGCTCGACAATTGGTAAATAAGCGTCGGTGTAGCCTTTGCCTACCGCCTGCATAAAGGCAAAACAGCGGTCGAAATCTGGCGTGTTCAGGTCATCAAAGAACAGCCCGCCAATACCGCGCTGTTCGTTGCGATGTTTGAGGTAGAAGTATTCGTCGCACCACTTTTTGTAACGGGGATAAACGTCTTCGCCAAATGGCAGGCACAGGTCACGGGCGGTGCGATGCCAGTGAATAGCATCTTCTTCAAAACCATAGAATGGGGTTAAGTCGAAGCCACCGCCAAACCACCAGACGGGATCGGCACCCGGTTTTTCGGCAATAAAAAACCGCACATTCGCGTGGCTGGTGGGAACATACGGGTTATGCGGATGCACTACCAGTGAAACGCCCATCGCCTCGAAACTGCGCCCGGCAAGTTCCGGGCGATGAGCGGTGGCGGAAGCAGGCATCGCCTCACCGTGGACATGCGAAAAGTTGACGCCTGCCTGTTCGAAAACACCACCATTACGCAACACCCGACTACGCCCGCCGCCGCCAGCTTCGCGCTGCCAACTATCTTCGACAAATTCTGCGCCATCGACGGCGGTCAGCTGCTGACAAATCGTATCCTGAAGGTTGAGCAGAAACTGTTTAACCTGGTGTGCGTCGGGTTTCATAACTTATCGCTTTTTCGAATGTGCTTTCTGGTTGTCGAACCAGTGGAAATAACTGATCACGCCTTCAGCAATCGCTGTGGCGATTTTCTGACGAAACGCCGCCGTGCCTAACAGCCGTTCTTCTTCCGGGTTGGTGATAAACGAGGTTTCCACCAGCACCGAAGGAACCGACGGTGATTTCAACACCACAAATGCCGCTTGTTCGGTGTTGCGGCTGTGCAGTTTATGCACCGGCTTAATCTTCTTCAGAATATGCGAGCCGAGCGTCAGACTATTTTTAATGGTATCTGTTTGCACCAGATCAAACAGCACTTGTTGCAATAGGTGATCCTTGTCAGTCGCCTTTTTACCGGCAACTTCATCGGCGCGGTTTTCGCGTTCAGACAGGTATTTCGCCATTGCGCTACTTGCCCCACGGTTAGAGAGGGCAAATACCGAAGCACCGGCAGCTTTCGGGTTGGTAAAGCCATCGGCATGAATTGACATAAACAGATCTGCGCCATGTTTATGGGCGATTTCAACGCGATCGTAAAGTGGGATAAACGTATCGCCAGAACGCGTTAAACGCGCATCAATCCCATGATTACGCAAAATGGAACGGACGTTTTTAGCAATCGCCAGCACCACATGTTTTTCTTTCGAACCGTTGCGTCCGATCGCTCCGGTATCAATTCCGCCGTGACCTGGATCGAGAACAACGACACGTTTGCCGCCAGATTTTTTGGCTTTCGGCTTGCTGTGTCCGTTGCTGGTTTTTAAAAGTTCGTCTTTGGCGATGGCTTGCGACATTCCTGACAACGTCAGGGCAGCCAAACCGGCTTTCAGCACCTGGCGGCGCGAAGTGAGTGTTTTTAGTGGTTTAAAAGTGCTCATACGGCCTGAGTTGTAATAATAAAGTTCCAGATGTTATATCGTATCGCGTAATCCGTTACGACGGTTTGCTGTTGAGAATTGTTTTACTTTTCATTTCAATAGTTGACAACTCCCCATTATGCCACTTTTTCAACCGATTTTCGTCAGATATTGGCTAATTCGACCGTTCACGCCATAATCAGCCTTTTAACCCGCAAAAAGGTAACGAATACCATGGAGATACGCGTATTTCGCCAGGAAGATTTCGAAGAGGTCATCACCCTTTGGGAGCGTTGCGACTTGCTGCGTCCGTGGAACGATCCGGAAATGGACATCGAGCGTAAGATGAACCATGACGTCAGTTTGTTTTTGGTCGCTGAGGTAAACGGTGACGTGGTCGGAACGGTGATGGGCGGTTATGACGGGCATCGCGGGTCTGCTTATTATCTTGGCGTGCATCCAGAGTTTCGTGGGCGTGGGATTGCCAATGCGTTGCTTAATCGGCTGGAGAAAAAGCTGATTGCTCGTGGCTGCCCGAAAATTCAGATCAATGTGCCGGAAGATAACGACATGGTGCTCGGAATGTATGAACGCCTGGGATATGAACACGCCGACGTGCTGAGTCTGGGTAAGCGTTTGATTGAAGATGAAGAGTACTGAGTTTCATCCTGTCCATTATGATGCGCACGGTCGCCTGCGTTTACCCTTGCTCTTCTGGCTTGTGCTATTGCTTCAGGCGCGAACCTGGGTGCTGTTTGTCATTGCCGGTGCGTCGCGCGAGCAGGGTACTGCGCTGCTAAATCTGTTTTATCCCGATCACGATAATTTCTGGCTGGGGCTGATTCCTGGCATTCCGGCGGTGCTGGCGTTTTTGTTGAGCGGTCGGCGGGCTACGTTTCCTCGCACCTGGCGTGTACTCTATTTTCTGTTGCTGTTGGCGCAGGTGGTTTTACTTTGCTGGCAACCGTGGCTGTGGCTGAACGGTGAATCCGTTAGCGGTATCGGTCTGGCGCTGGTAGTGGCGGATATTGTGGCGTTAATCTGGCTGCTGACCAATCGACGTTTACGCGCTTGTTTTAATGAAGTAAAAGAATAACGGCACTTTTTGGTGAATTTGCACTCCAAGCAACGTTATTGAATAACCAAAGGAAGTGACATGAAATCGCTGCGTTTAATGTTATGCGCTATGCCATTGATGCTGACCGGCTGTTCCACGATGTCGTCAGTTAACTGGTCTGCCGCTAACCCGTGGAACTGGTTTGGGTCGTCCACCAAAGTGAGCGAGCAGGGCGTGGGTGAATTAACGGCGTCCACACCACTGCAAGAACAAGCCATTGCCGATGCGCTTGATGGCGATTATCGCCTGCGCAGCGGAATGAAAACCGCGAACGGCAACGTGGTGCGCTTTTTTGAAGTGATGAAGGGCGACAACGTGGCGATGGTGATTAACGGCGATCAAGGCACGATCAGTCGCATTGACGTGCTGGATAGCGATATTCCTGCTGACACCGGTGTTAAAATCGGTACACCGTTTAGCGACCTTTACAGCAAAGCATTTGGCAATTGCCAAAAAGCTGATGGTGATGATAATCGTGCCGTCGAATGTAAAGCCGAAGGCAGTCAACATATTAGCTACCAGTTCAGCGGGGAATGGCGTGGTCCTGAAGGGTTAATGCCTTCGGACGATACCCTGAAAAACTGGAAAGTCAGTAAAATTATCTGGCGGCGTTAATTTGCGTCTGAACAAACCGCCGCCGCGAAAAAACACGTAAAATAGCGCTCAACAATGCCACGGATTGCGTGGCATTATTATTTTCAGGAGGAACAATGTCTCAGGTTCAGAGTGGCATTTTGCCAGAACATTGCCGCGCGGCGATTTGGATCGAAGCCAACGTGAAAGGGGAAGTTGACGCCCTGCGTGCGGCCAGTAAAACATTTGCCGACAAACTGGCAACTTTTGAAGCGAAATTCCCGGACGCGCATCTTGGTGCGGTGGTTGCCTTTGGTAACAACACCTGGCGCGCTCTGAGCGGCGGCGTTGGGGCAGAAGAGCTGAAAGATTTTCCGGGCTACGGTAAAGGCCTTGCGCCGACGACCCAGTTCGATGTGTTGATCCACATTCTTTCTCTGCGTCACGACGTAAACTTCTCTGTCGCCCAGGCGGCGATGGAAGCCTTTGGTGACTGCATTGAAGTGAAAGAAGAGATCCACGGCTTCCGTTGGGTTGAAGAGCGTGACCTGAGCGGCTTTGTTGACGGTACGGAAAACCCGGCGGGTGAAGAGACGCGTCGCGAAGTGGCGGTTATCAAAGACGGCGTGGATGCGGGCGGCAGCTATGTGTTTGTCCAGCGTTGGGAACACAACCTGAAGCAGCTCAACCGGATGAGCGTTCACGATCAGGAGATGATGATCGGGCGCACCAAAGAGGCCAACGAAGAGATCGACGGCGACGAACGTCCGGAAACCTCTCACCTCACCCGCGTTGATCTGAAAGAAGATGGCAAAGGGCTGAAGATTGTTCGCCAGAGCCTGCCGTACGGCACTGCCAGTGGCACTCACGGTCTGTACTTCTGCGCCTACTGCGCGCGTCTGCATAACATTGAGCAGCAACTGCTGAGCATGTTTGGCGATACCGATGGTAAGCGTGATGCGATGTTGCGTTTCACCAAACCGGTAACCGGCGGCTATTATTTCGCACCGTCGCTGGACAAGTTGATGGCGCTGTAAGCGTTTCTGATTCATTGATTAAAGGCCAGGCAGTAACATTACTGACTGGCCT
>ENA-UOZL01000164-UOZL01000164.1-food-metagenome-genome-assembly--contig:-NODE-164-length-26557-cov-30.258207_pt1 | contig 26557 bp, 31 predicted proteins | sample MGYA00249883_ERZ772724 | MGnify/ENA primary metagenome ERZ772724 (study PRJEB29005, sample SAMN08379457) | food metagenome | isolation source: cheese spiked with Escherichia coli O157 | study: EMG produced... | reverse complement strand
CAGCGATCGCTTTGTCCAGACGACCGACACGCAATACCAGTACAGCGATGTGAATGTCATTGCCATTCATCATGCGCTGGTCAAATCAGGCATCACGCCACAGGAGGTGGATGTGGTTGTCACCCTGCCACTGAGCGAGTATTTCGACACAAACGCACAGCCGGACATGGCCAACATCAACCGCAAAAAAGCGAACGTTATGCGCCCGGTGGAGTACCAGAACGGCGAGACATTCACTATCCGTAACGTGCGGGTTATGCCTGAATCCATTCCGGCTGGCTTTAAAGCACTGGCTGACATGAGTCCGTTTGAATCCCTGCTGATTGTGGATTTGGGCGGAACCACGCTGGATGTGGCAAAGGTTCAGGGGCAACTGGCAGGTATCAGCCAGGTGTTTTGCGATCCACACGTGGGCGTTTCTCTGATGGCCGATGCCGTACTGTCGGTGATGGCCACTAACGGTATGCGCACCAGTCACCACATCGCCAATACCATTATCGAACATCGCCATGATGAAGCCTGGCTGCGCCAGCACATCCACAATGACGCGCATTACGCCAGCCTGATGGCGGTAATTCGTGAAAAGGAAGAAACACTGAAACAACGCGTGATCCGCGCGCTGGCGGGTTTTTCGGGTTACGGGCGGGTGATGGTTGTCGGTGGAGGGGCGGAGATTGTGGCACCCGCTATCCGCGAAGCCTGCGGAGTTAATGCGACTTTCATCGCGGACGGGGTGCCACAGTTTGCTCTGGTTAATGGGCTGTACGCAATGGACAAGGAGTAAATCAATGACGACACCAACCAGACGGATAAGTTTCTATCTGAAGCCCGCCGTCGTCAAGAGCGAACGGGAGGCGTGCAGTTACCTCGACAGCCTGCCAGCCTCCGAACGCAGCCGCGCACAACGCGCGGCTTTTCTGGCCGGACTGGCTCTTATAAAACGCACCCCCGCGTTGGCGTATTCGCTGGCAGAATGGTCAGAAGACGAAATACGGATGCCACCGCTACCAGTACAGCCTGAAAAACCGGCGCAACCAGCAGCAGACAGCGCCCCCCATATGCAGCAGGTGAAAAAGAATATTCAGGCGTTTTTCCCGAAGTGAAAACAGGAGTAACTATGTCCACCATTACCAAAGAATGGTTACAACGTAAAATCACAGAGTTTAAATCGTGGCGCGAAGACATCCCGTTCGGTCTTGATGAAGACGATCACAATATGTTAACCGCACTGGAAATCGCACTTGCATCACTGGAAGCAGAGCCAGTGGCATGGATGCACGCAAATAATCCTATTGGAATACCGGCGATAACAAGAAGTAAAGATGTTGCAGACAGCTGGCGCTCTAAGGGATGGAATGTATTGCCTCTTTATTCACTGACCCGCTCCATCAATTTATGCCATTAATGGAAGTAATCATGATGAAAGATAATTCCGGAAGCCAGCGTGCATCAGTTGCAGTTATGGTAATGATTAAATTTGTGAAACAGTACACCGGAAAGCCAATCTCGCTCCGGCAATTAAGCAAAGAAACCGTTTCACTGTCATATCTGGAGCAAATATTCAGATATTTACGGGAAAGTAGCCTGGTAAAAGCCACACGCGGCCCGGGTGGTGGATATATCCCAACAAAAGAAAATTACAGTGTTGGTGATATTGTCCGGGCAATGAAATGTTCCGGATTATATACACAGCACGTTATTCTGGCTGCACTGGATAATATTTCTTTAACCAGCCTGCAGGAAGACACAAATTATCAGTTGTCTGCCATTGAATAAGAAAACCCGGAACGGGTGCGCAAATTCTTTGTGCGCCCGTTCCGGGTTGGACAAGCGAAGCGCGTCAGCTATCCGGCCTGCAACAACTCCAGAGCCATTTGTTTTTCTTCCGGACGCATCCGCTCAATCAACAGCTTTAACACACCATTCTCCAGCCCGCTGGGCACCAGTGTGTGCGAGTAGGTCAGATTCATCACCCAGGTATGCCCGCACTCAAGACGGGTGCAACGGTAATACACATCAGCAAACTGATCGGTTTTCCAGGCTGTTTTCTCAATCACTGCATGTGCACCGCAGCAATGACATCGCGCTTTCTGTCTGCGCATTTTCCACCTCCCGGAACAGCGTTTTACTGCCACCGATTTTACCCGCTCTTTCCCCATACCGCACATCACTCCATGGTTTCATCAAAATCAAGAATAAATTTCACCTCCCCCAGTCGTCTGATATCCGGGTCGCTGTTGATCCCCTCCATAATCAGGCGGCGCATCGGGATAACCTCATCCCTGTAATATGCCTCGCGGGATTTCAGTGGGTCACCAAGCCCGGCCGTATTTGCGGGAATGATGCCGGCAAGTCCGGGTGGGAAACGGTGCGCAACGAGCTGATCCTGGGCACTGATGGTTTTTATATTCAGGAACTCATCTTTTGTACCTGAATCCCCGATAGGGATCACCTTAACGCCTTCTTTGTCTCCGCCCGGTATATTGATAAACATGGATTTAAAATTGCCCGCCCCTTTTGACGCCTCTATCTTTTTACGGAATTCCGCCTCGAGCTCGGGATCCATGTCCGGGTCAGTGGAATACAGGATATAACCAAGATGTGCGCCGTTCTTGTAATACTTGCGGCGAAAGCGGGTGGCATCCACATTCAGCATGGCGGATTCCATCCCGTGAATATAATCCGGGACACCGTAAACCTGCTGTTGCGGATCATAAATGGCCACGAACACCACTTCGCCTGGCGGGTAAACGAGATCTTCCAGTGCCGCCTGCACAATCACCGTGCCACCCTCGTTGTTACGCCGCAGGTACAGAGAAGGTAACGTATGCAGGCGCACCACTCGACCGAAGCCATTGCGCACTTTAAGCAACCCCATATCCCCGAATATCAGCAGATTGGTTACTGCTGCCGCCATGGCGGCGTGTGTCATACCACCACCACCCCGAAAACCCTGCATGATCATATTGACGCGCGCACGCAATACCGCGCCGTGATACGGTGCGATATTGGACAACATGGCGAGATCCATGCGCTCAATGGGCGGCGTGTACCAGCCGTTATAGCCATCCCAGAGCGAGCCGTAATAACAGCCCCATGCAGCGACCGGTTCCGGGTCACCAAATTCAATAAAAGTCATTTTGCTGGCTGTTTTTTTTGCCACGCCATCGTGTAACACGGGGTATTTTTTCTTTTTACTCATCTGACAGGATCCATGTTGATTTGCGCTTGTGCTTATAGTTCAGGGGTTCATTACTTGCGGCATGAGCTATGGCAAAGAAGATGTCAGCGTGCCCGGTTTCTTCGCTACGTTCGGCGGTGAAAGTGACTTTATTGCCGCTGTTGGTGGATTCCTGACGAATGGCCAGGAACGATGCCGGAATATCCGTGGCTTCTTCATCCCACTCAATACGGTTGGCGTAAATCAGATCCAGCATCTTCATCACCAGGCGGTTTTTGGATTCCACGCTGTAATGAATGGCCACTGTTTCACGGCGGGCAAATCCCTGAACCAGCTCAAAGACACCGTAGCCAAGACCGGTGACGTCAATGCCGATAAATGTCATGTTATAGCGCGCCTTAATGCTGCGGATACGCTCTGCCATAAACTGGAATGACATGCTGCGCCAGTGGTGTTTTTCCAGCACGCGGAATCGTTCTGCCGCAACCAGCGGCGGTGCCAGCACAACAAATGTGGCGTTATCGCCGGAGCGCGCAGGGTCAAAGCCGCCCCACACTTCACGGTTACCAAATGGCATGGGCTCTTCCGGGTGAAAATCCTCCCACGAACTGACATCAACACCACAACGCACAAGATCATCGAATTTAAAGACGCTCTCCTTGTCATCCACAAACACACACATAAACAGCATATTGAACGCTGTTTCGTTGTATCGCTCGCGCAGCTCGTTGATGTCAGCAAGGTTAAAGCCGCCGGCAATGGCATCTTCCAGCGTAACCACATAGCGCCACTGACCATCCGGACATTCACGCCCACCATCGCGCAACTCATCAAAGGACGGAAACTCAACCCCTTTTCGTTTCGGATCGCCTTTGCGCCATTCATCGCCAGACCAGAACGGGTAACCCTGGTGTGTTTTGGATGACGGCGTGGAGAAATAGGTAATGCGCCAGTGTTTATGGGTAGCCATCCCTGATGCCACTTCATTGAGACGGCGAAAACCGGGGATCCACAGGTATTCATCAATATACAGGTGGCCGCTGTTTGACTGCGCTGTGTTACTGTTGGTCGCCAGAAAATACAGTTCAGCCAGATTACTTAACTTAACCGGATTGCCTTTAATGGGAATGCCAAACTCTGTTTGTGCAATTTTTACAATATAAGTACGGAACACTTCGGCCTGACGTTTTGATGCCGATAAAAATATCTGTGTGTCGCCGGTTAATACTGCATCTTCAAATGCCTCAAACGCGAAGTAATATGTCGCCCCAATCTGGCGGGATTTAAGCAGGTTGCGTACACGGCGGAATTTGTTTTCACGCAGATGCAACTGATAAGCAAACAACTTTTTCGTAAACAGCTCAAAACTTTCAGCAGTCAGTCCGGAAACGTCATTAGCTTTGCGGGGGCGCTCTTTCTTACCTGCACCTTTTTCTCCGCGTTCTTCTTTTCCATAACGACCAGACTGGGGAATATCCGCTCCCATTCGTTCAATCTCGGCCATTCGTTCCGTATGCTTGTTCCTGACCGACATCAGTTTGACATGATGACCAATCAGGCGATCGAGTTCATCGTGCTCTTCCGGCGTTTTATGATCACGCTCCGCCAGTACAGCGAGACGACGGGCGATAACATCCTCCACGCCTTCAGTATTAAGCTGTGTGTACCACTCAAACTTTGTCGCCCAGTAATAAACAATTCGCGGGCTGTTCAGTCCGAGCTTCTTTTGTATTTCTTTTGGTGTGTGTCTTTTCAGATAGAGCGATTTTGCAGCAGCAATCACCTCATCAGAATACGCCATAAATAAACCTCACCTGCTGATGCAATTTTAATTTATGCATTTTCAGCAAAGGCTTTTTTAAAAACGAATATCGCTTTTCGGTATTTTTCGGATATATGCGCATATCCGAAAGTACCGGAAATTAATCAGATGACGACATTTTTATTTCTCCGTTAAATAACGCCAGTTTAATTTTTATCAGCGGATTAATTCAGATGACGAAGCAGAAAACAGACTGGGTTGTGGTTGCCACATCAGGCCCCACCATCGACGGTCGGGAAATTGATCCGAAGTGGCTGACAGATGCCGCCGAGGTTTACAACCCGGACGAGCGAACCGCCATGCTCTGGCCATATCACGCCGATTCCGGATGGCGTGCCTTCACCAATAACTACGGCCTTGTTGATGCCCTGAAAGTCGAAAAATTTGGTGACAAGGTGCAGCTTAAAGCACGCCTGATCCCAAATCGCTTCCTGATTGAAGCCAATAAGGCCGGGCAGAAGCTTTTTACCTCCATTGAGGTGCGGGAAAACTATCTGGGCACGGGCAAATTCTTTGTGTCAGGTATCGCCGTGACGGATACCCCGGCCAGCGTTAACACCACACGCCTGCAGTTTTCCATGGGGGAAACCATCCATATGGGCAACGCAGAGGCGCTGAATTTTACGCTGCAGTCTGATGATGAGCTGGCCAAGCGCAACTTCTTCTCCCGCTTCTTCTCATCTGACAACCACCAACAGGGAATCTACCAAGCCATGAACGAAGAACAGTTCAGCCAGTTAATGGGCGCTATTAATAAAACCAGCGAACGCCTGGACAAGCTGGAAGAAAACGTCGCGCAGTTCAGCGCGAAGGATGCCCCGAAAGATACCGGTGATAACAAGCCGGAAGGCAGCACCGGCGATCAGGGGCAGAACAACGCAGAACAGAACAACAAGGACGACAAAACCTTCACGCTGACCACCGAGCAGGGGGAAAAGCTGTTCTCCACGGTGAACGCCATCGCGGAGAAAGTCACCAGTATGGAAACCGCATTTGCTGAACTCAGCAAGGATGCCACGAAGCTGCCGGGTAACAATCCGGCCGGTGGCGAAACTTTTAACCTGGTGTAACCGGAGAGAACGCAATGAACATGACACCAGAAGCACAAAAGCTGGTTAATCAGTACATCAGCGAACTGCAAAAAACATTCAGTGACTGCGGAAAATCAAGCGATCGTTTCTTTTCGCTGACCGAGCCACGCAGTATTGCCCTGCGTAAAGCCCTGCTGGAAAGCACGGAGTTTCTGAATTTCACCACCTGCATGGACGTTCCGCACCCACAGGGGCAGGTCGTCACCGTGGGCGAATCCACACTGCGCACCGGTCGCGTGAAAAGCGGTCGTTTCGCCAAAGGTTCAGGCATCAAAGGCAACGAATTCAAACTCGTTGAAACTGATTCCTGCTGCGTGATCACCTGGGAACAACTCGCCATCTGGGCGAATGCCGGCAGCCCGCAGGAATTTTTCAGCCTGATGAACTCCGCCGCCGTCACCAACTTTGCGCTGGATATGCTGCGCATTGGCTTTAACGGTAAAACAGCCGCAGAAAACTCCGATCCGGAAAGTAACCCGAACGGTGAAGACGTCAACATCGGCTGGCATGAAATCGCCAGAAAATGGGGAGAACAGCCCGGCAACACCTCCCGTATTCTGACGGACGCCGTTACCCTGGGCGAAGGCGGTGATTATGTCAGCCTTGACGCCATGGCCTCAGACCTGATCCGCACTTACATCCCGGCGCAATATCACAACGATCCTCGCCTTACCGTGCTGGTTGGCGCAGACCTTGTGGCTGCTGAAGAACTGCGCCTCTACAACAAAGAGGACAAGCCCACCGAAAAAGTGGCCGCACAGTTGCTGACGAAGAACATCGCAGGCCGCAAGGCCATCATTCCGCCGTTTATGCCGGGTAAGCGTATGGTGGTGACCATGCTGCCAAACCTGCAGATCCTGACGCTGAAAGGCTCCCGCCGCCGCAAGGCAGAAGATGTGGGCGATCGCAAACAGTTCGAAAACTCATACTGGCGTTACGAGGGGTACGCCCTGGGCGATCCAGATTTATATGCTGCCGTGGATGAATCTGCGGTCACCATCGCCTGATAAACGGAGCGCACGGTATGCCAACGCCAATGCAGCGACAACGTGCCCGACAGATGGATGAGCGCCGTGCGGCGCTCATGACCAGAACGGACGGGAGCGCCATCAGCACAGAGAGTCAGCACATTAAGCTGCTGGCACTGGATAACGACATCAGACAACTGCACAACATGGAGCTGCTGTCTGACAAGCTGGAATTCAAACGGAACACGCTGCTGCCCCGCTGGCTGCCACACGCACAGGCTTATCTGGAGGGGGAACGCGTCTATCAGAATCCCATTCTGGTGTACTGCATCATCTGGCTGTTCGATACCGGGCAGTTTGAGATGGCGCTGCGGTGGGCTGACATTGCCATTGAGCAGGGGCAAAAGACGCCGGAGAACTTCAAAAGCGAGCTGCCAACGTTTGTGGCCCATTTCATTCTTGAATGGGCAGAAACCGAAGCTGAACGCGGGAACAGTATCGCGCCATATTTTCAGCAGGTGTTTGAAAAAATCCGTGACAAATGGCGCGTGAATGAACGCCTTGCTGCCCGTTACTGGCGCTTTGCAGGCGTCCTGCTGCTACGCGGCGATGACGGTAAACCGCTGGCCAGTGCAATTAACGATCCGGAGAGACTGCAACAGGCCGACCAGTGTCTGGAACGGGCTGCCTGGCTGCATCCAAAAATTCAGGTGAAAACCCTGCGCCAGCGCATTGCCGCAAGACTGCGCGCGTTGCAGGGCACGTAAACGACTCCCAACAACCGGGCGGGCGCGGTGGAGGTGTGCCGGCAAAAGCCATCAGCACACTGCGGAAACCGGTCAGCCCGCCTTTCCCCGGAGTGAGCATGTTTGACGGGAAAAGCATTCACTATCAGCAGGCCATTATTCAGAACGATGGATTCTGGCCGGATATTGATGCCGGCGATTTTGAAAAGAGCCGCAGCATCCCCGCCGTCACGTCACACGAAACGGTGCTGACGGCGCTGCTTTGCGCGGTAACAGAGATTAACACTGAACTGGCTGCACGCCGTGAATACTGGCAGGAACAGGGCCACATCCGGGCCGCTGATATTCCGGGTTACACCGTGTTGCAACCAGAGCCGCGCAATATGGATGCACAACCTGAACGGATGCAGAACCACATTACAGCACTGTACACCAAGGCTGTGTATGCCCGCGCAAAGGCCGATCTTTTGCCGGAATCTGCCAGCGTGGGGCGGCGCGAGGCGCAGCCCTCATCTGAAGCCAGCGAGAGTCGCCGGACGTTGCTGGCTGAAGCGGCCATGGCGGTGCGGGCGCTGCTGGGCCGACCGCGTGCATCCATCGCGCTGATTGATTAAGGAAATGGTATGACGCAACTCGCCAGCCTGACGGCATTCATTGAAAACAATCTGCCGGCACGCGCACACATTCCGTTCACCAGTGACATGGATGACATCACGCTCGTTCCGTTTACGAAGTCGCTGGGGCACGGGCAGTTATGTACGCAGGTCCGAAAATATACGGCTTTTCTGCGATGGGACGCATGGCCCTATCGTCAGCTCAATCCGGATTTGGTGTTTTCTCTGGTTGAAGCCTGGCTGGCAGACAACGGCGGCGACCTGCGCCAGCGCCTGGCACCGGATGCGCCAGCCGTTGACGTCGAAGTGGATGATGAAAATGAAGTGGCATGGCTGGAAATCAGTCTGCCGCTGGTTGATCCCATCACCCTGGTTGAGGACGAAAACGGCCCCATCCCCAGAGGCGGGAAACGTTACCAGCTGGAAAAACCTGAAATCTGGGTGGCTCAGGCACATCAGCTTCATTGCCAGGTAACGCCATGATTCATTTTAACCTTAATCAGCCACATCTCAGGGATGTGCTGCGCGCCATTAACGAAGCTGAGTTATCACCGGCGAAGGCCAGAAAACTGCTGGTTCGTATTGCGAAATACGGTTTGATCCCCGCAGCAAAGCGCAATGTGAAATCACAGCGAACGCCGGAAGGGGCCGCATGGGCACCACGAAAAAGGCCGGATAAAGCCAGCGGCAGGCATAAAAACAAAATGCTGCTGGGACTGCCGAAACTGATGGCCATCAGAGCTGACAATGACGGCAAAACGGTTCGCATCTATTTCAAAAGAGGGGATTACGCCACCCGCACACACGCAGGGGCAGTTGCTCAGATACAGCAGAACGGAGCCCGTATCACCCACAGAGGAAGCAGAAAGTGGAGTGCCGGCGTAATGGAAACCATGCGCGAACAACCAGCCACGCGACGGCAGGCTCACCGCTTACTTTCGCTGGGGTTCCGCGCCCCAACCGGAGCGGTCAACAAAAAAACTGGCCGCAGAAATTACCGGAAACCATCCCTGAAATGGATTATGGAAAACATGAGCAGACTACAGGCAGGTACGGTGATCAACATCCTTAAAGGAAAAGAAGCAAGGAACACCTGGGAAATCACCATTCCGGCCAGGGCATTCCTCGGTGCCAGCGGCGAAGAGTTTACCCGCATTCTGGAAGCGCAGCTGCGCAGCCTGCATTACGGCGGCACGAGATAACAAAATCAGGAGACAAACCATGACATGGCCATCTGTCACGATTGAACAGTACAACACATTCAGCAGTTCACCGGACGGCGTGGAAAATACACTGCTGTTTGTGGGCAATGCACAAAACAACAAAGGTAAGGTTCTGCCGGTTAATGCCAACAGCGATCTGGATGAACTACTGGGAACAAACGCCAGCCCGCTGAAGAACTTCCTTCAGTCTGCGCTGACCAATGCCGGACAGAATGCCTTTTTCTATGTTGCCGTTCTGCCGGAAGCCGGCAAAGGCAAAGAAGCGACGCCAGCCTGCCAGGTATGGCAGAACGCCATACTGGCGGCTCAGGAGACTGTTTCAGTTGAAGGCGTGGTGATCACCGAACCGGTCAGCACGAAGGATGACATCAACGCCATACAGGCGTTACGTCAGACCATCATCAATAAATATCAGCGCCGCATCTGGTTCATCCTGACTATCGCCGCCAACGACAACAGTAAAACCTGGGCGGAATACGTTGCCGAACTGACCACGCTACAGAAAGGCATTGCAGCTCCGCAGGTCATGCTGGTTCCGGAGATTTTTGGATTTGAACCGGGCGTTCTTGCCGGTCGTCTGTGTAACAGCGCCGTCACCATTGCTGACAGTCCGGCACGTGTGGCAACCGGGAGCCTGTCCGCACTGAAAACCACAGAACGCCCGAAAGACAGCGCAGGGCAGGCAATTGATCTCGCCACCCTGCAGGCACTGGCAACCGCCCGCTACAGCGTGCCCATGTGGTATGCCGACTATGACGGCCTTTACTGGGCTGACGGTGTAACACTTGAGGTGGAAGGCGGGGACTACAACGTCATTGAGCATGTCCGCATTGCTGATAAGGTGGCGCGCCGCGTGCGGCTGATGGCCATCCCCAAGATTGCAGATCGCTCGCTGAACAGCACGCCGGGCAGCATTGCCGCACATGAAACGCTGTTTGCCCGCCCACTGCGTGCCATGGCGAAATCCTCGCAAATTAACGGCATCACGTTTCCGGGCGAAGTGAAATCACCACAAAAAGGCGATGTGGCCATCACCTGGCAGGATGAAAAGACGGTCAGCATCAGCATTGTTGTCCGCCCTTACGCCTGCCCTAAAACCATCAAAGTGGGCATTCAGCTGGATAAATCTCTGGAGGAAAAAGCATGACGACCCGCATTAACGGCATGGCGTTTGACACCTTTATCGGTGGAACGGATATCCATGTAAAAAGCATCTCACTGGACATCAGCGATGAAAGTGCCGTTGCCAAAACCCGCGGCATCCCTGACGGCAAACTGCGCGGTCCTGTCAGTGCCGAAGGTGAAATCGAAATGAGCACCCGCAGTTTTAACCAGCTCGGGGAAGTGGCCGCTCAGGCGGGATCGTGGCGTGACCTGCCATCAATGGATTTTGTGTTCTACGCCAACACGGGCACCGAAGAAATCCGTGTTGAAGCCTTCGGTTGTGAGCTGATGCTTTCCGGCCTGTTAAGCATTGACACCGAGAGCGCAGATCTGACCACGCACAAAATCAAGTACATGGTGGCAAGCCCTGACTTTGTGCGTATCAACGGCGTGCCCGTTCTCTCAGAGAACGACGTGCGCGGACTGATGGGGTGAACCATGCAGGAGCATGAGCGCACTATTATCACTCTGGGCATTCTGGGCGGAATCGCTGCCGCAAGTCGGGTGCTGGCTGGCGCAGAGCCGATTACGTTGCGGTTGTTTGTGGGCCGAACCCTGCTGGGGAGCGCGCTGGGTGTTTCTGCCGCTGCCCTGCTGGTTCGCTACCCGAACCTTGACCCACTGGCCATTGCCGGCGCAGGCACCGCAATGGGCGTTGCCGGTTACCAGATTGTTGAAATCTTCCTGCGTCATATGCGCCGGAAGCTGGGCGAGAAAGAGAACAAAGAGGAGTAACAGCAATGCTGTCCCGCAGGGAACAAAAAGCTGCCGCCATTGCCTGGAAAATTATCCGGGCACTGTGGTACTGGCTGCGCAAACCTCAGCAACCTCATAAGGAGCAAAAATGAAACTCTCCGATAAGCAACAACAATTTACCGTCATGATCGGAAAACTCATCCAGTTTGCCCATCAGCGCGGTTATGGCCTGACGTTCGGTGAGGCGTACCGCACGCCAGAACAGGCAAAACTCAACGCACAAAAGGGATCCGGCATTGCCAACAGCCTGCACTGCCAGCGGCTGGCCGTGGATTTTAATCTGTTTATTAACGGTGAATATCAGACCCGCACAGAGGCCTACCGCGAGCTCGGCGAGTACTGGGAATCCCTTGGTGGCGCATGGGGCGGTCGTTTTAAAAACCGCCCGGATGGCAATCATTTCAGCCTTGAGCACGACGGCGCGCGCTGATTTTACGCTTAATAAGCCTTCCTGCAGGCTTATTAAGCCCTCTTATTCTTGACTTTAAAAGGAAATGATGATGAACGATAAAAACACCCAGACTACCGCAGAGAACACCATCACTTTACAGGTCGGCGAGCATGAACTGACGTTTATCCCGACCGTAAAAGCCTACAACGACCTGCAGAACGACTTCATGCCGGATAACAAAATCGCGCCGCTGAAAAACTACCTGCGCCGTATCGTGATTAAAGAGCACCGCGATCTGCTGAACCAGTTGCTGGAAAAACCAGGAATGCCGGCCAGCCTGGCAACAGCCGTGAATAACGAATTTGTGCCGGAAGTGGAAATCACCGTAAAAAAATAAAAAGCCATCTGGGGGCCATTGATCGCAATGACCTTACCCGGATGCTGATTCTGCGCCGCCACTGGCTGCCCGGCGAGGATGACTCGCCGCAGTCACTGGCTGCCGCCGTCTGGCTGGATAACCACTACTGGGAAAATATGAGCATCGCCGTCAATAACGGCATTATCCGTGCTTTTAAGGGATCGTAATGTCACAACAGCGCCTTGAATTACTTCTTGAACTGACAGACCGCCTGACAAGGCCGTTGCGTGCAGCCGGGCGACAGGTTCAGGGATTTGCTGCAACAAGTCGGGGAGCCTTTCGGGACATTGCTACCGGAGGCGCTGCGCTCTTGGGAGTGGGTGCAGCCATTCAGGGTGCACTGATGCCAGCCATTGAAATGGACAGGGCGCTCGGTGAGGTGAAATCACTGGGCGTCGCAGAGTCCGGATTGCGTAAACTCAGCCGCGCCGCCGTTGATTTCACTATGGAATACGGCGGGGCTGCACAGGATTTTGTGCGTGCTTCTTACGACATCCAGTCAGCCATTGCCGGGTTAACTGACGATGAGCTGTCCCGCTTCACCACCGCATCAGCAACGGTAGCAGCAGCAACCAAATCCAGCAGCCAGACCATTACCGCCTACATGGGCACCATGTACGGCATCTTTAAAGACCAGGCTGATGCCATGGGAAAAAGCAAATGGGTGGAGCAGGTCGCCGGGCAAACCGCCACCGCCGTGCAAATGTTTAAAACAACCGGCGATAACATGTCAGCAGCGTTCACCACGCTGGGTGCCAGTGCAAAAGCAGCCGGTATTGATGCGGCTGAACAGTTCGCCGTGCTGGGACAACTGCAGGCCACCATGAGTGGCAGCGAGGCCGGGACAAAGTACAAGGCATTTCTTGCCGCAGTAGGCAGCGCCCAGAAAAAGCTGGGGCTTAATTTCGTGAATAAAGACGGCACGATGAAAAGTGTCGTCGAGATCATGAAACTTATCAGGGGTAAATTTGGTGATCTGTCAAAAGTGGCTGATTCCGATTTGCTGAAAAGCGCCTTTGGCTCCGATGAAGCTGTGGCCATGATTAAATTACTCAATGCGGACATTGGCGGGCTTGAAAAGAATATCGCCACGCTGGGCAATATCAAAGGTATGGATAAGGCTGTCGAAATGGCGCAGGCCATGGCTGATCCATGGGAACAGGCCGCCGCAATTATTAACGGCATTCGCATCGAAATCGGCACGCAGTTGCTGCCTGTTCTGTACCCGTTTATCCAGAAAAGCAACGAAGGCGGTAAATCCTTTGTTGCCTGGTTACGTCTGTATCCCAATATCACACGGGCCATTGGTTTACTGTCTGCCGCCCTGCTGGGCATTGCCGCAGTGGGTGCCGTTGTCAACATTATGGTGGGTGTGGCGAAGTTTGTCTGGACAGGACTGCGGCTGGTCTGGCTGGCAGCAGTTGCACCTCTGAAGATTCTCATTCTGCTGAAACGCACACTGACGGCTACCATGCGGGCATTCACTGTAGTTGCCCGAACGGTCAGGGCGCTGTATCTGGCCATGTCCATTGCTATGGGAACATACAACGTCAAAGCAAAAATTCAGCTGGCGCTGCTGAAATTACAGCGCGCCGGACTCTGGCTTTATTCTGTTGCGCTGGGTGCCGCCGGCATAGCAATGAAAATCTACACCGCAGTCACCAGCGGAGCTGCAATTGCAACACAGTTACTTTTCAGCCCCATCACATTAATCATCCTGGCACTGGCTGCGCTGGGCGTGGGCATTTATTTCCTGATCACCCGCTGGGATGAGATTAAAGCCGCGCTGATGGATACCGCCGCCTTTCAGTGGGTGGCTGAAATGGTCGGCAGTATGGGGGCATGGTTCGGCAATGCATGGAGTGCAATCAGGGATGGCTGGAATGCACTGGTTAACTATTTTTCCACCCATTCACCACTGGATGCCCTGAAGGATCTCGCGGGCGGCATCCTGAATATTTTCAGCAACCTCTGGGAACTGGTGAAACAGTCCTTCAGTGATTCATGGGGCTGGATTGTGGACAAACTCAACATGATCCCCGGCGTTAACATCGGCACATCAGAAAACACAGGAAGTGGCGAAGGCTCCGTATTAACCGGCGGTAAAGCCATCAGCGCGGGGCCGGGTGGCATTGCGGCAGAAATGCAGAACAACAGCGAAAACCAGACCACAATCGACAACTCCCGTCGTGTGGTCAACGTCAATGTGCAGGATCCATCCCCTGCCCGTCTTAACGAGTGGATGGAGCTGCATGCATACTGATAAACCGCTTTACATTGATTTGCTCATCACCGGCCGCAATCTCACGCTGAACAGCGCCAGTGAGCCGGTGTTATGCAACAACAGGGAAAGTATTGCCCAGGACTGCCAGCACGCCATCATTGAGAGCGGACTGGCAACGCGCCTGCTGGCTGAAAAAAGCCCGACGCTTCGTGCCGACATCATGATGCAGATGACACTGCTGATTGAAGATGATGAGCGCATCACACCTGGCACGGTCAGTGTGACAGAAGAAACCCCGCTTTCTGGTCGCCTGCTGATTAGCGCCCACACCGAAGATTTTTTTGAACCCCTGACTTTTACGGTATCTCTTGATGATTAACGGCAAACCTACCGCAGATTACGAGCGCATTCTGGCTGATAATGGCATGCCGGTAACCGAAGAACAGGCACGCGCTGAATTTGAAGCCATTGTCAAAGACGAAGGGCTTATCACCAACACATCCCGCATGTCGCCGTTCTGGCGACTGATTACAGCCATCACCACAAAACCCGTGATGTGGCTGAAAGATGCGCTGGTTAATGTGGTGATGAAAAACCTGTTTCTGGCCGATGCCAGCGGTGTATTCGTTGATGTTTTTGCCTGGGCGGTAAACCTGCAACGCAAGGCCGCCACGCACGCAGCCGGCGTGATTCGTTTCACCAAGAACGACATTGATCGCGCAGTTACCGTGCCAGCCGGTACGCAGATTCAGACAGAACGCATTAACGGCGTGATTTATACGCTGACCGTTGTCAGGGATACCGTTATTCCGGCAGGAACACTCAGCATGAACATCGATGTTTCTGCGGAACAGGCCGGAGCCGGCTTTAACCTTGCGCCGGGATATTACCGCATCCTTCCGGTGGCGATTGATGGTATTGCCGGTGTTGAGAACGATGAAAACTGGCTGACCACACCGGGTGCCAACGAAGAAAGCGATGACGAGCTGCGTGATCGTGTTCGCAATCAGTTTAACCTTGCCGGCGCTTATCACACAGATGCTGTTTACCGGGGATTAATTGCCGGCGTTGCAGGTATCAGTGCCGACCGCATCTATTTTCTGCATGACGCACCACGCGGCCCCGGCACAGCAAATGCTTACATTCTGCTGGATACCGGCATCGCATCCGAACCGTTCGTTGATGCAGTAAACGCATTCATTAACGATGAAGGTCATCACGGACACGGTGATGATCTGCGCTGTTTCTCCATGCCTGAAACACGCCACACCCTGACCGTGACACTCTGGTTATATGCAACACTGAACCTCAGCGATGAGGAAATTCAGACGTTATTGCGCAATGTGGAAAATCTGGTTCGCTGTGCATTTCGCGAAAACAGCGATTATGACGTTCAGAAAACATGGCCGTATAGCCGTTTCAGCATGTCCAGACTGGGCGAAGAGATCCACCTGGTATTTCCACAGGTGGAGTCGGTTAAATTTTCTCTTCCGGATATTCTCAGTGATCTGGCTGTTCCTCGTCTGGAATCCCTTACTGTGGAGGTGAGCGCGTGAAACTTCCGGAGATCCCTGAATTCCCGCTCCCCACCTGGATGAATAAAGGCGAGCCATTAACGCTGGCACATTCATCGCATCGCTACTGGGAAAAGGTATACAGCTGGCTGACGTGGCCACTACAGCAGATTGATGTCGACACCTGCGCAGAGCCTTTACTTAACCTGCTGGCTTATCAGCGCAATATCACCCGATTTAAAGGTGAGCCGGTTTCGTTATTTCGCTTAAGAGTGAAACACGCGTTTATTAACGCTCAGGACTCGGGCGAACGCGCCGGCTTCGAACGCATCTTTAAGCGTCTTGGTGTGGGAGACGTTAAAACACTGGAACGGCAGCTGCAGCATGACTGGGACGTTATTTTACTGCGTATTAATGACACCCAGTTAAGTGAGAACAACGCGCTGATGATGCAGCTCGTGCGCCAGTATGGCCGTACCTGCAGGCGCTATTTCTTTCAGGTAATCAATACAACCACCGTCAGGATGGCAGCCGGCACATTCGATGGCCATTACAGGTATCACACAGCAGAAGCGACGGTGAGAAAGGACACCATCTGGTTAACCGCTTCGCTACAGGCAGGACATTACGGCCTGTCCGTGGAACATTACACATTACAGGCAGATGAAGCATGAGCACGATTATTACTGAACAGTACGAACACTGGTGCGCAAATCAGATCATCAGCGGAAAACCTGCGCGCCCGGATACATTTGTTTTTGCATATATTCCGGGACAGGATGAATCCGCAGAGATCCACCGCGATGAGATACTCCCTGATGAATCCATGATTCAGTATCGTGCGCCGGTCACCCAGTACGGCCTCCTGTCGCCGAACGCGACCGCGTTTTCCATCATTCTGGACACGACAGTCGGCGACTTCGAATACAACTGGATCGGTCTGCTGAACGAAGAAAGCGGCGTGCTCTGCATGATTGCACACACACCTCGTCAGCAAAAAATTAAAACAGCGAACGGCGTGCAGGGAAACAACCTGATCCGCACATTTTCCATGGAGTTTGACGGCGCAGCCGCAGCAATGCATATCGATGTCAGCGCTGATGTCTGGCAGATTGATTTCACTGCACGCCTTGCAGGAATGGATGAGGCCCGCCGGCTGCTGGCGTTTGATCACTACGGTGAAGCCGCTTTTCTGGGGGATGGTTTTCAGGTCAGCTATCAGGATGGTACCGCTACTGTTGCCGCCGGCGTGGGTTATGTGGGAGGTCTGCGCGTCAGTCTGCGCGAACCTTACAGCCTGCCGGCTGCGGTCGGGGACACCCTCTGGATTGATGCAAGCTGGCAGGGATTTGTTACCGGCGAATGGAATACCGTTTTTACGTTCTGCGCCCGCCAGGAACATGCGTCCTATACAGACGGTAACGGCTTCCGACACTTTGTCGCGCCACTTGCAAAAATGACAGGAGACGGCCCACAGGATCTGCGCCCGGAAACGCCCGACGAGGAACAAAGCAATGCACTGGCAGAGCACGAAAAATCCCGCCATCATCCGGACGCAACACTGAAGGAGAAAGGCTTTGCGCAGTACAGCAACTCCACCGACAGCGACGCAGAAGACCGCGCCGCCACATCAAAGGCAGTAAAAGCCGCAATGGATAAGGCAAAAGGCGCTGTTGAGCGTGACGGCGACACCATGACCGGAGAACTGAAAATCCGTGGTGTTAATGCGCTGAGGATTTTCAACGAAGCCTTTGGTCTGATTTTTCGTCGTTCGGAAGAGTGCCTGCACCTTATTCCAACACAGGAAAACCAGGGTGAAAATGGCGATATTGGCCCCCTGCGTCCGTTCACCATAAATCTGCGGACGGGTGAAATATCCATGTCGCATAAAGTGTCTGTTGGTGGCGGTTCTCAGGTGAATGGTGCGCTGGGTATCGGCGTTCAGAATGCGCTGGGCGGAAACTCAATTGCTTTCGGGGATAACGATACCGGCCTGAAACAGAATGGTGATGGCCTGCTGGATGTTTATGCCAATAGCGTGCATGTGTTGCGTTTTCAGAGTGGCAGTATCCAGAGTAATAAACCTGTAAACGTTACCGGGCGGGTAACACCGTCAGACTACGGAAACTTTGATGCCCGTTACCAGACCAAAACAGGCGGCGTGCAGGATGTGCGTTATGGTTCCGAAATGTATTACAGACCGGCTGGAAATGAAGTTTCCTGGGTATTTCGCTCACCTTCAGGCCACGGGTTATCCGGTATTAATGTGCAGGAAACCGGAAGTAATTCGGCAGATAACATTGGCGGAGTGTATTACCGTCCGCTTCAGAAACTGATTAACGGCACCTGGTATAACGTGGCGAGTGTTTAACTATGTTGCATTTAAAAAATATTACTGCGGGCAATCCGAAAACCGCGGAACAATATCAGCTGACAAAACAATATGGTGTCACCTGGCTTTTTTCGGAAGACGACAAAAACTGGTATGAAGAGCTGAAAAATTTTGTCAGTGACACCATAAAAATGGTTTACACCGGAGACGGACGCGTGGTGTGGGTCGGTAAGGATGTGACAGGCATTGAACCCCGTAACGCCAGTGTCATTGAAGTTCCTGATATTACCGCTAACCGCCGCATTACCGCACCGGGTTACTGGTTTTACCGCAATGATGAATTTGTTTTCGACTACAAACTTAAAGCGGAAGATGAGCGTGATGCACTGTTAAAACAGGTCAGCATCATGACCAGCGAATGGGAAAAAGATCTGCTGCTGGGATTAATCAGCGACGAAGACAGGGAAAAACTGAAAGCCTGCCGTATTTATACAAAAACGTTACGGGAGATGACATTCAGCCAGGTTACAGATAGAGCATCGTATGCCGCGATTGTATGGCCAGAATTACCGCAGAACATTAGCGAGAATTAAGAAGTAATGAGCGCACTGTTGACGAAAGCATTTGAAAAGTGGGTTGCGGAATGCACAGCCAGTAATTTGCCTGCACGCCCTGACGCTATTATTTTTGCCCTGATGGAGCGGGAACCAACGCGCGAAGATAATACCGTTCCGGAAGAAAAAATCACATATGCTCTGAATGAACTGACCTACGGCCAGTTAAGCCCGAACAATATTGTGTGTAGCGCGGTTGTCCCTGATGACTGTGCATTCAGCTATGACTGGATTTGCCTGGTTCATCAGGCCAGCGGAACATTATGCGGCGTAATAAAAACACCTGTCAGACAGAAACATGCCGGCGAGTCACTGATCAGAAACTTCACGATTACTTATCAGGGCATAGCACGGTCTGCGCAAATCACCGTACCCCCACAAAGCTGGCAAGTGGATATTTATCCGGAACTGAAAACAATGTTGAAAGCTCCAAACCATCTGTCAGAAATTGCGGCAGCAGGCGCGGAAGCACAGCAGGAATCCCGCGATAATCTTGGACTAAAAAGCGCAGCCACAATGGAGTCGCAGGACGGTACCCACGACCGTACCGCGGGCCGTCTGGCAATTCCGGGCATGTTCGGGTTCGGGAAAATATTTTCCAGTGGTGACAGGATCGAGTTTAAAACGGAGGCTGATTTTCTACTGTGGGTAAAAACGGCAACACCTGGTCGTTATATCGTTTATGGTGCAGATAAAATCATTCCTGAAGTCCTGTTCAGCGGCACTATTGAAATTATCTGGCCGGAACATCAGACCAATCCTAATCCGGCATATGTAGCTAAAGTTATTATTTTCTGCGGTATTAACGGCCATATTTATTACAACCGATACTGGACTACCGGAGATGGTTATCTGGTTGGCTGGGAAAACCTTAAAGTCAACGAGGCTACACTCCGGGCACTGATTGAAACCCGCGCCCCACTGAACAGCCCGGCGCTGACTGGAACGCCGTCCACACCAACACCACCGGATGATGCAGCAGGTAATGAAATAGCTAATGCGGCGTTTGTCCGCAAACTACTTGCTGCACTGGTTGATTCATCACCGGAAGCCCTGGACACGCTGAACGAACTGGCGGAGGCGCTGGGTAATGACCCGAGCTTTGCGACAACAATGATGAACGCGCTGGCCGGAAAACAGCCGTTAAGTCCCGTTCTGACTGCGTTAGGTAATCTTCCTTCTGACGGGAGCGGTTTTCCCGGTTTTACCGGGGACGGGCAGTGTTCTCTGTTTTCTGTTTCTGAAAAAGGGAAACAGCTGCTGTCACAATCCACAGCCGAAGAGATGTGTGACGTTCTGGGTATCAGTGGAAATAGTGGAAATTCAGCATCGGGCGGGAATTATGAGCTCCAGTCAGACATTTATGACAGAACGCCGGGACGGGCTGCAGTTGCAGGCAGTCTGGGCTTCGGGCATATCTTTACGGAAGATGACGTTCTCAGCTTTTCGTCGAAGGAAGCGCTTCTTGACTGGGTATCAAATGCCACACCGGGGCGGTATACGGTCAGCGCAGACTGCGAAATTATACCGGAAGTACAGTTTACAGGTGTGATTGATTTATTTTTTGCCGATGAGATGCGGAGTAACCTTACTGTCCCGGTAATGCTGAAGATGGCTGTTTTTTACGGGATGAACGGTGAACTATACCGGGCAACATACGATGCCATACATGGTCCTTCACTGAGTGAGTGGGGGAAAATAAATATTGACCAGAATGATATTACGCAAATTCTGAGCAGGACCACAAATGATGATTATGGTGACCCATATACAGGAAGCATAACGCTGGCAGCTCTTCAGGGCAGAGGCAGTAATAAAACGGTCAGTATCAGACGAGGGCAATATTATCCGGGCTCCGCCCTGACACCTGTAGTATTCAGTGTTGCGGAAGGGGCGTTATCGTCGCCGAAAATTGGACTTTCTGGTGCAGAGAAACACACACTGCCGGGCGTTTACCGCGCACTTTCCGGGACACCGGATTACACAGGAGAAGGTGAGTTCATTATTGCAGCCTTTATAAGGACGATGTAATGGAAATAAAAAAAATCAGCGAACAACGGTATCTTGAAAGCGGAGATGTTGACTGTATGGTCGTGTTTTCAGGTATGGAAACTCCGCTTCCATACACCGCTTCGGCAAATGATACAGCAGAAACGGGCCGGCAAATCTGGCGGGAACTGCAGAGTGGCAGATGGGGCGAAATCGCTCCGTTTACTGTCACGCCGGAACTTATCGCAGTGGCAAAAAATGCCAAAAAGCGGGAAATCGAAGCCTGGCGCACAGAACAGGAAGCGCAGCCGTTCACGTTTGAATGGAACGGTCACACCTGGAATGCCGGCCCCGACTCGCTGGCCCGCCTTTACCCGTTGGTAATGGCTGCAGGATCTGACACAGCGCAGCGGGACGTTATGACATGGAGTGATGCTGATAATCAGCAGGTGAAACTGTCGATAACAGAACTGGAGGAGCTGGCTGCAGCTATGGCGCAGGCGCAGGTTAACCGCAACGATGAAATTTTTCGACGTCAGCGAGAGATGAAAGACGCGCTGGAAAACCTGAATAATCTTACCGACATCCGCGCTTTTCAGGCTGGAGAGCCACAATGAAATGGGAAAAGGCAATTCTGCGCCCGTCAGCCATGAACATTAAATGTTCTGTGGTTTGCCTTCATCCGTGGTCAGAGAATACCGGAAACATCACACCATCGGGGCGTTATCTCAGCCCCAAAAATGCTGTATCTGCACTTTTACCCTATCTGAAAGAATGCACAGAAAAGGACATTGTAGCGCTGTTATTTTGCACCCCTTCTGCTGGCGAGTTTTTATCACTCGCCAGGCAATTTTCAGGCGTATTTCCGTTGCCAGAGGTGGGACGAATGTCCCGCATGATCTCCAGCCAGCTTTCACTGGCCATCAGCAGAATGCAAATCCCCGCCAGACCGGTAACATCACTTCCGGAACCGATAATGCTGTCGACACAGACCACTCGCAGCATGTCGCTGGCGGCAACCATTGCACAGGCAGCCACTCCTGCCGTCACATCACTGGAAACATTGTCATCATCGCTGCGTCAGTTCATGAATGCGAGAGATAAAGCACTGCAGGAAATCGCTGATCAGCAGGCCGCACTCAGGCAAAAATTTTGCCCGGTGTGGCGCTTTTGCTACAAGGGAGACCTTAGCCAGGCTGCAGTGCTGATACAAAAAAATATCCCACACCCAGAGTGGGTTTTTACAGCTGCGATGCTGTTCGTCGGCGATAATCTCTCATCACTAAGGGAAGCACTACATGACCCAGATGATTGTCCTTGCGCTTGACGGGGAAGCCATTCTGCTGCGCAACATCACCGTCAGCGCCACCATGCAACTACCGGACAAAGATATGTCCGGACAGTCAACCAGCACCACGAGCGCCCAGCAGGGAAACAAGGCTAAAGAGCTGCGCGTGTCGGGGGTTATTGATTTTAACGATGAAGCTATTCTGACCCGGATTTTTCAGCTTGCGGAGGCAACAGAAAGCAACGGAGCCAAAAAAACATATCGCATTGCTAACGCTACCGCGAAGGCAATCAATATGCGACAGGGGGTATTTTCTGGAGGCATTGATGCTACGGAACAACAGGGAAAAATGCACTGGCAGATCACCTTTACTCTCAGGGAAAAATTAAGCGTGCCAGAGAAAGCATCCGCACGCAGCGGTTCGCAAAAAAACATCGCCAGACAGCAGACCCAGAATGGCAGCGAACAGGCACCAGACAAAGGCATGAATACGCAAAGTTCGTTCTGGAAAAAAATCAATGATGCCGTTGGCTCTGGTCTGGATGCTGTTGGCATCGGGAGCGTGAAAGAGGAAGGGAAAACATGAAATTGATACAACGCTGCATGATTAATGGCGAACGGGTGGAAATTGCCGATATAAGCCTTGTTCTTACCCTGAATGCTGCCGGTCGTGGCTTCATTTCTGTTAACAATCTGTCACCCGAACACAGCCTTGCCGGCGCAATGGTACAAATTGATCTCGGTCGTGACGGTGAAGCATGGCGCTATTTCTCCGGCTATATTGAGCGCGATCAACCTGCTGAAAATGGCTCACGTCGCCTTTTTGTCCGTGAAGCAGCTGCTGTGCTGGATTTTGATTTCCCCTGCTCCATGCAACACCCGACGCTGCGGGGGGTACTCGATAATCTGGGGCGACAAAGCGGTATCGTTTTTATCACTCCGGATGCGGATTATGCCGGTATACCAACTCCCTACATCACCCACAGCGGCAGCGGAGCACAACTGCTCAGCCAACTGGGGCGAGCATTCAGTATCAGCGATTACGTCTGGCACCCTATGCCGGACGGTTCTGTATTTGTGGGGAGCGCAGCTGATTCACGGTTTGCCAGTATTACCATGCCGGATATTCCGCAACAGTACACACTCGGGCAAAGCGGCGGAAACAGCATCGACATCATGTTTATGGAAACTGTGCGACCGGGCGTGAATCTTCCCGCCGGGCGCATTACCCGTGTAGCCCTCAACAACGAGAAAATGACCCTGACATGGGAGCGCCTTACCGCCACGGGTAGCCCTGTTTCCAAATCACCATTACGCAGACAAATGGAAACACAGTTCCCGGAACTGGCCAGCGGTACTCTTCATACCCGGCTGGCGCGCGTCATTGCCCCAACGGAATCCGTCACCCTGGGCGATGTAGCCGACAGTTTCCGCCCACGCTACGCCGTCGATGTGCAGTTGCTTGATGAGAACGGCAACGATAAAAACGATACGCCTGTTTACCCGGCAGTACCACTCCCCGTCCCCATGGCTGGCAGTGAGGCGGGATGTTTTGCCTACCCGCCAGCAGGCACCATCGTGGAAATATCCAACATTGAAGGACGCCCAGATAAGCCTGTTATCAGGCAAATTTTACCCGCTGGTCATAACTTGCCTGATGTAAAGCCCGGCGAACAATTGCAACAACAGCGCGCAGAGGTGTTTCAGCGTGTCACGACTGACGGAAGCTGGCACAGAGAAACCGACCAGCAAATCAGGGAGCATTCAGCCAGGCGAACCATTAACAGCGATCAGGAAGAACGCACAACAACAACCAGAACAACAACAGTACAGGCAAACGACATAACCAGCGTTCTGGGAACCAGCAAGCTGATGACAGGTCAGACAGAACACATTACTACTGGCCATTATGCGATCGCAGCCGGTGAGCATATCCAGATGGTAGCGCAGGATTTGCTGACTAAACTCAAAGGGGCGACATCCACCATCGAGCATAACCTCACCGAAAACGTGGGAGGCCGCAGAACATGCCGGGCGGACGGCGGCCTGGAATTTACCGCCCCGACTGTATTTATTGGGCGCGGTGGCTCACGGGAAAAATCCGGACTTAATCTGCTGACGTTGTTGATTGATATTCTGGATCTGGTTCAGTTGCTGGCCACACACACTGCAAACCATACCCATAGCAATACTGGCGCACCAACAAACAGCAGCGAACTTGCCGCAGACGCCCAACAGGCTACGAGCCTGCGCGAAAAATACGGTGACCTTATCGCCTGATCACCGGGCATAAAGCCCCCATAAACGCCCCATCACACAACGCACGGCTCCGGTCGTGCGTTTTCATATCTGCCACCTGATTAATGCGTTCTGCGTGCCATTCCGGCGCTGTATGCGCACACCACGTAAACGGTGTGACGTAAAGCATGAGGTGACGTAAACCGCGCTACCCCCTCCAACCCGCGGGTTTTGTGTCGAAACACTTTTTCAGTTTTCTGCCGTGCAAAAATGACCGCCAGCCCGCGCAGCAACTGAGGGAAAAGCGAAGATCTGAAATTTCACGCTTTGAAATTTTTTTCAGTTTTCAGAGAGGTTTTTACGATCACGCAAATGGCAGGAGCAATAAAACAGCATGATATTAAAAGAGTTTTTATACTTTACGTGAGACAGGCCACGATCGCGAAGGGATCACATCAAACAACCATCAAACAAAGAAGGCAGACACGGTGCGGCCTGCACAAAATTAAGATCCAAAATAAAACTGAAAAAAGGATCGCAACAAGAAGAAAAGCGCGTAAAACGATCGCTGCTGATGTGGCGTTTCTTTATACAAGCTGCTATTTGCGATATGCTGAACACATCAACCTGTGGAGTGCATTATGAAACGAAAATCAAAGTCTGCTGCCATTGCTGCTATTACTACAGCTCTGACAGCATCACTGGCTCCGGTGCCAGCTAAAAGCACGATACTACCAACAACAGTTATTGAATCCGCGACACACGCCAGAGTGGTTTCAATGCTTACATTTGAGCATCATGATGGTCAGGTGTTTCTGCCTCTCGAAGAAGCTATTGAATATATCAACGGGCTGAATGACAACATGCGTGCCGCGCTCAATGCAGTCATTGAAGAACGACAGAACAGAGGCAAGGGAGCACTGTTTACTGACAAAACCGCAAAAATCATAAAAATATGCGAAGAGTCAATTAAGCAGCACACCCGTGTTAAAGAGGCTGTCAAAATTGTAATGGATCCGGATAACCTGGCAAAAATGTATCCGGATAGCCTGGAGCAAAGAATCGCCTATCGCAATAAACTGGTTCGTTTTGGTCGGGCAATTGCGCAGGGGGAGTTTATCGCTCGTGATACCATCAACACCATCAAACGAAGCACCGCACCAGACAAAACAACCAGCCTGGGCAATACGCTGTCTGACGGAAATGTGAAAGCAATGATTATTGCCGAGCATAAAAACATGGGACTCCCGGCACCGGAGTTTTCCTGATGGCAAGCAAAGTAAGCATTCATAAAGATGTTGAATACCAGGACATTGCAAAAGTTTACGGAAAGGCTCTGGAAAACTGGTTAAATACCGGTGTTCTCCCTGACAGATTCGGCAATGAAGGGCAGTGGGAAGATAACGCAAGATTATGTGGTTCGTTTGTATATAAATTACACATAAGACTACCGTCAGAACCACCATGGAAGAAAAGCAAAGCCCAAATAGACAGAACTTCAAATATCTATCTGGTTTATACAAGGCACTGGATGGATTATGACAATATACAAATCATCAGCATCATGGCCCCAGATGCTCACGAAAAAGCCAAAACTTCTTTCATGGCTGAACTGGAAAGACGGGCTGAAGAATTCCAGAACTCATAAATAGCCCGATTTTCTCCCAGAAACCCGCAGCGTAAAAACTGCGGGTTTTCTTTTTGCCACCCTGATACGTGAGGGTAGCACTCAAAGTGAGGCAATATGTAGGCAACCTATTTAATACGTAAAAATTAATGCATTAAATGGATATTTACTAGCATGGGTACTGGCTTAAAATATCACAACCCTGTTTTATAACGTACTGAATTTATTAGGTGTGACGGTTTTCCAATGGGGCTTCCGACATTACGTTCAGCGGATGCTTTTCTTATGTAACGAGAAGACATATATTGGTAAGCGATGAAGCGATGAAGCGATGAAGCGATGAAGCGATGAAGCGAT
>ENA-UOZL01000156-UOZL01000156.1-food-metagenome-genome-assembly--contig:-NODE-156-length-27667-cov-110.460669_pt1 | contig 27667 bp, 39 predicted proteins | sample MGYA00249883_ERZ772724 | MGnify/ENA primary metagenome ERZ772724 (study PRJEB29005, sample SAMN08379457) | food metagenome | isolation source: cheese spiked with Escherichia coli O157 | study: EMG... | reverse complement strand
TATCGGAAATGCGCCTTCGTGTTGTGCCCGGTTTTATTTCACCACCTCCGGGCTTTGGTGGTTTCTGCTATACCCCTACAGCGAGAATATTGAATTAATCCAAATAATGGATTAGCCAGTATTTCTGGCAAGCCAGCGACGTGCGCCCGTTTCAGTTTTGAATGTCTTGCTTTTGGTATAAGTCATGGCAGTGAACGTTCCATCCTGGTTGGGGAACACGCCGCACCCCAGGGATTCGTTATTGCCGAGGTCGATTTTTTGCATTTTTCGCACCTCACATTTTGTTGTTGCGGATAGAGGCTTCTGCCTGCCAGAGATCCCAGTCGTTGCTGCGTAAAGCCTGCACAGCCTGGTTGTAAGTGATACCGCAACAATCCATCAAATACTGAACTACTTCGTAATGCACCATCTTATCTCTCCCCTTAACGCCGGGTGGCGGAACTAAAACCTACAGCGCCGTGCTGCTTCTGCAATAATATTAGTTATATTCATATTGATGATCAACATAAATATGCATTTTGTTGATAAAAATGTACTATCCTAATGAAAATTTTAGTGTTTTTTTTGATAAAAAAGTAAGGCGATGGGGGCGCAGGGGACAAAAAAACCGCCAGGGATGGCGGTTTAGTTACGAGGTAGTGGGGGCTATTTCTTTATGCGTTTCTGAGCTGCCAGCATATTTTCAAACGCTTCTTTGTAGAGTTCATTCTGGCCTTTAAGCCTTTCGATTAGTTTTGCTTTTTCTGATTCGGGGAGGATATCAAAAAGATCCAGTAAATCAGCTTGTTGCTTGTTAACCATCCGCCACCCTTCGCCTTCGAAACTTTCGTCATAAGTTCCAGAGGAACGGACGTAATTCATCAGATCAGCTAAATCAGGCCTCAAGTCTTCAGGCTTAACTCTTAGCAATACTGCGAATTTTAATGCCGCATCAGTGTTAAGTGGAGCCTTTCCGTTGAGATAGTGGCTAACCGTAGATTGCGTCTCAAAGCCCATTAGCTCGGCAGCAAGCTCCTGAGTCAATTTGAGCTCTCTTTTTTTTGCATCCCAGATTCCGCGTAGACGCTGCGTAGCTTCTGGCGATGCGATTTCTTCGCGTTTTCTTCTCATACCACCATCTTATGAACACAGCTCATAATCTCAAACTGATATAAGTATTGATCATTTAAATTAGTATAGTTAATATTTTGGCGAACATTACTAAGGTGACCCTTATGACATTAGATGAATATTTGAAAAAAAATCGTGTACGACAGTCTTGTTTGGCCGCGCTGGCTGGTTGTTCGCAATCAATGATTAGCCTCGTTGCTACTGGACGTAGTCAGTTAAGCCCTGAAAAGGTATTGCGTATCGCAGAGGCTACGAATTTCGAGGTTACACCTCATGAACTCCGGCCTGATATCTACCCGAATCCGACCGATGGTTTACCTGTTGGATGTAAGGCTAACACACAAAATGCACAGGAGTTGATTCATGAAAATCAGGCATGAGCACATCGAATCAGTGCTGTTAGCCCTGGCCGCTGAAAAAGGGCAGGCATGGGTAGCCAATGCAATTACTGAAGAATATCTGCGCCAGGGGGGCGGCGAATTGCCCCTGGTACCAGGCAAGGACTGGAACAATCAGCAGAATATCTATCACCGTTGGTTGAAAGGTGAAACGAAAACGCAAAGAGAAAAAATTCAGAAGCTGATCCCAGCAATTCTGGCAATCCTTCCGCGCGAGCTGCGTCACCGACTCTGCATCTTCGATACCCTGGAACGCCGTGCATTACTGGCGGCGCAGGAAGCGTTGAGTACGGCAATTGATGCGCATGATGATGCAGTCCAGGCCGTTTACCGGAAAGCACATTTCAGCGGTGGTGGGTCGCCCGGTGATTCTGTCGTAGTGCATTGATTGAAATTAATCGTGCCGGATTGTTTTGTTCGGTATCAGTTAAATGTAACGCTGCGAGCGTTACAAGGTGAAAACAAATGGCTTCAAACTGGATAAAGCTCGAGGTTATTACGCCGGATAAGCCGGAAATATTCAGGCTTGCTGAGATTCTGAATATTGATCCAGATGCCGCATTAGGGAAGGTTATTCGCTTCTGGGCATGGGCGGATCAACAAATGATAGACGGTAATGCAGATTGTAACGCTCGCGGCGTTACAAAAAGTGCAATAGATCGCATCACTTTTATGGCTGGTTTTGCTGATGCGTTAATTCAGGTTGGATGGCTGGTCGAAAATGACGTTGGGCTTTCTCTACCTAACTTTGAACGCCATAACGGAAAAAGCTCTAAAAAACGGGCGGTTACAAACGAGCGAGTTACAAAAATACGTGAACTGAAACGAAAAGGTAACGCTGCCGGCGTTACACAAACGGATCAAAAAGCGCTACCAGAGGAAGAGGAAGAGGAAGATCTAAATACTGATCTCCCCCTAAATCCCCCTCGCCAAAAACGAGCGTCTAAAAAATTCGAGCCGGAGGCTATTGAGCTGCCCGATTGGTTGCCGGAAACACTCTGGCATGAGTGGGTCCGGTTCAGACAGGCATTGCGAAAACCGATTCGAACGGAGCAGGGCGCTAACGGGGCGATACGGGAACTGGAAAAATTCCGTCAGCAGGGTTTTACACCTGAGCAGGTGATTCGACACAGCATCGCCAATGAATACCAGGGCCTGTTCGCGCCGAAAGGTGTTCGGCCTGAGACGTTGCTCCGACAGGTTAACACCGTCTCGTTGCCGGACAGTGCGATCCCGCCAGGCTTCAGGGGGTAACAGACCATGAAAAATATTGCGACAGGAGGCGTTCTGGAGCGTATCCGCAGACTGAGCCCACCACATGTAACCGCCCCATTCAGAACGGTTGCGGAGTGGCGCGAGTGGCAACTTGCTGAAGGCCAGAAACGTAGCGAGGAGATCAACCGCCTGAATCGCCAGTTGCGGGTGGAAAAAATTCTGAATCGCTCAGGCATCCAGCCGTTGCACCGTAAATGCTCGTTTGCGAATTACCAGGTGCAGAACGACGGCCAGCGATACGCGTTAAGCCAGGCGAAATCCATCGCCGATGAACTGATGACCGGGTGTACAAATTTTGCGTTCAGCGGAAAACCTGGTACCGGGAAGAACCACTTAGCGGCAGCTATCGGGAATCGCCTGCTGAAAGACGGTCAGACAGTGATTGTGGTTACCGTGGCTGATGTTATGAGCGCCCTGCACGCCAGCTATGACGACGGGCAGTCAGGCGAAAAATTTTTGCGGGAACTGTGCGAAGTGGATCTGCTGGTTCTTGATGAAATTGGCATTCAGCGCGAGACGAAAAACGAGCAGGTGGTACTGCACCAGATTGTTGATCGCCGGACAGCGTCGATGCGCAGCGTGGGGATGCTGACAAACCTGAACTATGAGGCCATGAAAACATTGCTCGGCGAGCGGATTATGGATCGCATGACCATGAACGGCGGGCGCTGGGTGAATTTTAACTGGGAGAGCTGGCGCCCGAATGTTGGTCAGCCAGGTATTGAAAAGTAATTTTTACCGGGAGGAAATTTATGGAGACTGTTTTTGACGCACTGAAAGCGATGGGAAAAGCCACGTCGGTAGAGCTGGCTGCGCGACTTGATATCAGTCGTGAAGAAGTACTGAACGAGCTGTGGGAACTCAAAAGAAATGGCGTCGTTGATAAAACAGGTCATACCTGGTTTCTGGCTGGTGAAGGTGAATCCGGGGTAACCGAAGAGCAGCCAGTACAATCTGAAGCACCGGATGTGCTAACTGGGGTGGGCGAACAAAAAGTTACCGCTGACATGATGATTGAGTTTATCGGCCAGGAGGGGGCAAAAACGTGTGAGGAACTGGCGGGTAAGTTCGGTGTCAGCATTCGCAAGGTTGCTTCCACGCTGGCGGCAGTAACCTCAACAGTGCGGCTGGCACGCGTTAATCAGAACGGTAAATTTCGTTACTGCATGCCGGACGAGAATTTACCAGCAGAACCGAAAGCCGCATCGGTAGCGGAAACTGATAGTAAATCCTTTCCTCAGCCAGCGGGGGTTGCGTTACCAGTACAGGAGGTTGCAACACAGGAAGATATTAAAACAGAAACTGTGGCGGACATTGTGCAGTCGCTGCCATCGTTTACCGAAACGCGTGCGAATGACCTGATTTTACCATCGCTGCACATGGCAAACCGCGAACTGCGTCGGGCGAAAAATCATGTCCGGAAGTGGGAGCGAGTCTGCGCGGCGCTGCGGGAGCTTAACAAGCACCGGGATATTGTACGGCAGATGAATTGTTCCGGAGAGGATGTGAAGTGAGATGGCGTGGCTGGGGGCTGGCTGAAATCCTTATTCTTCGGCAGTGCGCGGGAACAATGAAGGTAAAAAGCATCGGCAGTCTGATTGGTCGTAGTGAGGCGGCGGTCAGGACGAAAGCCCGGGAGATGGGAATAAGTCTGATTCTGCGTGGTGATTTTCACCAGTCAGCAAAATATCTTCAGAGCGATATTGAGCTGGCGCGAAAACTGCATCAGCGTGGCGTCTCCAGGAGAGAAATCGCCATAAAATTTGGAATGTCGTTGCGCACAGTGAATAACTACGTTTATTTCGACAGGAGAGTTCAGGAGTGAGGGTGAGGGTTTATATTGCCGGTCCAAAAATTTCAACCGTGAGGCGTTCCACAAGGCGGAAGAGGAACTGAAACGGGAAGGGCATACAGTCTTAAACCCGGCAGTACTTCCGGATGGACTGACTCAGTTGCAGTACATGGATATCTGCATGGCGATGATACGTTGCGTGGATGCGATTTACATGCTGAATGGCTGGCAGCGGTCGGCGGGTGCTAAGGCAGAACTGGCGCTGGCGGAGAAGCTGGGGCATGCGGTTATTTTCCAGGAGGTGATGTTGTGAGTACGTCGGCTACCATTCTCGACATATGCTGTGGCAGCCGCATGTTCTGGTTTGATAAGAATGACGAACGAGCGATATTTAGCGATATCAGAAAAGAAGAGCACACATTGTGTGATGGACGACGGCTGATAATTAGCCCTGACCTGATAGCAGATTTTCGTGCATTACCATTTGCAGATGCGTCGTTTCCGGTTGTTGTATTCGACCCTCCGCATCTTGAGCGTGTTGGTGATAACGCCTGGATGGGAAAGAAATATGGACGGCTGAATAAAGATACCTGGCGTGATGATTTGCGGCAGGGATTTAAAGAAGCCTTTCGTGTGTTGTGGCCACACGGCGTTCTGATTTTTAAATGGAATGAAACGCAAATACCAGTCCGTCAGATATTGGCACTAACTGATGTGAAGCCAATCATCAACCAGCGCACCGGCAAGAACGATAAAACACACTGGATTATTTTTGTGAAGGAGGCAACCAGTGAGTAAATCAAAATGCCAGGTTCATGGCAACAAGATAGAACCGTGTACGGCCCTGGCAAAAGCCCTTGAGCATGATGCTGAATACACGACGCGAAAAGGTCTGCTGATATACAAAATCTGGAATGAGAATTTAACTCGCGACCCTGATTTGGTGATGTTGCGTTCCGGTGAATTTTCTAAATTACCAGTGCGGGTTTCATTTTGTCCGTTCTGTGGTGAAAGTCTGAAAACGTGGGAGAACAGAAATGAATGAAATTAAAGAAATACCAGTAGTACGTGATGAATATGGCTGCTGGACGCATCCTGAATATGAAAAATTCTGTGATGGTAGAGAACATATTTCAACGGAAGAGTTTAACGCATGGATGGAGGAAAATAATCTTCAATGGACCATCAGAACTATGGATGAAGATGATTTTAATCTGGACGCAGATGGTCCCGATATTGCCTCTTGGAAACCGGAGCGCCCGGAAGGTGAAGGCTGGTTCATTGGTTCCATTCATGACACTGAAGATGGTCCTGTTTGTGTATGGCTGAGAAATAAGACTGAAGCATAAAGGCGATAAACCACCTGACAACAAAATACTGAAAATTTAAATCAGAAGTGAATTTTATTAAATCCTTAACCGGAGGGATTTCTGCACCCTCAGAACATCAGGAGGCCGCCTGAAAGGGCGGTAATGAAAAATGACTGAATTAACCAAAGAGCAATTAATCGAAGAAGCCAAATTAAAAATAGCGATTGCGAAATGCCACTCAAATTCAGGGATGGCGCAGGTAGAGGGCGAGTTATTCAAAATTGCACTGGCATCACTGGAAGCAGAGCCGGTGGCGTGGAAGGCAACCTTCACGCAAATTAACCATGAATGTAATACGTTCACCCTTATGAATTCTGACAAAGCAGAAATCGAACGGTGGGTGCGACTGCATAAAGTAGGTGATTTTCGGGCAGAAATAACACCGCTTTACGCAGCGCCGCCAGCGATGGTAGTGCCTGATGAAATGGATTTGCTTACCTGCCATCTCGACGGTGTAACTGAAACATATGCTGATGGCTGGAACGCCTGCCGTGTCGCCATGCTTCAGGCCGAAAACTTTCGGGAAAGTAAGAATTCGTCAACCAACAATTTTCGGGAAATCTCGGAAACGTCAACCAGCTCTCCGGGAACTCCGGCTGGCTGGATAAGCTGTAGTGATGCAGTTCCTGCTGAATATTGCGATGTGATTCTTCTCGATGATCTCGGGAATGTATTCCCCGGTTCCTGGGATAAGGTTTTTTGCCCCACTCGTGGCGGGAATAAGATGGCTTTTGTAGACAAAGACGGCGTCGAAGTAGAGAGCTCAACTCACTGGATGCCGCTACCAGAACCGCCGCAGGAGGTGAATCAATGACCCGGCCTGAGGCATTCACCACGGTAGGAATTGCGATGGCGGTGGCGCTGGTGGTGTATTCGATTTGCCGCTGGGGATAAAAACGGTTTGCGGGAAAAGGAGAGTTAAGTAGAATTGCTGCGGGTGCTTGAGGCTATCTGCCTCGGGCATGAACACCAAAGGCAGATAGAGAAAAGCCCCAGTTAACATTACGCGTCCTGCAAGACGCTTAACATTAATCTGAGGCCAATTTCATGCTAGACACATGTAGGTTAGCCTCTTACGTGCCGAAAGGCAAGGAGAAGCAGGCTATGAAGCAGCAAAAGGCGATGTTAATCGCCCTGATCGTCATCTGTTTAACCGTCATAGTGACGGCACTGGTAACGAGGAAAGACCTCTGCGAGGTACGAATCCGAACCGGCCAGACGGAGGTCGCTGTCTTCACAGCTTACGAACCTGAGGAGTAAGAGACCAGGCGAGGGAGAAATCCCTCGCCGCCTATGATGTGTCAGGCATCTTCAACGCACCCGCACTTAACCCGCTTCGGCGGGTTTTTGTTTTTATTTTCAATACGTTTGAAGTTATGGACGATGCCGGAATAGAATCAAAAATACTTAAGTAGCGCGCAGGGAGAAGAGGGATGGACCCCGAACAGGGGGGTGCTATTTATCTGGAAGGATTCTGTTGATGAAAATTGAAGAATTACGTGAAATTTTTAGTGAAAATGGCCTCTTTGCTGTGCGCGTTGAGAATGGGGAAGTTATCTACGCAACGTTAATCCCTGATAATCATGTAATTTTATCTATCGAGGCATTCATTGAATATCTTGAAAGGCTCGGTTTCAAGGTGATTCGGGAATGAGTTATAATTCGTAAGCCAGCCTGAACAACTGGCAACCTACAGCGCCATTGGAGACAGCAATGGCGCATATACAACTGGTCAAACAAACCTCTTCCGGATTACTTCTCCCGGCGACGCCGGAGAGTTGCGATTTTCTGCATCAAATCAAAATAGGTGAGTGGATACACGCAGACTTTAAGCGTGTGCGTAACTACGCATTCCACAAGCGTTTTTTCAAACTCCTGCAACTGGGATTCGATTACTGGACTCCGGTCGGTGGGGTGATCACGCCTCGCGAACGAGAACTGGTGTCCGGTTTCGTTGATTTCCTGTGCGAATCAGTAGGTCGGGAACATACGCCAGCCCTTAGTGATGCTGCAGAGCAATACCTTAACACCGTTGCGACTCGCAGAACCCGGGATACGGCCTTACTCAAGTCATTTGACGCTTTTCGCGAATGGATAACCATTCAGGCCGGATTTTACACCGAGCATTTTTATCCGGACGGTAGCCGTGGACGCCGGGCGAAATCCATCGCTTTTGCGAATATGGACGAAACCGAGTTTCAGCAGGTTTATAAATCTGTACTGAATGTGCTGTGGAACTGGATCCTGTTCCGTAAATTTTCCTCTCCGGAGGAAGTCGAAAATGTGGTCGCACAGTTACTGGAGTTTGCGTAATGGTGGATTTACGTAAAGCGGCGCGGGGGCAGATGTGCACCGTCAGAATTCCTGGCTACTGCAATCACAATCCCGAAACTTCTGTGCTGGCGCATTACAGGCTGGCGGGGACGTGCGGAACAGCGACAAAACCACACGATATGCAGGCAGCGATTGCCTGTAGCTCGTGCCACGATTTAATCGACGGGCGGGTAAAAACCAGCGATTACACCAAAGAAGAATTACGCCTGATGCATGCAGAAGGTGTTTTTCGCACACAAGAAATCTGGAGAAAGGAGGGATATTTATGATTTACCCAACGAATACAGGAAAAAGCGGAGAACACCTTCGTCTCACTACGCTGGAAAGTGTCTGGATTCAGGGAAAACTACGTATGTGGGGGCGCTGGTCATATATTGGTGGTGGCAGGTCAGGAAATATGTTCAATCAGTTGTTGGCATCCAAAAAATTGACGAAAACAGCCATCAATGAAGCCCTGCGCAGAATGAAAAAAGCGGGAATAGAGAAACCTGAGCTGGAAGCGTTTTTGCGAGAGATGATCAATGGTAAGCAAAAGAGCTGGCTGGCGCATTGTACTGATGCAGAGGCGTTATGTATTGATCGGGTTATAAGTGAGGTGCTGGCAGAACATCCGGGATTGATTAGCATCCTCCGACAACGGTATGAGGGGCGAGGAATGAGTAAGAGAAGGATGGCCGGGTTACTAAACGAACAGTATCCAGAGTGTTGTTTTAGCACATGCGAAAAGCGAATTGCTAATTGGTTGGCTGTTGCTGAGTGTGCGCTATACATTCCCATGCGAGAATCATTTGCTCAAAAAATGGCTTGATTTCTTACGCATAAACTGCTTCAATTCCAATACGCTTCGCAAAGCTGTATCGCGTGGCGAATTAATCGCATGAACTTCACCAGAACCCGCCATTGAGCGGGTTTTGTTGTTATGTTTAACCATCTACGGGAGAGCTGGCGCTCTACTGACTGGTATTTTGATAACGAAATCTTAAATATTTTATATTGTGATTGTTAGTTGTCTAAATTTTATGTATGTTAAGCGGCACAGGATTCCTCCTGCGACGAAGTTTTAGTGGAATCATTATTTACTTTTCTTATGCCAGCCTTTCCTTGAGGTTGGTTTTTTTATACCTGAAAAAGCAGGTTGGTACGTTAAACTTTATGATGGCTATGCAATTTTAGTTTCTCCTTTCCTGAACCCTCTTGACTACATGGAATTTTCTTTGTTATGTAAAGCGAGTTAATGTTGTTAAGTTGTTAGAGGATGATTATGAGTGACAGTACTCTGCTCAGGAATTCTTCACTTTTTGTTGCTTACATGGGGTGTCTTGGGTGGGGAAGTGCTTATTTCTATGGCTGGGGTACTTCCTTTTACTATGGCTTTCCATGGTGGGTTGTCGGGGCCGGTGTTGATGATGTGGCCAGAAGCCTGTTTTATGCTGTCACAGTTATCGTTATATTCTTGGCTGGATGGGGGATCGGTATTGTCTTCTTTCTGGGGATCAAACAAAAAAATAATATGAAGGATTTGAGTGCTGTCAGGCTTTTTCTTGCGATATTGTTGCTTTTTGTTCCTCCGGCTCTGGAGTTTTCGGTAATTCATCAGCACTTTGTACCAGATGCATTGGTTTTATGCGCTATTGTGGCATTAATAATTACCATGTTCGTCAGAACGGGCAGGAAGTTTATTTACGTTAAATGTATTTCTGAAGTGTCTTTTATTCGGCATCACAAGATTGAGTGTGTTATGGCCGGATTCATGCTCTATTTCTGGTTGTTTTCGCTTATTGCTGGATGGTACAAACCTCAGTTTAAGAAGGAGTATCAGACACTTCACTATGAGAGCGTTTGGTATTACGTTCTTGCTCGCTATGGTGATCGCTTGGTTTTATCAAAATCGTACAGGCACGGTAGTACGAATTTCGTTATACTTAATAGCGCACATACAGATGAATTTGAAATTAATATAGTCAAAGTGCGCTAAAACATTATGAGTAACCGGGATATAGACTTTTCTGCTTGTTGTTCAGATATTTTTACTTGATTGTAGCTGACATACAAGATTTAAACGGTTGTGTTGGGTGGATTACAGCGCTAAACTGATTCAGTCAATATTTTTCAATCGGCCCTTTAGCTCAGTGGTGAGAGCGAGCGACTCATAATCGCCAGGTCGCTGGTTCAAATCCAGCAAGGGCCACCATTCCGCCACTAGCTCATCGGGATAGAGCATCAACCTTCTAAGTTGATTGTGCGAGGTTCGAGTCCTCGGTGGCGGACCATTCCATGCAAGTTTAGCTGGCAGCGCTATTAGCTCGGCGTAATAGGGCTATTCGTTAGGCTCTGTTAGTTCACCATATTTCGTCAAAACTTTTCTTTTCAACGCTACAGTTAACATTAATCATTACAAAAACTACTGCTGATGTAAGTCTTGTGAACGGTTATTTCTGAAGAGCTTACTGTGATTTATTGCGACAACGGAGTTAGCGTACTCCCAATTTGTTCATTTTTATGTTGTTTTTTTCGCAATTTCCTGTGAGAAATCAGAAGTCTGGATGAAATAACATAAATTGTATGCGTCTGATACATATTTATACATATGTTTAAATATGAAAACTAATTAGTTTTTGATGTCATATAAATTATCGGTAATATTACTCTCGACCCGAAAGGCAGCAAGTTTCTGTTCACAGGGGTGTTACCCGCTGTCTTGCGGGTCATTGCTGGCATCCGTTTAATCATAATGAAGGGCTGTTATCAGTATCAGTGTCATTATTGTGGTTACGGAGGCCTGCTCTATATGCAGGTATCGTATAGTGGTTATTACATCAGCCTTAGGTTGGTAATGCCGGTTCGATTCCTGTTCTCCGCAACTTCATTGTTTTTTGGACAAGTTTTTACAGCACTGGCGGTTTTCGTGAGGAACAGATCTCTTTAATACCTTTATCGTCCCTCATTCTGTAATGGAGATCGGTTACAGACTCAGTGCTGTATTTTTTATGACACAGAAATGGCGCATTGCCCACGAAAGGAAGCAGGATTTAGCGTGGAGTAACCAGTGATGCGCCATCTCTGTGTCGGAAAACATGAATTGGGGCGTTCCTCAGTGCGAGGGTGGTTTATAGAGTCGGTTTAGCGGGAAACCACAGTATCCACGTAAAGTGGAATACTTCGGGAGGCACCCGATGCCCCAAACCCAATAATCATTATAATATTGTGTCCTTTTATCGTTTTAGCCGCCGCCCCGGGCGGTTTTTTTATTCAGTTTTTATGGCTCGCCCTGGCGGGCCTTTTTCATTGTGTGCCGGAATTCTCAGCTGCCGGTGGGTGGTGATCAGACGGCAAAAGAGATAACTAAAGATTTTTAATTCGGTTATGATATGGCTTGTATATTTATGATACATATGTATACATATTTTCAAAAATAAAAACCAAATATATTTTGGATATCTGAAAAACAGTTATTAGTATTTTTGCGTCTGGAAGGTGTTTATCTTTTATGTTAGCAGGGGTGCTGTTTGCCACCGGAAAGACCAGTGCGGGCTCTCTTGGTAATTCGTGTTATTCCGGGGGCCAGCACAGTATGCGGGCATCGTATAATGGCTATTACCTTAGCCTTCCAAGCTGATGATGCGGGTTCGATTCCCGCTGCCCGCTCAACAGTAACTAAGGCGAGATTGTGTTAGGCACTGACATAATATATGTAGGGTGTTTTTTATGGTTCCTTGCGCCCCCTGTTCTGTAATGAGTGATATTCGTTGCGGTTCCAGTGCCATTTTTTACACCATCGGAATAATGCATTATTAGCAAATATTTTTACTACTTTAAATGCATTATTCTGATGTTGTAAACATCGACAAAAACAAAACTGTGATTGGTCATATACTAAGCCAAGCCCGGAAATACATCCTTAACCGCCGCACCTGGCGGTTTTTTTTATTCAGTTTTTTATGGCTCGCTCCGGCGGGCCTTTTTCATATCCGCGCCACGCCCGGCGCACATCACATCAGATAACACCACACAAAAGGCATCTGCGGGTGCCTTTGACAGGGTGTTTTTACGGGCCGCTGGCGGCCCTTTTTTATTTGTGGGAGGAAAAAGCATGTCTGAACCCTTATCCGGTTCCGGTACGGCTGCGGCGCTCGGTGGGGCGACGGTATTTGGACTGTTTACCGGAACGGATTTCGGGATTGTGTTTGGTGCATTCGCCGGGGCGTTGTTTGTGGCGACGATACCCCAGCAGATTTCTGTCTGGCGTGTGGCGGCGCATTTTCTGGTGTCGTTTATCGTTGGCGTGCTGGGGGCGGATGTCATGGCGTCTTATCTGGTCGAAAAACTGGGGCTACACAGCACATCTCTCGACGCGCTTTGCGCGGTACTGGTATCGGTGATTTCGGTGAAGATTCTGTCGTTCATCCACCAGCAGGATATTGCATCACTGGTATCCGGCCTGTTCTCCCGCCTGCGGGATGGAGGAGGCGGCAATGTCAGGTAACCTTCCCGGATTGCTGAATGTGGCGTTATGCACGGTTATCGTACTGACGCTCTTTTTTTACCGTCGTCGTGATTCCAGACATAAACCGCTGATGTCATGGCTGGCCTGGCTGTTGATGCTGCTTTATGCCTTTGCGCCACTCAGCTATCTGTGTGGTCGTCCGTTAGCAATGGGCTGGCTGGAAGTGTTTTTTAATCTGTTGTTCTGCGTGCTGGTAATACGCGCACGCGGGAACGTCACAAAAATCTTTCCATTGTTGAGGTGAATATGTCGGGTAAATTCAGATTCAGCCGTCGCAGTGAAAAAAATCTGGAGGGCGTCAAACCACAGCTGGTTGCTGTCGTTCGCCGTGCGCTGGAGCTGACGGAGGTTGATTTCGGTATTACGGAAGGCCTGCGCAGTAAGTATCGCCAGAAACAGCTGGTTGCAGAAGGCAAGAGCCAGACCATGAACAGCCGCCACCTGACAGGTGATGCGGTGGATGTTGTTGCCTACATTGGTAGCCAGGTGTCATGGGACTGGCCTCTGTACGAGAAAATCGCGCAGGCATTTAAGCAGGCTGCCGCAGAGCTGGGAACTGCCATCGAATGGGGCGGGGACTGGAAAACACTGAAAGACGGACCTCACTTTCAGTTGAAACGCTGATAACCAGGTGTGTTATGAGCAGAAAACACTGGACACACAGAACGCCGCGAACAGCGGCGAAATGGGCACTGGTAGCGATACTGGTGCCTTTTTTATTGGTGGGATGCGTTAGCCTGGATAAGGCGCGCCAGCTTTTCGATACCGCGTCTCAGGTCTGTCAGCTTATTGATGGTGTTCGGCAGTGTATGCAGAACTGATCGCCTGTAATAGCAGAATATTTTGCTGAAAAATGAAGGGTGCGCCAGCGTCCGGAAAGCATGAAATTCTGCTGCGTGTGCCAATTTTATCTTATTCATTCTAAATCTTGCCGAATCAAGATGAACTTTGATCAACTGCCTGGCGGCAAGGGGCATTAAAACAGGAGAAAATTATGTGGAAACCTACAGGTGACAAGTTAATCACCGCGTTGATTGACGGCAAGCCACAATACTTACGCATTGAAATGAGTGGTCAGCATGCTCGTTTGATTCGTGAGTAACAGGCATTACAGCAGCCCTTCATGGTGAGGGGTTGCGATAATGCCAAAGCTCGTCATCGGCACCCGCCGCGCACCCAGCGTACTGGCCGATAGCGGGCTTTTTTATTCATAAAGCGAGGCTGTATGAGCGAGAAATTGAAGATCGTCTATCGCCCGTTACAAGAACTGTCTCCGTATGCACACAATGCCAGGACACACAGCCCTGAGCAGGTGGCACAACTGGTAGAAAGCATTAAGCAATTCGGCTGGACTAATCCAGTGCTGATTGATGAAAAGGGCGAAATTATTGCTGGTCACGGTCGCGTTATGGCGGCTGAGGCGCTCAAAATGGATTCGGTTCCGGTTATTGTTCTGTCTGGTCTGACGGATGATCAGAAAAAGGCGTACCGCCTGGCAGATAATCGCCTGCCGATGCATGCTGGCTGGGATGAAGATCTGTTACGGATGGAGCTGTCGGACCTAATCAATGCTGATTTTGATATCTCCCTGACAGGATTCAGCCCAACAGAAATTGATGAACTGTTGACGGATGTTTTGCCCGGTACAGGAAATGAGGAGGAGCCGTATACGACGAAAATTGATACGCCTGTTTATGAGCCGTCGGGCGGTAAACCGGATATCAGTGAACTGTACGACGATACGAAAACTCAGGAGCTGATCAGCCGGATACGTTCGGCGTCCCTTGAGCCTGATATTGAGAAATTCCTCCTGTGTGCGGCAGAACGTCACACGGTGTTTAATTTCAGCAGAATTGCGGACTATTACGCTCACGCCCCCGCTGAAATTCAGTGTTTTTTCGAGGAGTCGGCGCTGGTGATCATTGATTATCAGCAGGCTATTGAAAATGGATTTGTCCGGATGACGCAGCGCATGGTGGAGATCATGCATGGTGGTGAGGAGGAGGAATATGCGTGATGATTTTTGCGCCTTTATTCTGACTCACGGGCGACCGGACAAAGTTCTGACTTACCGGACGTTGCGTCGTGCTGGCTATACCGGGAAAATTTTTATCGTTGTTGATGATGAAGATAAGACACGGCATCAGTACATGGCTGAATTTGGTGAACAGGTGCTGGTGTTTTCCAAAGCCGATATCGCCAGTCGTTTTGACGAAGCCGATAATTTCGGTGACCGCCGATCAATTTTTTACGCCCGTAATGCCTGTTTCGACCTGGCAAAACTGGTCGGGTGTAAATACTTCATTCAGCTCGATGATGATTATCACGAGTTCCAGTTTCGGGTGGATCGCAACTATGACCAGGCCTATTTCCCGATAAGAAAACTGGATGCGATCCTTTCTGAAATGCTGGCGTACTACGAATCAATACCTGCGCTTTCCATCGCTATGTCGCAGGGCGGGGATTTTCTTGGTGACAATGGCGGCCATGCTTCGTGGGTGAAACGCAAGGCAATGAACAGCTTTATCTGTTCGGTTGATCGACCGTTCTCATTCATGGGGCGCATTAACGAGGATGTGAATACGTACACGAATCTCGGTCGCTGTGGTGAATTGTTTATGACGATCGGTGCTGTCCAGTTAGGGCAGAAACAGACGCAGAAAAACAGCGGCGGAATGACCGAGCTGTATCTGGATTCCGGAACCTACGTTAAAAGTTTTTACTCCGTCATGTATGCGCCGTCGTGCGTAAAAATCTCACTGATGGGTGCCAGCCATAAACGCATTCACCATCAGGTCACCTGGAACAACGCTGCAGTAAAAATCCTTCACGAAAAATACAGGAAGAAGACACCCTGCATATCAATGGGGGTGACAAATGATTCCGTATTCGAAAGTCGAGTCTCTGGCAGCGTGCCGGATGACTGCACAACAAATCGCTGACGTTCTGGATGTTGATCTGAACCGACTGAAAGAAAATCGGGAAGCAATGACAGATTTTTACGCATCCATCCGTAAGGGCAGAGCGAAAGGTGAAGCCGAACTACGGGCGGCATTGTTTAAGCTTGCCAGAAAAGGGGATGCCTTTGCCCTGCGTGAACTACTCAGGGTGGATAAAAATCAGGACTAACTAATGAGCAGACCGGACTGGGGGGCGTTGCAGCAGGAATATATTGCTGAATACACCCGCTCCGGTGTATCCCCGGTGGCATGGTGTGAGGCAAGGGGACTGAATTACGCAACAGCCCGTCGTTACATCAAAAAACCTCCGAAAAATGCGCAGACAGAAATGCGCAAAACTGCGCAACAAAGTGCGCAGAAAAAATCTGCGCAGACTGCGCAAAAGCGGAGCGGAAAATCTCAGAAAAAAAAGCCAGTATCCGATGCGTGCCTGAATGAGGGCGACGCGGAGGAATTTTCGTTCTGCCCCGATGAATTCGGCATTTCTGACCAGCAGGCTAAGTTTGCGATGCTTGTTGCTCAGGGGAAAAAGCCGACAGAGGCATACCGACTGGCTGGTTATGAGGGGCAAGGTGCGACAGCTAACAGCAACGCCAGCCGTATGCTTAGAAATGCCAGGGTTTATCGTGCTATCAGCTACTTCCGCAATCAGTATCAGAAACGCTATACCGCAGACCTGGATTTACTGGTGAGTCAGTTGATGGCCATTGTCCAGGCCGACCCCAATCAGTTGGCACAATTTCGCCGTGTTAACTGCCGTTATTGCTGGGGCGAGAATCACCTCTACCAGTGGCGTGATATTGCAGAATTCGATAAGGCAGCGGCACAGGCCTCCAGAGATGGCAAACCCGAGCCGGAATATGGAGGCCTTGGCTTTGTTGATAACGCCATACCCAATCCGGACTGCCCGAAGTGCTGCGGTGAGGGAATGGGACAGCTTTATATGGCTGATACCGCTCTGCTTGATGGGGATGCGCGGCAATTATATGCAGGGGCAAAGCTCGGAAAATTCGGCGTTGAGATCCTGCTGGAGGATAAGGCTGCCGCCCGGCGCGAACTTATCAAGCTGATAACGGCGACGAAAGGAAGTTCTGCTGGTGGTGCAACTGACAGTCGCAATGATCTGGAGCTTGAAGGACTGAGGCTTCGCAACGAAAAGCTGCGCACTGAGATTGAAAACCTCAAAAAAGGTGTGGGTGGTGAGAATAACGAAATAATTATCCACAACTCTCTGCCGATGCCGGGAGTGGATAATGTCGATTGAAATCTACCTCCCAAAACCTCATGAGGGGCAAATAGCTGCATGGACGGCGGCAATAGAGGAACGCTTCCACGCGGTATGCTGTGGTCGTCGCTGGGGTAAAACGGTGATGCTGGTGAACATCGCTACCAGTTTCGCGACGCGGAAATTTGCCGTTCCTACCACCGGGCAGCTTATCGCGGGTAGGGTGGGGATTTTTACCGCACAATACCGACAGTACCAGGAAATCTGGGATGAAATTAGCGCCGTTCTGCAACCGCTGATCCTCAGCCAGTCAAAAAATGAAAAGCGCATTATTCTCCGTAATGGGGGGCGCATCGACTTTTGGGTAACGGACAATAACAAACTGGCCGGGCGTGGGCGTAAATATCACGCTGTGCTGATTGATGAGGCCGCATTCACTAAATCGCCGGAAATGCTCGAGGAAATCTGGCCCCGCGCTATACGCCCGACGCTTGTTGATTACCGTGGCTGTGCGTGGGTATTTTCCACACCAAACGGTATCGACGAGAGCAATTTTTTCTACGCGATATGCCACGATGAATCCCTGGGATTTGTCATGCACCATGCGCCAACTTCATCGAATCCGTACATTCCGAAAGAAGAACTGGAGGAAACGGAGAAGAAATCCGATCCGCGCGTTTGGCAGCAGGAATATCTTGCCGAGTTCGTGGACTGGTCCAAAGACGCGTTACTCGATGTCGATAAGCTGCTGGTGGACGGTCAGCCAATTGAGATGCCGCCGTACTGCGACATGATTTTCGCAGTGATGGATACGGCGCTGAAAGGCGGGACCGAAAATGATGGTACTGGCGTGGTGTATTTCGCTTATGAGTCAACGTATTCGGACGAGCCAAAACTGACGATTATTGACTGGGATGTGACGCAAATTAAAGCGTCATTGCTTCCTGAATATATCCCCGGCGTTTATGAAAACCTCGAGCGCCTCGCGAAATTATGCCGTCCGCGTTTGGGCTGCCAGGGAATTTTTATGGAAGACGCCGCGATGGGGGCAATCCTCAACCAGAAGGCGGAAACCGAAGGCTGGGATATGACGCCGATTAAATCGGCACTAACCAGCAAAGGTAAAGACGAACGGGCGGTGATGGCATCCAGCTACCACTATCAGGGGATGTGCAAAATCGCCCGGGAGGCTTACGACAAGACCGTTTCATTCAAACGTACCACCGCAAACCACCTCATTAAACAAATCGCCGGGTTCCACCTGGCAGACAAAGACGCACATAAACGTGCTGATGACCTTTTCGATTGTTATACCTATGGATTGATTATCGCGCACGGTAATTACGCGGCGTTGTAAAAAATCAGGATATTTTTGATGGCAGAGATCGAGATTACTGGCGGCCTCGGTTCAGCACTGATGCATATTCTTGAGGCTGAAGAAATTCAGCCGGGAACCGACATTGGCTATGAATTGTGTAAGCAGCTGTGGCAATTCCATCCTCTGGGCGGAAAACTTGTCGAAAAACCCATACTTATGGCGATGTGTAAGCCGCGTCAGTACAACGTGGAGACAGACCCTGACGAGCGGGTTGTGCGGCGTTTCCAGGAGGTATGGGAACGTATGAAGGTTAACGAGAAGATTAAAAATCTGTTTTTTCTGTCTCGTTGCTACGGTGCCGCAGCGATCGGCGTGGGCACCGACAGTGTTCCATGTCGTGAGCCGCTTCCGACATTCGGACTGACAGAAGATGATGTGTATATCAACGCGTGGGACCCGTTGAACGCTTCTGGTTCGATGGTGACTGACCAGAACCCAAACAGCCCGTTTTTCCAGGAAGCCAATAAAAAGCTGAAGATTGGCGGAAAAGACTGGCATCCGTCACGCACACTGAAAATTTTCAATGGCACACCGATTTATCTGGAGTTTCAGAGTTCATCGTTCGGATTCACCGGGCGAAGCGTGTTTCAGCGCGTTCTTTATTCCCTGAAATCCTATATCAATACGATGGAGGCGAATGATCTCGTCAGCCAGAAGGCAGGCGTACTGGTGGCTAAAGTTGTGCAGTATGGTTCGAAACTTGACGGGATCATGGCTGCCGCCACGGGACGAAAAAGGGAAAATGTTAAAGAGGCAAAAAATAAAGGTGTGCTTAGTATCGGGAAGGATGAGGACGTTACCTCGCTGAATTTACAAAACATCGATGGCGCGCTAAATGCCGCCCGCGACAACATTATTTCCGATATTGCATCAGGTAGCGATGTTCCCGCGATTCTCATCAAGGAGGAGGCTTTCTCGAATGGTTTCGGTGAAGGAACTGAGGATTCGAAAGCTATCAGCCAGTATATCGATGGTGTACGCCAGCAGATTGAACCTGTGATGGATTATTTCGAACGCCTGGTGCAGTACATCGCCTGGAACGAGGAATTTTATCAGTCGCTGAAAAATGATTACCCGGACATCATAACTGATGACTATAAAACCACGTTTTACCAGTGGCGACGTGAATTTACCGCGACATGGCAGGAGCTGGTGGAGGAGTCGCCGGACAAACGCCGGGAAAGCGACAGTAAAGTGATTCAACAGGCGATAGCACTTTTCTCTGCCGTGTCGCCACAGGTTGATCCTGAAAACCGTGCCGCCGTCACTGAATGGCTGGCAAGCCTTGTTAATGCCACGCAAACCTATGGCGAAGCTCCACTCATCATTGATGTGGACGCGCTGGCGAATTATGAACCACCGAAGCAGGAGACGCCTGATGGCAATTTCCAGCCGGGCGGTGAGGAAGAAGAAACGGATCAGGACGCTATATGAGGTTCTGACGGATGCCGTTAACTACTACGTAAATCACGGGTGGGATAGCGAAAAATCATTGCTCGAATGGTGCCGGAAACTCCGTGTAGCCGCTCAGCGAGAAACCCCTGATGATACCGTAGCCAGAAAACATCTCACCGCCATCTACAGCCGTCTTGTCATCGACGGCGGGGCATTACGGGAGCAGCCTCCTGACGGCCCTAAAAAAGTCACTGTTGAAAAACTGAAACCTGAGTTTCGCAAGGAACTCGACAGGCGAATTTTCGCCAGTGCCAACCTGATAAAACTCAACCGCGAACAGGCCATCGAGAAAACCATACAGCGTTTTCAGGGGTGGGTTACGTCCATTCCGCCTGACGGGGTGAGCGAAATTGATCGCTGGGAAGTGAAGTCCGGTTTTCATAAGTCCGTGAAGGATATGGATTTTATCAGTCGCCGGGTGGCAATTGACCAGGGGCATAAGCTGGCAAGCAACGTTAAGTATCTGCTGGCTGTTCAGAGTGGAGCGATTGCTCTGCGCTGGCATTCTAACTGGCGGCGTCCGGGCTACAAATACCGACAGGACCACAAAGAACGCGACGAGAAAATTTATCTCCTTCGCAATTCGTGGGCGCTGGAGCAGGGGCTGATTAAGCCCGTATATGGTTTTTATGACGAAATCACTGCTGCTGGGGAGGAGGTTTATTGCAGTTGCGATGCACTGCCGATCTACGCCCCTCAGAAACTACCCGACGAATTTTTAACGGAGAAGGGCAAACGTGAGTTTAACCGAGCTTGAAGTGGCAGAACGCATCAGGGACGGAACCGTACCGTCTCCGGTGAAATTCTCCAACATGTGGCTGGTGAATTTGCGAATAACCGGAACCGGGCTTGCCTATCGCGCCGGGCTGAAAGAGCACGTCTGGCGTGATCCAAAGCTCTATCTTAACGAGGAGTTTTTAAGGCGATGCAATGGCCTTCCGGTTATCGCAAACCATCCTGACGACGCAGTTCTGACGGAGGAGGACTTTAAATCGCGGATCGTCGGTAGCGTCATGCTGCCGTATATCCGGGGTGATGAGGTATGGGCGGTGTGCCGCGTTTACCTCCAGAGCATTGTTGAAGAAATCACTGAGGGGGATGTTTCGACAAGCCCGTCGGTGGTGTTCAACAGCACATCAGGAAATGTGGAAGTACAGGAAGGTGACACCAATTTTTTAATCGAAGGCGTTCCTTTCCTTGTTGATCACATCGCCCTGGTGACGAAAGACCACGGCTCGCTGGGCGTGTGGGATAAAGACCGGATCCCCGCAGGGGTTGAAGTGACAAATACAGGTGAAATTGAGATGGAAAAAGAAGAACTCCAGGCCCTGTTACAGGGGGTGGTGAACGATGCCCTGAGCGGAATTAATCAGAAAATCGATGGAGTAGTCACGCGCATGGACTCACTGGAACAGCGGGACAAAGCGCGGGCGGATGCCGAAGAGCAGGCGAAAAAAGAGGCCGAAGAAAAGGCCAAAGCCGATGAAGCCGCAGAGGAACAGCGTAAAGCTGATGAAGCTGCGGCAAAGGAGGCGGAAGAAAAAGCCAAAGCTGACGAGGCGGCAGCCAAAGACGCTGAGGAGAAAGCAAAGGCTGATTCCGAAGCGGAAGAACAGCGTAAAGCTGACGAGGAGGCAGAAAAAGAACGCAATGACTCTGCCCTGGCCGAAGCACAGGCAAAAGCCGACTCCGCATTCAGTGCCTGCGGTAAAAACGCGCCAGCACCGTTTTCTGGAGAAAATGCGCTGGACTACCGCAAGCGTGCGCTTATCGCTATGCAGAAACACTCTCCGGCACATAAGGACGTCAATATTCGCGCGATTGCGGATTCTGCAACTCTGGCTGTGCTTGAGGACGCAATTTTCAGTGCCGCCCGTCAGTCCATCGAAAAAGAAATGATGAGTACGCAGGGGCAACTGCATAAACGTATCCGCAACGATGAAGCCGGGCGTCGCATTACTGAATATCAGGGCGATCCGAACGTCTGGCTGAGTGCCTTCAAAATTCCGGGGCGTCGTCTGGCAAAAATTAACACTCAAGGGAGCCTGAACAATGGCTGATATTAACTTTCATCCGTTTAAAAACCGTGGAGCATTTGGTGGCCTTTTTAACGTCGAATCCCGTGGGCTGATGCAGGGGGATGCGCAGGATGATCCGGCAATTCGTCTGCAACTTTGCTCCGGACGACTGGACAGCAAAATCAGTGAACCGGTATGGGGTGGTGTCGGTGTTATCGAGTGCATCGCTCCCGCGAAAGACAGCGTTAACGGGGCGGTAATTAAACAAGCCACGAAGGACGCCTGTAACGCCTTTACTGTCTTTAATCAGGCATTTCATGGCATTACCACGCCGGATAATCCGGTGCCGTTATATCTCGCGGGTGGCTTTGTTCACTATTACCGCGTTGGCTCAGGTGCCCGCATTCCTCTCCCTGTCAGTGCAGAAGTTGTTGCGCTGGCTGATGGAAATAACACCGTTGCTGCCAGTGGTTTTGTGTGGGATCTGACGAAAAACATGGTTGATGTTTATTCGGGATCACCCGGCGCTAATCCGAAAGTGGATATTAAGCTGCTGATGGTTTCAGTTGACGGAAACCTGACGGTGAAAAAAGAGGATGGCGGTAACGTTGTCTGGGAAATCGGCAAACCGTGCGGCCTGTTTTTAATTTAAGGGGATATTAATTAATGAGCGCATTTACTCCTGCGACTACTATTGTGTCGCCGTCAATGGTGCTGCCGGAAATGATCGTGCAACAGAGCATGGCTTCCGGGGCGTTTGAAGTCCTGGCTGGTGGTGCTCCAGCGGTAAAAATCAGTTCCAGTGATTTGATGGTCTATCAGAAATATCTGCGCATGACCTCGCAGGCGCAGGTCAGCCAGTCTCTGCCGGGTCAGTTACCGTCTTCCAGTATCTCTGGCGGCTATGACGGAATGATGACTTACCGAATTTCTTCCCGCTCGCAATACAGCTATCTCGATACTGATGCAGCAGATCGCTGGGGCTATTCTCTGATTGAAGGCCTGCGCCTGGCTAACCGTCAGGGACACGCTCAAATGTTGCGTAATATGCTGCTGTATGGCGTGAATGCAGCTAATAACGAGGGGATCACCAACTCACCGAACGCAGTGACGCTGAATCTGGGCAACGACAGCAAAGGTAACGATTCGTACACCACCTGGGATTCCGGCGAGATGGCTAAATTTATGCTTGGCCTGATTGCTGACCAGAAAACCCGCATGTTGCTGCTGGGGCAGCCATTAACGACTGTTATTCTGAGCCCACAGCGATTCATGAAGGCGCTGGAGTGGACAGGAATTGTTGAGCTGACCAGTTATCAGCGTCCTGGTGGTGGTACCGGAACGGTGGGAACGATGGTTAAAGACGTCGCCGATAAGGCGACAGGCGACGACATCATGTTCTGCCAGGACGACACGCTGATCGGTAAAGGCGCTGGTGGTAATGACCTAATCATCGTTACGAACCCGACGATTGAGGTTCCGGAAGCGCGTCACACCATTAACACCAATATTTTCTCCACGCTGGTACCTAACCAGCAGGCCGTCAACGTGATGTTCTGTGATATGGCAGCGCCGACGGAAATCCCGTCCCCTATGCCGGATGGCGGCCTGACCACGTTGTATACCATGCGCGCGACGCCGGGCTGGAACTTCCGCCCTGAGGGGATCACCCTGTTGTCTGCCAAATACGCATAAACGTTCACTCTGATAACGCGGGGAGCTAAATGCTCCCTTTTTTGTGGGAAAAATTTATGAAGCTCTACATCGCTAACTGCTCACGTCAGCCGCACACGTTCAACTACAAACTCCCCGAAAAAACGCAGTCGTTCGGTGTGACAATTCCGTCCGGACGTCAGCATATGATCGAAAATCAGTCCGATATTATCGACCACATCATCCGACAGCATGAGCCTTACGGATTCCAGCGTTGTGACAAGGTGGACAAGAATTTTTCCGGTATCTGCTATTCCATCGATAAACCTGTGAGCGTCGGTCGCATTGAGGATTGCGCGGAGCAGAAAACGGAAAATCTGGAATCCCTGTCAGAAGAAATTCTTGCAGCCAGCGCCGTATCGCTGAATAACGCAGTGGATCAGGCAGTGATTCAAAGTGGCGAAAAACCTCAACCGGGTGGTATTGAAATGGAAATCACCGGGGAAGCGATTAACACTGAACAGGAAAATCCGCCCAGCACAAAGCGAAATATTAAGGTTAAAAAATAATGACCTTGCGTCCGTCACTGGAGGGATTTATTCGCTTTGTTCGTGACGACATGAAAGTACCGGTTCACGCTATTGCTGACGATGATCCGACGCTGGAATGTTGCTTTCAGTCTGCGATGGAGCTAATCCCTCACGATCAGGGGCTGGAGCGTTTACCCATCATCTATGTGCGAACAGTTTATAACGCTGCCGCCTCATTTCTCCTGAATTTCGCTCCCGGCTCGTGGTTTGCCGACCTGAGAAAAAAACTCAACCTTGGGAAACTGGCTACCGGGCTTGTCAGCGCGGCAGCAGACCAGGGGACATCTGGTTCGATCACCATCAGCGACGCGCTGAGTAATCTGTCTTTGCTGGATTTGCAGATGTTACAGGATCCGTATGGACGACAGGTTGTTGCGGTGCTGATGCAGATGGGCACGGTATGGGGTTACACGCCATGAAACTTTGTTTTGGGGTTATCGACCAGCCGTATGACTACGGCGACGAACTGGGAAAAACCACGTTTGACGTGGCCTGTGACCTCGAGGAGCGATACGAAATTTTTACGCACTTCTGGGAAATGCATAAGGACGAGATTATCCAGGAGGCAGGTACTGAACTGGCGTACCAGTTGGTCAATCACTTCAAGTATAAGGCTCCGCTACCTGGCGAGCATTTTCTGGAAGGGACCGGGAAGATTTTCCATATATTTCTTGAAACCGAAGAAATGGCCGGAATGACGATCAACGGAAATCAGGTCCCAACCCAGGCTGCGTTACAGGGTGTTAACTCAAGGCTTAAGGACAAATATACCGGGGAGCGGCGCCCGTCATTCATAGATGGTGGCCTGTTTAAGGGCAGCTTTATAGCGTGGATAGATAACAATGCCGAGTCTTGAAGAATTAGCCGAACAGCACAGTTCGCAGCTCTCGTCCGTTCTTAAATCCGCAGTTGAAACCATCTCGTCAGACCAGGAAATCACGTTCAGGCTCTATGTCCGGCAGGTTCTGCCGCTGGATGGTTTTGTCTATTGGGTTAATGCGGAAATCATCAGTTGCGATGAACTGTGTCGTCTGAATATTGAGTCACCAACTCGTCTGAAAATCAAAGGCAGCCTGCATCGTCAGGTTATTGCGATTCAGGACGAGTCTGTCTCGAAGGATGTGAACAACATTATTTTCACGCCTGTTCAGCAGGTTGATGATTTTAATGTGGAAAATCCCGATGCGATCTATCTCGGTGAGTACGGCGGCGTCCAGTTCGCTTTTTCTCGAATGGAGAGCCGCTATCAGCAGTCGGGTATTTTTCATTATCGCGGCATGGCGATTTTGCCAACCATGCGTTCCCAGATTATCGACTGCGAGGAGGATATCAGCGACGAGCAGATCATATCCAACAGCATCCCGATCTGGCTGCAAATGAAAGATGCCGCGACCGTGTATCCGTCTTACCTGGTACCGCAGAACCTTCGCCCTCCGTATATCGCGGTGGATGTTCGCAACAGTATTCCTTTGCAGGTGGCTCCCGTTGTTTTCGGTGGTGAGCGATTCCAGCTCGTCCAGGATTCGGTTCGCCTGACGCTTTACGGATTCAGCAACAAAATGGCGCTGGATCTTGTCGACTCGGTGGTGAACAGGGCGCTGGAGGAGGAAAAGTTTGGTGTAACCAATATTCCGGTGGTTCAGGACGCAAAGTCGGGACAGGTTGAAATCAACGCTCTGGCGAAGAAAAAGATTGTCGATTTTGACGTGAATTACTACCAGAGCACCGCCCGGGAAATATCCCGGCAGTTGATTGAAAAAGTCATTTGTAAATATGAGGTTAAATAATGGGGTTTAATATCGTCACGGTGAATGTGTCCCAGACCATCGGGGCCATACCCTCGAATCTGCAGCAGATGTCTGCGGTTCTCTCGTTTGGCTCCACGACTCATGAGCCGGGGAAGCCTGTATTACTCACCAGCAATCAGGATATTAACGATCTGGTTAAAAATCCGATTGCTGCGTTGTCGGCGGCTGCCGCAGGAAAATCTGCGGCAAACGTCACCGTTACGATGACGCTTCCGGAAGGGAGCAACATCCGACGCGAAAACAGTTCTGAGGTGAAAATTGTTGTTTCCGGGTGTTCGCCCGACGCGTGGAATGGCGAATATACTGCTACCGTCACGGATGAAAAAACACTGACCTGGACGATTGCTGATTCTCAGCTTTCCGGTTCGCCAGTGACACTGGGGCAGTTTTCCATTGTCGGCAGTGAAAATCTGGTGACGGCAGTAAACACGTTTTTTGCCCAGGGAAATTCAGTTGGGATTTACCTGCTGGAGCTGGGAGTACAGAAAGGCGGGGTCAGTAAGGAAATCGCTGCACTGAAAGCTTATATGGAAGATCCGCTCCTGCGGTTTTATGCGTATCTGGTGCCGCAGCGGTGGGATGGTGACGCAGAATTTATCAGTCTGGCAAAACTCCACACCGCCAACGAAGCGATGCAGTATTTCTTCGTGCTGACGAAAACGCCGGACGACACGAATTACGTTTCGCCTTATGCCGGTATTAAGTCGGTTATTGCAACGGCGGATGATACGTACCCGGCGACAAACGCGGCAGCAGCCGTAATGTGGAACTATGTTTCCGCATCACCTTCAGAAATCAACAAGGTGCCGCCGATGGCATTTCGTTATCTACAGGCGGTAAACGCCCACAAGGGCAAAAATTCAATTCTGGTCACGATGACGAAGCAGAATATTAACTACGTCGACACGGGGGCTGAGGGGGGAATTTCCAACACGATTCTGGTGAAAGGCGTTACCAGTGACGGTAACGATATGACGTACTGGTATTCCGTGGACTGGGTGCAGATTAATGTCGATATGCAGCTCGCCAACACGGTGATCAACGGTAGCAATAACCCAATTAACCCGCTTTACTACAACCAGGACGGGATCGACCGTCTACAGCAGGTCGCACAGGCGGTGTTCAATACGGGCGTATCTTACGGCCTGGTCAACGGTCAGCCTGTCGTCGATGCAGTGCCTTTCCGCCAGTATATCAACACTAATCCCAATGATTACGGTATCGGGCGTTATGCAGGCCTTTCGGCCTCCTATACGCCGATGCGCGGATTTGTCGAAATCATTTTTAACATCAATGTGACAATGCAGCTTTCGTGAGGGACTGAACCGTGCCTAATCCAATGATCCCCGTTGGCACCCTTAACCGGGTTCGCGCCAGCGTTAAATTCACCTCCCATTCTGAACTGAATGTGTCCGCCTCTTTTCTGGCAAAAGAAGGCGTCGAATTGTCCTTTCAGGGCAATATCACGGAGTTTTTACCCGCTATGACGGGAGCCGTGCAGTCGCCGCAGCCATACATGATTTTACAGGCGCGTGTTCATCTGCTGCGTAGCCAGGCGCTGGGAAAACAATTCAAGACGCAATGGGAAAAGAATGCCACGATCGGCGACGCAAAAGTGTATAGCGACAGCACGGTGTTCGGTGACTTCGATATCTATAACACGGCGATCACCAACGTGCAGGATATGACCTTCGCCGGGGGCGAGCCGGGTGTGGCCATCACCATTACTGGTACGTATTACATCGGTGATGCTGCCAACTTACTGATTTAGTGTATGATGGTGTTTTTGAGGTGCTC
>ENA-UOZL01000138-UOZL01000138.1-food-metagenome-genome-assembly--contig:-NODE-138-length-29573-cov-4.125584_pt1 | contig 29573 bp, 29 predicted proteins | sample MGYA00249883_ERZ772724 | MGnify/ENA primary metagenome ERZ772724 (study PRJEB29005, sample SAMN08379457) | food metagenome | isolation source: cheese spiked with Escherichia coli O157 | study: EMG produced... | reverse complement strand
AGTCGTCAGATGAATTATTGTATTTCATCTGACAACCATAAAGGGATTATCGCAGACTAAAGTAATAGTCGGGCGTTTTTTTGCATTATTGCATGGCTTGGTAATCGTCATAGAGAGTTTGCATCTCTAAATCGTTTGGCACGAGCTTCAAATATTGTTTGAGGGCCGCTAACATTTCTGGGACCTGTGCCATTTCTTGGAAGAATAAAATTAAATCGTGTAGAAAGTCCGAGTTATCTTTCAAGTCAGGATAAGCTAACAGATAATTTTCGCGCGCTTGGTCAACATCATCCACCGCCATCTGTGATTGCGCCAATGACCAATATAAATCAGCCGTTGGTTTATGATTTTCAATCGCATCTTGTAAGAAAGCAATGTTTTCGGCATGGCGGCCTTGACGGCGATAAACTTGGCTCAAGGCACTAATTTCGCCCATATTATCAGGATCAATCTTGAGAGCCTCGTTTAGCATCTGTTCAGCAACCTCGTTATTACCTAATTGAAGCGCTAGATCGCTCCCCTTTTGATAGAGGACCTCGTTGTAGGCATCGTACCCAATTCCGGTCTGAACGGTCGTTAAGGCGTCTTCTAATTGATTCTGAGCCTCTTGAGCTGCTGCCAAGTAAGTATATAGTGACGTATATTGTGGATCAGTCGTCTGTAACTTGGTTAAGATTTCAATTGCTTTTTGATAATCCTTAATTTGTAAGTACAAAAAGCCCATCTGGAATTGATCGTCTTCTGTTAGAAATTCTGGCGTCAACCCTTCGTAAATCTGCAAAGCTTCTTCAAAAGCCCCACTGCTGGCATAACTAGTTGCCAACCGCTTTTGAATATTCACCTGTCCCAGTTCAACAACGTCTTGGTCGATGAGCGTCTCATAGTAATTGGCGGCCTTCACATATTCACCCATTTCAAAGTACAATTCAGCTAATGCGAATTGCATGACGGGTTCATCTGGATATAAGCGCAACGCCGTCAATAATTTTTGTTCACTAACTTCTGGTAAGCCCATTGTTTGATAGACATCAGCTGCCGTCAGCAGACTTTCGGCGTACGCATTGGATTCTGGCGTAATATCTGCCAACAAGTTCAAGGCGTCGTCGTATTGGCCATTGCTGACCGCAATATCTGCTAGTGTTGTTCTGATTTGATCTTCTTCAGGAAATTGGGCCAACAATTGTTGGTAAATTGTCGTTGCTTGTTCCAAAAAACCCATCGCATATAACTCTTCAGCTAAGCTGTAGAGCGTATCGGGTTCATCAGCAACTAAGGCTTGTTGGAAGTAAGTCTGTGCTTGTTCTAAATTATTATCTTCTAATGCTGTAAGCATTTGTTCTGAATTCGTCATTTAACCACCCTTTTTCGATTGTTCCATTTTAACATATTCGGATTAATTGCCAATAAAAAAAGACTGGGAAAAATCCCAGCCTATAAATTGAATTCTTATTTAACAGAATCCTTTAATGCTTTACCTGGCTTGAATGCAGGTACTTTGCTTGCAGGAATCTTAATTTCTGCACCAGTTTGTGGGTTACGGCCCTTACGAGCTGCACGTTCACGTACTTCAAAAGTACCAAAGCCGATTAGTTGAACTTTGTCACCTTTTTTCAAAGTGTCTTGGATTGAACCAAATACTGCATCAACTGCAGCAGTTGCATCCTTCTTAGTTAAACCAGTCTTTGATGCTACGCCTTCGATCAATTGTGCTTTGTTTGCCATGTTTTTCACCTCCTGCTCATCACAGATAATCAGTAATTAATTACCGAAACCATTTTTGAGTGGTCAAAAATGACGAAACAATGATTTGATCACCATTTCATTTTTTAATTTATCACACAAACCTAGTGATAGCAAGGAATTTCGCTAAAAAACAGCATTCTGAGCAAATTAGTTAATCATATTAGCGGATTTTTGAAAAAACAGCTTATTTTCGTTGACGAGGGATCAAATGGATTGGTGTACCAGTAAAGTCAAAGGTTTTCCGTAATTGATTCTTCAAGAAACGTTGATATGAGAAATGAAGCAAGTTAACATCGTTTACGAAGACCACAAATGTAGGCGGTTGAACCGCTACTTGTGTCATGTAATAAATGCGCAATCGTTTCCCATTAATAGCTGGAGTTGGTGTCACCGTTGTTGCATCCATCAAGACTTCGTTTAAGAGTGCTGATTGGATGCGCCGGTTTTGGTTTTCACTCACTTGTTCAATCATCGCTGGCAAGTTTTGCAAGCGAACGCCGGTCTTAGCCGATACAAAGATGATTGGCGCATAGTCTAAGTATTGGAATTGATCGCGCACGTGATTTTCGAACTCTTTCATCGTGTGGTTGTCTTTTTTAAGTGTATCCCACTTATTAACCACGATGATAATCCCACGACCAGCTTCATGTGCGTAGCCAGCCACTTTCTTATCTTGTTCACGAATACCTTCTTCAGCATTCAAAACGACTAATACGACGTCTGAACGGTCAATCGCACGTAATGCACGCATTACGGCGTATTTTTCAGTATTTTCGTAGACCTTACCCCGTTTACGGATCCCGGCAGTATCAATCATGGTAAATTCTTGATTATCTTCAGCCGTGAACTTCGTATCGATGGCATCCCGCGTAGTCCCTTCAATTTGAGAGACAATTACCCGGTCTTCTTTTAACATCGCGTTCACAAGTGATGACTTCCCAACATTGGGACGGCCAATCAAACTAAACTTGATGCTATCGTCTTCTTCTTCGTCATCTTCAGCTGGGAACTTAGCAACGGCGGCATCTAAAAGATCACCTAACCCTTGACCATGAGCCCCTGAAACGGCGATGGGTTCGCCAAAGCCAAGACTATAGAAATCAAAAATATCTTGGCGTTGTTCTGGATTATCCGCCTTATTAACCCCAAGTAAGATCGGTTTGTCAGCGCGGTATAAAATTTGTGCAACTCGCTCATCCGCATCAGTAACCCCTTCTCGTGCACTCACTAAGAAGATAATCACGTCTGCTTCATCAATAGCAATTTCTGCTTGTTGTTTAATCTGTTCCATAAATGGTGCGTCACTAATTTCAATCCCACCGGTATCGATTAGGCTAAATTCATGCCCTAACCATTCACTTGTGGTATAAATGCGATCACGCGTAACCCCTGGCGTATCTTCAACAATCGAGATCCGCTCACCGGCAATGCGATTAAAAATCGTCGATTTACCGACATTAGGTCGACCAACAATGGCGATAACTGGTTTTGTCATTGTATTCATTCCCTTCGTTGTTCAGTGTACCCTGTCTGAGCCAAACTGACAAGGTCACTCCGACAAAGTCCGCTGAACTTCCGCTTCCTCTGCGTCGTACTAATCAATCACCGACATAAACGTAGGGTCTGGGACAAAACCTAGTTTTGTCCCAGACCCTACCTTTTTGCATATGACTTTTAAAAAAATTATTTATCGTCTAATGTTTTACCAAGCATGTCGCCGATACTGAAACCTGTTTCTTCTTCTGGCATCACATAGTCAGAAGGCGCCACATCTTCGTGTTCTGAATCCTTAGCACCAGCAGGTTTTTCTTGCAATGCTTTGATTGATAAACCTAAACGTTGTTGTTCAGGATCAACTGATAAGACCTTGACTTGAACCGTTTGGCCTTCTTCTAACACATCGTTTGGTGTGGCGATATGTTGATGTGAGATTTGTGAAATATGCACTAAACCTTCAACCCCAGGGAAGACTTCAACAAAGGCGCCAAATGTTGTTAAACGTTTAACGACCCCTTCTAAAGTGCTACCAACTGGTGCTTTATCAGCGATATCATCCCAAGGACCAGGTTGCGTATCTTTAATTGATAATGAGATCCGGCCTTTTTCTTGGTCTAAGCTCAAGACTTTCACTTGCACTTTTTGACCAACTTCTAAGACATCAGAAGGTTGGTTAATGTGATCATATGAAATTTCAGAAACGTGGACTAAGCCGTCAACGCCACCTAAATCGATGAATGCGCCAAAGTTTGTCAAACGAGCAACTTCACCTTCAACAACATCCCCAGGTAACATTTTTTCAAAAACTGCTTGTAACTTAGCTTGACGTTCTTGTTCCAATAATGCTTTACGTGAAAGAATTAAACGGTTTTCACTTGGTTCAATTTCAATAATTTGTAAGGTTAATTCTTGGCCTTTAAAGCTGCTTAAATCACGTACGAAACGATCAGAAATCATTGAAGCTGGTACGAAGCCACGGACACCAGCATCGACGACTAAGCCGCCTTTAACCACGTCGATGACTTTAGCTGTGATTGTTTCTTGATTAGCAAATTTTTGTTCAATTTCAGACCAAACTTTACGGGCTTCTAAGCGACGTTTAGATAATAAGTAGCTCCCGTTTTCTTTATCGTTACCGATTCTTGAAATGACCACTAAATCTAATTGGTCGCCTACTTTGGCAACGTCTGCGATGTCTTCAATAGGTTGACTTGATAATTCTTTTTGAGGCACAACCCCTTCAACACCAGTTCCTTCGATGCCGACAATCACTTGTCGATCTTCAATTGCTAAAACTTCACCTTTAACAACGTCCCCAATTTTGACTTCGTGGACACTGTCTAAAGCAGCTGCCATTGCATCGCTGCTTTGGGTGTTATTCAAATTAGCTTCACTCATAGCTAAAATCCTCCTTAACGACTATCTATACAGTTACTATTTTAGTTGATATCTATTCGGATTACCAGTTATTTTACCTCGTTCAAAGATAAAATTACATATTTTTCTTTACAATTGCTAATATTGTGTCGACCACCTCATCGATTGTTAACTGAGTTGTATCGATTTCAATGGCGTCGTCAGCTTTTTTTAAGGGTGAAATGGCCCGTGTACTATCTTTTTGATCACGTAATTCAATCTCTGCTTGTAGCGTTGCTAAAGGCGTCATAATCCCCTTAGCTGTATTTTCAGCATAACGGCGTTTAGCTCGTTCTTGGGCACTTGCCACCATAAAAATTTTAACCTTCGCAGCAGGTAACACCGTTGTTCCAATATCGCGTCCATCCATGACGACTTGACCTTGATCTGCAATCTGACGTTGCCGTGCAACCATCTCAGTGCGCACACCAGCTAAAGCTGATACTTGTGAGACATTATTCGTAATTTCAGGGGTTCGAATGGCTAATGTAATATCTTCACCATTCAAGAAGACTTTTTGCCCTGCTTGGTCAGGTTTAAATTGGATATCTGCTTCTTTTAAAGCTGCTAAAATTCCCGCTTCATCCCCGAAGTCTAACCCTAATTTCTGTGCTAACACGGTTGATGCGCGATACATAGCACCCGTATCAACGTATACGAACCCTAATTTAGTAGCCACAATTTTGGCGACCGTACTTTTACCAGATGATGCTGGTCCATCAATTGCAATTTGCATGTTCTGCCTCCTGAAAAAATCATTAAAAAAGGCTGGGAGTTTCCCCAGGCCTTTTGGTAGTACTTATTATTTAACTTTTAGAGCTGTGCCTGGTGCCACTTGTGAATTGGCTGTTAACCCAGGGTTTAATGCAAGTAGTTGATCGAGTGTTAAACCGTTATTAACCGCTGCGCGGTATAAACCTTCGCCGGCTTTCAACGTATAAGAACCACCCGTTGTTTCGCTTGAACTGCTACTTTCAGTTGTTGTTTCTTCGCTACTACTATTTTGAGCATCTGCTTGAGCTTGGCTTTGACTATTAGCCTTTTCAGCTTCTTCTGCAGCTTGTTTGCTACTTTCAACTGCTTGGCTTTCACTAGCCGCTTTTTCACTTTCAGCCTGTTTAGCTTTACTTTCGCTGGCCGCTTTGGTAGCACTTTCGCTAGCAGACTTCGCTTTTTTAGCTTCTTTCTTAGAAGCACTATCACTATCAGAAGTATTAACGACAATCTTACTAGACTCGACTGGGCGGTTAGCCCGGCTAGAATGAATCGTATAGGCAATAATCGGAAATGCAATCATTAAAACAAGCAATACACCTAGAATAATGGCAAAATATGTATTTCCTTTTTCCTTACTCTTGGAAGCAACACGCGATAAATTCCCGCGATCATCACGATCATCATCAAACTGGCTTTCCCAGGGTTTGTCTTCCGTCTGATTATCTAATTTTTTCTTATCATCTTTGAGCATTGACGGCCCTCCCTATTGGTATTCTTTGATATTGTACCATAGACCCTTTTAAAATACCCAGAAAATCTCTAAAACAATTGCTTCAAAATACCGTCCCAATGGTCTAACCCGTCTATTTTAGGGGATTTATCATCAGTTAACGTTTTTAAATTAAATTTTTCTAAAAAGACCGTTGAATCCTGTTGACCACAACATTGATCAGCATGGGCAACCTGTTGGGGTTGCTCGTCAAAATAGTTCACAATAAATTGCCGCCGACAGCCTTGTAAGTTTAAATAATCAACCATTGTTTGAAGCGCAAAACGCTTTTCTTTTTGCCGATTCTGTAACAGTTCACTAACGGCCTGTTCATCCATCCCAATTTGCTGATACCGCCGTAATAATTCAAACTCGTTGCCTTGGCTTTGTTTAAATAATGTCGGTTCTTGATAGAAACGCCGAATCAATCCAGCTTCAGGAATCCCAAATGACACTAACGACTGTTGCAGATACGTATCTTGCGGTGTTGCTAACAACATTGCATAGGCTGGTTGGCCATCGCGCCCTGCACGACCGACTTCTTGTAGATAACTTTCGATATTTTGCGGTAAATGATAGTGAATCACATAGCGAATATTGGCTTTATTAATCCCCATTCCAAATGCATTCGTTGCGCAGATTACGTCCAACTGCCCTTGCATAAACTGTTGTTGAATAATGAAGCGCTCCTGTGGCGAAAGCGCTGCGTGATAATAGGCAACTCGCATCGCTGTCTTTTGTTGCAAAAAAGCCGCAATCTCGACGGTCTTTTGACGACTTGAAAAATAAATAATCCCGGGCCCCTGACTCTCAGTTACCAATTGTTGCAAAAAGGCGTTCTTACTCGCTTCATCCGCTTGTTGACTCACCCCTAAGTAAATATTAGGACGATCAACCGACGTAATAATCCTATTGGCCGACTGCAAATCTAGCTTGGCTAAAATATCATGCCGAACCTGTGCATCAGCTGTTGCAGTTAGTGCGAGCGTTGCCCCCGGATTTAATTGGTGCTTGATTTGCGCAAGCACTAAATAATCCGGCCGAAAATCAATCCCCCATTGTGAAATACAGTGGGCTTCATCGATGACCAATAAATCAATCTGGCATTGTTGTAGTGCTTGAATGACCGCCGGCTGGCTTATCGTTTCAGGCGCCATAAACACGAAACGATACTGTGGCAATTGTCGCAATAACGCATGCTTTTGCCGCGGTTCCAAATTTGAATTAATCGCGACTGCCTTTTTTTCACCTTGGTAATTCAACTGTGCGACCTGATCTTGCATCAATGCAATTAAAGGTGAAATAATGACAGTGGTATGGCCCAAAAGATAGGCTGGTAATTGATAACATAATGATTTCCCCGTCCCGGTCGGCAAAACCGCCAAAGTCGCTTGGCCCGCCAAGACAGATTGAATCACTTCTAATTGTCCTGGCTTAAATGTCTCATAGCCAAACCGCTCTTTTAGCGTTTTATAAATCAGTTCATCCGTGCTCATTGGGCGTTCACCTGCCTTTGAATTTGATAAAGCCGATACTCAAAGAAATCTAGACCGGGGAGTGCGGTTTGTGCTTCATTATAGCTGAGCGATGGCTGTTCAGTCATCAATCTAGCTAGTTTTTGTGTAGTTGCATCCTTTAAGAATTGTCCAAACGGAAACCGTGGGAGTAACATCGCGGTTTCTAAAAGGTGTTCTTTAATCGTTCCGATCTTAACCCGGCGCTGGCGGCTGATTTTTTCAACACTCGCCCCTTGTTGGATCAATTGCCAGGTCTGTAACGTACTCTGACTCAATTGCGTTTCAGCCTGATCCACTAATTCATTCAATAGCGGATAAGTCGTTTGGTGCGCCAATAAAAGCCCTAAAATTTGAGCAAAGGCGTCGATGGTCCGCACACGAACTGTCAAGGATGGGCTATCTAAGGCTTGCGCCAGTTGTTGGTGGCTTTTGCCCAAGACTTGATGTCCGATCAGTTGATTTGCCACAAGATCGGCTTGTTGCGGATCTAACTGGTCAAGTAATTGCGCCAATTCTAGCTGGAATTGACTGCTAAAATTGATGGTTGCCTTATGCCGCTTAAACCAACTGACCACCAACACGCGGTCCTTCATACTCGTTTCCAATGGATAGTACTGCGTATTTTGATAATGATATTCCGACACAATTTGAACGGCCAACATAAAACGAGCAGTGAATTGGGGTAAGTGACCCATCTGTGGGCCTTCATAGTGCGTCGGCCAAACTAATTGCGGCTGCCATTCAGCTTGTTTTTGTTGCCCGGTAGCAGTCAACCAAACATACCGCTCATCGATTTCAATCCAACCATTTTGCTGAAGTCGTTTTAATTCTGCTTGAAATTGTGCCTGTTCTAGATTAGGATAAATTTGGAGCCATTTTAATAATCCATATGCTAAACCGGCATACAGATTTGAAGTAGTTCGTTTACCAATTAAGGTATAGTAGATTGCTTGATACCGCCTTTTCTCAGGCGCCAACAAGCATAGTAGATACGCCATTAACATCATCAATTAAGTCCTTTATTGAGAAAGTGTGAATTTAATGCTCTATAGTCAAGTCATCCCGGAACGCTGTATCGCCTGCGGTCTCTGCCAGCTAAAGGCGCCCGACTTATTCGATTACGATCAAGAAGGGATCGCCTTTTTTAAACCCGATCATAATCAGGGAACGACGCCAATTGAAGATCCTAAAGAACGAATTGCGTTTAAAACCGCCTACACCGCCTGTCCAACTGGTGCGATTGTACGCCAATCAACGCCATTTTTATCGTAGCATATTTACGTCCTATAAAAAAGGTTGTGCCCGCTTGGACACAACCTTTTTTGCTGCCATTTATTTGGCAATTGGTTTTTGCATATGTTGTTTTAGCCATGGTAAAATCCGTAAATATAAAACGGCAAACACCACCGTTACGAGTGCCCCTTTAATTAAATTAAACGGTACTAATCCAAATAGAATGTATTTGGTAGTCGACATTCCTAAGTTCAAACCCATCAATTTAATATAGAGCGGTAAAATGAAAAGCCAGTTAGCAAATGACATGAAGATCGTCATGCTGACAGCCCCCGCAACACCAGCAATTGCTTGACCTACTAAAACGTTCGATTGACGCTAGAATAAATAATAGAATTGTAACAAGTAGCAGATTGACGCCAAGACACCGGCAAAGTCGCCGACCAAACTCGGTAAGCTAGCACCGGTCATAATGAAATGAAGCGTCGAGCGAATCAATGCGACCCCCATTCCTCCAATTGGTCCGTAAACGAACGTCCCTAACAGGACAATCACGTCACTAAAATCAATTTTTAAAAACGGAAATGCGAGAATAATTGGAAATTCGAAAAACATGACGACAAATGAAATTGCCCCTAGCATTGCGACCCCAATCATCGTACGAACTTTTGAAACTTGCATTACTAACACCCTCCAGATGAGGTTGCCTTCGTCAGCGGACTTAGCCAAGTCTGATTGCATCAAAAAGGTCTGTTAATCAGGGAGATTAACAGACCTTACTTGCATACATTCATACCCAAATAAGCCCTATCTTCTTCCATCTAGACTTTCACTATCGGTACTGGAATCACACCAGTTCAGCCACCACAAGAATCAACATTGTAGCAGGTCGCGGACTTTTACCGCCGGTCGGGAATTACACCCTGCCCCTGAAGACGAACCATTAATATTTTGTTCGAAATAAGCATAGCAAATCAACGTGCCAAAAGCAACTAATTAATCATGCCGTGATAATTTTGGTCGATTCTTATGCTGTGGTTTTTCATTTAGTTCAGCAATTTTTTTGAATTCTGCGACTTCGATTGGTTTCAAAGCACGGTATTCGCCAGAAACTAACCCATCTAACGTTAAGAAACCATATGTTTCCCGTTTCAACTTTGTTACGGGTAGGCCAACCGCAGCTAGCATGTTCTTAACCTGATGATTCATCCCTTCGTGAATGGTGATGCTTACAATGGCAGTGTTCTTACGCCGATCAGTTGAAATTACTTTGACCTTGGCTGGTGCTGTTTTGCGTTTTTCTAAGACAATTCCTTTACGCAATTGGCGCAACATATCTGCAGTTGGTAATCCTGAAACCTTCGCAATATAAGTCTTGTCGACTTTATATTTTGGATGCATCATCATGTTGGCAAAATCACCATCATTCGTTAGTAGTAATAAGCCAGATGTATCGTAATCTAATCGGCCGATTGGATAAACCCGTTCAACGATATCGCCAAGGTATTCAGTGACGACCCGGCGTCTCTTATCATCTGTCACTGCTGAAATCACTTGGCGTGGTTTATACAAGACATAATAGACCTTGCGTTCACGCGTTAACGGCACACCGTCAACTTCAATATGATCGCTTGTGCTATCCACCTTGATACCCATTTCCTTCACCACTTTACCATTTAAGGTGACGTGACCAGTTGCAATCAAGGTTTCTGCTTTCCGTCTTGAAGCTACCCCAGCATTTGCAATCACTTTTTGTAATCGTTCCATTTATTGTTCTCCTTTGGACGTCTCTTCCGACGTCGTATCTGTTTCATTTAACGTTTGTTCAAATTGACGGTAATACAAGTCTGCTGTATCACCTTCACTACCATCGACATCAGCGTCAAGTGCCAATTGTTCAAGTGGTGGTAATTCATCGAGCGATTCAAGACCAAAGTAATCTAAGAAATAGGTGCTCGTTCCATATAAAATTGGCCGACCAGGCGCATCCTTACGCCCTTTTTCGCTAATTAATTGGCGGGCTAACAAGGTTTGGATGGCCCCACTACTTTGAACACCTCGGACCTCATCGATTTCAATCCGCGTGATTGGTTGGCGATAGACAATAATTGCCAATACCTCAAGAGCGGCCTGACTAATACTAGTTGATACCGGTCCATCAAAATAGGTCTTCAACAACGTCGCGTATTCTTTTTTGGTGACTAATTTATAGATATCTTCGGCTTGAATCAGGTTCAACCCCGATTCAGTGTTGCCGCGGTACCGATTTGCCAATTTTTCTAATAACTGGCGGACTGCCGGTTCATCGAGATGAATAAGTTGCGCAATTTGCGCAAGCGCAATTCCTTCGTCACCCGCGACATATAATAAACTCTCAATTTCAGCGAGATGATTCAACTGAAATGCCCTCCTTCAACCGAACCATGATTGGTGCATCATAGTCGGCTTGTTCGCAAATAATTTTTCGATCCTTCATCAATTCTAGTACGGCTAAAAATGTTGTGACGATTTCATCTCGATCTGTTTTAACAACGACCAACGCTTCAAAAGCAACTGGTTGAGCGGCTAAATAACGCACAATCCAACTCATTTTATCCGTAATCGAAATTTCGTCATTTTGGACCGTTTTGAAGACCGGTTGTTTAGCTTGGGCTTCGACCAACATTTTAGAAACTGCGGCCGCTAAATCGCGTGGCTTAATCACGCCGCGCGCCAGTGGGACCACTTTTTCAGCTGGATTACTACTAGCTGGCTTAGCAAAGAGCTGTTGGCGCTCCAATTCGCGCTCTTGCAAAACCGTTGCGACCTTTTGGAAGGCTTGGTACGCCAATAGTTGGTCCACTAATTCCTGCCGTGGATCGACGTATTCTTCTGTTTCTTCTTCAATTAATTCAGGTGCCTTAGGTAAGAGCAACTTACTCTTAATCTTCATCAACGTCGCCGCCATTACTAAATAATCACCTGCAACATCTAGTTTCAATACTTGCATTTGGTGCAAGTAATCAAGATATTGCGCGGTGATTTCAGCAATGGGAATATCATAAATATCAATCTTAGTTTGCTTAATTAAATGTAATAATAAATCGAGTGGTCCTTCAAAATCAGTCAAGACCAACGTTAATTGTTCAGTCATTGGTCAATCTAGTCCATTTCTGTATTCTGATGTTGTTCCCATTTAGCAATCAATGGCGCAGTCTCTAACGAACCCATCACGCGACTTTCAGGATAAAGCGCCGCTAATTCATCCAACATGGTGAAATAGTTCTCGTCGCTACGTTCCGAAGGGTTCAGTGAAATATGGCGCACTAAAATATAGTCCGCACCCAGTTCAATCCCCACAATACCGGCAAAATCGCCGGCTTCATTGCGCCATAAATATAAATTGCGTTGCTCATCCGACGTATAGAGCGCCAATTCAGCTTGTACATGACTGACTTCTTTTAAATCCGGTACGAAGGATAAAAAGCCCATCGCAATCTTTTCATAATCATTTTTATACTTGAATAACATGTTGACCTCCATTGATCAAACAAAGTTCTAATAGCATTAACTCTACCATAGTTTATAAAGCGCGACAAATCTAATTTAATCGCGTGGATGACTCCGTTGGTAAACTTCTGTCAAATGTTTCTTACTAATATGCGTGTAAATTTGAGTCGTTGAAATATCTGAATGCCCCAATAATTCTTGTACAATTCGCAGATCTGCGCCATTTTCAAGTAGCACAGTGGCAAACGAATGCCGCAATGTATGTGGGGTCACGTCTTTTTCAATCCCAGCCGTTTTAACATGTGCCTTCAGGTTCTTCCAAATCCCTTGGCGCGTCAACCCGTTACCATGGAAATTAACAAACAGGTACGGGTTAGCACGCCCCTTCGTTAATTGATTCCGGCTACGGTCGAGGTATTGATTAATCCAATCAACCGCTACATCACCAATCGGTATAATCCGTTCCTTATTCCCTTTGCCGAGGGTCTGAATTAAGCCCAGTGATAAATGCAAATCAGCCATCTTCAAATGAATCAACTCACTCACCCGTAATCCCGTCGCATATAAAACCTCTAGAATCGCTCGATCTCGTAATCCAAGTGCGGTGCTCGTATCTGGTGCCGCCAATAGTCGCTCAATCTCCGCCGTCGATAAAACAGCCGGTAGATGACGGCCTTGTTTGGGCGAATCGATTTGGAGCATCGGATTTTGTTTAATCTGCTTTTCACGTGCTAAATACTGATAGAATTTACGTAACGTTGAAATGCTCCGTGTAATACTACTTTGTGCCTTATGCGCATCAGTTTGTTCTTGCAAGTAGTTCAAAATTAAAAAGCGGTCTTCAGTAAAATTGGCAACCTGCTGACGTTGTAAAAACGCCGCAAACTGTTGTAAATCCTGCCGATAACTCTGGCGCGTATTCTCCGAAAGACCGCGTTCAACTTTTAAATAATGTAAATAATCTTGAATTAAATCATCCATGTGCTTCCTCTTTTACAACTGCGTCACGTCAATTTGGCGACTAGGATCCAGTTGATTGGCTGGTAACCCATTTTGTTGGTTATTCTGTTCGCAACGTGCTCAAATCCCGTGAAATGTTAAACGATGATATAACACCGCAAATGTGTAATCATCATGTACCTGTTGTTCCACGGCAGGCAATAAATCCGTATGAATTTCTTCGATTGCCCCACATTGCAGACACAACAGGTGATGGTGGAAATGATGGTCGTGATCAGTCTCACACAAGTCATAGTGGGTCATCCCATCTTCAATGAACCGAACTTTATTCAACACATGCAGTTCCGTCAACATCTCAAGGGTGCGATACACAGTGGCCAACCCAATTTCAGGGACCACCTCTTTAGTTGCCATAAAAATCTGTTCGGCACTCAGATGCGCTTGGGCATGGTCCAAAATGACCGCCACCGTCGCAGAGCGTTGTGCTGTTAACTTGTAGCCGGCCGCTTGTAGCTGCTCGGATATTCGGTCTAATTGCTCAGCTTTATCCATTTAGCAACTTCCTTTTCAATCATTCAAAAAAGCTTAGTCTTGCTTCTCGTCATCTGTAATTGGGGCAATATCAGCTTGACCTTTTTCAGTTAAACTCGTTAGGCCCTCTGCTTGAGTAATTAAGCCATTTTTCATTAACCGGCCTAATGCCCGCTTAAAACTGCCTTTACTAATCCCAAAGTAACTCTTAATCGCTTCTGGATCGCTCCGGTCAGTGTATGGCATTGCGTAATCAGGTTGCCGTTTTAAGACAGCCATAATCATTTCAGCATCGTCGCCAATTTCTTCATATGCCCGTGGTTTCAAACTGACATTTAAACTACCTTCAGGTCGCACACCAATGACGCGCCCCTTAACCTGTTGACCCAAACGTGGTTCTGCTTCACGTTCAGAAGGATGAATGAACCCAATGTAAAAGTCATCCGTTAAAATAAACGTCCCGGCTAACTTCAAACGGTAGACCGTCCCCATCACGTCTTGGTTCTTCATTTCTGGTTTAGCACCTTTTGAAATTGATCTGAAGATGCTTTCGTCAGCTAGTTGGCCCCACATCCGCCCTTTTTGATCGACTTCAATCGCAATCATTAAACGATCACCTGGTTTAGGCCATAATTTCGTAATGGTTGGTAAAATATCCAGTGATACGACAATATCCTTATCTGGCAAGCCAATATTGACGAAAACGCCTAAATCACGCCGCGTTTCAACCACTTCACCAAAGGCATAATGGCCCACGCGTGATTTAGGAATAAACGTTGATAAGATCAATTCCCGACTTGAGTTTTCATAAGCAAAACCAGTCACCGTTTCACCGATTGTCAATTCTTGTTCTAAAGTTTCTTTTTTTAATTCAAATGTCACGCCGTCTTTTTGGACAAAGAAGGCTGTTTCATTTTCATCTGTTACTAAGGCAGTAATGACTTGCCCGATTAATTCATTCATAGTTAACCTCTTTTATTCTTATTAATTAATGAATTGGTACTAAATTAAAGACCGTTAAAATGGTATAAGTAATCCCCGCTGCAATTACGGGTCCAGCCGCAATCCCTTTTAGAAAAACGACACCCATGATGGTACCAAAAACCAAGGCCACTGTCATCTCAGGACTGGCGGACAATAGCCCCACACCCTTCGCTGATAGTACAGCAACTAACACGCCACAACCAACTGCAATAAAACCCGCCGGCGTTTTAAAGGCATTGATTAAGTCTTTGACACCAATTTGCCCCGTTGCAATCGGGACTAGGATAGCAACCGAAATCACTGTCACTCCCCAATTAATGCCTTTGGCTTGGATCACAGGCAGCACCTTATTTGAAATCGGGAATACCTTTAATATTAAAACAACCGCGGTCGCAATGATTAAAGATTGATTTTTCGCTAACAATGCAACGATTAAAATCGCTACTAAAAATAACCAACTTTCCATGTAAACCTCCAATAAAGTCTCCCTACTATTGTACCGATAAATGAACGACTTGTCAGTATTTTCAGAAAAGTAATTCAAGATTCGCGTTTTTAAAACAAAAAAAGCCCCCTCTTTTCAGAGGGGGCTTCATTTCATCATTCAGGAATGATTAAAGAGCGTTTGTTGCACCGCGGTAAACAATCCCACGACGTGAATCAACAGTCACAACTTCGCCATCTTTGATAGCTTCTGTTGCGTCTTTAGCACCAACAACAACTGGAATACCCATAGCGATACCAACAACAGCAGCGTGTGATGTTAAACCACCGTTTTCAACAACGATAGCACTTGATTTTTCGATTGCTGGTAAGTAATCTTTGTCAGTTGATTTAACAACTAAGATACCACCATCAATTGCTTTTTCAGCAGCTTCTTTAGCGTTTGAAGCGACAACAGCCTTGCCAACGATTGTTTCATCGCCAACACCTTGGCCTTGTGTTAATTTTGAACCAATTAATTGGATCTTCATAACGTTTGTTGTGCCACGTTCGCCAACAGGAACACCAGCAGTGATCAAGATTAGGTCGCCTTCTTTAGCAAAACCAAGTTCTTGAGCTGTTTGTGTAGCTAAGTTGAACATATCATCTGTATTAGCAGGTTTCTTAGCAATAACTGGGTATACACCATAGTTAACTGTTAAACCACGACGTGTACGTTCGTCGAATGTAACGGCTAAGATGTCAGCTTGTGGACGGTATTTAGAAATCATACGTGCTGTTGAGCCTGATTCTGTAGCAGCAACGATTGTCTTGATACCTAAGTTACGTGCAGTATGGGCAACAGCTTGGCCAATTGATTCTGTCAAGTTAGTCTTGCTGTATGCTTTCAATGCATATGCATCGCGGTCTGTTAATGATTTTTCTGTTCTTTCATCAATGCGAGCCATTGTTGCAACAGCTTCTACTGGGTAGTCACCGTTAGCACTTTCACCTGAAAGCATTGTTGCGTCAGTACCATCAATAACAGCGTTAGCAACGTCGTTAACTTCAGCACGTGTAGGACGTGGGTTTTCTTGCATTGAGTCCAACATTTGTGTAGCTGTGATAACTGGTTTGCCAATAGCGTTACATTTCTTGATCAAGTTCTTTTGTACAAAAGGAACATTTTCAAATGGAATTTCTATACGCATGTCACCACGAGCTATCATTAAACCATCTGAAACTTTCATGATATCGTCAATGTTGTCGATACCTTCTTGTGATTCAATCTTAGGGAAGATTTGAACATGTTCCATGTGTTTTTCTTCTAATAATTCACGGATATCTAAAATATCTTGAGGTTTACGAACAAAACTTGCAGCGATAAAGTTGATTTCATGATCTAAACCAAAACGAATGTCGCTAGCATCTTTTTCTGTGAGACCAGGTAAGTTGATTGAAACACCAGGTGCGTTAACACCTTTACGTGAGCCGACCATACCGTCGTTTTGAACTTCAGTAACAAGTTCTTTGTTTGCTTCGTCTTTTTCAATAATTTTAAGATCCACTAAACCATCATCGATTAAAACGTGTCCGCCGACATGTGTGTCGTCGTATAGACCTGGGTAAGTAACAGCGATTTTTTCAGGTGTTCCTTCAAGCGTATCGTCCATTGAAATACGTACCACTTCACCAGTGTGTAATTCAAATTTCTTACCTTGTTGAACAGTTGTCCGGATTTCAGCACCCTTTGTATCTAACATGATACCAACTGTTTTACCAGTTAATTTTTCAGCTTCGTGAACCATGTTCATCCGGCTTAAATGTTCTTCATGATCACCATGAGAGAAGTTAAAGCGGAATACATTAGCACCTGCTTCGATTAATTTTGCGATAGTGTCAACATTGTTACTTGCGGGTCCAAGTGTACTTACGATTTTGGTTTTCTTCATAAGTGGAATCTCTCCTTTTATGTCTATTTTTTAAAAGACTTTTCAGTCGTTTTAACAATTTTATATATGGAACGATGAATCTAGTAAGCTAAATCTTCGTTTAAATCATAAAGATCTAACATTGCGTGATGCTTGTGATTGAACAAGTCTAACATATCATGTGCGATAATTTCGTTCTTTTCAATCCCAAGTGCAACGCCACCTTTGCCTTCAAGCAATAATTCAACTGCTTTTGAGCCCAAACGACTTGCTAACACACGGTCACTAGCTGTTGGTGCCCCACCACGAACAACGTGTCCTAAAACAGTTGAACGTAAGTGGAAATCGCCGTATTCAGAAAGTTTTTCTGAGAATTCATCAGCGTGCATCACACCTTCAGCCAATACAATGACAGCGTGTTTTTGACCATGTTCACGTGAAGTACGTAGCTTATCAGCAACGGCCTTAACGTCGAAATCATGTTCAGGGATAATAATGTCTTGTGCGCCACCGGCAACACCAGCCCAAAGCGCGATATCACCAGCGCCACGACCCATTACTTCCACAACGAAAGTTCTTTCGTGACTAGCAGCTGTATCACGGATCCGGTCAATTGATTCGAGCACTGTGTTCACAGCTGTATCGAAACCAATTGTTTGATCTGTAAATGGAATATCGTTATCAATTGTTCCTGGAAGACCAATTGCGTTATAACCATGTTCAGTTAAACGAAGTGCACCGTGATAAGAACCATCACCACCGATGACAACTAAAGCTTCGATACCAAACTTCTTGAGTTGTTCAATACCTTTCAATTGTCCTTCGACTTGTGCAAATTCTGGATAACGTGCTGAGTACAAGAATGTCCCACCACGTTGAATCTTGTCACCAACCGTAATTGGGTCCATCTTGAAGATATCTCCGGCAACTAAACCAGCGTAACCATAATTGATACCATAGACTTCAAGGCCTTCATGCATTGCTTTTCTTGCAACGGCACGGATGGCAGCGTTCATACCAGGTGCATCCCCACCACTTGTCAAAATACCTATGCGTTTCATCTTTTCACCCCAGGCAAATATTTTACTTAAAAAACCAATTGGTCTTTCAAAGTCACTAATATATTATCACTTTTCAGAAAATAAGTCTTGTCTTTTGCGAAGATTTTCGCAAAGATAGACCAATTTCTTTATTGGTCAAACCCTTTTAAAATCACATTTCCCGTCCCTAAAAGGTTTGTAAGCGCGGTCGTTAGTTTTTCGTTGCTCACAACCCAATAGCGCTCGTTCAATAGAATTGACTGTTTATCGGCCGCATTATACAAGATAACTGGCGTTGTTCCGTGATTTTGTTGTAACAATTGATACATTTGGTGTTGCGCTTGACTCGTCAACGCCGTTTGAACCCGTAAATAAAGGGTCGCTTTGGGTAGCGTCTTTTGTGCATCTTGTGCCAATTGAATCTGATTAGCAACCACTTGTAAATCGCGACGTTGTTCAACTTTCCCGGTGATAAAAACAACTTGTCCTGTTTGTAGCCATGCACTGACCCGTTGATAAACGCCAGTAAAGAGCGTCACACTAATTTCACCGGTTGCATCTTGCCCCATTACAAACGCCATTTGATCGCCTTTTTTCGTTCGAATCACCTTAATTCGGCGAATGAATAGCACCAAATGGACCGTTTGCTCGGGCGCCAAATCACTGATATCAGGCACATGGTAGTGTTGGCGTACACAATCATATTTTTCGACCGGATGCCCCGAAACATAGGCCCCAAGATATTCGGCTTCTTTATCCAATCGTTCAGTCAAGGTTAAATTCGGTACGGCACGTTCTTTCGGTGCTAAAACAGCAAATAAATCGACGTTATTCCCTGACAACTTCACACTATCAAGCAGGTCGGCTAAGTTGGTCAACAGCGCATTCCGATTCGGATTAAACTGATCGAAGGCGCCACTATAAATCAAGGCTTCTAATGCCTCTTGCTTGAGAAACTTAGGATCCATCCGCTGTAAGAAAGCCAGTAACGATTTAAACGGTCCGTTCGTTGTCCGTTCTTGGATAATCGCCGCCACAAAATCGCGCCGAACTTTCTTAATGCTGAACAAACCAAAGATAATCCCTGAATCGGCTAATCTGAAGTAACTTTGACTGCGGTTAATATCAGGTGGCAGCACTTTAATTTGACGTTTCTTAGCTTCTGCTAAGTAAGTTTTCGTTTTTGTCGGATTGTTCAAAACGGCATTTAATAAAGCTGCAAAAAAGGCTGCTGGCTGATGAACTTTTAAATAAGCCAACCAGAAAGCAATTTTACTATAAGCAACAGCATGTGACCGGTTAAATCCATAATTGGCAAACCGCTCAATATAGTCGTAGACTGTCGTAGCAGCAGTTTCTGTGTGCCCGCGTTCGAGTGCGCCTTGAATAAATTGCGTCCGGCTAGCATCAATCACCGCCTTCTTCTTTTTACTCATTGCTCGCCGCAATAAGTCGGCTTCGCCTAAGCTAAAGCCCCCCATCTTGGACGCAGCCTGCATAACTTGTTCTTGATACACTAAGATCCCATACGTTGGCTCTAAAATATCGGCTAACGACGCGTCCGGATAAGTGACAGGTTCTTGCCCGTTCTTACGAGCGATAAATACGTCGATGTTTTCCATCGGACCTGGTCGATACAACGCATTTGTCGCCACGACGTCTTCAAAAGAACTCGGTGCCAACCGCCGTAAAACATTCTTAATGCCAAGTGATTCAAATTGGAAAATACCATTAGTATCACCTTGTTGGAATAATGCAAGTGTTTTAGGATCATCCAACGGAATTGAGTGTGGGTCAAACGGCTGTCCCGTTTGCTGTCCAACAAGCTTTACAATATTAGCAAGAATCCCTAAATTACGTAACCCTAAAAAGTCAATCTTCAGTAGGCCCAGTTCTTCCACGTTGCCCATTGGCAATTGTGTAAGTTCAATCTCTTCACCGCCACTTTGTAATGCAACCGTATCAGTTAACGGTGCTTGGCTTAACACAATCCCAGCCGCATGCGTTGAGTAGTGTCGTGGCAGTCCTTCAAGTTTCTGTGCTGTCTCGAATAGTAATCGATTTTGAGTGGAATCGGCCACCAAATTTTTCAATGGTTGTGATTGTTGATAAGCTTCTTTTAACGTGATTTTCAGCATGTCCGGAATTACCTTAGCCCAATCATTCATTTCAAACTGACTTAAGCCAAACACACGCCCCACATCACGTAACGCCATTTTAGCTGCCAGTGTACCAAATGTAATAATTTGCGCCATATGATTCCGACCGTATTTGTGATAGACATAGGCCAGCACTTCATCCCGACGATTATCTGGGATATCCAAATCAATATCTGGCATATTCGCCCGATTGGGGTTCAAAAAACGTTCAAACAACAATTGATATTGAATCGGATCGACATCAGTAATCATTAAAGCATAGGCCACCAACGACCCTGCCGCAGAGCCTCGCCCTGGGCCCGTCATAATATGTTGTTCATGGGCATGCCGCATGACATCGGCAACGATTAAGAAATAATCGGCAAAGCCCATCTCGTTGATCACTCGCAATTCATACTGCAAGCGTTCTTGATATTCTTGCGGAATCGCTTGATCGGCAAACCGAACTTGTAAGCCTTGCTGACTTAACTGTTCTAGATATGCCGTTGCCGACTCTTGATGCGGTGTTTCAAAGCGTGGTAATTGGGCCCGCTTAAAGGTCAACTCAACTTGACAGAGTTGGGCAATCTTATCCGTATTGTGCACGGCCTCGACCAACTGCAATGCTTCAAACTCGGCCGTAATCTGATCAGCAGCTTGTAAATAATAGCCGCCTGGCGTTGTCTGATCACCACTATGGAGATTAACTTTCGTACCAGCTTTAATATGTTGTAAGACTTGCACTGAAAAAGCATCATCTGGTTCTAGATAACGCACATCACCTAACGCAACCAGCGGAACTCCGGTCGTCTGGCTCAATGCAATTAACCCGCTACGTTGGGGGGCTGCTGCTTGCTTGGTACTGATTCCTAAGTACAAGCTCCCCGGATCAACTGCCGCCTGGAGTTGCGTCAAATATGCCGTTGTTTGCTCCTCCGCTTGCAAAAGTAGGCGGACTAATTCACCATCTTGAGCCGGCGTGATCACTACTAAATGGCTGAACCACTGCGTAATATCAGCAAATGAAACCAGATCAGTTTGAGTCATCACTTTAGAAGAAAGCTTCAAAAGATTCTGATAGCCAACTAAATCTTTCGCCAATACAATTAGCGGAAACCGTTCATCGGTTTGAAGTAATCCGCCAATTTCAAGCGTTAAACCCAAGATTGGATGTAAGTCAGCTGCCTTGGCCGCCTTATAAAAATCGACTAGCCCATAAATCACGTTCTTATCCGTCAGCGCAATACTCTGATAGCCGCGCTCCTTAGCACTTTCAATCAGTGCATCAATTTTAGTGGTACTTTCCAAGAGCGTATAGGTACTCTTAACCTGTAGTTGAACGAATGGCAAGCAACGCCCCTTCTTTCTTCGTTAATTCGATTACTCTTAGTATAACAAATTATTTCAAATGATTCTCTTTGGAAAACGTGTTACAATATCATAGAATTGAATCAAAGAAAGAAGGCCAACTATGAAATACGTTATGAATCTACTTTGGACATTGATTTTTGGGTTTGTCATTGGATTTATCGGTTCTAAACTAACGAAAACCGGCTTTAACATTCAAACAACTGTTATCGTCTCAGTTATTTTTGGGCTTTTGCTCAACTTCTTACCTCTTGTCTTACCAAAAGATCCAGCTAAATAAAGCACAAAAAAGGGCCGCAACATAAAGTTGCGGCCCTTTTTACGTTTATTTTGTAATGTAAATATACAAATCACTTGTTGAAAAACCGGTATTGAACTTCACACCATTTGATTCAATCGTCTTCATCGTGGTTTGACTACCTTTTTTGTTTTTCTTCGTATAATCGCTAAATTCGGACATCACTTTTTTGGAATCAGCGCCCGTTGCTTGCGCAATCAATGCAAAACTGGTCCCAAAATCTTTCAATGCCGCTTTATCTTTGAGCGCTTTAACGGGTGTAATGAGCGTCATCCCCATTACATCTTGACTATCAACAGAACCGCGAATGGTGACATGCTTTGTTGCGACCCATTCAGTCACCCCATTTTTAGGTGTGGTTGGTAGCAATTGATCCTTTTGTGTCTGTTGCGCCTGTTGCATTGCTGCTTGTACTTCCTGTTGCCGCTGCTTAAGTGTCATCAGATCAGCAGGTGCAAGTTGGCCTGCTTTGGCAGCTGCTGCTTGTTTTTGCAATTCCTGCGCTTTGGTTTGATCTGCCTTAGATAACGCCATCCCAATTAAAGCCTGGTTGTATTGCGCGGCAATCTTGGCATATTGGCCAACTGATGTGCCCGCTGCAATCGTTACCTTCTTTTGAACGGTTTTACCGTTTGCTTTAGCTTGTACCGTTACTGTTTGTTTGTTAGTCGTTGTTGGTACTTGAATCACATAAGTTCCGTCTTTGACCGTTGCTTTTTGGAAATGATTATGATTAATCCGGTATTGTAAATCAGCTTTTTTGGTTGTTGAACCTTTTACGACTGCCACCATTCCATTTTGGCGATAATTTGTTTTAATCGTTGTTAATTTGGTTGTCCCACAACCAGCCAATAGACCGATTAGCCCTAAGCTGGTCACTAAACCAACAATTGTTTTTTTCATATTCGTCACCTTTTCATTGAAATTTAACTCATTGAAATCTTAGCTTAACCCTTTTAGAATCACAATTCAAGCGAAAACGACGAAGTGTCACATTTTTTAAGACCAGTAAATATCCACCCGCATAGCGGGTGGCTTTTTATTAGCCCTAGAAGGGCTCACCACACGCGAAAAAGCCCCTTTAAGGGGCCCAACAAAAGACCACCAACCGCTCAATCGTTCAACTGATACTAACTTACTTCTTAAATGGGTCAGTGTATTCTTTTTTACTAATACTATCTCTTACTCGATCTTCCGCTTCTTGTTCACGTATATATTTTTCAATTGTTTTCTGGTTTAATCCCACCGTGCTGACATAATAACCTTTGGCCCAGAAGTTTCGATTACCATAGTTATATTTCAAATTTGCATGCCGCTCATGAATAATAACTGCACTTCGCCCTTTTAAATACCCCATAAAGCTTGAAACACTCATTTTTGGTGGTATTTTAACTAACATATGAATATGATCTGGCATCGCATGTGCCTCTAATATTTCTACATCTTTCAATTCACATAACCGTCGTAAAACTCTACCAATATCTTGTCTTAACTCACCATATATTATCTTTCGCCGGTACTTCGGAGTGAACACTATATGATACTTACAATTCCATCTGGTATGTGCTAAACTACTATCGTCTTTTACTTTAGACATGATAAAAATCCCTTTCGCTTTTAGATTTGGTTGGTAGCCAATCTCTAGTATAGCGAAAGGGATTTTTAACGCTAAAGCTAATTCTAGCTCCCACACCTAAAAGGTGTGGTTTGTTTTTACCTAAAAGAATCAAAAAGAGCGACCACTTAACGGCCGCTCTTTTAAAAACTTATTTTAAATTTGTTTTCTTTTCATAACGGTTAAACATATATAATGCAACAATTGTGAAGAAGATAGGGCCAGCAACTGACCAGATTGTTTGACTTAAATTACCATCAATTGCTGGTTGAATAATCGTAAAGACGTTCGCAAAACCAACTGTGAACATGACCATGCAGACACAGAATTTATAGAAGGTCTTCCCTTTATAAATTGTAAATGGTTTTTCGATACTTTCATCCTTTTTAAAGCCAAAGTATGAGTATGCCACAAACATGTATGGCAATGTCATTGAAACGTTTGTCATCGCTGTTAAGATATCGAAGAACTTAGCAGCACTCTTACCACCAAAAGCAACGAAGGCAATAATCACAATCACGATTGCAGCTTGCACTTTCATTGCATTGACCGGCATATTATTACTATTTTTCTTAGTAAATGACTTAGGCCAAAAGGCAGCAGGCGTCCCTTCGATAATTGTTTTTAATGGTGAGAAAATAATTGTAAAGAAAGCACCACTAAGTGCTAAGAACATCGAAAGCCCCATGTAACGACTGAGCCAAATCCCAACTTGAATAGCAGCATGTTCACTTAAGTGCATTGCTAACCCTAATTGGTAACCCATGTTGTTCATGGCAATATAAGCAACGTTCCCCAAAGTAACGGTTGCGTTTGAACCGGTTGCTTTGGCGAAGCCACCACCATTGGTAAAGACGAAGTTCCAGTTAGTGAAAGTCCCCATCATAAAGATCCCAACAGCATAGCCGACAACAATCACGACAGCAGAAATAGCTAACCCTTTTGGAAAGTTAACCTTAGCGTTTTCAGTTTCATCCACTAATCCACCAACAACTTCAAGACCACCATAAGCGAAGATCGCAAATACAACGAAACTGAAGACTTGAATCATCGATGTATAGCTTTGATTTGGTGATTGGAAGAATGCATGGGTTGTAACAGGTTGTGCCATTACCCCTTTATTTAAAACAAGGATTAACAAACCACCCAAGAATAAAATCACGTTGATTAACGTAATAGCTGAACCACCAATACTGGTGATTCTCTTGATTTTATCAAGGCCTTTTGATGTGACAAAGGTAATGACAATGATCCAAATAATAGCTAAAATTCCTAATGTTTGCACACCATTTGTCAAACCAAAGATTGACCATTCTTGTGTTTTATCAACCCCGAAAAAGGCGTTTGATAATGGAATCCAAATCCCGTTCCCGACGTTAACCATCCAGATAATGTATGAAGCAAACCACATAAATGTGCCGACAAAGGCAAATTTAGCGTTAACGGATTTCTCCATCCAAGAGTAAATCCCCCCCTTTGCTTCACCAAAGGCCGCTCCCATTTCTCCGAGCATAAATGCATAAGGAATAAAGAAGGTAACAGCTGCTAAAACATACCAAAAAATTGATGCATATCCCATCAAGTAGAACGCACGTGGGATATTCGTAAATCCAAAGACTGACGTAAAGACCATTAGAATAAGCGCACCAAGCGTTAACTTATTCGTCTTCTTCTTTTCTGCCACCTAAAACACCTCTTTCATTTTTTTCAGACTTAACCACAATGATTAATCCTCTGAATAAAAATTAGTTAACTAACATTTGTTAATAAACTAATTAGTTACCTTTATTTTACGGCGAAAATAGAAAGAGGTAAACGAATTCATTATTTTTGTAATTGAATTATTTGTGAATCTTAATTCAATTCTCATTTTCTAGTCAATTACTTATTTTTTACTGGCGTTTTTTCTTCAACTGGTTCTTTCTTCAAAGTAATCCCAATTGCAATCTTATATACCACACTCTGACATGCTAATTTCAGCAATGTTTGTTGGGTTTCAGTGACCAATGTACCTGCTGGATTTTTGCCTTGGTCATAGGGGCTGTAATCCTCATCTAACTGATGAATCGCTGCTAAAAACGTTAAGATAAAGTAATCATAAAGTTGCTTTTCATTTCGGTTAGGTGTTTCCGCTGTCATCAATTGTTTGATTTCTTCAATCGAAAAACTCGTTTTCAATAGTGCAATAATTAAAACTTGAGCAATTTGCGATTTTGTATACCGTTTTTTAATCGGTGCTGCCACAATTTCTTTTTTGACGTAATTATTAATCATTGAAGCGGTGATTTCATCTAAATTTAACGCGTTTAGGTATTGATTGATGTAACTAACCACTTGATCCATATATAGTTCCAAATCGGGCAGGTCTGTCCAACGTGGTAAGCGTATAATTTGTAAACGATCGAGCTTTTGTTTCAAGTGTTCATTTTTCATAATTATCAATCTCCTTTTATTCAATACTCATTATACCACCATCTAGTATTGAAAACTAGGAAACTGCATAAAAAAAGAGTTCCTTATTCAGAAACTCTCGATGACGATTAGTCGTTAGCTTTTGGTGTAACAACTTGTTCGCCTTTGTAGAAACCTTTTGGTGATACACGGTGACTTACACGGTATTCGCCATTAGTTGCATCGAATTGTACGTTTGGTGTGTTCAATTTGATATGTCCACGACGCATACGTTTCTTCGTCTTTGATGTCCTTCTTGCTGGAACTGCCATTATTTTCAGACTCCTTTATATCTTAGATTCATTAATGATATACCGAACTCGGGGAATTTGGCAAGGATTATCTCAATCCCATTCAAATTGATTTTAAATCATCACGTGTCCCGCTACTTTTGTCCGCGACTTCTATAATACTATGTTTATCCGCTAAGAGCAAGTCAATTACAGAAAAACAATTGATTAACGACTCTTAATGACACCACTTTCAAAGTGGAATCGTCCTTAATCGTCACTAACATTCTGTACATCATCCTTAATAAGTGTACCATACAAACATCAATCTGACAGTAATAATCCCTGATTGATGTCCAAAAAAAGCGCCGCAAATTAAATTTGCAGCGCTTTTTCAATCGTTAGCGATTTTCAAAAACTAACTGGTTATCTTTTAAGTTAATTTCAACCGTGGTTCCTGGTAACATATGCCCGGCAATAATTTCTTTAGCCAATGGGGTTTCGATATGGTTCGTAATAAAACGCCGTAATGGCCGCGCCCCAAATGCAGGATCGTAACCTTCTTCTGGCTCCGATTGTTTTGCAGCATCTGTAATCGTCAATGTCAATTCCTGATCTGACAAACGGTCTGATAGATCATGAAGCATTTTGACCACAATCGTTTGAATATCGTTCAAGCTCAATGGTGTAAACATAATTGTATCATCAATTCGATTCAAGAATTCTGGCTTGAATTTCGTCTGAATTAAGGCTTGAACACTTTCCTTAGCCGTTTGTGAAACTTGACCTTCTTCATCTACACCGTCCAGTAAGATTTCAGAACCCAAGTTAGAGGTCATAATGATGATTGTATTCTTAAAGTCAACCGTCCGTCCTTGTGAATCTGTCAAACGACCGTCATCCAACACTTGTAATAAAATGTTAAAGACATCTGGATGGGCTTTTTCAATTTCATCCAATAACACAATTGTGTATGGATTCCGCCGGACTGCTTCAGTTAATTGGCCACCTTCTTCATAGCCAACATAGCCTGGTGCGGCACCGACCAATCGTGATACAGAATATTTTTCCATATATTCACTCATATCAATGCGGACCATATGCCGTTCAGAATCAAATAAATCCTCAGCTAAAGCTTTTGCTAATTCGGTCTTCCCAACCCCTGTTGGTCCTAAGAAGAGGAATGAGCCAAGCGGGCGGTCTGGATTTTGTAAGCCAGCCCGTGAACGTAATACGGCATCTGTCACAGCATTGACAGCTTGATCTTGACCAATTACCCGTTCATGCAGAACATCGGCAAGACGCAGTAATTTTTGTCGATCACCGGCAACTAATTTGGCGACTGGAATCCCAGTTTGGGAACTAACCACCGTTGCAATTTCATTTTCAGTAACCGATTCCTGAACCATCCAGTCTTCTGGCTTTTCAGCCTTTTCAAGGTTGGCAAGGTCTTCTTCTAATTGTGGAATTGTGCCGTGTTGCAACTTAGCAGCCGTTTCTAAATCATAATTCCCCTGTGCTTCTTCTAATTGCCGTTTAGCAGCATCAATTTCCGCTTTTTTATCATTAATACGGTTCAAATCTTCTTTTTCAGTTTCCCACCGCATCTTTAAATTATTCGTTGTTTCGCGTAAATCAGCTAATTGTTTTTGCGTCTCAGCCAATCGTTTTTGCGAAGCGGCGTCGGTTTCTTTCTTTAACGCTTCTTCTTCAATTTCAAGTTGCATTAATTGCCGCGTTGCTTGATCCAATTCCGTTGGTTGTGAATTCATTTCGACGTTAATGTTGGCACTGGCTTCATCCACTAAGTCGATTGCCTTATCCGGTAAGAATCGATCCGTAATATAGCGATTTGACAACGTCGCAGCTGCGACTAAGGCATTATCGTGAATCCGGACACCGTGGAAAATTTCAAACCGTTCCTTCAAACCACGTAAAATACTGATGGTATCTTCAACGGATGGTTCTTGAACTAGCACTTTTTGGAAACGCCGTTCAAGCGCCTTATCTTTTTCGATATTTTGCCGGTATTCATCCAACGTTGTCGCACCAATCATGTGTAATTCACCACGCGCTAACATTGGTTTCAAGAGGTTCCCAGCATCCATGCTACCTTCAGTCTTACCAGCACCAACAATCGTGTGAATTTCATCAATGAAGACCAGAATCCGACCTTCACTCTTCTTAACTTCCTTTAACACAGCTTTAAGTCGTTCTTCAAATTCACCCCGGTATTTGGCCCCGGCGATTAAAGTCCCCATATCCAGTGAAATAATTGTCTTATCTTTTAAATTATCGGGCACATCTTTACGGACGATTCGTTGCGCTAATCCTTCAACAATCGCCGTTTTCCCGACACCAGGTTCCCCAATTAAAACGGGGTTATTCTTGGTTTTCCGTGACAAAATCCGAATAACATCTCGAATTTCTTCGTCCCGGCCAATAACTGGATCCATTTTGCCAGAACGGACCGCTTTGATTAAATCCGTTCCGTATTTTTCAAGCGCTTGGTAATTATCTTCTTGGTTTTTAGATGTCACACGCTCGCCTCCTCGTAAATCAGTAATGACTTTCTTTAATTTTTGTTCAGTGACATTTTGTTTCTGTAAATATTGAACGAGTGCCTGGTATTTCAAACCCATTAAGCCAAAGATGACCGTCTCAGTTGATAAAAATTCATCTTGGAATTCTGTTTTGTATTTTTCAGCAGCAGTTAATACTTGGTACAAGTTTTGTGAGATGTTTTGACCGTAATTCGTTTGACCTTCAATCGTTGGAATTGCGTCAATTTCACGATCAATCTCCGCCTCAAGAGCATCGATATTTGCGCCGGCTTCTTGGTAAATTTGCCGTCCTAGTTGTTGTGGTTGGACTAAATATTTAAAGAGGTGTGGAATATCAATTTCAGTTTGATGACGCGTCATCGCGATTTTCTGCGCTTCTGCAAGTGCATCTTGGACAGCTTGTGTCATTTGTTCTGGATTCATAGACGTCATTCCTTTTTCAGTTATTTTTTAAATTAAGTGTCAGATTATTCTGACTAATTCTATAATAGTCAAAATAGGTCAAGCTTTCAAGTAATTCGCTTATAAATCAGACTTAAGACGGAGAGCTGGTAGGCGAGTTCTTCCTGAAAAGTAACAAAAAAAAGAGGCTATCTCAACCTCTTTTTTCTATGCATTATGATGATCACTTGTTTGTGTGATTTGATTAATTTTCGCGT
>ENA-UOZL01000129-UOZL01000129.1-food-metagenome-genome-assembly--contig:-NODE-129-length-30747-cov-28.287241_pt1 | contig 30747 bp, 46 predicted proteins | sample MGYA00249883_ERZ772724 | MGnify/ENA primary metagenome ERZ772724 (study PRJEB29005, sample SAMN08379457) | food metagenome | isolation source: cheese spiked with Escherichia coli O157 | study: EMG produced... | reverse complement strand
ATATCTACTTCAGGAGCCTTTTTGTCTTCAAATCAAACAAGTTCTGAAGCTTCAACCAATTCAAATAGTAGTATCAGTTTATCTCCCTCAAACATAAGTTCGACTTCTGTTTTGGAATCAACAACTAGTTCGTCAAATTTCTCTAATGTAGCAGAAGTAGCTAATAATTCCTTAGCTTCCGTAAACAATAGTTCAAGTTCAGTTTTATCCAGTACAAGCACAGCAGATAATTTAGGAATAAATCAATCTGGTTCTGATAATCTTACAAAGGATAGCTCGGAAATATCTACTTCAGGAGCCTTTTTGTCTTCAAATCAAACAAGTTCTGAAGCTTCAAGCAATTCAATGAGCAGTATAAATTCACCATCATTAAGTCTGAGTTTAACTTCCAACTCAGAATCAGCAACTAATCAGTCTAATTCTTCCGAAGCAACAAAAGTAGATAATAATTCATCAACTCATTCTTCAAATATTTTAAATAGTGGTTCAAATGATAGTTCAGATTCAGATTCAGATTCAGATTCAGATTCTTCAAACCTTAGTAGTAGCCCTAATTTGGAAACGAATCAAACTATTTCGTCCAAACCAAGTGAAGTAAATAATATATCAGAAAACCCTAAGAAAGTTTCTTCTTCAAATTCAGTTCAAGAAAACTCAACAGACCATGAGATGTCTACTAACCCAAAAAGTAGCATAAGTTCACCTATCAGCACAACTTCTAGCTCACAACAAAAAGAGAGTCAATCGAATCTACTTAATACAACAGAAGGAATCAACAATCCAATAACTTTTAATAATTCATCATCAGAAAATTCCGCTGCCTCTATCCTAACTAGTTATTCAAATAATAACTCAGAATCATCAGAAACAGGATGTTTATATATATCTAATGAGGCACAAAGAGACAATGGTTCAGAGATTTCTCATAGTTTGCCATCTTCAAATTCAAATGAAAACAACGTGTCTTCAATACAATCACAAGCAATTTTAGAAAGCTCTAAAAGCTCAACAAATAAGAGAAGTTCATCATTATCAATTATAAACTCAACTTCTCACCCACAAAATGAAGATAATCAGTCAAATTCTTCTGATGAAGTAAAATCAAATAATAATGTAGAGTCAATTTTAGGTCAATTAAATTCCATAAGTAACAAAACTCATATGAATTCTTTGACTAGCCAAAAACTATCAGTAATTTACACCTTACCAAGCAAATCAAAAGTGACGAATGAAAAAAATGAAAATTCAAATACAGTAAGCGAAGAAAAACTGATCAAAACTCCTCAAAAAAATGATGAAAGTCAAAATTTAGGACAAATAACTGCTCTTGACTTATCTTTTAACAAAGAAGTAGAGACTATGGAAGATTCTAAAACAGTTCCAGATAAAGTTCTAGATAATGAAAATGGTGATCGGAGTCAAAATAATAAAACGAGTACTATTGCTAAAGATAAAAATAAAGTTTTTTTCAAAAGGTCTGAATTTAATTCTAAAATACTTGATAGCGACAATAATATTTTAAAGAAAACTGTTCTTTTAAAAAAACATGGTCTTATAAGTGACAATCTTCTCATTGGACTAATAACAATTTTAGGAGCTTGTTTTATTTTCATATTTATATTATTTAAAAAGAAAAAAAGAGTGAAAAAAGATATCGACTAGAACTTTTGATGTATTCAATTTTAGCTAAAGAAATGTTATAATGAAGTAATTGTAAAAAATAGAATTGGATTATAAAATATGGCATTTGAAAACTTAACTGAACGCTTACAAAACGTTTTTAAAAATCTACGTGGAAAGAAAAAAATTACTGAGACAGACGTCACAGAAATTACAAAAGAAATCCGAGTTGCTCTCCTTGAAGCCGACGTTGCTCTCCCAGTTGTCAAGAAGTTTATTAAGGCAATCCGTGAACGAGCTGTCGGTGTTGAAGTATCAGAAGCATTAAACCCAGCTCAACAAGTAATTAAAATTGTTGATGAAGAATTAACAGCTATTTTGGGTGGTGGCGAAGCTGAATTACTTAAATCTCCTAAAATTCCAACAATTATCATGATGGTTGGGTTGCAAGGGGCAGGTAAAACAACTTTTGCTGGTAAACTTGCCAAAAAACTCAAAGAAGAGCAAAATGCTCGCCCTTTAATGATTGCAGCCGACGTTTATCGTCCAGCAGCGATTGACCAATTAAAAACCTTAGGTGAACAGCTTGAAATTCCTGTCTATGATGAAGGAACTGCTGAAAAACCAGTTAATATTGTTCGTAATGGTCTTTTAAAAGCTCAAGAAGAACGTAAAGACTATGTTTTGATTGATACTGCAGGTCGTCTTGAAATTGACGACACTTTAATGAACGAATTGCAAGAGATTAAAGCACTTGCTGAACCAACTGAAATTTTGCTTGTTGTTGATGCAATGACTGGTCAAGTTGCAGCACAAGTTGCCAAGACTTTTGATGAAAAATTGGACATTACAGGTGTGATTATCACTAAACTTGATGGTGATACACGTGGTGGTGCGGCATTATCAATCCGTGAAATTACAGGAAAACCAATTAAATTTACAGGGACTGGTGAAAAATTAACAGACCTTGAAGTTTTCTATCCTGATCGAATGAGTTCACGAATTCTTGGAATGGGTGATATGCTCACCTTAATTGAGAAGGCTCAAGCAAATTATGACGAAGAACAATCAGCAAAACTCGCTGAAAAAATGGCTGAAAACCGTTTTGATTATGAGGACTTTGTTGAACAACTTGATCAAGTGACAAATATGGGACCAATGGAAGATATTATGAAAATGATTCCAGGAATGTCACAAATGCCTGGTTTAGATAAGGTTAAAGTTGATCCTAAGGATGTTGCCAGAAAACGAGCAATGGTCTTGTCAATGACACCGGCAGAACGTCATTTAGAGGCTGAACTGTCACCAGCCCGTCGTCGTCGGATTGCCGCAGGTTCTGGAAATTCATTTATTGAAGTAAATAAATTCATTAAGCAATTCAATCAGTCCAAAGAAATGATGCAAGGAATCATGAATGGTGATATGAATGCTATGATGCAAAAAATGATGGGTGGAGCCGGTGGACAAATGCCGAATATGCCTGCAGGTTCTGGAATGCCCGATATGTCATCTTTGGGTGATTTACAAGGGATGATGGGCAATGGTTCAGCAAATGGGATGCCCGATATGAGTTCTATGTTTGGTGGTGGTTTAAAAGGTAAAGCAACTGAGTTTGCTATGAAACAAGCCATGAAACGTGCTCAAAAGAAAATGAAAAAAGGTAAGAAAAAACGCTAAATAAAAACAGGAGTTCTCCTGTTTTTTTATTTAACCGCTTTTTCTCTTTGAGTATATTCAGATTTAAGAATCCCCATAAAGTAGCTATCATGATATCTACCGCCAGCAAAGAATTGTTCCTTAATTGTTCCTTCAATTTTGAATCCTAATTTTTTATAGATATGAACAGCTGGAGCATTATCAATATCTACCCATAAATAAACTTTATGCATATTTAGAGTATTGAAAGCATAGTCAACACCTGTTTTTAACGCTTTTTGAGCGTAGCCTTTTCCAGAAAAACCTGAAATGATAATGATTTGAATTTCGCAGGTACGATGAATGTAATCAATAGACATAAGTTCCACAATTCCAATAAAAGTATCATTGGCTTCAATTACAAAGCGACGTTCAGTATTATCATGAATATGTTTATCATAAAGACTGGTTAACTCGTCTAGTGATTCATAAGGTTCTTCAAACCATAGCCGCATTGTTTCAGCTTTATTATTGATGATATGAATATTTTTTAAATCTGTCCGTTCCAATGCTCTGATTTTCATTGTTGGTTCATTTGTTAATGTAGTCATTATTCTACTCCTTGATGATATTTATTTATAAAATAAAAAGCCTTGTTATTTAATTATAACAAGACTTAAATTTTTAAGCGACTATTTGAAAATTCCAAAACCACCGTCCCAAGAAATTTTTTCAGAAGCAGCTAAAGTAATTTGCAGAAAACCAATAGCTTCCAGTTCGCGAGCCCTTTTTAGTGAACCAGCGTCTAATAGACTCAAACCACTATTTTCAAGAGCTTTAATAATGGTCTCTTTTGCTTCCTGACTATCACTAGCGAGTAAAACTGTTGTTTGATGTTCATTTGCCACTTTTTTTGTTGCCAATGTATCGGAAAAAGTCGTATTAAAAGCCTTAACAATCATTGAATTTGGGAGTTGTTTAGCAATGAGAGCCGCAGCAGAAGTATCCGAAGGCACTAATAGACTATCAAATGTTGTGAAATCAACGGGATTTGTAATATCGATAATTATTTTTCCTTGTAAATCAGTCGAATATTCTTGGATGATTCCGGCAATTGCGACATAAGGAACAGCTAAAACAACAATTTCACCCAATTCTGTTTTAGATGAGTTTGATAAGATATAGTTGACTTTATTACCAGATGAACTAAAATTATCACCGATTGCTTTTCCCATTTTTCCTTTACCAAAAATACTAATTGTTGCCATAGTCTTCCTCCTCTATGATTGATATTGTTATTAATTTGATTATATCATTGAAAAAATGAAATCTATAGCAATATACCTTGCAAAAATCAAGTGATTAATAAATTTTTATTGACAGTTAGTTAATATTTATGTGATAATGGTTAGATATAATCTTTTAGGGAGTGAGGGGAATATGAATTCGGAATTAACTTTTAAACAAGGCTTGAAAGATACAATGCCGACAGTTTTTGGATATATTGGGATAGGAATTGCGTTTGGGATGATAGGGCACAGCGAGGGGTTTAGCGTTTGGGTAATTTTATTACTCTCATTGATTGTTTACGCTGGTTCAGCACAATTTATCATGGTTAGTATGCTAGCAACTCATAGTCCTATTATGTCAATAGTATTAAGTGTATTTTTAGTTAATTCACGAATTATTTTAATGAGCATGACGACGGCTTCATATTTTAAAAATGAAAGTTTACTGAAAAATATTTTACTTGGGACATTATTGACCGATGAAAGTTTTGCTTTAGGAATGAATAAACAAAATTATACTGAGGGTAAACTGAATTTTTCTTGGTTTAATGCATCAAATTTACTAGCCTATTTAGTTTGGGCATTAGCCAGTGCTATTGGAGCTCTATTAGGGAATTTACTAGCAAATCCAGAAAAATTAGGTTTGGGATTCGCAGTTATCGCAATGTTTATTGGCTTACTTTATTTGCAACTTATTAGTGATAAAACTTTGGGTTTAATGCTACAGTTAGTCATGGTTGGAATTACCTTGGTTCTATTTTATTTTGGTTTGATATTTTTGCCAAGCAACTTGTTAGTTTTATTTGTTACTTTGATTGCTTGTGCTTTAGGTGTGGGGGTAAAACGTGTCTTCTTTTGAATTTATATCATTAACAATTATTGGATGCGCTATTGTAACTTGGATTTCAAGAGTTCTACCTTTTATTTTATTAAAAAAAATGAGTTTGCCTCAAATAGTTGTGGAATATTTAAGTTTTGTGCCGGTAGTTATTATGTCAGCGTTATGGATTTCAAATCTTTTTATTCAACATTTAGGTCATTTACCATCGGTTAACTGGAATAATTTACTTGCTTCAATTCCAACGGTTTTAGCAGCTATTTTGACAAAAAACTTATTAGTTATTGTGCTTGTGGGAGTATTTTCACTAGCCTTCATTCAAATTATTTTTTAATAATTCATGAGAATCTATAGTTTATAGATTCTTTTTTTATCTTTTAATGAGACTAATATTTTGTTAGAATAAGATAAGATGTCAAAGTTTTTTTACAAAATTTTGACATTTGAAAAGGAGATTAGAATGATTCAACTGGATATAAATGCTAAACTTTATGATTTAGCAACAGAACACCCTGAAATTATTGATTTAATGGATGATTTGGGGTTTCATGAGATAAAAATGCCTGGAATGCTACAGACTGCTGGAAGGATGGCGACAATTCCAATGGGAGCAAAAATGAAACATATCGATTGGGATAAAATTGTTATTGCTTTTGCTGAGGCTGGTTTTGAGTTTTCAAATCAGAAGGTGGAAGAATAATGACAAATATGAATAAATCAACTACAATTGAGCGCCAAAAAAGAATTGTTGAAATATTGACACTCTTACACGAAGGGGGGATGTTTGAGGACGCCAAAAAAATTTTTAATGAAGAATTTGATGGTGTAGATGTTTCGGAAATAACTGGTGCTGAAAAGGCATTGATCCAAGGGGGGCTCAATCCCTCTGAAATTCAAAAATTATGCAATGTTCATGCAGCTGTCTTTAAAGGGGCTATTACAGATATTCATAAATCATCTTTAGAAGAAAATACTCCAGGACATCCTATTCATACAATGAAACTTGAAAATCAAGTGATTACATCGCTATTAAATGATGAAATTCGGTGGGTTTTTTCAAAGATTGAAAAAGGAGATTGGTCTTATAAAGAACGTTTACTTGCAGCGGTTATTGATTTGTATAATATTGACAAACATTATGCTAGAAAAGAAACTTTAATTTTTTCTTTTATGGAAAAATATGGAATCACAGCGCCACCAAAAGTTATGTGGGGTGTAGATGATAGTGTTCGTGAGATGATTAAAGAAGTAATTGTTTATTTAAAAACAGATAAAACAGCTTTGAACCCATTACGTGAAATGCTAGAAAATTTACTGACGGAAATTGAAGAAATGATTTTTAAAGAAGAAGCAATTATGATTCCAATGTGCTTGGATGTCTTTTCTTTAAAAGATTGGGAACAAATAGAGGAGGATTCTAAAGAGATTGGCTATGCATTCATTGCGGAACCTTTAAAATGGAAAGCTTCTAAAGAGTCAATTGAAAAGGAAAAAGAGCATGAACCTCAAAGATTGGCGGCGATTGAATCTGCTAAAGCAATGACAGAGGCTATTGCTAAGGAATCTGGTTTAGAAGTAAGCAAACCTAAAAGAGTTAAGCGGCAATATGATTGGGAAAAAGTTACAAGTGAGGGAGTGGTTGTTTTGCCAACTGGCATGTTACACCTCAATGAGTTAACGGCTTTGTTTAATGTTTTACCGGTTGATCTAAGTTTTGTTGATAAAGAAGATATCGTTCGCTTTTTCTCGGGAGGAGAACGAATTTTTCCACGAGCTAAATCTGTAATTGGTCGACGTGTTATTGATTGCCACCCGCCAAAATCAATGGCGGTAGTAGAAAAAATCCTAGAAGATTTTAAATCTGGAACACGCGATCAAGCTGATTTTTGGATTGATTTACATCGTTTTAATAAGAAAATTTATATTCGATATTTTGCAATGCGTGATGAAGAAACAGGAGAATATCTGGGCTGTTTAGAAGTTTCGCAGGATATTACATCCATTCAAAATTTGGTGGGAGAGAAACGATTAGATGGTCATGAAAAAACAACTTCTGAATATGAAAATCAAGTGGCTAAATCAATAAAAAAGTCTACTGACGGAGCTGTCAGAGGGGAAATGCCTGATTTTGTTAAGAAGATGTTAGCTGAAAAAGAGACAAAAAATAGCTAGTGGGGTATGGAAAATAAAAAGTGCTCAAAAGCACTTTTTTTATAAAATTCTAGTTGTAGAATAAAATAATAAAAAGTAGAAATTTAATCATTTTACTCTCGTATTTGTTGAAATATCTTGCTATAATAAATGATTATGACAAGAAAAAATATTTTGAGTGTTAAACGAATTGTAGTTAAGATTGGAACGAGTTCGTTGATTTTGCCAAATGGAAAAATAAATTTATCAAATATAGACGAGTTGGCTTTTGTTTTATCTGATTTGAATAATAAAGGTTATGAAGTGATTTTGGTGACTTCTGGAGCGATTGGAGTTGGCTTGAATGTGCTTGGTATAGATAAACGTCCCAAAGGGATTGCTGACCAGCAGGCTTTGGCTTCAATCGGTCAGGTTGAATTGATGAGTCTTTATACGCAAATGTTTCGTCGTTATTCGCAAAAAGTTTCTCAGTTACTTTTGACACGTGATGTGACTGATTTTCCAACGAGTCGTGAGAATGCTGAAAATGCACTAAATGCGTTACTTGGGCTTGGGATTATTCCAATTATTAATGAAAATGATGCTATTGCGGTTGATGAAATGGATCATCAAACAAAATTTGGTGATAATGATAAATTGGGAGCGATTGTTTCTAAATTAGTGAATGCTGATTTATTGATTATGCTGTCAGATATCGATGGACTTTTTGATAAAAATCCAACGATTTATGATGATGCGAAAATTTTTAATGAAATTCATGAAATTACTGATGAATTACGTCAAATGGCTGGTGGTGCCGGTTCGCGTTTTGGAACTGGCGGGATGACTTCAAAATTGGCGGCTGCACAGATTTTATTTGAAAATGGTCAAGAAATGGTTCTGACCAATGGCGAACGGATTCGAGAGATTAAAGAAATTATCGAAGGACGTGAGATTGGGACTTATTTTCATCAAAAATCTTGAGAAAGAAGGATAAAACGATGATTGAAGAACTTGGATTAAAGGTTAAAAAGGCGAGCAAAGAAGTAGCAAAGCTATCAACTGCCGACAAAAATGTTTTTTTGCAAAATTTAGCTGACAGCCTTATCGAAAATACTGACAGAATTATTTCTGAGAATGAAAAAGATTTGGCTAACGCTCTGGAACATGGAATTTCTGAGATTATGGTTGACCGTTTGCGTCTAAATGCGCAAAGAATTTCTGATATGGCAACAGGGTTGAGACAAGTTGCAGAACTTCCTGACCCAATTAGGCAAGTATTGCAAGGTTTCACTAATCTTGATGGACTTAAGATTTTGCAAAAAAGAGTGCCACTTGGCACTGTTGGAATGATTTTTGAAAGTCGTCCAAATGTGACTATCGATGCTTTTTCTCTTTGTTTTAAAACAGGAAATTCTGTTTTGTTACGCGGTGGGTCTGACGCGATTTATTCTAATATGGTTTTAGTTGAAATTATTAAGGAAAATTTGCTGTCAGCAAAAATTACTGACGGAGCAGTTGAATTGTTATCTGACACAAGTCATGCTGAAGCAGAAAAAATGATGCAGGCAGATAAATTTTTAGATGTTTTGATTCCGCGAGGGTCAGCGCGATTGATTAACCGTGTCAAAGAAAAAGCAACGGTTCCTGTCATTGAAACTGGGGTGGGTAATTGTACAATTTTTGTTGATGAATCTGCTGATTTAGAAATGGCGACAAAAATTGTGATAAATGCCAAAACACAGCGTCCTAGTGTTTGCAATGCAGCAGAAAGTTTAGTGGTTCACGCAAAAATTGCTGACGAATTTTTACCAAAGTTGGAAAATGAAATCAATAAAGTTCATGAAATTGAATTTCGTGCTGACGAGCGTGCGCTGAAAGTTCTGTCAGCTGGAATTCCTGCAACTGACGATGATTTTGGGACAGAATTTTTAGATTATATTCTGTCAGTAAAAACGGTTGATAATTTGGATGAAGCAATTGAGCACATTAATACTTATTCAAGTCGTCATTCAGAAAGCATTGTCACTCATGATTATTTCAATGCGCAAAAATTTCAAGATGAAATTGATGCGGCAGCCGTTTATGTCAATGCGTCTACAAGATTTACTGACGGTTTTGTATTTGGCTTAGGTGCTGAAATTGGCATTTCAACTCAAAAACTTCATGCCAGAGGGCCAATGGGCTTAGAGGCTCTAACCTCAACAAAATATCTGATTGATGGCACAGGACAAATTCGTTAAAAATATTAAAAGACTCGGCTTTTTATAAGCCGAGTCTTTTAATTCATCAGTAATTTTATAAATTGACAAGTTCTGTCAGTAATTAAATTTCATATTGAACATGTTTTTTATGTTCGTCAGTAGTTTCATCAAGTTCAATGGCTGAGCGACAAACTTTCTCACTTTCTAAAAGCTTACGAACAGCGATTTTTGCATCTGAGAAATCTTGATTTTCGGGAATCACAATATGAATCATTGCTGCATTTTGCTCACCGTCAATTGACCAAATGATAAGTTGTGTGACAGCAAGTACTTCAGGAAGTTGTTCAAGGGCTCTTAGAAGATTTTTGTAATCAATATCTTCGGGGACTGATTCAAGAAGAATACGTAAAGTTCCCCAGAATTTTGGAATGGCTTTGGATAAGATGAACAAAGCAATTAGAATAGAAAGAAGTGGGTCGAGCCAGTACCATTTTACAAAATGAAGGACGATTGAAACAATGAGGACTCCCAGCCAACCTAAAACGTCTTCGAGCGCGTGGAGATTTAAAATACTTTCATTTCGTGAGGAACCACGAGCCAAAAGCCATGCACCAAAACCATTGGCGACAATTGCAAAAATAGCCAAACCAAGCATACCTGTTGCTTCTACAGGTTGAGGGTTGAAAAATCTAGGAACGGCTTCGAAAAGCACAATGAAACTCCCCGTAATTAAAATGACACTTGTGAGTGAGGCGCCGAGTAAACTAAAACGTTGATAACCAAAAGAGAAGTGTTTGTCTTCTCGTTTTTTAGAGAATTTTTGGAAAAACCAGGCTAAACCGATAGCAACGGCATCTCCTGTGTCATGGACGGAATCAGATAAAATAGCCGTAGAATTAAAGAGCACCCCAAAAATAAATTCTAAAATCGCAAAGAAGAGGTTTAAAGCAAAAACGATTGTGACGTTTTGTGAGACAAGTTTATCCAGATGATTATGGTCATGCTCGCTTTTTATTTGTTTATTTTTAAGGCTCATGATTTCCTCCCTCTTGTTCATCCAAATGTTCTGCAACATCTTTCAAAAGATGTAAAATATGGCGGTCATAGATACTGTAAGTGACCGTTTTTCCAATTTTTTCATTCGTTAAAATCCGTGCATTTTTTAAAAGTTTTAGTTGTTGACTGACAAGAGATTGAGAAAGTTGTGTTTTTTCAACAATCTCATTTACGGTTAGGTTATCAGTGGCTAGGCTGGAAATAATTTTTAAACGTCCGTCGTTAGAGAAAAGTTTAAAAAATTCAGCAATATCTTTTTCGTTAATCATATTATTATATTATAATTTTATAATATATTTGTCAAGCTTTCTTTAAATATTTTATTTTAAGTTATTTTTGTTATGATAAACTGAAAGGAGAAGTTTTGCAAGATTTTATCCAATATATTTATTCTGCTTTTGAAAGAATCGCAGACTTTAGTGACCAGCAAAAAATAATTTTATTAGGTTTGATTTGTGGGCTTTTAATAGCTATCTTTCTTTATCCCTTATTAAGAATTTTAGTGACGCTTTTACATGAATTTGGTCATGCTCTGGCGGCGAAAATTACTTTTGGTAAAGTTTATAGAATTCATCTTAATCATGATAGTTCCGGCCTCACCCAAACAAGTGGTGGTGGGAGAAGCTTCTTTGTTTTATTGATGGGCTATCCAATGCCTTTACTTTTTGGCTGTCTCTTTAGCTGGTTTTTGATTATCAATCATCCAGAATTCATTCTTATAAGTCTGTTGATAGTCAGCCTTTCTGTTCTAATCGTCGTTAAAAATTGGTATGGCTTTTTGATTTGTTTGCTAGGAATTTTAATTACAGGGGCTTTGCTTTATTTTGGTCAAATTCAGATTTTTAATTTTATGGGTGGAGCTTTAATTGGTTTTCTGACTTTAGGGGCATTTATTGACCTTAGAGTAATTTTTCATAAAAATGAAGAACTTTCTGATGCAGATTTACTCCATGAGAAATTTCAAATAATCCCTGCTTTTGTTTGGAAATTAATTTTTCTTTTAATGATGTCATCTTGTCTATTTTTGATTATAATCACTTTCAAGACTTTATTCTCTAAATAAAAAATAATTTTTGACAAGTGGCGAGAACTTTGCTATAATCTATCTAACCTTTAAGATTGTCCAGAGAGGCAGGCAAGGTCAGAAATTAATAATGTAATAATATGATGGATACTGTCCATTTTCTGATACCTACCTGCATTCTCTTTTGAGTGCAGGTTTTTTGTATGTTAATGGACAACTTAGAAATGGAAGCTAAATCGCTAAATGAAAGATTTGTTAGTTTACTGACCAATTGATCATCAAGAATGAAAGGAGCCACAATGGCTAGAAAAGAAATTATTGACGAAATCACAATGAAACGTGCAATTACACGTATCACTTACGAGATTATTGAACGTAATAAAGAGCTGGACAAATTGGTTTTGATTGGGATTAAAACACGTGGTGTTTATTTAGCAAAAAGAATCCAAGAACGTTTGCAACAATTAGAAGGTTTGGAAATTCCTTTTGGTGAGTTGGATACACGTCCATTCCGTGATGACAAACAAGCTCAAGAAGACACGACAGAAATTGACATCGATATTACAGGAAAAGATGTCATTCTTGTCGATGATGTGCTCTACACAGGTCGGACAATCCGTGCGGCAATTGATGGAATTGTAAAACTCGGTCGTCCAGCTCGTGTTCAATTGGCTGTATTAGTTGACCGTGGACATCGTGAATTGCCAATTCGTGCAGACTACGTTGGGAAAAATATTCCAACGGGTCGTGATGAAGAAATCATTGTTCAAATGTCTGAACACGATGGCAATGACAGTATTTTAATTAAACGTGAAGATTAAAAAATTTCTGTCAGTAATTTAAAGTAAAAAATATGCTGTCAGTTACTGACGAAAGAATTAACAAATATTCAACTTAGAGTTTTAGGAGAAAAAAGTGCACGATAATGATATTATCTTAAAAGTTGATGAGAAACCAGCTGCAAGTCAGTGGTTTGGTCTCTCATTTCAACATTTGTTTGCCATGTTTGGCTCAACGGTTTTGGTGCCAATTTTAGTTGGGATTAACCCAGCCATTGCCCTCTTGAGTTCTGGACTTGGTACACTTGCACACATGAGTGTTACAAAATTTAAAGTGCCAGCTTACATGGGTTCAAGCTTTGCCTATATTGGTGCGATGACTTTACTGATGAAAAATGGTGGAATGCCAGCCATTGCTCAAGGGGCAATGACTGGTGGATTGGTTTATCTGATTGTCGCTTTAATTGTAAAATTTGCAGGTAAAGGCTGGATTGACAAAGTTTTACCGCCAATCGTCGTTGGGCCAATCGTTATGGTCATTGGATTATCACTTGCTCCAACAGCAATTAATGATGCCATGTACACGGACGTTGCAAATCTAAAAGGATACAGTTTAGCTTATATCATTATTGCCCTCATCACTGTGTTATCTATTGTCATTTACAGTATCTATGGCAAAGGATTTCTGTCAGTTGTTCCAATTTTACTTGGAATCATCACAGGATATGTTGCAGCAATGATTATTGGTAAGATTACAGGGATGAACATTGTTTCATTCACTGGAATCTCACATGCTAAGTGGCTGACCATTCCACCAATGGAAATTCCATTTGCCAATTACAAGTGGGCCTTCTATCCGTCAGCAATTTTGACAATGGCACCGATTGCTTTTGTCACAATGACTGAGCATTTTGGCCACATTATGGTTTTGAATTCATTAACTAAAAAAGATTACTTTAAAGAACCAGGATTAGAAAAAACATTAACTGGTGACGGTCTAGCTCAAATCATCGCCGGATTTATTGGTGCACCGCCGGTGACCTCTTACGGTGAAAATATTGGAGTTATGGCAATTACAAAAATTCATTCGATTTATGTTATTGCTGGAGCTGCCGTTCTTGCTATCGTTGTCTCATTCATTGGGAAAATTACAGCACTCTTGCAATCAATTCCAGCACCCGTCATCGGGGGAGCATCAATTGCCCTTTTTGGAGTAATTGCAGCTTCTGGTTTGAAAATTTTAGTTGAAAATAAAGTTAATTTTGATATCAAACGAAACTTACTAATCAGCTCAGTTGTTCTTGTTATCGGGATTGGTGGAATGATTATTAATATCACTCAAAATTTACAAATTTCATCAGTAGCCATTGCAACAATTCTCGGAATTGTTTTAAATCTTGTCTTGCCAAAAGATCCTAGCGAAATTTAAAAGATTCAAAATTACTGACAGAATCGTCAGTAATTAAAAAAAGTGAACTTATAACTGATAGAAATCCTATCGAGATTTCCATCAGTAGATAAAAATTTTGTCAGTTTACTGACAAAACAATCAAATATATTGTCAATAAAACTGTTGTGACAGAGAGCACACAGTCAGGGTAAAGGAGACCTCATGTCAGTAAAAAATGGATTAGTTCAACTCGAAAACCTCACAAGTATGGAAAAATTTAGTGTTGATGAAGTCATGGGACTTATCAAAAGAGCCTCAGCTTTCAAAGCAGGAACAGCAGAATTTGATTTAGAAAAACAAACTTTTGCTTCAAATCTTTTCTTTGAAAATTCTACAAGAACGCACCATAGTTTCCATATTGCTGAGCGTAAATTAGGCTTAGATGTTCTTGAATTTGATGCGCAAGCAAGCTCAATTAGTAAAGGAGAAACTCTTTACGATACCGTCTTAACACTTGATGCACTTGGCGTTGATATCTGTGTTATACGTTCAGGAGTAGAACATTACTATGAAGAATTAGTGAATTCAGATAATATTCATTGTGCTATTGTTAACGGTGGAGATGGTTCAGGGCAACATCCAAGTCAATGTTTACTTGACTTGATGACCATTTATGAAGAATTTGGCAAATTTGAAGGTTTAAAAATCGCAATTTCCGGAGATTTAACCCATTCACGTGTCGCCAAATCTAATATGATGATGCTCCAAAAATTAGGAGCTAGACTTTACTTTACAGGCCCAGCAGCATGGTATAGTGAAGAATTTGATGATTACGGTCATTATGCCAACCTAGATCGAATTTTGCCAGAACTTGACGTTCATATGCTCTTACGCGTTCAACACGAACGTCATGATAGTGGCGAAAGCTTTTCTAAAGAAGGCTACCATAATCATTTTGGACTGACAGAAGAACGAGCAAAAATGTTGAAACCAACAGCCATTATCATGCACCCAGCTCCAGTCAATCGGGGTGTTGAAATTGCTGACAGCCTTGTTGAAAGCCCACAAAGTCGGATTGTTCAACAAATGAGCAATGGTGTTTATACGCGAATGGCAATTCTTGAAGCAATTCTTGCTGGAAAAAAAGCTAAATAATTCAAAGCGCTGACAACAAGAAAAAATAATTGCTAAAGCAAAATTCAAAGGAAATATTTATTATGAGCAAAAGACTTTTAATTTTAGAAGACGGAACCATTTTTGAGGGAGAATCCCTTGGTGCAAACTTGGATGTTACAGGTGAACTTGTCTTTAATACAGGAATGACAGGCTATCAAGAATCAATCACTGACCAATCATACAACGGACAAATTTTGACTTTCACTTATCCAATTGTTGGAAATTATGGCGTCAATCGAGATGATTATGAATCAATTCATCCAACCTGTAAAGCCGTAGTTGTTCATGAAGCAGCGCGCCGTCCTTCGAACTGGCGGATGCAAATGTCTTTTGATGAATTTTTAAAAGCAAAAAATATTCCTGGAATTACAGGTGTGGATACTCGAGCGATTACTAAAATTGTTCGAGAACACGGCACTATGAAGGCCTCACTTGTACAAGCAAGAGATGAAGTAGAGCATCAAATGAGCCAACTTCAAGCGACAGTATTACCAACAAATCAAGTTGAAACAAGTAGTACAACGACCGCTTATCCATCACCAAATACAGGCAGAAAAGTTGTCGTTGTTGACTTTGGCTTGAAACATAGTATCCTACGGGAACTTTCAAAACGGGAATGTAATCTCACCGTTGTCCCATACAACACCAGTGCTCAAGAAATTTTGGAAATGGAACCTGATGGTGTCATGTTGACTAATGGCCCTGGTGACCCAACAGATGTACCAGAAGCAATTGAAATGATTAAAGAAATTCAAGGTAAAATTCCAATTTTCGGTATTTGCTTAGGTCATCAATTATTTAGTCTTGCAAATGGAGCAAAAACCTACAAAATGAAATTTGGACACCGTGGATTTAACCATGCCGTTCGTGAAATTGCAACAGGACGAATTGACTTCACCTCACAAAATCATGGATATGCCGTTTCATCAGAAAACTTACCTGAAGACCTAATGATTACCCATGTTGAAATCAATGACGACTCAGTTGAAGGAGTGCGTCACAAACACTTCCCAGCTTTTTCAGTCCAATTTCACCCAGACGCAGCTCCTGGGCCTCACGATGCCAGCTATCTTTTTGATGATTTCATGGATCTCATGGATAACTTCAAAAAATAAAGTGTTGGTATAACTGGATTTTTGAGCGTTAGTTTTTCGTATATTTAGCAAAAGTAGCAAAAAAGTAGCAAAAATAAAAACCTGTTTTATAGCAGGTTCTTTTTTTATAAATTGTTAAGTGCATCAACAATATCTTTTTTTGCCTTTTTAGTAACGTGATTATATATTTTAAGAGTTACTTTTGCATCAGAATGTCCAACTCTTTCCATGATGGATTTTAATGGCATACCGAGTTCCGAGAGAAGTGAAACATGAGAATGCCTAAAAATATGAGATGAAATTTCTTTGTCGATATGATTCGCTTTTGCAGCTTCTTTTAATTTCAAATTAAATGAGTTCAATACTAACGGATTCCCTCTACTTGATAAGAAAATATAGTCATCATCCTCAGCAGAGAAATGAATTAAATCGTACTGTTTTCTCTCTTCGATTATTTCTATAGCCCTATCTGGCAAGTCAACTACACGGAAACTGGTAGAAGTCTTAGGCGATGTTTTTTCAGCTTCTGTAATACTTCGCATAAAGCTATCAAGCGTTCCCTCAACTCTTATCGAACCGTCATGGTAGTTATTCCACTTTAAAGCCTGAAGTTCTCCATATCGCAAACCAGTGAGCCATAGGAACTCTGACATCCTAGAATGAAGCAAGCATCTTTTTTTATTAGCTAAATATGATATTATTTTTTCTGCTTCATCTCGTTCAAGATATTTGTTCTCCACCTTTTCACGCTGTTTATTTTTATCCTCTATTTTAAGAGCTATTTCAGTATCTTTTACAGGATTATTTGATAAATATTTTCGACTGATTGCAAATTTAAAAATTGTTGAAAGTAAAGCCCGAATTTGACTAGTGTAATTATAAGAGTATGTCCCAAATGTATACATTTCATCAATGAGTTTAGTTATCAGTTTTCCATCAATATTTTTTATAAGCATATCATCAGAGATTACCGTATGTATCCTCTTTAAATTACCGTCAACTTGTTTCCAAGTTTTTCTCTTGTTTTTCGCCTGATAGTAAGGGAACCATTCATTCAAAAGTTCGCCGAAAGTTATATTTTTTTGAGCTGGGTCAGTAGCAGTGATATCTTCTATTTTTTCAGATAAGAGTTTTATCGCTTGTTTCTTAGCTTGTGGTGTATCTTTTTCTAGAGTTACACTTGCAGTCTTTGTTTTCTCAGAATACGGATCAATATATCTCTCGCAATACTTAAATTTACCATTTTTTAGGCTGACTACCCACATAATATTATCCTTTCTAAAAATGCCCACCTAATCAAAGGTTGGGCGTTTTTTAATAATCTTGTTCTACTTTGACTAATCTACCTTCTATTACAGCTGGATTGTACTCATCAGCATATTGAATCGGATAATCAGGGTTTAATGGTTCAAGTCTTAAACAGAGAGGATAGCCATTTTCATCATATTCATAGAAGACGCATTTTAGAGTTGCTTCGTTATCGTCTATGAAGCGAACAGCTCCGATAGAACCTTCTGAAAGGTCAGGGTCTTGCAGTATTAAAGCGAAAGAACCGTCATGTATTTCTGTTTCCATGCTTTCGCCTTTAACTCTAAGCCAAAATATATCATCACGGCCAGCGTATTTACCATAAACAGGGCGCATGCCTTCAAAATTTTGTTCGGACAGAATTGGAGTTCCTGCTGCTATTTCTCCTATAACAGGGGCGTAACCTTCTTTATTAGGGTCATAAGGAACAATATTGCTGATTTTATCGAAATCAACTTTATTAGAGAAGAAAGATAAACGTTTCTTTTTGATTTGCTCGTCTAACTGATTGGTTGCAGTCTCTAAAACTATTTTTTGTCGTGGTTCTTCGAGTTGTGAACTAATTTTATTTATTTCGGATAGAGTAGAAGATGTTTCTTCACTTTGTATAGGAAAAAATTCGTCTATTGAAACGCCCAAGGCATTTGCAACCCTGAATAAGAAATCTCTTTTAGGAATCCTAATCCCTTGTTCATAATTAGAGATTGCACTGTTTTTCACTCCGACCAAATCAGCTAAGTCTTGCTGGGTCAACTTTTTATTTTTGCGAAACTCTTTTATTTTCATTCCGACAAATTTATTTATTTCTCTATCGTCCATATCGAACCTTTCGAAGTTTTATATATGTATTATAAAAGAAAATTACACGTTTTGCAAACTTTTTTTAGTAATTACTGTTTTTTTGTTGACTTTACACAAATTGTGTAGTATAATTAACTCATAAAGTCAAACAAGCGAACAAACATGGAGCATTCAGTACGGCAGACGGAACAGGCTCAAATGACGGTACACGACGTATCCACCGCGACGTAAGTAGCAAGTTTGGCAAATAAAAAGCCCCAGAGGGGCGGAAAGGTGATTAGATGACAATAATTATTTCTATTCTAAGTATATGTGTAATAATTCTATGCATACTAGAAATAGTATCTTTACTTATAGAACGCAAAGCACCTACACAAATAATAAAATCTTGTAAAGATAGGCATTTAAGATAAGGTTATTATTGTATGAAGTTTAACAATATTTTGCTCAGGGACTTCCAACTGATAAACTTGGTTGCCAGAAATTTCTTGAATAAAATATTGGCCAATGATTTGATCATCAAAAAGACCTCCCATTTCACCATATAGAACAACGATTTCTTTACCATTATATTCAGTGAAGAATGATTTATTAGGTAATATATGTTGAAAATGTTGTGAGTAAGGGCGCCCGTCTACAATTAAATTATCAATAGTTTGCCATCGTAGTTCTTTGTCTATTGTTAGATTACATAGTTGATCAATTATTTCATTATACATTATTGCGACCTTTCTAAATAGAGAAAATACTATAGAGCCTATTAAACGGTTCTATAAAGTTAATAAACTCAATTTCAGCATTATTTTTTAATGATTTTATACCTTTGATTGAAGAAGATATTTTCTTGTTTTTTGAGCATAGATAAGGGTACTTGCTTTCGAACTCTACAACTAGACTAATGGTTTGGGTTACAATATCTTCAGGAATAACATCTCTCCTGTCATCTATTTTATCTAAAATTAACTTTATTCCCTGAAGTTTACCAATATATTGGCTTTTGTGTATCTCAACACTAGTAAACTCCTTTGATTCCTTTAGTTTATTTTTTGTTGATCTAGCAAAAAAGAATGTGAATATAGTAAGAATAAAGCCTAACGGTGCAGTGATATTATTAAAAATATTTAAAAAATCCATCAAGTCCATAAAATCTCCTTTTAAAAATTATTATACCATTTATTAACAAGGATTAGATTTATAAGTTAGATTATTCTGGGAAGACTGGCGAACAGGTTCGATTCCTGAACTTCCCTTACTGCGTATGCAGAAGTTTAAAAATAGAAAGGGTAATAAAATGGAAAAAGAAAAGCGTTCTTTAGTAAAGACGCTCGGCTGGGGTGTTATCTGTGGAATAGCATTTGGAATAAGTTATATAATTTTCCACTAGAAATTAAACCGATAATAAAACCAGTTAACAAAACTAGAATATGAGAAGCTATGTTTTGAGTAATAGGATAGATTAGTTTATCAAAGAGGTTGTTTTTATGTCCTTCTTTGTACTCAAATTTAGCAAGGGTGCCTTTTTCAGATCGCATGAAACCACCAGAAAGATTAATTGAAATCATATCTTGATTTCTTAATATTTTTGTAAGGTCGTGAACTTCATAAAAAGGAATTTTAGTTGCTTCACTAATTTGAGAAACATCATGAGGTCGCCCATCATCGAACACTGAAAGTATTCTATACTCTGTTTTAGTTATCATAATAAAATTATATCATAGTAAAAGAAAGGAGCCAGTATGGCAGTAGAAAAAGAATTAATTGCTCTGCGAAAAGATTATAAAATCTCGCAAAAACAAATCTCCAAAGCCATTGGTTTGAGCGAAGAACAGTATAGACGTAAAGAATTAGGTCAGTATGATTGGAGAGCGACAGAAATGTTTGCGATCCGCAACTACCTGAAACCATTCATTGGTCCAAGATCATTGAATGATATTTTTTACGACAAAACTACACAAAATGTGTACAAAGCTAGTTAGAAAGGCAAAATATGAAAGAATTAATTAAAATTTCGTCAAATGATAATGACGAACAAGAAGTAACAGTTAAATCTTCACTTATCGAAGCAAATGAATTAATTAAAGCAGTCTTCTCAGATTATGGAATTCAAAATGAAGACGGAGAACAAATCACTAGAAAAGAATTTGCTGACTTAGTAGGTCAAAAGATTTGGCTTACTGCTGATATTTTAGGAATTGAATTAGATTAGGAGAAAACAATGAATCAATTAATTACAATCACACAAAACGAAAACAACGACCAAGTAGTAAGCGGTCGTGAACTACATGAATTTTTAGGAGTAAAAACTCGATATAATGACTGGTTTGAAGATATGGTCAAGTACGGGTTTACAGAGAACGTTGATTTTATAGGTTTTACTGAAAAAAGAGTAAAACCTCAAGGCGGTCGTCCAAGCGTTGACCACGCTCTTAAACTTGACATGGCCAAAGAAATTTCCATGATTCAGCGTAACGAAAAAGGGAAACAAGCTCGTCAATATTTCATTGAAGTTGAAAAAGAACTCAAACAACAGCTTTTACCGCAAACTCCTGAACAACAAATTGCATTACTCGCTCAAGGAAACGTGAACTTGAATAAAAAGGTCGAACAAATCGAAAATTCTGTTCTTGATTTGACTGACCGATTCGGGCTTCCATCAAATAAAGCTAAAGTTTTGCAAAAGAAAGTAGCAAGCAAAGTTTATATGTTTACTGGTGGTAAATATTCAAATGCTCATAAGAAGTTAGGAGCTAAGGTATTCAGAGAGTTTTATAAAGATTTGAATAACCGCTTCGATGTTGTGAAATATAGCGATATTCCATTAAGCCGTTATGACGAAGCAACAGAATATCTTGACATGTGGCAACCATCTTTCAATACAACGCTTGAAATTCGTGGATTGAACTCACAAACCAGCTTTGACTTTGAAGCTTAGAAAGGAAAGCTTATGTTTGAAGAAATGATTCAAAAGCTGAGAGATTCAGTTAGAGGAATTGTTTTAGATTCCATGCATGACTATATCTCAAATGATGGAAAATATCCTCTTGCTTTAACTCAAAAACAAGTTATGGAGCTGATTGGCTGTAAGGATGAAAGTACCTTCGCTATTTCATTTAAAGAACATTTGAAATTTGCTGAAATGAATTACGGGAAATCAGGGACAAAATGGTCAAGGGATTTAGTTATTGAATGGTTCAAAGAACCTAGAAATTTGCAATTGCAAAGACGAGGTAAATAAGATGACCTACACATACATAGTCAACCCAGAAACGGGTGAAATCCTGTTTGACCTGGTACATGACTTAATCACACAGAATATACGAGCAATCAAGCTCATTGCAAAGAAGTTAAATGCGGTACTCCGCTAGAAAAGAGAGATTTTGAATAAAGAAATAGAAAAGTTAGCTAACAACTATAAAGAAATAATTAACAAAACATCAGATCTTGCTTTGAAGCAAAATGATGGTGATATAAGAAAAGCTCGCAAATGGCTAAAAGAGCAACTGTTTTATACAGCTGATAGGGCCACAAACGAGCTTATCAAATTATCAATAGATAATATTTTAGATTACCACGGTGTTTCTTCTAACGAAACAATTGCTGAAGTTTTATAAGTATTTTTAAAATCTAGTCCGATAGCAAACCAGTCAGTACTACCAAAAAGTCCCATCAGCCCAATATGTTGATATGATGTTCCTAAATCTGGAGAGTCTATGTTAGAACCTGAAAAAACTCCTTCGGCATAATATCCATCAGGATCTTTATCTAATGAATTCCAAGCGCTTATTCTGGTTTCTTCAGAAATAACGATTGACTCACCATTAGAAAAATGTACTTTAACAGACATCAACTTTCCTCCTTTCCATAAAACTAAGCAAATACCGCAAATATCTGCTCACAGTAATTATAGCACTCGGAGGATTAAAACACATACATAGAAAGGAAAATAATGCACACACAAATTATGAATGGACGAGAAGTCCTGACAGTTCCAACAGTCATTGGATATAAACATTATGACTTAGAAAAAAGAGAAGTAGTTGGAGAAGTTATCGAATCTACTTATCGAAGAAAAGACGGAACAATGTACATCATCCGCAGATCACGAACAGAACGAGAAAAAGCTGCTATGCTCAATTCGTGCTTGTCTGACTGGGGATATTAGTATGAGCAAACAACAAAAAAGCCCTGCATGGCACGCAGAGCAAGTAGGAAATTCGCCAAAACTTCTACTTAAATTATACCACGAATGCCTAGAAAATTGAAATGGAGAATTGAAATGGACTTACAACTTATACCAGTAGATGGCGATGGACAAAGGGTTGACTTGAATCCATCGGCTATAAAAGATATGGATAATGTCACACTTACAGAGTTCTTAGCTCAGGCAAAGATTATAGCTGACCTTTATAAAAAGGGCGAAACTGAGGTTAAAAAACGGCTTGATGAAGGCCAACAATTTAATCGTTTAAGCTACGGCAAAGCATCCGAACGAAGAGTTTTAAAAATGAATAATAAACAGAAGCGTGATTTAGTAATTTCTCGAGGTTGGGATTGTGTAGAACCAATTCCATTGGGCAAATTAATAGAAAAATTCGGTAAAGATATCGAAAATGAATTGCCAGTAGTAACTACTAAAAATAATCCACCTCTTAAATGGGATGCGTGAGGTTCAATAAATGAAAATTACAAAAGCAACTGACTTAAGTCGGACTGATAACTGGCGCATCTTATTGTATGGTAAGCCTGGACTTGGTAAGACGAGTGCAATAAAAGGATTGCCTGGAAAGACGCTAGTTCTCAGTTTAGATAATTCACACAAAGTGTTGGCAGGTATAACAAACATTGATGTGAGAACAATTGACGAAGAAGGGAAAATTTCTTTTGATAAAGAAAATCCTGACAAAGATATTAAAACATTCATAAGAGAAGTTGATGGAGTTTTAGATCAATATGATAATTTGGTGATTGATAATTTTACTAGTTTTCAATCAGATTGGTTTGTTGAACGTGGAAAAAATTCAAAGAATGGAATTTCAAACGAAATCCAAGATTGGGGTCAATGGCCTAATTATTTTTTGCGGATATTAACAACCTTATTCAATAAACCATTGAATGTATATGTAACAGCTTGGGAAGATACAAGAGAAATCTCTGCGGAAGATGGACGAGTATTTACCCAATTTGTGCCAAACATTCGTAAACAAGTAGTCAATGAACTTACAGGCTGGACAGATGTTGTAGGTCGAATAATAGTAAATCCAAAAACAGGAAACAGAGGAGTGATATTAGAAGGCGACAATAGTGTTTATGCTAAAAATCGCTTAGATGACCGTAAAGCGTGTAAAATTGAAGATTTATTTAAATTTGGTCAACAATCAAAACAAGAAAACACAGAAAACGGAGAACAAAAATAATGAAATTTAACAGAAACGAAATGAGCGCACTTTCAGGACAACAATTCACAGTAGGAGCGCATATTGCAACAATTACTGATGTTAAAAATCAACAATCTAAAAATGGCGATCCAATGTTCAAGTTTGATATTGAAGGTAATAATGGAGAAACTGCAAATAATTGGTTTTTGTTTGGTAAACCTTGGTCAGACGGCAACTTGCAAAGAATCCTTGTAAGTATTGAAGATAACAACCAAACCATTGCGCCGATTGATTATGGACACAACGAACAAACACTTAACTTCTTGAAAAATAAACGTGTATTTATTTTAGTAAAAGAACGAACTGGGACATATATTGATAAAAACGGAGATGAGAAAGCTGCGACAGGTACTGAAATTAAAACTTTCTTGTCACGACCAGAATTTGCTTCTTTCGGTGGAGGTCAGCAAACACAGCAAAAAGCTAATGACCAATTTGGTGGGTCACCAATGGAAATTTCAGACGACCAACTACCATTCTAATAAGTGCTGGAGGGTGGCGTAACGACCGTAAAGTCCATGAGTATTCAGTGCCTGCACATAAACACTCATCGCCAGCTTTTAATTTGAAAAATAAAACTTGAAATAAATATAGAAGAAAGGAGTATAAGGATTGGCAAGACCAACAAAACAAGGAATTGACTATTATCCTAAAGATGTAAAAGCAAAATATGATACCAAATTTAAGTACGTAGAATCAAAGAACTCAGTGATTGCTAGACTTGTAATTTACGAATTATGGGATTTAATTTATGCAGAAAATGGCTACTTTTTAAAGTTTGATAATATCCAAAGAGTTTTATTCTTAGGAGATTTACCAATAAATGATGAGCAGCTCACAGATATTTTAGATAGTTGCTTTGAAATTGGATTATTTGAAAAGAGCCTTTTCGATAAATATCAAATACTTACATCTGAAAGCATCCAAAAAAGATATATGGAAGCTGTAGGTCGCAGAGCTAAAGTTCCTATAATTTCCTCTTACTTTTTATTGCCGAAAAACAATTATCGCAACATTAACTTAGTTAATGACTACATTAACTCGATAAATGATGACAATAACTTGATTAATGACAACATTAATCCACAAAGTAAAGTAAAAGAAAGTAAAGTAAATAAAAATAAAGAAAAAGAAAATAAAGAAAAGGAAAACAAAACACGTAATCAAGAAATCTTTTCTCGCTTTTTCGAACTCTTTTCAAACTTTAATAAAAAAAACATTTCCAAAAGAGCAATGGCTTTGCAAGTTTTTCTTGACTTACCCCAATTCCAAAAAGATTGCATTGTAAAAGGCGCTGATAATTACATCCAAGATTATATAAATAATCATTCGGATGACCCAGACGGTAACTATAGTGTTAATCCTTATGAGTTTTTGGATAATGTAATGTTCATGAATTACCAAGAAGAAGTGAAAGCAGATACTGGATATGATGAGGAGCTGGGATTTTAAATGATTGATGAAGAAAAAAACAAAGACGGAATGCTCTGGTATCAATTAAAACGTGCAGTACCAACTGGCTTATTTTGTAAAAATCATCCAGATACTGAACTGAATAGATTTACTCATCCAGCTTCTACAAATTACGACCCTTTAATTCATGGTGAACTTACTTCTGACGGATTACAGCTTTCAAGTATGGCATTTTGTAAAAAGTGTGACTTGGAAGGTGTCTATCAAAGAAAACAACAATCAAGTGCTGAGCGAAGAGCAAATGAGGATTTCTTGAATAAAAGCAAGTATGGAAAATATAGCTTGCTTAAAACACAAAGCCTTGTGGGCAAAAAATCGCTCTGGTTTGCACGTTTCAATACTTTTAAGGTAAATGGCTTAGAAGAGCAAAACGTGTTGAATCAGGCCCAAAGAATAGCCAGAGAGTACACTCAAGGTCAAAGATTTAACACTGTGTTTGTTGGTGGAGCTGGTAGAGGGAAATCTCACTTAGCAATGGCTATTTTGCAAGAGGTTAATGAGAATCTCAAAGATGATAAATTTTCAACGTTATTTATCAATATTAGTGAATTGATTCGAGAGATAAAAAATAGTTGGAATTACTCTGATACCAAAGCAGAAGAAGAGCGACTGACAACATTAATGCGAACAGTTGATTTGCTTGTTATTGATGATTTAGGAACTGAAAGTACGTTTTCTAAGGATAATAGCTGGGTACAAGGTGTTATTTACAATATTTACAATGCAAGAGAAGGCAATACGATTATCACGTCAAATCTTACTGGTAAAGAAATGCGTTCATCTTATGACGATAAAATAGTTTCTCGAATCATGGAAGGCTCAAAAAATAGTGTCATCAAATTTGAGGGAATTACTGACAAGAGGAAAAGTAAATGAAAACAATAATCATTGAGCAGTGGGAAAACGAGCATTACCCACTTGGAAGTATTAAAAAGCAGAAGCTGGCAGAGAAATCTGATCATGAGATTATTTTTATTCTTAATCGCATGGCTCAGATGCCTGCAATTGTTAGATTTGGAGAAGCAAGTGAAGTTTGAATTTAACTTTCTCAGAAAAGAAATGATAAATGAGAATGATAATAAAGGCACAACTTATGGTTCAAGAATTGCTGCCAATAACACCAAACAGCGTTTAAGACGGATTGCATGTCGAACAGCCCATGAATGGCTAGACCAATCAGAAGAAGTATTTGAGCAATTCCATGAGAAGCACCGTTGCGATGTGTTCGTAGTAATTTATCCACCTAAACGCTTTAAATATGATCCACCAAATTATGAACCAACTTCTAAAGCATTAATCGATGGACTGACAGATGCTGGAATTTGGAATGATGATAATTACAATGTTATTCGCAGAACAAGTTTTGAGCATGGTGGACTTTCTGGAGATACAAAAACCTGGAAAGTAGAGTTAGTAGTGAAAGAACTGACAGAATAGCATTAAATCATGAAAATTGCGGTTACATTGAGCGCTTAAACCGTTTCGTGGATAATTTATCACGAACAATCTAAAAGCGCTTAAAAGCTAAAATATGAGGTGTTATTATGACAACGCAAAAAGAAAAGAATGTCCTAGATTTTAAAGACAAGGATATTTTGAAGAATCATAAAGTCGCTGACAAAGACGACGAATGGTTTCATGAGCAATGGAAAAATAAACTAAGTGGATTGAAAGAGGCAGGAGATGGCAAGGTTAGAAAAAATTTATGATGTTTATTTCAATGGTATAAAAATGGGAACTGGTACGAAAAAAGAGCTTTCGAAAATGCTTCTTGTTTCACCTCATTCAGTCGCTGGATGGGTTAAAAATGGTATGGCTAATTCTCCAAAAAATAACGCAGTCAAAATCGCAGTCGTAAATGAAAAAGCGACGATGGAGAAATATCCCGGTTGGAAGCCCTATGGTGGTTCAAAATCTAAGATTTCTGATGAAATAACCGATCGCGACCGTAGAAAGCACGAAACAAAAGAAGAACGTAGATTGCGAAGAAATATCAGAGCGCAAATGGCAATCGAAGCAGCACGCAAAGAAGAATTAGGATTATAGGAGCAGATAGATGAAATGCGATAAATGTGGCAACGAAATAGATTGTGATTGCATGGGATGCCATGAGTGCCATCCAAAATATACTTGTGAAACGTGTGGATTTTGCCATATTGACGGTTGGGAAGCTGGGGCATGCTGGAGTTTAGCCAATGACCCTGATTATGACCCATTCGATATTTAAAGGAGATAAGAAATGACAAATTTATATGATGAAACAGTCACGATTTTAGAAAGACACGATAAAACAATTGCCGATATTGAATATATTGGTAGTTCAGAGACAAAAATTAATACAAATAAAGCGCTCGAATTGATGAAAAAAACGAATTATGATAGCGGTTATGGCGGTCAGGAAATAGCAGAAAACCTAATGATTAAAGGGAATGGTTTCATCATGACACGAGGGGAATATGATGGCTCTGAATGGTGGGATTATATGCAAACAGACCCGTCTTTACCGCAAGTAGAGAGAGATGTTAAAAGTTTTAAAGCAAACATAGGCTGGGACAGCTTAGAGGGAATTAATGGCTTGGAGGACACGAAAAATGACTAAGTTTGAAGAAGAATTTAAAGCATTAACTAGTTGGGACTGGGTAAATGTTGATTTAATTCAGCAGATATTAACAAGATTCGGTAACTGGCACTCAGACGAAGAGTTTCAGGCTGAAAAAGATGCTAGAAAAAAAGAATATGAAATTCATCAAGATATTTATTCTAAAACATCGAAAAAATTAAATAAAGCTGAGTTAGAAATCGCTAATTTAAAATCCCAACTCCAACAGCAAGCCCTGCCAGTCGTGCCTGATTTCATCGGTAAGTTAATCAATACCTTTGGCGCCCCTGAAGATGGCAAGTATATTAACTATTCAGCAAGCTATCTTGAAAATCAAAAGGAATTAGATTGGATTGATAATCATCAAAAAACGTGGTTAACTGCTCTGCTCATTGGTTTCACGGTCGAAAAACCGCAGCTGTTCTATTTGAGAGATGAGTTAACCGGACAATTCCTTGCAAAGGATAATCGGTTTAAAGACAAGGATAGATACTTTTTTTGGACTGGAGAAGACCCACTTACGCATTCTATTGGCACAGCGTGGAAATTATCATTCACCCAGCAAGAAATCGACAGCATGCAAACTGGGAGCTATGAGCTTGTGCCTGTGGGGGAAGGAAAATGAAAAGACAATTTAAAAAACTAGATGGAAATGCGACTATTCCAGAACGAGCGACAAAACATAGCGCAGGATATGACATTTCAGCAAGCGAAACAGTTACGATTCAACCTGATGAAATTAAAATGGTAAGCACTGGGCTAGCTGTTCAACTTGGTGATGATGAAGTATTGAAATTATACGACCGTTCAAGTAATCCAGTTAAGCGTGGCATTGCATTGATTAATTCAGTAGGAATTATCGATTCAGATTACTATCCGCAAGAATTTAAAGGCTTATTTATGAACATCTCAAAAGAGCCTGTAACCATTTCTAAAGGTCAAAGAATAATGCAAGGGGTATTTGTCAAATACCTTACAACAGACGATGACAACGCAAATGGAAAGCGTACAGGCGGATTTGGTAGCACTGGGGAGGTGTAAAAAATGATGAAGCAAACAACATGTTATGGCTGTGATAAACCAATCGAACCTGAATGGCTTCCAGAAGGAGAATTTATTGTATGTGATGAATGCTCTTCCAACACTGACAGCCTTTCGGTTGAAAAACTCCAAGAACAGCTTAACACTGCGAAAAAGGCACTGACAAACATTAAGTGGAGAACTGAACGTGATGAACTAGAAACGTATTATGTTGAAAGAAACCATGATATTCGTAAAGATGCTATTGAAGCACTCGCAGCGATTGGAGGGGATGATGAGTAATCTAAAGCATGAATTACGTATCTTACGAGATGAAAATCAGAAATTGCGTAATACGCTCGAAATGAATCAAAAAGACTGTGATAGATACCGTAGTGCATTGGTAGAAATTATTAACTTATCATCATTATCTCCTATGATAAATGATATTGCTCGAAAGGTACTAGCTGGTCTTGATATAGAGGGAGGGTGTCCAGCTGGTCCAATAGGTGTGAGTGGATTGATAAAAGAAGAATTTGAAGGGAGCGGCGATGAGAGTTGTTAATGAACGCTGGAATGAGCTAGAAAATGAATTGGGTTTGGGTCTACCGCTTAATACACTTAGCGAAGTAGATATAGCGAACAAGTGGCGATTGAGAGCATTAAATGCAGAAAAATTATTAAATCAACCCCAGCTAACGATTCCGAAAAGCATTGCGGATGAGTTGGATAGTACTTTTGCGGGCATTGATGCAACAGATATTGGTTATGTGCTAGATCAAACTGGACCTTACGGTTCGATAGCTTTCAATGATTACTACTTTAAAAATAAAAATATCATCGCTTTATACCTCGCAGGCAAAGCCCTCGGAGTTGATTTAGTGAAAGTGGGGGAGGGATGAAAACAGAGGAAATAGTACAAAACTACCAAATAAAGTTGTTAAAGATTATATTCAAAGAAATTGATAATCTGATGACGAAAAAAGAAAATGCGGATATTAACGCACATAAACTTGCTCAAAATGGAAATTCTGTTAGATCATCAGCATATTGGAAATCAGTAGGAAATGCAGAGTTTTATATTAAAGAGATGTACCAAAAGTTGAGCGCTTTAGCAGAAATTGATAGACTTTTCCACTGGTCGGATCATTTACATCAAGAACAATTAAAATTTGTTAGTAAATATCCAAAAGTTATGGAAAAATACAGACAAACTAATATCGCTGGTCAATGACTGGTGGGGAGGGATTGAATGAATAATGAATTGCAAGAATTATTAATACGAATCATAAAAGCAGCAATGATTGCTATTCCAATTTGGGGACTTATTATCATGGCTTTTATCATATTCATTTTCAAAAATGATATTAAAAAATGGTGGAGGAATAGAAAATGAAACTAATGTGTAAGCTGTTCGGGCATGATTATGACCCACCAGCACTTATTGGAGATGAAGCACCAACATATTGTAGTCGTTGCGGTGAATTATATGTGGACCAGTCTTATTTCAACCGCTCAGACCTTGACGAGGCTGAGAACGTGAGAGGGGAGAAGAAATAAATGGATGAATTTGAATTAATTGAGTGTTTGGAATGCAAAAACGAATTTCTCATGAATTTGGATGAAGCGCCTTTAGGTTTCTATTGCCCATATTGTTCTACAGCTCACGAATGGGAGGAATGATGACAGAATACGCAAATCCGATAGTAAATGCTGCTGTCAAACTTGGTATGAATAAGAAAGAAGCTCTTTTAATGGCTGATAATACTGCAGAAATTGATTTTGAAGCCATTAGAAAACTTAATAAATCAGTTGAATACTTTCAAAGCGGACAGTTTCAAAAAGACTATGAAGCTGAGAAATGGCTTGATAAACA